>Ga0182021_10006085_pt1 | contig 14322 bp, 13 predicted proteins | sample 612E3MmetaG_FD_120493 | JGI IMG/M metagenome (GOLD analysis project Ga0182021, IMG submission 120493) | Permafrost microbial communities from Stordalen Mire, Sweden - 612E3M metaG (Illumina Assembly) | ecosystem: Environmental > Terrestrial > Soil > Wetlands > Permafrost | place: Sweden... | reverse complement strand
TATTCTTTGGGTAAGAATTGCCCAGCAAGCAATCTCAAAAGGAGTTAAAAATTTAACTTGCTTATGACCATAAAACCTTTTTATAGCAGGGCTAAAACATTCATCACCCTTAGCGATTCTGTAAAATTCTCTTAAATCATCTTCAAGACCGAGAAAGAAACTAATTCTGTCAACAACCAGTTTTTCAACTTCATTAGTAAAATCAGTCTCGGCGTAAGCAACAAACTTCAATTTGGGATCTTCAACATTTCCCAACGAAGTTACTTCAAAAGCAACCGTCCTGCCACTAATTTCAACAGCTTTTGTAAGCGAGTTGGTCTTAACTTCTTGCTCATTTCGCATTGGAGAAAAATCCGATAAGAATTCAAGAGACATTGAAAAGTCAAAAGGAGGAACATGCTTAAGGGTACCCTCAAAAGAATAAAGACTCAAAAATTTCACCTACTTATTGAAGCTAAAGTACTAATTTAACTGTTTGTTCTGCGTCTTTACCTCAGCTTTCTTTTGCAAGCGTTTGCTAAAGATCTTTTTTACCGCCTCCAATTCTGTTTTTCAAGTTTCTGGCAAATTCTTGACTCCTTGTTAATGAAGTATTGAATCATCTTTATTCCATAGCCTAAATCATTAGGGGCGACACTTTTCAGCCATCTTATCAGCAAGCTGCTCAGCGAATCCAATAAACGTTCCAACGGGAAGATGCGTAGAATCCAGTCGTGACTTCTTTAACCCAGTATTTACGTTTACTTTTCGGCATTATTTCATCGATTAAAAAGTAAAAACCTGCTGATACCGTTGATTCAAGGAATGTTAAAGAGATTTGTCTCTATCAATAGTCTGCTTTGCGGTGGTCTTCAATAATTTCTGATGAGGATTTTCAAGAGAAAAACAATGAATAAAATAGTGGAGTGCCCTTAGCCGACAAAAATTATCCAACCACAAATCACGGTAAGGACGACGCCGGGAATAAACGCTAAAATCCACGCTTTCTTGTTCAAGATGAATAGTTTGTAACCATCTAAGACTCCAAATGGAATCAAGTTAAAGAGTGCCATGAACGAATTGATGTAGGCGGCGAAGAGCAGCATCCCAGAATATGCACTTATTGGTAAACTAAACGCTAAACCCAAAAATGTGGTGGCGAAAATCATATTTGTGATTACTCCCGCAATGGAGATCTTTACCATTTCTTTGGCAGATGGTGCCTGTCCCCCAATCATCATAGCTCCTGGAGCAATCATTTTGAAGGGTAAAAACAATGAAGCAAGCGTTAACACAGCTCCCCATGTTGTGAGTCGGAATTCAGCCCACATCCCCGCTTGCTGCGCCATCACTTTATGAGCAATTTCATGGACCAGAAAAGACATTGTCATAACTGCAGCAAAAGCAGCCATAACAGTCCAGCCCCAACTGAAACCATATAATCCTATGGAGAAGCCAATGCCGATGACAAGCGCTGCTGCAACCCCTATATGTTTTAGCTCTTTTGGACTAGTAGTTACATGTCTCTTTTGTCTCGGCGGACCTAAGTTGTAGGTGTACTGATAGCTGTTATATGATTGTGGCGACATCACTTGTTCTTGTCTTTGTGAACGAGCAGAACTGATCTGCGGGCAAGCATGGTTTTCTGGAAGACGGTGTGCACTGCAAAACTGTCCTCCACAAAATGGACAGCGAAACGGAAGAAGAGACTCTTGATTGCATGTTTGGCATTTCATCTAATTGGAGCGCCTTTCAAAAGTAACGTGCGCATGATGCTTTATATTTTTCCCTCAAAACAACTAAAATCGCCAAACATCTCTGTTTGCAATATGCTTTAAAATAAGCAAACACTAATCAGAAGCATACGGGGAACGAAAGGAAGTCAAATTAAGTTGAAGGCATTTAGCTTTATCCACGCTGCAGATTTGCATTTAGGTTACTCGCAGTATGGACTGGAAGCTAGAAGAGCAGACTTCGACAAAGCATTCACAGAATTGGTTGACAAAGCAATCGAATTAAATCCTGACTTCATAATTATAGCTGGCGACTTGTTCCATCAGCCGCGGCCATCAAACGTCACTTTAGAGCACACTATTCGAAGTTTTAAGCGGCTTAAAGACACAGGTATCCCGGTTTTAACGGTTGATGGCTCACATGATTCTGCCCCAAACACCATAACAGGTACAATCCTCTACCCACTTGACAGCGCAGGATTAATTCATCATCTTCCCAGACACAGCGGCGCATGCTGGCGAAAACCAGACAGCTGCTATGTCTATGGCATACCAAACTTCCACAATAAACATAAAGCCCAAGAGGCGCTGCCCAAATTCTTAGCTGAAAACCCTCCAGCATCCGTCACTGGGCTTTTTAACATTTTTGTTTTTCATGGCGCTTTGGACCTGCCAGACATTACGCCGTCATATATTGAAGCGGAGCTTTCTCCAGCGCAATTGCCAAGCGGCTTTAGTTATTACGCTGCCGGTCATGTTCATGAACGGTTCTTGGGCACATTAAAAAATGGTACTTTAGCTTATAGCGGCTGCACAGAAACAACTGATTATAGAGAAGCCAAAAATCCAAAAAGCTTCTTTTTTATCAATGTGGATGAGAAAGGCCAAGCTACCACTGAGTCTATAGAGTTAACATCAACTCGGCGATTCGTCATTTTGGAGCAAGATTTCCCATGCATGTCGTCTGAGAAAATCACGGAGATAGCTACGCAACAAGTAAAAGACAGCGATGAGGAAGGCGCAATCATAATTCCCATTCTAAGAGGAACCCTTCCGGTTGAAGCTAGCCGCGCAGAAATTGACATCGGAAAAATCAGGAGTGCAGGCGAGAAGGCATTGCTTGTGCATCCAATAGTTCAGCTAAAAGAAACTGCGGTTTCTGACGAAGTCGTACGATCCATATTCGAGGGCGAATTTAAAGATTTGAAAACCAAAGCGTTTGAGTATTTCGTAGAGATTTTTGCTCAACGCTACAGTAGAGAAGAAGCCGATAAAATAGCTCATTCAGCACTCGGCTTAATTGAGCCTTTAACAAAAAAACAAGGCGAGAAAATCAAGCAAACCATTGAGGAGTTGGCAAAATGAAAATTGAAATTGTCCAGCTAGAAAACATCCGCAGCCACGTTAAATCCACCGTGCCTTTCACTCATGGGTTTAACTGTCTTGTAGGCGGAGTGGGATGTGGAAAATCCAGCGTGTTGTACGCGATTGACTTTGCCCTCTTTGGCGAATCAAGAACCTATGATTATTTACTGCGTGAAGGCGCAGACTGGGGAAAAGTCACTATTCAATTCACCCAAAACGGAAATACCTACAAGCTTACACGCGGCTTAAAACGCAAAGGCAAAAGCATCACACAAAACATTGAAGAACTCAAACTCTGGGAAAACGAGAACCTTGTCGCCAGCATGAAAACCGATGCTATAGCTGAGCAATTTAAATCGATCACGGGCTTAGATAGCGATCTTTACCGAGAGATCGTTTGGTTTAAGCAGGAGCATCTCAAAGAGTTGCTTGATGCCAAACCAAGGGATAGGCAAACACGGTTGGATGAACTCTTTGGCTTGTCTGACTACGAAGTTGCATGGAGCAACATTGCTCAGTATCAGCGTGATTACGAAACGGAAAAGTGCGTTTACGAGAAAGACCCAGACGTCACAGGAATAGAAAAATTAAGCAACGACTACAATAGGGCAAGCGAAGAATACACGCTTCTAGAAATGGATCTTGAAAGTGCCGCTCTGAAATTATCAGTTGCCAAAAAAGCGTTAAATGAATCAGATTCTAAACTAAGAAAGCTTGAAGATAAAAGGCAAGCTATTGAGGAGCTTAAACGAAAAGAAGCAAGGCTGCATTCTGATATCTTTAATATGAGTAGAACTTTGGTTTCTTTAACTGAGCGTGTTGAAGGCAAAAAAACAATAATCAGTAATTTGGGTCAGCGGCAAGGCTCAATTGATACGCAGGTTAAGACATGTATAAGTAAACTTGAGCAAGCAGGCTTACCCATCGGTCAATCTGTAGAATCGTTGCGTTCTTGTTTGGCATCTTTTGACGATAAAATCAGCAATTTACGAGCAGATCAAGAAGCAACTTCAAGAAACATGCAAATCGATCGGAAACGGGCTGTTGAACTGTCAAAGGAGAGTAAGTGCCCACTTTGCATACAACCGTTAGACGGTGAATACAAAAGTAACTTACTCTCAAGAATTCAAAACGAAAACATCGACCGTGAAAAAAACATTATCCAACTACGAATTGAAATTGATGTTTTGCAGAAAACCAAAACTTTGGCTTCCGAAGCTTCTTCGAACCTCCAGACCTGCATGACACGAGCTGAAGAATTAAGCAACCGCCTAAGTGAAGAAGAAAGCAACCTTAAGACGTTGTCAAGCGAGTTTACGGAAAAGCAGCAGCTTGAAACGGATTTGCATTTGCAGATTGAGCAGGTCCAGTTTGAGATCGCAAGATTTGACTTATCAGAAGTCGATGCTGCCCGGGTGCAACGCGAGCAAGCTTTCAGGCAATATTATCAGATTGATTCAGAATTGCGTACTAAAGAGAACCGCAAAACAGACCTCTTCAAACGTATAGATGAAATTAAAGAAAGAATTGATCTTGCTCAGGAAAAACTTGAGCGCGTTGAGAAAATCCGCAAAACTGTTGAATTTTTAGGCGCTATTCGTGATGCCTACAGAAGTATTCAGCCTAAGCTTCGAAGCGAGTTTGTGAAGGTTTTGCGCAATTTTGTTCAGCAAGTGCTTGATAGCTTAGTGGGCGGAGAAGCCCCATTGCTAAACGTGGTAATCGACGAAACTTACACTCCTTACGTGAAAAGTGAATCAGGCGTTGATCGTGAAGTCTCAAATCTTTCAGGCGGGGAACGCACACTTCTAGCTTTTGCTTACCGTTTAGGTTTAGGCCAGTTGATTATGCAGTCGCGAACTGGTCACGGCTTAAGTATGCTTGTGCTTGATGAACCCACAGAAAACTTGGGAAGCGAAGATGGCAGCATAGAGCGGTTAGCTGAAGCCATAAGCCGATTTAAAGCCATAGAACAAATCATAGCCGTCACTCACAGTGAAGCGTTTGCAGATAAAGCGGAACACGCAATTGTTTTGGAAAAAGAGGCTGGAGTCAGCAAAATCTCAATCGAACGCTAAACTACACGCTAATCTGCGCGTCTTTTACTTCATAAATTATTTGTGAACTTGTCCTCATGTTTATTTGATCAATTTCCTGGATCATTCGATTTACCATTCTGCCGACCACAAGTACGAAAACGTTTAAGCCTCTTGAAGCAGCGATTGCGGCTGAGCGGCTAATTCCAAACTCAATATCAGCTTTAAGCTCCAGCTTGTTTAGGACAGCTCTTCCAACAGCCCCCATGACCCCGACGCGGTCAGGTTTGAATTCGTTATAGAAAGCTTTTAGCTTCGCCAGATCTACCGCGCGTGAGCCCCCTTTGCGTATGCTCGGTAACTTGACGATGAGGATTTTTCCCTGTTTCATTTTTACTTTTCCGTGAAGTTCTTTTAACCCTAAATCTTCGCCCGCTTTTGCATCGGCAAGTGCTATTCCCTTTGCTTCTACACCAAGGCTGTTTGGGGCTGTGGTGTACAAGATGCCTTCTTTTATGACTAAGCCGACTAATTGTCCCGCTTTAACGGGCCCTGTTGCTATAGCTGGCCAAGCGTGCTCAACTTTTAGATCATGTTTTACCTCGGTAACGTAGTTTTCGAGGTTCCTAATGTCTTCATGTAGTTTGATCACTGCTTTTGATGTTAATCGGTAGTCTGCTCTTTCTGAACCAGTTTCTAATAGCCCTTCTTTTGTGAGTTTTTTAAAATATTTTGAGATGGCTTGGATGGTTATGCCTAGTTTGTCGCTTATGTCTTTTTGTTTGATGTGGGGTTGGTTGCGCATGATTTCGAGGAGGATTTGGAATTTGGTGAATTCGCCTTTTTCGCGTAGAAGTAGTGCTTGGGTTGTTTTCTTTGGCAAAGTAATTCAACCTGACTTTAACTTTAGTTAAACGAAAGTTAATAAGCCTTCGCTTGAATAATCCCGCAGGGGAAAGGCAGAGAGAATGCACATCAGCGACGGCATACTGTCACTACAGTGGAGCATTGCGTGGTACGCCTTAGCAGTAATTTTTGTAGGGATAGGTTCATGGAAAATCGCTAGAACCCGAAAAGAAAACCCCGCCTACATGTCAATACTTGCACTAATGGGCGCAGCTGTTTTTGTCATATCCGTTTGGCACATTCCTGTACCTGTAACGGGATCAAGCTCACACCCTAATGGAACAGCATTATCATCGATCGTGATCGGTCCCCTTGCAACTGCATCGATCTGCAGCATTGTGCTCTTTTTTCAGGCATTCTTAGGCCATGGCGGCATAACATCGCTGGGAGCCAATCTCATATCACTAGGAGTCGTCGGAGGTTTTGTCGGCATTGGAGTTTACATGCTCCTCAAAAAACTTGGCGCATCAATATGGCTAGCAGCAGGTCTAGCTGGCTTCATAGGCGACTTATCGACATATGCTACGACTGCCTTGCAGCTTGCATTATCGCTAAATCCAAACTCAGTGCCCCAGCATTGGGAAATATACATGCTCGGCTATTTGCCTACGCAAATTCCCTTAGCAATCCTGGAGTTTGCCTTCACAGCCGCCGCGGTCCAATATATCCAAATTCATCGTCCTGAAATCCTCAAATGGTGGAGAGGAGGCCCAAGGCTATCTCCTATGGTTAGAAATTTACCGAAAGCCGTAGACCTGAGTCCCCCAACTAACAGACCAAATCACAGACGCCCTAAATTTGACAAATTTACAAAATACGTGCTCTTAACGATGACTCTCATGTTAGCAATAATGTTAGTCAGCACTTATGTTGGCGTTAATGTCTTCGGCGGCAAAATGGGCGGCACGGACTCAGCGGTTGCCAGAGGAGGCTTCAGCTACCTTACTCATTATACGATGTTTGATGAATACATCGTTTTCTCAATTGGTGGAGCATGCGGTGGTCTCTTAATCGGGTACATTTTGCCATCAATATTTAGTAGAACCACTCGAAAGGAGGAAGAAAAAGCAGATGTTTGAATGGCTATACGGTGACCCAGTCAATGGCATGTTAATGACCATAACTTTTTTCACATTTCTATTAATCGGTCGCCAATTAAAACTAAGGAAAATAGCCAAAAAACAGCAAACCGACCAGTCTGCACACAGCACTAAACAACCATCCCAGACTGATCAACCTTATAACCAAGATTTAGACAAGTCGCCGCTTCAAAGGCTCGATGCAAGAGTCAAATTGATTTGCGCCATTTTTGCGGCATTCAGCGTAATAGTACTTACAAACTTTGAATATCTAGCTATTCCAATCGTTGTATGCCTAGTTCTTGCTTTACTTTCCCGAGCGCCGTTGAAAGGCTACTTTGAAAGATTACTGTTTGCTTTTTCTATTGCAATAGTTGTTTTTGTCGTGCAGCTCTTTAGCGGTTCTCACATTGTTGCCACTGTTCCTTACCTTTCGTGGCATATTTATCAGGAGGGAATTTCTCTTGGCGTTCTTATTTTCCTTAGAGTTCTGGCTGCGACATCGATACTAAACTTGGTGATAACGGTGACGCCGATGGAGACACTTTTGGATGCCTTAGCTTGGTTCCGTGTACCCTCAGTGCTCTTAGATACTACAATGCTCATGTGGAGATACATCTCTGTCATTTCTGAAGAGAAAACGAGAATTCAAAAAGCCCAGGAATCACGGTGCGGTTACACAAAATCAGTAAGTATATTTAGGAAATTGGAAAACTATGGAACGGTAGGCGGAATGCTGCTTGTCAAATCTTTTGATAGAGCCATAAAAGTGGGCAACGCCATGGTTTCCAGAGGCTATACAGGCACCTCTAGCTTGTTTAGCTATAGCACAAAACCACTGCAGAAAAAAGACATTGCAATTTGTGCAATCGTAATCGCAGCGATGATAGCGCTGGTCCTGCTAAACTTTAACATCATTTAATGGGGAAAAAAGTATGAAAGCAATAGAAACAATCAACCTGTCCTACACTTATCCTGACGGCACTAAAGCCATCGAAAACATAAACTTCACCTTGGAAAAAGGAAAAAACATAGCCCTCCTTGGACCCAACGGCGCTGGCAAATCCACGTTGCTACATCATTTCAACGGTTTATTGATGCCGACAAGCGGAAAAGTCAACGTATTAGGGAAGGAAGTTACAAAGCAGAACCTAGATGAGATTAGGCAAAAAGTGGGGCTGGTTTTTCAGGATCCAGATGATCAGCTTTTCGCCCGAACGGTTGCTTTAGACGTTGCTTTTGGACCAACTAACCTTAAACTATCCAAAACTGAAATTGAGCAGAGGGTTCAGTGGGCTTTGGAGGTTACTGAACTTAAGGGTTTGGCAAATAAGTCACCTTCGAATTTGAGTGGAGGGCAAAAGAGGCGTGCCTCTATTGCGGGCGTGCTTGCGATGAAACCCGAAATCATAATTCTTGATGAGCCAATGTCTAATCTTGACCCAAAAACTTCAAGCAAAGTCCTCAAACTGCTATTGCAACTAAACAAAGAGCTTGGCATAACACTGATAATAGCGACCCATGACGTGGATTTGGTTCCCCTGTTTGCCGACGAAATCTGCATCTTAAACAAAGGACAAATTGTGATGCAGGGGCCGCCGCAAGAAGTGTTTGCAAATACAGAGTTGATTAGAAGTGTGGATTTGCGGCTTCCAAGAATTGCGCATCTGTTTGAGATTTTAAGTAAGAAGAATCAACTTTTGATGGATAAGCAATTGCCATTAACAATTGGAGAAGCAAGAAAGGAAATTCTTGAAATGTTGGAAGCAGGCAACAAACATTAAATAAGTTTTATACTTTTTCGAACTAATTGCCCAAGTATGTTAACATATTTGTTAACAAAAAATATTTGCAATTTGTTTACTACAGGTTAATTGAATACCCAAATAAGCCGGTTTACAAAGAATTTATAGGATTCTACAAAAAGATTGAGATTCTTTTATCCTATCAGGTCGTATCCTCGGGCTGTAACCATTTTGCCCTTAACAACTTTAGTGGCTGAGTTGCCAACGACTATGGTTGTTACCATGTCGATTTCAACGTTGAGCAGTTCTTTGAGTGTTGTAACGATGACTTGTTCTCCTTTTCGTCCTGCTTGCTTCACAATGCCAACTGGCGTTTCAGGGCGTATATGTTTGAGCATGATTTCGTAAGCTTTCATTAATGGCTCAATTCTTCCTTCGCTTTTTGGATTATATAATACGATGGAGAAGTCGGCGGATGCGGCTGCTTCAAGTCGACGCTCGATTTTTTCCCAAGGAGTCAACAAGTCACTTAAACTAATAACTGCAAAATCGCTAACTAACGGCGCTCCAAGTTTTGATGCAGCGGCTGTGGCTGCAGTAACGCCCGGAACAATCTCTACCGGCAAGGGAGTTTTTTCTTGTGCAGCAACTTCGAGAACTATGCCTGCCATGCCGTAAACGCCTGGGTCGCCGCTACTCACCATGACAACATTATGCCCTTCTAGGGCTTTTGACACGGCAATTTTCGCCCGTTCAACCTCTTTACCCATCGTTCCAGAAACGACTTCTACCCCTGGTTTAATAATTGATTGAATCAGCTTAACATATGTGCCATAACCGACTAAAACATCCGCGTTTTCAATTTCGCTTCTTGCTTTAGGTGTTAAATGCTCAAGGCTGCCGGGTCCAATGCCGACTACGCTTATTCGCCCTCGGCTATTGCTACTGTTACTCCGTTTAGCTTGATTTTTTTCAGTATTAACTTGGGGTTTTTTCCTGCTGCCAGTATTGCTGCTCGTTCGCATACTCCTCCGACACCAATCTTTTCCTGAACCATCTTTGAATCAGGTGAAAGACCATTATAGCTTACAGAACGAAGTGCGCCGATGCTTAAAAACTCAAGTGGCTTACCGAATTGTTCTACTGCTTTTAGCATGGGAATAGAATCCCGTTTAATATCGACAGTGGCAAAGCGGTCCACACTTGCCAACGTTACATGTGTTTGCTGCAACGCTGTGTCAACGGCTTCCATTATGCTGTCTGTGCTGGACTCTTTCCTAGCGCCTAACCCAACCACTATGCGTTTAGTTTTCAATATAATGAAAGGTTTAACCGCTTTATCAATTGAAAAAACTTCTTTTGATAGAGGCTTGTTTGTAACTATTACACCTGCATCATAATTGTTAATTATTTGTAGAGCTTGAGCTGCATTTTCTGATTTCTTAATTTCGTAGCAACCTAATTGGTCGGCTGGGATTTCCACGTCGCCGATTAATACTATGACCAATTGGTCACCGTTTACGATGGCACTGTTAACAGCAACTAGGCTTTCAGGGTTCTCTATTGTAAAATGCAAAGCCCTTGCCAGTTCATCAACGCCTTGTTTACCAACAGCATCGGATGCCGTCGTAATAACCGCTTTGCCGCCTATGCCTTCAGCGATTATTCTTGCTAACTCATTTGCGCCGCCATAATGCCCCGATAAAAGGCTTATAACGAATTTTCCAGTAGCATCAACCCCAATAACAGCAGGGTCGGTCAATTTGCTTTCAAGGTGAGGCGCGACAGCGCGAATAATTATTCCTGTAGCCATCACTGCCACCAAAGCGTCAACTGAACTGTAAACCTCGTCAATGAATTCATCTATTTTCTTATCTAAAGGAACAACGCCATTTTGATTATATTTTTTAGGCGCATAAACGATACTGGACATACCTACGTGGTCTAATGCTTCTTTGATTTTTAAAGCGGTTTCTACACCACGCCTCGTGATTGCAAAAACAGCAATTCCTTTAGCGTACATTTCACTCGCCTTTACGGAACCCCGTGGTGAACGACGGGTCATAAAGCTTCGATAAAGCGTAGGCTTGCGGGTTGAGAACTTTTCCGACAAAAATCAGCGCTGTCTCAGTTATGCCAGCCGCCTTAACTTTAGCAACTATGTCGGTTAATGTGCCTTTTACGATTTTTTGCTCTGGCCACGTTGCTTTGTACACTACTGATGCTGGAGTATCTTTTGGGTAGCCGCCTATAATCAGTTCGTCGACTACACGGGCGATGTGTGGGGTGCCTAAGAATATGACCATTGTTGCCTGATGAACCGCCAGTTTTCTGATGCTTTCAGCTTCCGGCACTGGGGTTCTGCCTTCAGGACGAGTAATAATAACGGTTTGCGAAATGTTTGGCAAGGTTAATTCGCGGTTTAATGCTCCTGCGCCGCCTTGCAAACAGCTGACGCCTGGCACTCGGAAATACTCAATTTTTTCTTTATCTAAAGCATCCATTTGTTCTTGGATTGCTCCATAGAAGCTTGGATCGCCATCGTGAACTCTTGCCACAAGCTTATCTGCCTTAACTGCTTCAACCATGACTTTGAGGACTTCTGGCAGGCTCATTTTGGCACTGTCATAAAGCTTTGCGCTTGGCTTTGCATACTTGAGGTATTCAGGGTTCAAAAGTGAACCAGCATAAATTACAACGTCAGCTTGCTCTAGATACCGTTTGCCTTTAAGAGTTATCAGTTCTGGGTCGCCTGGGCCAGCGCCTATGAAAATAAGTTTTTTCATGCTTTAACACCGTTTCCGTTTTGTTTCCAGTGAATAGGAACTTGACTTTTTTTGACGATAGCTACCGAAAAGTAATCTTCATGTACATCCCAACTGTCTACATCGCTTAATTTGCCAACAATAACTTTTTCTTCGGACAATGTGCACCGTTTGACTAATGCGACGGTGGAGTTTGCAGTAAAACCTGCCTTCAAAAGAATCGGAACGAATTCTTTAATGTGGTGCGCACATTTCATAAACACCAAATTATCTGCGTGTTTAGCGGTTTCCAAAATGCGAGCTGGCGTAAGATCTGATGGAATAATTGAAACTACTTCTTCTTTTTCTGCTAGCGGCAATTTAGAGCTTGCAGCTGCTGCAGTTACTGAAGTTACTCCCGGTATGATTTCAAGTTCGACTTCGGGGTAAGTTTCTTTGACGCATTCATAAAGGTAAAGAAAAGTGCTATACAGCATGGGGTCGCCAAGTGTGATGAAGGCTACATTGCCTTTTTTGGCTTTTGCCGCTACGATTGCGGCGTTTTCCACCCATAATTTCCTGTTGTTTAAGTCATCTTTGGTCATAGGGAAAACGAGTTCAAGAATCTCTGCAGGTTTCTCACGTTCAGCTAAGATTTGTTTAACCATTCTAAGAGCCATGCTTTGCCTGTGCGCGTGAGATTTTGGTACAAAGATAACGTCCACTGATTTAAGTGCTTTCACTGCTTTTATTGTGATAAGTTCAGGGTCGCCGGGACCAACGCCGATGCCTATGAATGTTCCAGCCAAGTCAATTTTCACCTAAGGTTTCGTCGCTGAGACAATAGTTATTGGGTTTCTTGCCATCATCATAGTTCCGCTGTTTATTTGTTTTCCCTTCGCTACCGAAATATGCGCAATATCGATATCTTTGAAGCCCAGCTCTTTTATTTCAGCAATCGCTGTGGTAGCAGTCTCTAAAAGTATAGCATTTACCACTATTCTGCCATTGGGTCTTAGTTTACTACTGGCGATTTGAAGTATAACTCTTAGTGACGCGCCGCCACCACCGACAAGGACGGCATCAGCGTTTGGAATGGTGAGCAATTCTTGTGGTGCTTTGCCGCTAGAAATGGAGACATAGTTTTTAACACCAAACTTCTCCACATTGCTTGCTGTTAATTTTATTGCTTCTTCGTCTTCATCGATGGCGTAAACTTTTCCTTTTGGAGCAACCTGCAATGCAGCCTCAACTGTCAAACCTCCAGTGCCGCAGCCAACATCAATTACGACATCGCCTTCGTTTAAGCGTGCTTTGGAAATGGTTACAACTCTAATTTCTTCTTTTGTTGGTCCTGGAACCTTATCATTCTGATTGAACAGTTCATCGGGAATTCCCGCAGTTCTATAAGCCCAAGCTTTAGCCATTAACAATCAACTTTCCTTTTTGCTTTTGATTACCATGACGCATAAAGACCCAAACGTTTGCTTTGAAACTTCTTCCAAAGTGCTTGCTGTAACCTTTTCGTCGGGCAGTGTTAAGTTTTCACATACAACAACAGATGTTTCCTTGTCCACGCCACCGCCGATGAGGTAGTTTGCGATGTCTTTGGGTATGAAAGCTTTTGAATCGGGAAGCAAGATAACGTCTTCACCACTGCTAACAGCTAAGTCAAGCACCTGTTTTTCCTCGTCGCTAACATTGCCTTCATGAAAAGTTATCAATAATGCGTTATCCCAGCTTAGGGCTGCTTTGGCAGCGCAAACTTGAATTGAACTAACGCCTGGAACAACATTAATGTCTGTAGCTTCAAACAGTCCGCTCTCTAAAACCGTATGTAGTAGTCCTGAGAAGCCTGGGTCACCAGTAGACAGCAAAGCTACGTTTTTGTTTTTTTTGGCAGATTCGGTGGCTAATTTGAGCGATGTTTTTAGGTTCTTAGCCGTTAAAACAACAGTTTCCCCTTTAATTTCGCATGCGAAAAGATTCAAGGTTCTTTGTGCGCCAATAACGAGGTCTGCTTGCTGAACAGTTTTTCTTGCAAGAGGGGTCACGTAGTCAGGCGAACCTGGACCTACGCCAACTATGTTAATTTTAACCAAGGCTTATTGCACCTAGCATTCTCGTCCATGCCAAGAACTTTGCCATCCATTGAAACGATTACAATGCTTATCTTAATTTTGTTTTCCACTCGGTCGCTTACCCGCTGGTTAACCCGCGTTGCAATTCGGTTATAGGTATCTTCAACCAGATTTGCTTGTTTTAGAATTTCAGTTCCTTCATCAGAAGTGTTAGCTGCCAACAATGCATTAATAGTCTTGGTATCGGCTCCCACAGCTCCAGCGTAAGATGCTATAACTTCGTTGCGAGCATCCCCGACTTTGTGGTGCGTGTTGAAAATGTTAGCCGCCAACTTCACTAACTTTCCCGAATGGCCAAGAAGAATGATTTCCTTGACGCCTTTTTCAACCGCTTTATCAAGCATGTACCCGATGAAATCGCCAGTTTGAACAATTGCGTCTTCAGGTACATTGAACTGCTGTTTGGCAATTCTTTCTCCAATATTTCCTGGAACAAACAAGATTCGTTTGTATCCGCGAGCTATGGCAACGTCAATTTGGGGGACCAGTGAGCGTCTGCATGCTTCTAAAGAAAGCGGTTTTACGACGCCTGTTGTGCCTAAAATGGAGACGCCGCCTTGAATGCCAAGTTTTGCGTTCATTGTCTTTTTAGCG
>Ga0182021_10006084_pt1 | contig 14322 bp, 14 predicted proteins | sample 612E3MmetaG_FD_120493 | JGI IMG/M metagenome (GOLD analysis project Ga0182021, IMG submission 120493) | Permafrost microbial communities from Stordalen Mire, Sweden - 612E3M metaG (Illumina Assembly) | ecosystem: Environmental > Terrestrial > Soil > Wetlands > Permafrost | place: Sweden... | reverse complement strand
GGTAGCCTTCGGGCAAAGTTGCACAGTCGCCAATCCGTAGCGCGTGCCAAAGCCGCCGATGGCCTCGCAAATGAGTCGAGGTCGTCGGCGGTCTATTATCGCAAGGAGATTCTCATGAACAGCAGGAGCCTATCATCGACTGTCTTTCTCTATCACTTGGCGGGTGCGGTGGTGCTCACCGCAGCCTTGACGTCCGGGTGTTATGGATCGAGTGCCAACCCCGGGGGGCCACCCACGACTGGCGGTAGCGGGAACAGCACAGGCGGAATTGCGACCAGTGCCGGCGGCACCACCGCCACGGGCGGGACCACCGTGACGGGTGGGACCTCACCCGCGACGACCGGATGGGGCCCCGACGGTCCTAAGGGCACGGGGACCCCGGCCACAGTGACGGTGGACCTCGGCACCACGGTAGGGACGATCGGTGCCGACTTCACCGGATTCAGCTACGAAAAGACGCACATCATGAATGGCTCGCTCACTAGCAGCAACACGAACATGATTGCGCTCTACAAGCTCCTTGGTACTCCGATGGTGCGGCTTGGAGCCAACGACGTCGAACGTTGCAGCTGGGCTGGCCAAGGGGCCGCACCTTCGCAGCCAAATGGGCAGCCATTCGTCACAAAGGTGACGACCGGCGGAGTCGACCAGTTCTGCGGCTTTCTGGCCGCGACGGGAAGCAAGGCTATCTATGGCGTCAATTTCCAGTTGGGCAACGTGACCGCCTCCTCAGCAGAGGCGGCCTATGTCATGAGCCAGTGTCCGTCGAGCATCGTTGGATTCGAGATCGGCAACGAGCCCGACAAATTTGGGTCATGGGTCCTCCAACAACCGGATTACGAGAGATTCGCGGACGCCATCCTCGCCACGCCAGGCGCTCTCTTGGTTGGCCCGGCCTGCACCACCAAAGCTGACGTATTGTACGCTGCTCCATTTGCTGACAGTGAAACGGCGAAATATGGGAGCAAGCTCACCCTTCTAACGCAGCACTCCTACGTTGCCGCAGCCAGTTCGTCGGAATGCTCATCGGCCAACCTCCAGATAACAACGACTAAACTCACCGACGTCTTTGATACGATCCAGGCTGCAGCGACGAAGAACAACATCCCAGGCTGGCGCATGGGCGAAAACAACACCTGCTCCGGTCACGGTCAGCAGGGCGTAAGCGACACGTTCGTCTCGGCTCTTTGGGCGATCGATTACATGTTCGAGGTTGCCAAGCGTGGCGGCAGCGGAATCAATTTCCACACAAGCGAGAATGGAATGGATGGATCAGTTCCTTTCTACTACGAGCCGATCAAGGAGAATGGGGGCGCGGTGGTGCAGGTTCAGCCGGAATACTACGGTATGCTCCTCTTCGCCGAAGCCGGCGTAGGCTCGATGGTCTCCGCGACCGTCACCACGAGCGCCCAATACTTCACCGCGTGGGCCATCAAGACCAACGGATCTACCAGCGTGGTGCTCAACAACAGGAACGCCTCGAGTGGGGTCAACGCCACCGTGGACCTAGGCTCCGCGGTGAGTAGCGCGAGCGCGATCTATCTGGAGTCGACGCCTACCGGCAACCTGACGGCAGCGCCAGGGAACGTGACCCTTGCTGGTGCCCAGGTTTCGGCGGCGGGCGATTGGCCTCGCAATGCACCTTACACTCAGACGGTCTCGGGAAACACCGTTTCAGTGTATGTCCCAGCCGCGAGCGCAGCGCTCGTCCGCGTCCTGCAGTAGGCATGGCTGGCTCGGTACTTGGTTGCCCGTTCGAATGCAACCAGTGTCTTGGGGACACCATGGCGCTGGCGGCTATTTGCCGCCATGCAGCTTGGTTTCGTGTTCTAAACGTGGCCGTTCCTCTTTTCATTTTTTGGGGACCGCCGATGACCCGTATTGCCGGGTAGCCACCCCCTATTATTGAATCCGACAGCTCTAGCCCGGTCGGTCCGGGCAAGCCGAGGAGTGGATCGCATCCCCACTCCTCGGCTTTTTCTTTTTCCGATGCCCGACTTCGATGGTCTCGATACGAACTCGGACGTGGCGGCCGCCAGGCCGCGCTGCTCTCTACAGGACGTAGCCGGCCTTCACCGCATCGTCGCGAAACATCTGCACGGTTTCCAGAGAGTACTGGTCCAGATCCTTGCCCACCAGGGGCAGTTTCTTGAGGATGTCAGCCGTGACCGTGATGATGTGACAACCGACGGCGTCCGCCTGAAGAATGTTGAGCAACTCACGCGGGCTGGCCCACAGCAACTCGACGTGAGCCAGGGGCCGCAAGGTTTGCACAGCCGCGGTCATCATGGGAACCGGATCCCTTCCCGTGTCCGCGATGCGGCCTCCGAAGAGCGACACGATGGAGAAGGCATTTCCCTCGGCCAAGGCTTCCCCTGCGACCGCAACCTGATCGAGCGTTGTCAGGCCCGTGACGTTCAGCTTGATTCCGTCGCGCGCCAAGCGCCGGATGAGCGGCACGGAAGAGACCCGCCTGCTGTTCGTGATAGGGATCTTCACGTTTGCGTTCTCGCCCCACGACACGATCTTGTGCGCCTGGCGTTCCATCTCGTCCATGTCGTCGGACAGCACTTCGAACGAGATGGGCCGATCGCTGATCGCCGCGAGGACTTCTCGCGCGAAGCTCTCGTAGTCGCTCACCCCATCCTTGCGCATCAAGGTGGGGTTGGTGGTGAACCCCTTGATGCGGGGATTGCGGTACAGCTCGACCATTGCCTTGCGGTCGGCCCCGTCGGCGAAGATCTTGATTCGGAGGGAGTCCAGATTGGGTTGCATCTCCATCACCTTTGCGCGTGCGCGCCTATCCACTCCACCGCTTCGGTCAGGCTGTGACACCTGTGATCCGGCGCTGTGGGCGGAGGTTGTTCGTCATAGCCGCAGTCGATCCAAACCGTCCGACACCCGGCCCGCACGCCGGCTTCCACATCCCGCCACCTGTCTCCCACCATGAAGCTCTTGGCCAGATCCACCCCGTACCGTCCCGCCCCCTCCAGCAACAACCCCGGCTTCGGCTTTCGGCAGGCACATCCGTCGGCGTCGTCATGCCAGCACACCAGCACGTCGTCGATCTCCAGTTCGACCCGCAGTCGGACGTGCATGGCCTCGACGACCTGCCGCGCGAGCGTTCCGCGCGCAACGTCGGGCTGGTTGGTCACGATGATGCGGACCAGTCCCTGGGCTCCGGCTGTGTGCAGCGCTTGCTTGACCCCAGGCAGGATGTCGAGTTCCTGCACGGATTGCGCGGGAAACGGCTTGCCGCCGCGAACCAGCGCCCGGCACACCACACCATCCCGATCCAGGAACAGAGCTGCACGCCCTGTCATCGCAGCCCTTCCCACTTGGTGCTGGCCGCTTTCAGCTTGGGATGCGTAACCAGGAGGTGCCAAACCACGGCTTGAAATGCCTCAGTGTGGGGCGTGATGTGGGCCGTATTCACCGTCGGAACCACCACACAGGTGTCGGCCACCCTGGCCGTGTAGCCGCCGTCACGGCCGACGATGCCCCCCACGGTCGCACCGACCTGCTTGGCGTACTCCAGAGCCGCCACCAGGTTCGGGCTCACGTTCTTTTCGAGATTCCCTCCGCCGACTGAAAGCACCAGGATCATGTCGGCTGCCCGCAGCTGGCTGGTGCGCAGCCATGCCGCGAAAACGCTCGCCCAGCCTTCATCGTTGGTCCGCGCTGTCAACTCGCTCACGTTGTCGGTGGGCGCGTAGGCCTCCATCCCGACCAGCTTGCGGAAGTCGTTGACCGCGTGTGAGGCGTTGGCGGCACTCCCGCCCACGCCCAGGATGAACAGTCTTCCCCCTCGCGCCCGGGTCGTGGCCAGCGCATCGACCAAGGCTTCGATCGCCGGTCGGTTGAGATCGCGAATGACGGCCGAAGCCTCCTCAAGGAACTGATCGGTGAATGTCATGGCTTTGCGGTGCGGCGCGTTTCCATCAACGAGCGGAACTCCTCCAGCCCGGCGACGGAACCGATTTCATAGAATCGCTCACTCACCTCATAGCCTGCTAGTTGCCCCTTGGCCAGCAGGGTTTGGTAGAGGCTGGCCAGGTCCCGACGAACACCGTCGGGCAGGTCCACGAAAGCCTCGCGCCGAAACACGCCCAGACCGTAGTCGATGTGATGCATTGCTGGAGAACGTGCGGACTTGTCATAGCGGTGGATCGTTCCGGCGTCATACTTGACGTTGCTGGTGTCGAACTTGCCTTCGTTTCGATAGACCGTCATCAAGGCCAGCTTGCCTGACGCACGGAAACTGCTGAGCACAGCCTGATAGTCGCAGGGCAAATACGAGTCACCGTACAACACGAAGAACTCATCGCCCAGCATGTCGAGCGCCCGACGCACGGCCCCGCCGGTGCCCAGAAGCTGTTCGCCGTCAAAGGCGTAGCGCACGCGCAGTCCAAAGGCGGACCCGGACCCGACCGCCTGCGCGATCTGCTCGCCCCGGTGCCCCACACACATCACGACGTCATCGATTCCGTGGGATCGTAGCAACCTGAGCTGGTGAGCGACGAAGGGCTGGCCGCACACATCCACTAGGGACTTGGGGATCGTCTCGGTCATGGGACGAAGCCGGGTGGCCAGCCCTCCCGCGAGAATTGCCACAGGAGCAATCATTGCAGCAGGCTCGATGTGAAGCGAGTCAGAGGACAAAGATAGCACGCTGTGGGCCACGCATCCTTCCTCCAGTCTCGCCCGGCGACGCCGATTCGCGGGCTACTTTCGCTTTGCCAAATCGCCCGCCCGCACCATCGACAGGCCGTCGGGTTTGATGAACCTCCGCGCTGCCGCATTGATCTCGGCCGGGGTCAGTTTCTGGATCTTGTCGTTCAGCTCGCGCCAGTACGTGAAGGTGCGCCCCAGGAAAAGGCCCTGCGCCAGTTCGGCCGACACGAAATCGTCGTCGGCGATGCGGTTGTCCCAGTTCTTGGCGTAGCTCTTCTTGGCCTCGTCGAGCTCCTTTTCGCCGACGCCGTCCTTGAGCAACCGACGGATCTCCTCCTGCATGGCCGCCAGGCTTTTGTCCATGTTCTGGGGCGCACAGATGGCCCAGGCCAGGAACTGCCCGCTCACGTCGATGGGGTGGGCGAAGATGCGCGAACCGGCGCCGTAGGACATGCCTTCTTTCTGGCGCAAACGATCGAAAAGGCGTGAGCTCGGGCTGCCACCCAGCATGTAGTTGAGCATGGTCAGCGCGGGGTACGCGGGGTCATCGTCGCGAACGGGCAGGTTGATGCCAGCGATGACGAAGGCCATCTCCTTGTCCGGGGTATTGATGGTTTCGTCGGAGGGTGTGTTGGCGCGATAGGTGAGCGCGATCCGCCGGTAGGGCTTGGGCGACTTCCAGGCACCCAGATTCTTCTCGAGCTGCGCCCTGACCGCGGCCGGGTCAAAGTCGCCCACCACGGCAAGCTGCGCGGCGCTCATCCCCCAGAGCGCCTTGTGCATCCGGGCCAGCTCGGGCGCCTGCACCTTGCGCAACCGCTCGATGCTCTCTTTCACGCTGGGAACGTAGCGCACGTCGTTCTTGGCAAAGGGGAACAACTTCTGCAGCAGGACCACCTGGCCGTTGGCGCGCGGGTCCTGCAGCTGTTCCTCGAGACGCGCCAGCATCTCCTTGCGCAGGGATTCCAGCTCACTCTTTGCAAACGCTGGCTCGCGCAAAACTTCACTCAGAAGCTCCAGCACCGCGGGCAGATTCTCCCTTGTGGTCATCACCCGCATCTGGCTGACGTTGACCGTGCTGGGAGAGGAATGGCCGCCGCCGAAGTCCACCTCGGCACGAAGCCGATCGAGCTCGTCCTTGATCTGCTGAAAACTGTGCTTCTTCGTTCCACGCATCAACATGTTGGGCAGCACGGCCGCGGCAGTGGTCTTGCCCTTGACGTCTTGCTCGCTGCCGAAACGCAGGGTCAGCACCAAGCGGACCGAGCCGCCCTTGGTCTTCTTCGACAACAAGGCCAGCTTGAGGCCGTCGGCCAGTTCAGCCCTGGTCGTCCTTTTCTCCACGTTCTCAACGGTAGCGAGGAAGGCCTCGCCTTCGGCGATTGTGGCACTGCCCTTGTAGTCTTTGATCAGGGCCGCCACGTCGGGCGTTTGCGCCAGCTGTGCACGGTCGGGCGTCTTGTCAGGCAAGAACAGGCCCAGGGTGCGATTGGACTGCTTGAGATAGGCGCGCGCCACCCGTTCCACGTCGAGCGCGGTCACCGCCTTGACCCGGTCGCGCGCCAGGAAAAGCAGGCGCCAGTCGCCCATGGCCGCGTACTCCGAGAGCAGCACACCGGTACGCGCTGTCTCGGTCAGGTTCAGGTCGAAGTCTTTCATCCAGCCCGCCCGCCAGCGCTCCACTTCCTCTTTGGTCACCTTGCTTCCGGCCAGGCCTTCGACGATGCGGATCATGAGGTCGCGCACCTTGTCCGGCGACACGCCCGTGCTCACCTTGGCCGACAGCACGATGACGCCCGGCTCGGCCATGGGGTAGACCTTGCCACTCACTTCGCTGGCCAGGCCCTTGCCCACCAGCGCCTTGTACAGACGACCGCTGGGCTTGTTGGTCAGAATGTCCGCGATGGCGTCTTCGGTCATGCCGTCGGGGTCCGCGCCCGCCACCCCGTGATAGATGAGGGATACCAGCGCCACGTCGCCGATTCGGCGCAAGGTCACCTGGCGCTCGCCGTCCTGCACCGGCTCGACCGTCCAGGTGGGCTGTAGCATGCGCGAAGGGCGCGAGATGGAACCAAAGTACTTGCCCACCAGTTGGAGGGCCTGGGCGTGGTCAAACTTGCCGGCCACGATCAGGATGGCGTTGTCGGGCTGGTAGTACTTGCGATAGAAGGCGCGCAAGCTGCCGACCGGGACGCGTTCGATGTCGCTGCGCGAGCCGATGGTCGATTTGCCGTAGTTGTGCCATTGGAAGGCGGTCGCCATCATCTTGTCTTCCAGCACCCTGGCCGGGTCGTTCTCGTCCTTCTCGAACTCGTTGCGCACCACTGAGAATTCCTTGGCAAGATCCTCGGCGGCGATCTTGCTATGGATCATCCGGTCAGCCTCCAGCGCCAGCGCGAAGTCCAGGCTCTCCGGCGAGGCAGGCAATTCTTCGAAGTAGTTGGTGCGGTCCCACCACGTGCTGCCGTTGAAGTTGGCGCCCTTGGATTCCAGCAGCTTCCAGATGTCGGGCCTGCTGGGCGTGCCCTTGAACAGCATGTGCTCGAGCAGGTGCGCCATGCCGGTTTCGCCGTAGCCCTCGACTCGCGAGCCCACGAGATAGGTGACGTTGACCAGGACGGTTGGCTTGGTGGGATCGGGGAAGAGCAGCAGCCGCAGTCCGTTGGGCAGGTGATACTCGGTGATCCCTTCCACCACGGTCACCTTCTTGGGAACAGGTGAGACCGTGGTCTCCGCGGGCGGAGATTGCGTCGGCGGCGGGTTGGGAGTCGCGCCGTTTGGTGCAGCCTGGGCGGAAAGGGCAGTTGGGGTGAGCAACACAGTCATCAGGGTGAACCTACAACGAATCATGGATCCTCCCGAGACCGGAGTCTTCCCTGTCGAAGGCCGCAGGGCAAGGCATCGCTTCCAAAGGCTCGCCTCGGTGATACGCTAGGGCCACCATGAGGCTATCCCACAGAATGCTTGCCATCCTGCTGGCCGGGGCGTTTCCGCTGGTGGCATGGGCGGCGGATCTCTACACGAAACGATCCAACAATCAGCTCCGCGAGGGGCCGGGCACCTTTTTCCCCGTGGTGGCTAACCTTCCGGTCAACACCAAGGTCAAGACGCTGGAAGAAAAGGACCGCTGGCTGCGGGTCCAGGCAGCGGCAAAGATCGGGTGGCTGGCTGAGGCCAGCCTGGACGAGAAGCAGCAGGCAGGAACGCTGGAGGCCATGAGCAAGGAATGGTCCGACGCACGCGCTTCGCGCGGCACCGTGGGCGCGGCGGTCAAGGGTTTCGCTGGACAGATCAAGAACGTGAAGCGCGGCGCCTTGGACATCTTCTATGCCCAGCAAGGGCCGTTCTTTGGCGCGTCGGAGTTCTGGGCCTTCTGCGCGCCTCTTCTGCCCTTCCGTTCAGCCGCGGTTGCACTCGCGGCAGTCGAGGACAAGACGATCAGCAAGCAGGGCTACGACATCGGGCCGCGCGAAAGCGGCGTGGGACTGGCGGTGGCCGCGCGCGTGGCAGCCACGGGACTGGTGCGAGACCCTGGCCTGCAAAGGTACGTCAACCTCATCGCCACATATGTGCTCGGCCAGACGGCCTTCTACGACTATTACTTCTCTGTCTATATCCTGGACAACGATGGCGTGGGCAGTTTTGCCGTGCCGGGCGGCTTCATCTTCCTGTCGCGTGGGTTGCTTTCCCTGTGCCGCGACGAGGCCGAGCTGGCGGGGTTGATAGCCCACGAGATCATCCACGTGGTGCGCCGGCACGGCCTGCGCGAGATGAAAGTCCAAGCCGTGCGGCTGCGCGCCGACAACGCCATGGACGAACTGGATGCGGAAACCAGCCGCGACGCTGTCGAGGACGATCTCGACGAGTTCGCCGAAGAGGCGTACGCGGTAGTGCACAAGGCGCGTCTGGAAAAGTACGAGATCGAAGCGGACCTGATGGGCACGGTACTGCTCAATCGCGCTGGCTACGACCCGCGCGGCATGGCGCGCCTGATTGGCCGCATGGCCAGCGCGCATCCCGAGATGCCCATGACCGCGCGCCTTGCCCGCATGGACAAGTTCTTGGCCACGCATTTTGCCTCGGCCGGCAAAGGCGCCACCATGCCCGATCGCTTCGCGGCCGGGACTCGTCGCGGCAGGTAAGCGCGATGGTACGCCGCGGGCGAGGGCGCGCGCGAGCGCGCGGGGCGGGCAGGGGGGCTATCCGTCCCGAAGTCCCCGTAGGGGGCCAAAGCCGGCGGGCTCCCCACGCGACTACTGCTTGCCTGCGCTGCGCTCGGGACGGGCGCCACGCCCGCGTATCTCGCTCAGGTACTGCCTGATGGTGCCCTCGACGGATTCGTTAAAACGCACTTGCCCCTCCGCAATCTCGCGCAGCGCCGCGACTCCTGGCTTGTTGTCGCACTTGACCAGCGTCCTCGCGCCCCCTGAGAGCTGGCGCGCTCTCTCGGCGGCGAGGATGACCAAGGCGAACCGGTTGGGAACCCTGTCTAGGCAATCTTCGACGGTGACTCGTGCCACGGGACCTCCGAAAAATGTCGACGCACCAGTCTCAAGGAGCCACCCCGTCCTGTCAAGGGTCCGGCCAACGAAAGGCCGGCGCAGCCAAAGACATTGCAAACCGGAGGCCATGATTCTAGGCTAGTGCTGTCTGCCTATCTTTCTGCGCACTCCATGGGAGGGGGGCGCCAGAGGAGTACTTAGTCATGCCGCCAGTTACCATCAATTGGAGTGATCTGGAGATCGCTTTCGAGCGTAACTCTCCCGAGCAGGAAAGTTTTCTTGACCTCGAGAACGGGGATTTGCTTTCCATCGTGGAAGGTGAGCCCGACGCTGCGGCCCGACGGGCCAGGGTGGCCAACAACCCGGATCGCTACGTTCGGGTGGATCCCGCGTCGTCGCGCGAGCAGTACCGCTGGATGGAACGGTTTGTCGGCTTGGTCCAAGACCAGGCTCTGCGCGAACGGCTCCTGGTTGCCATAGACGGCAAGGGCGCTTTTCGTCGGTTCAAGGACGTGTTGCTAGCCTTCCCGGCTGAGCGCGAACGCTGGTTTGCCCATCGCTCTGAACTCCTGCACCTGCACATCCAAACCTGGCTCGAGCACATGCAGATCCAGGTGGCTAGTCCGCCTCCCTGGGGTCAGGTGACTGCGCATGTGGAGACGCCCGAGCTGCCGCGTCTCACCCACGTCGGAGAGGCCCCAGGCGAGATCCTGCGGCGTCAGGCACGCGACATGCTCGACGAGATACCGGCCGCCGAGTTGCCAACCGCAATCGTCTTTCTTGAGTTCCTCCGCGAACGTGGCGCGGCGCTATTGCTGGGACTGGCTGCGCCCGAGTCCACCCCCGAGCCCGTGTCTACCGGCCAAGGCAGCCGCGAGCCTGCCGACCCGGACCACGACAGCCCTGGGAAGGACGCCGCGGCCGAGTAGCATTCCGTTCAGTCGACCGCTGCGCGGGGCGCTGCCGCTGCTTCGGTGTCTCCGGGTGGAACCCAGATCCAACCCGTAGCCGGGGAAAGAGACGCGACTTCAGGCGACACGGGCCAGGCGTCGCGACTGCGCAGGTAGCCAGTATAGGCGCAAATGACGGCGTCGAAGACATGGTCGCTTTGACGACACTCTTCGCGCCAGACGCCGGGGCCAAAGCTCAACTCACGCAGTCGGGCCAGGATCTCGATACGTTTGTCCACTCGCTTCTTGTAGGGGTCACGAAAGCCAAGCAGCTCGAGCGTGGCCCGTGGGAACACCTCGATGAGGTTGTCGTTCAGAGTGAACCGATCGGCCAGGGCGCGCACCAAATGACTGGCGCGCGCCGTCAGCGGGCCCATCCCCTGGCCCAAGGCTTCGCGCGGCAAGATCCCGCGTCGCCGCAGGAGGTACGCTTCGGTGGCCCGCTGGGTGTAGGGCGTGACCGCGGGTTTGCCGCGGTTGCCGACGCCGCTGTCCCCGGGGCCAAGCCCGAACAGGCGGCGCAGGGTGAGCACCTCGGCGTCAATGCAGCTCTCCTGACCGGGACAACGGGCCACATTGCACCGGACGCAGGGGGGCAGGGTAAGCGGCGCGTCCACACAGACCGCGGCACCCTCGCCGTGATCGCGCACGGTCGCGATCAGCGCGGCATCATAGAGCGGCGGCTCGTCGGGACGGGGATGCAAGGCCGTGACGGTCACCCCGGACTTGCTTCGGTCAAGCACGGCCAGCGCGGTCTTCTTGCCCTTCCCCCCACCGAGGTCTATCCCGATGAAACGCTTGAATGGCTTATGCGTCACTGGCTCTCACTTCGTCCGGTCCACTTGAACGCGCTTGCTGGGGTGTCTCTGACATTGGGGCATGGCATTCCGACGGTCAATGTGAAATGGGTAGCTCGTCGCGGCTAGTTCTGCGCGCAGGTGTTGACTCCGCGTCACTTTGGTCCAGGATTGTTTAAACTGCCTGGACCGGGGAACCGGCCGGGACGGAGTGCTTGATGAAGCGAACGATGTTTAAGTCCAAGCTGCACCGGGTGACTGTCACCCATGCCGACTTGGCGTATGAAGGTTCAGTCACGATCGACGAGACCCTGATGCGTGCGGCAAATATCCTGCCCTATGAGCAGGTCCGTATCTGGAACGTGACCAACGGCAGCCGCATCGAAACGTATGCTTTGCCTGGGCCTGCCGCTTCCGGTGTGGTCTGCGTCAACGGGGCGGCTGCCCGTCACGCCCATCCTGGCGATACCGTGATCATTGCCACCTTCGCGGAGGCGGTGGACGAGGCGGAAGCCCGGAACTGGAGGCCCACGGTGGTTCGGGTGGACAGCCACAACCGCATCGTTGGTTGTGACCTGGACGACGAGGTTCCCGGTCCGGCGCGACCGTCGGTGTCCTGAGGCGATGCCAGCGCGTCTGGAGATACTGCGCTCACTGGTAGCGCAGGGGACGGGTGATCCCTTCGCATACTACGGCCTGGCCATGGAACTGCGGACGCAGGGCCAGTGGCAGGAGGCGTGGCAAATTTTCGAGGCTCTGCTGCAGAGCCACCCGGACTACCTCGCGGCCTATGCTCCGGCAGCCGCCGCGCTGGTCAGCCTGGGCCGTAACGAGGAAGCCCGAACCCTCCTGCGCCAGGGAATCGAGCAGTGTGAGCGCAAAGGGCAGGCGCACGCCCGCGACCAGCTACAGACCGCCCTGGCTGCGGTCGGTTAGCGTCGCGGCCGACGCCGCGTTGTGACGGCAGCAATTTCTCTGTTTGGCTGGCGCTTCTGTCGGGCGCCCAGCCCTCTGGCTCGCTACAATCAACCGAAACGCAACACGGGAGGCAATACGTGGAGCGATCAGTGGAGGTGGCCTCGTTCCATCAGGACGAGCTGCGAGCTGTGACGACGCTTTCGCCGGACGGAGAGAGGCGGGCCACTGTGCTGGCCGCGCTTGGCACGGCAGGATTGGTGCTGGTGGCGATGATCGTGGGAGCCGTGTTCCTCAACCTGCGCCGCACAGTGGTCCACGCGCCGACTTTTCTGGTTTCCTGGCTCGGCGTCGCCGCGGCGGTCGCTGTCGTGGCGGCTCGCCGTGCGGCTGCTCGTGCGCGCCGCTACGTGGTGGGCGCGGCTCTCGATGCCGACGCCTTTGGCTCGGCGGAAGTCGATCTGGTTCGGCGGGGAGCCGAGGGCTACGAGGTGGCTCTGGTGCCCGGCATGACAGGGGTCATCGAGAACGGCCGCTCGCCCCTGCCGATCGAGTCCCTGGTGGCTTCGGGGCCTGCGCGCTTGGCCCTGCCTCGACAGGGGCGGGTCCGGATCTGTCTGGGACCGGCCAGCTGGGTCCTTCGTCACAGGTCCCGCGCGCTCACCCGTCCCGCCTTGCCATGGCCAGAGCTGCTGGCGCACGCTTGGGTCAGCTTGCGGCGCTTCGTGCCCGTGGTGGCTGCCGGGTTGCCCGTAGCGGTGCTGGCCACCCTGTTGGGGTCGACGACCGCGGCCATGGCCCTGGGTGACAAGGAGATGCAGTCATTGGTTCCAGCCGGCGCAACACCTTGGGAGATCGAGCAGCAGATCCGGCTGCAGGCACAGCGCCAGGTTTTGTCCCTGCACCGCTGCTTCGACCCAATGCCACTTCCCTGCCAGAAACCGGGTTTCGTGGGGGTTGGCCTGTCGCTGTCGAAGCAAGGCGAGATCCTGTCGCATTGGGTGTCGCGATCGACCTATGGGGCTGATTGTCCGGTAACCGACTGCATGGCCGACAGCGCGGCGGGATGGTTCTTCGAGCCTCTGCCCGAACCGATGCGGCTGGTTCTGCCCATCCAGGTCAGGCGCACCAACAAGCCTTTGCAATCGTCGGGGGCTGCCATCTCGGCCGGGCTGACCATCGAGTAGTACCAATCCGGATCCCGACGTCGGTTTCAGCGAGGCCCGGTTTGGATTAGGATGTGCCCATGCCTTTGCTCCACGTTTTCACATCGGCCCACCCCGCGGACGAACACAAGCGCGCAAGTCTGTTGAAGAGTCTGTCTGCACTGGTGGCGCGTCTCCTCAACAAGCCCGAGAGCTACGTCATGATCGGCCTGGCCGCCCGCACTGAGATGAGCTTCGCCGGTAGCAGTGCGCCTGCTTGCTACGCGGAACTGAAGAACGTGGGCACGCTGTCGCCCGAACAGGTGGAGAATCTCTCCAAGGTCCTGTGCCAGGAGCTGTCAGTTGGGCTTGGCGTTCCCGAAAAGCGCATCTACATCGAGTTCAGCAACGCCGAAGGCGCCATGTGGGGTTGGAACGGCGGCACGTTTGGCTAGTATTGCCCCCGCGGGCTAGAACTCCCGCCAACCAGATGTTTGTCGTTCTCCGACGCTACTGGGCCGTGCTGGCCGCCACCGCGGTGCTGGTGCCGCACGCGCGGCTCTTCGACTTCGTGGCCGACGACGCCTACATCTCTTTTCGCTACGCCGCCAACCTGGCCAAGCACGGCCAACTGGTGTTCAACCTGGGCGAGCGCGTAGAAGGCTTCACCAACTTCCTGTGGACCGTTCTGCTGGCCGCGGGCATCAAGCTGGGCCTGGGCCCGGTGGCGACATCGCGTTTTCTTGGTATCGCGTTTGGCGTTGGCACCCTGGCCCTGGTGGTGCGCATGAGCCTGCGCCTGTCAGGCCAGCGTCCGTCGGCCTGGCACCTCGTGGCGCCCTCTCTGCTCGCTTCGATGGGCGCCTTTGCCTGCTGGTGCACGGGCGGTCTGGAGACGCAACTCTTCACCTTCCTGTCTCTCCTGGGATTCGAGTTGTTGCTCGCCGAGATCTCCGCGCGGCGCGGTTTCGCCAGCGCAGCCGTCTTTGCCCTGGCTGCGATGACCAGGCCCGAAGGGGTGCTCTTTTTCGCCCTGGGTGGTTTCTTTCGTCTGCTCACGGCAGTTGGTCGCGAACGCCGTCTGCGTCCGCGCCGCAACGAATGGGCATGGCTTGCGCTGTTCGCTGCGCTCTTCGTTCCCTATTTCGTCTGGCGCTGGCGCTACTACGGCTGGCTCTTCCCCAACACGTTCTACGTGAAGTCATCAGGCGGCCCCGGCACCTTGATGCGGGGTGGGTACTACCTGCGCCGCTTTGCCGAGGACTACGGCGTGCCCTTCTTCTTCCTGCTGGCCTTGCTCGGCAGGCCGGCCGCAGCCGATCAGGCGCGTCGTGATCTG
>Ga0182021_10006083_pt1 | contig 14323 bp, 14 predicted proteins | sample 612E3MmetaG_FD_120493 | JGI IMG/M metagenome (GOLD analysis project Ga0182021, IMG submission 120493) | Permafrost microbial communities from Stordalen Mire, Sweden - 612E3M metaG (Illumina Assembly) | ecosystem: Environmental > Terrestrial > Soil > Wetlands > Permafrost | place: Sweden... | reverse complement strand
GTGAAGGTGGAACTTTAAGACCAAGGACGGTAGCCGGCGGGACTTCGAGTCCACACTCTCAGGACGATGTCTCCCGTATTGAGAACCTGGCCCGGCGCGTGGATCACTGGGCCAAGAGGCGGTAGAAGACCACCGGACTGGGCGAAGTCACGACTACTGTCTGGGCGATGTTTGTCTGCAGGTAGCTCAGCGCTGGCTGCCACGTTGCCGCGGAGAGTCCATTGGTGTTGTACTGCAACTCGTAGTTCCGGCCAACCGTTCCATACAACGTCAGGCTTTGCGATAAACCGCTGGGTTGGGCACCCCTCAGAAGCGGGGCATTACCCACGACCACCACCTCGCCGCTACCCGGTAAATAGTTCGAATAGCGCTCGCCGTTCGCCGCCGTCGCGGCCGTGCCGCTAATAGCCAGCGGCACAAACGCCGATTGCTGGCCGGCCACCGCCTGGAAGTTCAGTTGAGCAATTTGTGCCGACCCGTTGATAGCGCGTCCAGGCTTGGTCTGCACGCTGACCAGGATATTCGTGCCTTGGCTTTGGAGCGTGCCCGATGCAATACTGGGTGCGAGGGCAGACAATGTCGCGTTTGCGAAACATCCCGCCGGCCACTGAACCGCAAACACCAGGTTAGTCACTCCACTGCTCGAGTCCATCGTCACGGGGAGGCTGACGATCTGACCAGCCTGCGCGGCGGACGCACCAAGGCCAACTTCAAGATAGTCCTCCACGACAATGAGCACCGGCTGGACCGTCTGTGCGGAGGGCGAAGTCTGGTCGGTGATCCTGACGTCGAAGGAGTTCGTCGTCAGGGCATACGCCGACGTGACGTTCCAGGTAAGCAATCCACTGCTGTGATTGACGCGAGCGTTCGCCGGCGCACCGGGGTCGAAACTGAACGTCAATTGGCCTGTGTTCACTAGTGAACTGCCGATGGGAATATGCAGGGTGGTTTTCGGAGGTGTCGAAACAACTATTGTGGCCAAAGTATTATCCGTCGGCGGCTTATTCGCGGGGATGAGGGCTGAAGCTTCCGTCGAATAGGCACTCTCCAGGCCGAAGGTATCGACGGCCGTGGCGGCGAAATAGTAGATGGTGCCCTCTGCCAAATTGGAGATGGACACAGTGGTGTTGGTGCCCGCCGCGACAACGGCGTTGTACGTGGCGCTGGCGACGCCATAGTAAATGTTATAGTTGGTGATCACGTCGGTTCCGGAACTTGGGTCCCAAACCAGCGTAGCTGTGCCAACCGCAAGGGAGCATAAAGGTGTCAGGGCGGAAAAACCGCCCCAGAAAAGCATGATGAGCGCCGCGCGTCTCACCCGACCTGCCAGTGCCAAAAGCGTCATTTGGGGCTCTGAACGCGAGAAGCATGCCAACAATAAGGGCCGGACCGGGCAACAGTCCAATTATCGGCGAGTCCTCCCCAAGGGGGCGAGATTCCAAGGCGCGTTATCCCTATTATGCAATGGGTTAAAGGGCCTCCAGCAATGAAAGCCAAGCTCGGAACAGAGTACTATCGCAAAGGAAACGATCCAAATTCTTGGACATATTGTCCTGAAAGAAAACAGGTGACCGCAGGAACCGGTTCCTCCTGAGACCGAGGGTTGACTCGGCCTGCGGTATTGCACCAGCATTGGCGGCGGTGAATGCGCTCAATGAAGAAGCCAGTCTGCCGTGCCGGATGAATGCCGGTGTTCCTCCATACTTTACTTCACTCAAGCCGTTCACCGGGTTGTTCGCAGCCGGGGTGCCGTGGCTGATGTATCACAAGCTGGGATCGCGCCCGCGGGGGGTCCGGCTTAAGGGGCTTTATGTGAGCCGCTCTCTTTTCGAACGGCAGTTGTCGGAATTGCGCGGGGCTGGCTTTACCACCCCTGCATATGGCCCACCACCGCTGTGCGAAGGGAATCCCGGCAGGAGGATTGCACTGACGTTTGATGACGGTTTCACCAACGTGTTTCAGCATGGTTTGGAGCCGCTCGCCCGGCATGGGTTTCGCGCGATTGAATTCCTGACCGTGGGCTTGATCGGCGGCTGCAATGACTGGGAGGCTCAGGAAGGGGAGGCCCGGCAATCCCTTATGGATGACGCCCAGATCAAAGAGTGGCTGGCCGCGGGGCACGAAATCGGATCGCATACCTTGACCCACCCGATCCTGACCCGGCTCAACGTGCAGGAGGCGGCGGAAGAAATCTCCGCCAGCAAGAAGAAGCTCGAGGACCGCTTTGGCCGGCCGGTCCGGCATTTCTGCTACCCGTACGGAGACTGGAATCCAGCGGTGCGCGACCTGGTCGTGGCGGCGGGATATGAAACGGCCTGCACCACAGAGTTTGGAGTAAATACCATGGTCACGCAGCCCTTCGAACTTAAGCGCATTCTGGCCCGCTATCAGTCCATCAGTTTCAAGGCGCTCAAGGAGCGACTGGCCCGGACCAGATTCGGATGAGCGGCCCAGCCGGATTGGAGCGAAGCATGGCTATTCGAGCCGCCAAGTCTTCCGCCATCGGCACTACGGAGGCAAACACAAACGTCTTGCTGCTCCGCCTCAAATCAATTGGGGACATTCTGTTCACTTTGCCTGCAGTCCATCGGGTCCGGGAGGCGTTCCCCGGGGCGAGAATCAGCTTCCTGGCTTCCAAGGAATACGCGCCGCTTCTGGAAGGCTTTCGCGACGTGGATGCCATCATAGCCTTGGACCGCGCGCGCTTTCGGCATCCCAATCCTGGCGTTATCATTGCGGAAGCTTTCTCCTTGCTGCGGCATCTGCGCCGGCCAAAGTTCTCCCTGGCGATCGACTTTCAGGGCTACGGCGAAACGGCACTGCTGACGTGGTGGAGCGGCGCCCCGCAAAGATGGGGCAACGTGTACCGCCCCGGGCGGAAATGGGCTTACACGCAGGGCGTGAATCGTGACCCGGGCCAACACCCGCCAGAAGGCTTTCTATCACTGCTTGACGCATGCGGCTTGCCAGCCGCCCCCATTCGCAACCAATTCACGCTTCCGTCCAGCGCAGTGGAGGAAGCCCGCCTGTTCTTCCAGGATCGAGGATTGGACCCGGCGCGGCCAACGCTCTTCGTTCAACCCTTTACCAGCAGTCCGCACAAGGACTGGCCGCTTGACCGATATCTTGCGACGGCCGGATTCTGGCAGCGGCGTGGGTGGCAGATCCTATTCGGCGGCGGGCCAGCCGAACGGGCCGCTCTGGAACCGGCGCGCCAGGCCGGCTTTCCAGTCTCGGCCGGCGCGTCACTACTCGTTACCGCAGGCTTGATGAAACATTCCACGCTCATAATTGGAGGAGACACTGGTTTGCTGCACCTGGCGGTGGCGATTGACAAACGAGTGGTCATGCTCAACCTTCCGGGCAGCGCCCACCCATTCCAGCACCCGGACTGGGCGATCACACAGGCGAACGGCCAGCCACTGGCCACGATTACCACCGACGCAGTGAATGAAGCATGCGCCCGGGCTTTCGCTGAGGTGGGGTCCGCGGCAGGTAGGTGTTAGCCTCTTTGCTGATCAAGGCACGCAACGGGAACTCCTTGGAATGGCGGGTTCTTCCGGCTTACAGGCGTGAACCGAAAGCTACTTTCTCACTTCGCCCCTGCTTCTTGCCTACGAACGCATACCGCGCATGGGTCAGGCCGTTGACCACTTTGTTGACGTAATACTTGAATCCGCTGGATAGATTAACGCGTTTGACCTGCAGCGGCAGGGCTGCTTGTTTGAAGAACTCTGTATAGTCGGCGAGCGTATAAAAGCGCTCGTTCACACCCGTGGCGACCAGTTTGGCCAGCATCTTCGCGCGGGACTTGATTTTTACCAACGGCCACACTGGCTCGCGAATGGCGACGAACTGCCCTCCCGGCTTCAACACCCGCTTGGCTTCGCGCAACGCCTGCACGATATTCGCGGCGCGGTGCAACACAGCGGAGCACACCACGAAGTCGAAGTGATTGTTCGGGAAATCGAGATCATGGTAGTCCCCCGGCATGCGCGTAATCTTGGCGGCGTTGGCATTGAGCAACTTGAACACCTTCGGCGCCTGCTCCTTCAGCAGCCTTGGCGATAAGTCCATCGCGATCACCTCCACCACTCTCGGCTGCTTCGAAAGCTCCGCGCTAAGCCATGCTCCGCCGGCGCCTATCTCCAGGATCCGGCCTCGGAACTCCAAGCCGCACTTCTCCGTCAGGAACGGGATGTACTTGGGAAAGTCGCCCTTAACACAGCGCAACCACTCGTCCTCCCGGCCGAACTCGAGCGCCCGCCTCGTCCCGGTCTCCCGCAAGGCCAGTGTCGATTCGCGCTCGCAGCGGGCAAGATAGGCCTTGTTTTCAATATATTTTGACTCGGCTGTGTTCATTGGAACGGGGACAAGTTATGGGGCAATTCTCTCTGGCGCAACGGTGTTTTCCGAGGTAACAACTCCCTTTCAAGAAACTCGATTTCCGGCGCGGCCCCGATGCATCGTGACCCCCTGCAGCCGGTTTACCGGATGCGCAAGATTCAATGCATCTCGCAACGCAGGTGGAACGGGTTAAGGGTGAAAAACTTCACCCCGGAAAGTGATAAGAGTGGACAGCGGGGTCTCACTCCAGGTGATACCAAGGCGTGTTAAATGAACCTTCTGCTCCGCCGTCCACCTCCTAACCATACTCCGATATGATTTGTACTGACGATCCCCTTTTTGCCTTACGTCACCAGCCCGTCCGGTTTGCCCGGATCGAAGGCCTCAAGCCGCGGCGCGTCACTTTGGCTACTTCCGCAACACCGTCCGCAAATGGTTCCGCCGCTTCCAGGACCAGGGGACCGCCGGCCTGCGCTCCCGGAGCCGCGCCCCCAAGTCCTGCCCGAACAAAACCAAAGACCCCTTGAAGCACCGAGTGGTAGCCTTGCACCAGCAATCACCCAGCTTTGGCGCTCGCTGCCTCATCGAGGAATTTGACCTGCCGCTCGGCCACAATGCCGCCCAGCGCATCATTAAGGCCCACCAACTCGACCCGACCCCCGAGGCGCCATTACCGTCGCAAAGACGACCTCCGTGCGGTCAAAGCCGCCTATCCCCCTTTCACCGGCTTCCGAATAGACGTGAAGTACCTCACCGGTATTCCCTTCTTCTGGCCCCAGATGCAGCACAACGGCTGGCCCCGCTTCCAATACACCATTCGCGAACTCTCCTGCGGCGCGCAGTTCCTGGCCGACAGTTCCCGGTGCTACAAGAGCCCCGCCGACCTCCTGGCCCTGAAAGCGCCACACCTCTCGCCCAAAATATTCTTGCTCTACCCCATCCCCTTGGAGTCTCTTCTTCACCTGACGGGGGGTCACGATGTACCGGGCCGGATGAAGACGTTTGCCTCTGACCCCGACCCCAAAAACTGCTAAGCTCTCTGTCAGTCAACGCACGAAGGCCCTATGAGTAACGCTACAAAATGGCCTCGGGCACTGAGCCGCAGGAGCTTTCTGCGGCACTATGGAATTGCCTCGAGCGCCCTAACTTTGAGTCCATTTTTCTGGAGCGAATGACCGCCGTCTGCGAGGCGGCCGGCAGCCTCACCCGAGTATATAAGGTCATGAACGGCGCCGACTGTTTCCAAAACATCACCAAGCTATGGCAGTTGCTCGATGGCCCGGCCAAATTCATCGGCCCGACCGACGTGGTGGTCATGAAAGGCAACGTCCAATGGCCCAACCAGGGCTACACCCACACCGGCTGTATCAAGGGTGTTATAGACAGTATCCTCGCAATCCCAGGGTTTTCAGGGGAGATTCTGATTTGTGACAATGTTCAAATCTACGGAATGTCAGGATAGGTCGGCTTTGATGCAACGGTGGGAAATCGAGCTCGTAATTGGCCGGACCAGAATTGGGATACCCTCGCCGCGAAATACCAGGCTAACGGCAAACCCGTCGCCACGAAAAGGTGGATAAATGACCCCAATTGGCGGAACCCACCTTCCGGGCTTCCTTGTCTTCCGGCTTGGAACCCCGCTGCTGGCGAGGGCTGGAGCCGGTACTTCCTGTCATGCAACGGCAAACCAACCTATCTCTCGCACGCCGTTTTCAGTTCACCTCTGACTGCCGGCCGGATGATCGATATTAAGAACGGCGTTTGGGAAAACGGGAGTTACACCGGCCGGCAGGTCAAGACGATCTACATGCCTACATTAAACAACCATGGTGCCGGCTCTGATACTGACAGCAGAATAACAAGTGCCATCAAATGCTTTTACGGTGCGACCGAGATTCATGGGGGAGTAAATGGGACCATGGCCGACGGGACTTATTATAACATCCACAGCAGCGGTGGTCTTTCAGTCGGGTCGGTTATTCCGCAGGCGGTTGGCGAATTAGTTGCGACGTATCTTAAGACCATGTTTGCCCTAGCCCTGTATATCACATCGGCCATCTGGTCGGGGCGGTACGACCGGACCACTACAGCAGCGCAGACAAACACCGTGCTCGCGTGCGCAAATCCTGTCACCCTAGACTACGTTTCCTGCCGCGATATCATTTCGCCTTACGCGTCCTGGTTGAAGCCCGATCAAGACAACCAGACCCGGCAGCAAATATTGGGCTGCATGAACCAGGGCATTGGCACCGTCGATCCCGCTCATTTTGAGGTCATCACCTACGACTTTAACCACCCAACGACGACCCGGCTGGGATATCGAGCGGAAGGTTCTGGATTTCAAGGCGGGTCGGGCTACCGACCAGAACGTGAAGGATGTCATCAAGCTCTATATGAGCGGTGACTGAGGGAGCATTCGGGTTGGGTTTGGCTTTCGCCTCAACTTACCTCCCTGGGCCGCCGGAGACGCATGGTAACGGTGTTCGATGTTACACAGGGCCTGTTCCACACTTCTCCAGCACGCGAAGGCCGTTTCTCACCCTTGCAACAGTTCTTTCACCATCGCCTTCTCCTCCTTCAGCTCTTTAACCGTGAGGTCAATCTTGGCGCGGCTGAAATCGTTGATCGGTAGGCCCTGGACGATTTCCAGCTCATGCCCGTTGCTGTGGATGGGGAAGGAGCTGATGAGGCCCGGCTCAACTCCATAGCTGCCGTCAGAGCAGACGCAGAGGCTGTGCCAATCGCTGGCGTGGGTCGGTTTGAGGATGGTGCTCACAGTATCCACGATGGCCACTGCAGCGCTGGCGGCGCTCGATGCCCCGCGCGCCTTGAGGATCGCGGCGCCACGCTGCTGGACCGAGGTGATGAACTCGCCTTTCAGCCACGCTTCGTCGGTGATGACTTTCGGGACGGGCTGGCCTTTGATCTTGGCGTTGTAGAAATCGGGATACTGGGTCGAGGAATGATTGCCCCAGATGCAAACATTGGTAACCGTTGTCACATCGAGACCGGCCTTCTTGGAAAGTTGCGCCTTGGCGCGGTTCTCGTCCAGGCGCGTCATGGCGAAGAACCGGTCGCGCGGGATTTGCATTGCGTTATGCATGGTGATGAGGCAATTGGTGTTGCAGGGGTTGCCCACCACCAGGATGCGGACGTCCGGCGCGGCATTTTTCTGGAGCGCGCGGCCCTGGCCGACAAAGATCTTGCCGTTGACGCCCAGTAGATCCTTGCGCTCCATGCCGGGTTTGCGCGGCACGCTGCCGACCAGCAACGCCCAATTCACGCCGCGAAACCCCTCCTCGATATCGGACGTCGCCACGACTCCCTTGAGCAGCGGAAAGCCGCCGTCCTCCAGCTCCATCACCAGGCCCTGGAGCGCCGGCATCGCCGGCGGGATTTCAAGCAAGTGGAGAATCAAGGGTTGGTGCGACCCGAACATTTCGCCGGCCGCAATGCGGAACAGGAGGGAATAACCGATTTGGCCGGCCGCGCCGGTAATAGCAACTCGAATGGGAGTATTCATGGTTTCTTTTGGATGTCGCGCGTAATATGCGATTGCCCCAGACGGGACGCAAGCGCGGAAATTCGTTAATGTATCCAAGCTGGCGCCCGGTGCAATAAATGTGGCTTATCATAACGATAGGTTCTGGTTTAATCCCTGGTCCCCAACCCCCCCGCCAGCGGAGCGCATGAAGAGGCGCACAATCGCTGTGGCAGACAAGGGCGGCAGTTGCCTCCCGGCGTGACGACCTCCTCTCTTCAGCCCTCTCCTCCAAAGGATGAGAGGAAGACCGAGTCGTCGGCTGGTGGCAGCGTCAAAATGAGCTCCGTCGATGCCCGCCTAGGCCGCCGGGGTTGCCAACCAGGTCGCCACCTCTTACTTTGCCTTACCCGAGACTCGGGCTTTCGAATTGTGAAGAGGCCACTCCAGGTTTTGGTCATTGAAGATTCAGCGGACGACGCGATGCTGCTGGAAATAGCATTGCAGCGCGCCGGCTACGACCCTGGCTGCCACCGGGTGGAGACTCCCACGGCCATGACCGCCGCGCTCGAGCGGCAGAGGTGGGACCTCATCATTGCCGATTACCGGCTGCCGGATTTCGACGGCCTCGCAGCCCTGGCGTTGGTCAAAGAGAAGGGGCTGGACCTGCCGTTCATCATCGTCTCCGGGTACATAACGGAAGAGACGGCCGTTGCCGCCATGAAAGCGGGCGCGCACGACTACGTGATGAAAGACAAGCTGGCGCGCCTGGGCTCGGCGGTGGAGCGCGAGTTGCGCGAGGCCGAGGTCCGGCGCGAGCGGCGCCGCGCGGAGGAAGCCTTGCGCCGGGTTTATGCGGAGCTGGAAGTGCGCGTGCAGGAGCGCACCGCCGAGCTCAAGACCGCCAACGCCCGGCTCCAGGCCGCGATTGCCGAACGGCGGCGCCTCGAATTTAAGCTGCTCGAAATTACAGAAAAGGAGCGGCGGCGCATCGGCCTCGATTTACACGACGATCTCGGCCAGCAACTCTCCGGGCTGGCGCTGATGACCAAAGGGCTGCAACTCAAACTGGCCAAGCGGCGCGCCCGTGAAACCTCGGACGCCGCCAGGATTCACAACCTCGTCCAGCAGACCATGACCTATGCCCGCGACTTGGCCCACGACCTCGCTATGCTGGACTTGAAGGGGGATGACTTGCCGGCGGCCCTCGACGGCCTCGCCAGGCACGCGGAGAAATTGTTCAAGATTTCCTGCCGGTTTGAAGTCGCAGGAGCCACGCCGCCACTGGAGCCAAACGTCGCCAGCCAGTTGTACAAGATTACCCAGGAGGCGGTCACCAACGCCATCAAGCATGCCAAAACCAAAGCCATCGGCATCAGGCTGGCTAGTGGCGCCAACGAACTCATTCTTACGGTCCAAAACGACGGGCTGCCTTTCCCCAACCTGAAGGGCCACGCGACAGGCATGGGGCTGAGAATTATGAACTATCGTGCCAGCCTCATCGGTGCGTCGCTGGAAGTAAGAGGCGACGGCCTGCAAGGCACTTGCGTCATCTGCTCCGTGCCGCTGGAGGGGAAAAAGTAACCCCTCTTCTTTACTTCAAAAGCGCCTTACCCAGAGTCACGTACTGTGGGGCGGACTTGAGCTCGAGGATCAGCCGGCCCGAATCAGTATTCGCCGTCGAGGCCTCGCCGTTCCCGTTCACCGTCTTGAGGTTATCTTCACCCCTGAGATTGATTTCGAGGCTGACCTCATGCGGCTCGCCCAGCGTCCACGCTGCCAGTTTTTGTCCGCCCGCCTGATTGGCGCAGAGCAGCACGTAATCCTTGTCGCTCGGCAACGAGACGCGCCGCGCAATGCGATGGCCCGACAGCTCGTGGGTCAGCGTCTGAATGGCCACGTAGGCGGGCTTGGGCTGCAGGCCGGGCAGGACGGTGCCGAAGTTGTGCTCGTTTTCGTTCGGGTCAGGGCCGTCGTTCTTCCAATCATACCAGATGGACATTGGCACGCCATTGAGGAGGTTGGCGAGTTGCTGGCGCGCGGCGAACGCGGCTTGCGTCTCCAGGGAGACCCCGCGTTTATGCGTCGAATACCCCCACTCGCCGCTGAGAATGGGGATTCGGTCCTTCTTCGATGTGGGCGCGTAACGCTCGATCAATGTCCGCAGCTTCTGGTAATCGCTGGCAGCCGTTTCCGGCGAGCTGCGCGGGTTGCGGTACGGATGCACGCTCACAGCGTCGAGATATTCCAGCACGCCGGACTTAAGGAACGTCTCGAGGAATTCCCACGGGAACCCGGACGAGGCCGGGCCGATGATCGTCGCTCGCGGTTCCACCTCGCGGATCGCCTTGCATGTGGCCAAGGCCAGGGTCGAGTACTGCTGCGCATCGGGCTTGGGACTCCAGAAGTTGCCATTCGGCTCGTTCCAGATTTCCCAAAGCACATGCCGCCCCTGGAAGTGTTTCGCCGCCGCTGCCGCCCAGTGCGCGAAGGCCGCGATGCTGGCCGGATGCTGCGGCGACGCCGTCCCCTTCTGTGGCGCCCCGGTGATGGGATGGGGACTCGTCACCGTCTCCTCGTAAAGAGGATGCGAGTAATCGAGGATGAAGATCGCCCGCAGCCCGCGCTTTTCCAGGTTGGCCAGCAACTCCTCGTAACCGGACCAAGCATACTCGCCTTGCCGGGTTTCTATGCCGCCCCAAGCGAAATCCATCCGCACGAACTTGAACCCCGCACCCGCGATCAGATCGAGGTCCTGCTCGTGGCCGGTGACGAAGTGGATGTTCACCCCGACTCCCGCCGGCAGGACCGGTTCCGGGATTTCGCCCCCGCTACTCAGCAGCGGAAGCACACACATCAGGAAGATATGTGAGCGTGGGTCTGCCATGATGTTTAACATTCCCTGCCTAGTACTTTGCGCCATCCGAGTTGACGGCCAGGCCGGCGGCCTCCTGCAGGATCTTGATGCCGCTGCTGGTGCCGATGCGGGTCGCGCCGGCCTGCACCATGCGTCGCAGGTCGGCTAGGGAGCGGATGCCACCCGATGCTTTCACTCCCAGCTTCTTCTCGCGCACGAGACGGCTCATCAGCGCCACGTCTTCAACGGTCGCCCCGCCGGTGCTGAATCCGGTCGAGGTCTTCACAAAATCGGCCCCGGCTTTGACGGCCAGCTCACACGCGCGGCCCTTCTCCTCGTTGGTCAGCAGCGAAGTCTCCAGGATCACCTTGCTCTTGGCGCTGCCGTCACGACAGGCCTCGACGACCAAATGGATGTCCTGGAGCACGAGGGCGTCGTCGCCGCTCTTGAGCGCTCCGACGTTGATGACCATGTCAATTTCCTTCGCCCCTTGCCGGATCGCGGCGCGGGCTTCCAGGGCCTTCGTTTCCGGCAGTTGCGCGCCTAGCGGGAAGCCGACGACGCAGCAGACCTTCACGCCCGACCCGTCCAGGAGTTGGCGGGCGAGTGACACCCAGGTCGGGTTCACGCAGACGGAGTAGAACTTGTGCTGACGAGCCTCCCGGCAAAGCTGTTCGATGTCAGCCCTCGTGGCGTCGGGCCGCAAGATGGTGTGGTCAATGAGCTGCGGGATGTTCAGGGGCGGCGGCGTTGGCGGGGCGGCGATCGGCTTACCCTGAGCGGCCAGCAGTCCGTGGACCCGCCTGGCGACCTTCTCCAGATCCGGCTCGGTCGGGGCTGGGCGCGCTTCTCCGACGCCGACCAACAACGTGGCCTGGTGCGGGCCGACCTCAATGGGTCCCTCCTGGACGGCGTTAATCAGTTGCACCCGCTTGCGATGCCGTTCCTCGACGCATTCGGCCGTCAGGAACATTTCGACGATGGGAGTTGCCTGCTCGAAAGTCATCTGCCCCGCGCCCAGTGTCAGCACGTTGGCATCGTTGTGCTCGCGGCTGTTCTTTGCGAGCGCCACGCTATAACACGCCGCGGCACGCACGCCGCGCACCTTGTTGGCGGTCATCGCGGAGCCAATGCCGGCGCCGTCGATCATAATGCCGCGGTCGCATTGTCCGCTGGACACCAGCCGCGCCACCGTGTAGGCGATGAGCGGGTAATCGACCGCGTCCTTGCCCTGGGTCCCGCAATCCTGCACCGGGCAGCCTTTCTCGCGCAACCAGCCCAGAAGCTGCGTTTTCAACTCGAATCCGCCGTGGTCCGCGCCGATGGCAACCTTCACGTTATTCACAGCCGAATTGGCGTTGGTTCACTCACGAATACGACGCTAACAAGCTCCGGAATGATGTCAAGGGCCGGCAGTTGCGGGGTGACGCGGGCTCAGGGCTGCTGCAAAGTCAGTCCGGCCCACCAGGGGCGCTGGTGCTCCCTTTGTGTCCGGAGCGCGCCGGGGTGAAGGAGAACGGATTGTGCTCCAACGCCGCGTGACGGATGATCGCCGGCACTGTCAAACTCTCTCCTGACGCCGCCAGGGGCAGGCAACCTGGCGAAATGTGGGTCCTTCGGGACCCTGGTGGCTGCGGGGGTCAAGCATGACCCCGCAAAGCGCCAGTAACACGCCACCAGTGCGCTATCAACACCAGAGCTCCTGGCTATGTATACCATCACTCCAAGCTCATTCCAAGCTCACTCCTGGCTGATATATGGCTAGCTCCGCCTGATTCGTGCCTATGCTACGGGAACGAGGTTCCAAGCCGAGCAGGGATGACTCGGCCTTGACACAGTTTTCCCGCCGCCTACAGTTGCCGAAATGAACTCAGTCGAGAACCGAGTCTCGATGGTAAGTTCATAGTCAAGAGAGTAAAACCTGCTGCTTATGCCAGACAATACCCGAGTACCGCCCCAATCACCGCCGACCATCACGCCGGGCAACGAAAGCCAAGCTCGCACGTGGAACATGCTCTGCCACCTCAGCGCCCTCGCAGGCTACATCATCCCGTTTGGCAACATCCTCGGGCCGTTGTTGGTGTGGCAGGTAAAGAAGAACGAATTCCCTTCCGTCATTGAGCACGGCAAGGCCGCGTTGAACTTCCAACTCACGGTGCTGATTGCGCTGGTTGCCGGCGGCGCCGCAGCCTTCCTGCTCTCCTTTGTCTGTATTGGCTTTCTATTGATTCCGGTGGTCATCGCCATCGCCTTGTGCGGGCTCATCTTCGCCATCATCGCCGGGATCAAGGCGAACAACGGGGAGGCGTTTCGGTATCCCTGGAGTCTGACGCTGATCAAGTAGGCTTGCCCCTTCTGCCGTGGCCGAGAGCGTCAGGGAACGCCCCCTGACGATGCGCTTTGGCCCGCCATTCTCAGAATAATGAGGGAATACGGGCTTTGGCGGGAGCCGCCGTGCTAGCGCCGGGGCTAAAAGCACCAATTCACCAAAAGCATGCCTAGAATGAGCAGGCGATACAGGCAACGATCGTTGACGAACTGCTTCAAGGTTTTAACCGGTTGCAACTGCGCGTAAATGATAGCTTTCATACTCAGGCTCATTCTCAATAGCTTCGACAAGTCCACTATCGCAAGGGCCATTCCTCTCAGTATTGAGAATCGGCCCATTTTTGGACGTTTTTGCGCAGAAATCAGGTAAATGCACACGCCCGGCGGGCTGGAACACCTCCTTCGTTACCCCCTCAAAACATCGGAATCGAGCCCAACAGACCTCCAATTCACACGCTTGCAGTGCCTTATCTAATAGTCGTTGTGCGGCTGTTGCCGAACCAGAAAAATGTGGCAGAGTGAGGAATGCTTGCAAAAGAGCCCTGCAAACCCAAAAACGTCTTGGTGGTCGAAGACAACGCGGACGACGTGGAGTTGCTTCAACTCGCGGCCCGGGCGGCGCCGGACGCGGTTTCCTTCCACATTGTGCCGGATGGCGAAAAGGCACTGGCCTACTTGAAGGGGGAAGGTCAGTTTGCGGATCGCCATGCGCATCCGTTTCCCGATCTGCTGTTGCTGGACCTATGGCTGCCCGGCATGGATGGCTTTGAGGTGCTCGCCTGGATTCGCGCGCATCCCGACTTCAATGCGCTGACGGTGTTTGTGTGGACAGATTCGGGCGATCGCGAAACACTCGACCGTGCGGCCAAGGCCGGCGCGAACCGGTTCGTCCCGAAATCGGTGGCGTTCGTGCGGGGTGGGCTCGCCGGGTTGGTGCGCGCCATCGGGGAGGCGATCCCGGCCTCCTTAGAGAAGGCCAGCCTGTCTGTGAAAAGCGCTTGACATATTGGTCTTGGCAGCGGATGCTGGCTGCCTCGCGTTACTGCGCTAGCAAGTCCGAAGCAAGGGAGGGCGAGTCCTCCCTTGCCGCCAGGTCTGAACCAACCACTGAAGCGCGTCCTCACCGGCCAAGTTCAGCGCGCGCGTTCCAACACTTCAGCCAGTTCGTCGGGCGTCAGCGCAATCGGGTTCGCCTTCATGCTGCTGGCTTGGGAGGCCTTCTCGACCAATTCGGCGGTGTGTTCGCGTTTGAGGCCGTAGTCGCCCAGGCTCGGGATCCTCAGGTCGGCGACCAGTTTCCGCACCCACTC
>Ga0182021_10006082_pt1 | contig 14323 bp, 13 predicted proteins | sample 612E3MmetaG_FD_120493 | JGI IMG/M metagenome (GOLD analysis project Ga0182021, IMG submission 120493) | Permafrost microbial communities from Stordalen Mire, Sweden - 612E3M metaG (Illumina Assembly) | ecosystem: Environmental > Terrestrial > Soil > Wetlands > Permafrost | place: Sweden... | reverse complement strand
GTAGAGAGGTTAAAGCCGATGCATTTTCGTTCCTGACCGGGATAGACACCGCCCAGCAGGAGGATCGGCTTGTCACTGCCGCTTTTGCGCAACTGAATCCCTTCAGCCAGGAACGCGACGCCAAATGCGTTAACCCCGAGCTGTTCCAGTTCCCGGCTGATGTCCATGAAACCGTGTCCGTAGGCATCCGCTTTTACAACCGCCAGAATCTCGGTCCGCCGCGGAATTGACGAGCGAAGCAGCCCATAGTTATGTTTAAGCGCGGAGAGATCGATCTCGGCGTATGTAGGTCGGCCATCGTACAATACAGTATCTCCTCAGATTCAGTCTTTTACCCAAAACAGTACTCACGCTACGACGCGACGAAAGGCTTAAAAAAAACTGGCTAATAGACCTTATATCGTTGCGTCGTTGCGTGAAATATATTTGTTCCTCATTCCCGGATTGGAAACACTACAATATCAGTTTTTTCCGCGCAGTTGCCAGGCAGCGCCGCATATCGGCACTGGTGCGGCATGCCAGCGCCGCCCGCGCCAGTCGTCGGCACGCATCTATACTGTTGCTGCGGATCGCCTGTTTCACAACCGGTATACTGGGGGCCGAAAGACTGAATTCCCGAATGCCCATGCCGGCCAGAAGCAGAGCACAGAGCGGATCGGCAGCCATTTCTCCGCAGACGGACGCCTTCTTGCCGGCCTTGGTGGCGGCATCGGCTACCCGTTTGATGGAATGCAGAATCGCCGGGTGGAACGGGTCATAATACTGCCTGACACTGGCATTGTTACGGTCGGCAGCAAGAGTATACTGGATCAGGTCGTTGGTGCCGATGCTGACATAATCCACCTCCTGAATCAGATAGTTGATGATCTGCACCGCCGCCGGCACCTCGATCATGATCCCGAGCGGGATATATCCGGGTACATCGTGACCTTCGCGCAGCAGTTCATTTCTGACCGATGTCAGAATCTCCCTGATCTGACGGATTTCATCCAGACTGCTGACCAGCGGAAACATGATCGTCGGGCTGCCGGCGTGCGCCGCGAGCAGAATGCCGGCCAGCTGTTCCTTGAAGATATCCTGACGTTCCAGCGAGACGCGAATCGAACGCCATCCCAGAAAGGGATTATCCTCGTGGGGATACGGAAAGTAGGAAAGCCCCTTGTCGCCGCCGATATCGAGGGTGCGGATGTTGACGCTCCGGCCGGGGAAGCCTTCCAGGATCTTGCGATAGATGCCGGCCTGCTCTTCACGGGTGGGAAATGCGGAACGCGCCATGTAGGGGAACTCGGTGCGATAGAGCCCGACTCCTTCTGCACCATGCAGATTGGCGACCCGGACATCCGAAATCAATCCGATGTTGGCGCTCAGCGTGATTGCAATGCCATCGGTCGTAACCGCCGGCAGGTCACGAAGGCCTTCCATCTCCTTCATCCGCCCCGCATATTCCTGTTCGAGGCGCACATACTCTTTTTTGATCGCCGCATCCGGATTGAGATACACATGCCCCGAAGTACCGTCAACGATGATCTCATCCTTGACGTTGGCGGCTCCCATGACCCCCTGCACTCCGAGAACGGCAGGGATGCCGAGCGATTTCGCCATGATGGCGGCGTGTGAATAGGCGTTCCCCTTTTCGGTGACAATGCCGAGGATCTTGTTCGGATCGAGCATGGCAAGGGTGGAGGGGAAAATTTCGTCTGCAACGAGGACCCGTTTTTCCTTCAGCGTCACCTCGCTCGAACCGTTCCCTTCAATCGCGTCGATGATTCGTCGCCCGATATCTTCCATATCCGCCGATCGCTCCCGCAGATACGGATCTTCCATGGCGGAAAAGGCCTGGATGTAATGCTGGACAACATCATGGACAGCACGGGTAGCGCCCATCCCCTGCTCGACCAGATCGACGACCTTGGCAGAAAAACTACGGTCTTCGAGGATCATCAGATGGGTATGGAAGATTGCGGCATCATCGGCCGAGAGGGTTTCGCTGACCCTTTTTTCCATGTATATGGTCTGGATCTTGGCCTTTTCGAGGGCCTGGGAGAATTTACGCCCTTCTTCGGCAACTGTGCCAACCTTTGCCAATTTGATGACCTTGTCGTTGAAGCGATCGAGGATGTAAATCTTCCCGCGGCTGAAGCCGGGAGACACGGCGGTTCCTCCCAGCATCCGGGAAACGGCACCCCGCTTCGCGCTCCCTGATCCGGAAGGCGGCGCTTCACCCTCCGATCCATTCCTGGCCCTGGCCAGTTCCTTCTCGAACCAGGCCCGTTCCTTCTCCTTGTGCTGAATCGAATCAAGCAGCCGGGCGGTATGGATAATGCTCCCGATCTGAAAGGTAATGGTACGCAGGATACTGATTTCATCGTCGCTGAACGTGCGGGTTTCGCGGGTCTGCACGACAATGACGCCGATTGGTGCCTTGTGCTCGAACAGCGGCAGCCCCAGAAACGAGAGAAACCGCTCCTCTTTGGCCTCTTTGAAATATTTGTAGCGGGGATGAGAGGGTGCGTTATCGGTCATGACCATGGCGCGGGTTTCAACGGCAAGACCGGTCAGACCTTCATGAACCTTCATGGCAACACGGCCCACGGAGGCTTTGGAAAGACCCTTCGTAGCCTTCAGAGTCAGGGTTTCACCATCATTTTCGAGCAGATAGATCGAACAGACGTCGCTCCCCATCCGTTTGGCCACCAGGGTAACGATATTGTCGAGTGTATCCTGCAGGTCATGTGAGTGCAGGATGATCGAACTGATATCTTCCAACGTGCGCAGACCGAGTGATTGCTGGGATTCTTTCATAGTAGTTCCTTGAGGGAAAGTATGTCGGCGGAAAATATAGTCGGATTAGATCATAAACTCAAGGAATTATGAAGTATTCCGGATTTGTGGTTGAATACATATATGAAGTTTTTAACGTTCTAAGGCGTGCGGAGATTCCTCAGGAGATTGTCACGCTCGGCCAGCAGTCGCTCAGACAGTTCTTTCTCGCCCCGCTTACCATGGATCCGGGACATATTCAACAGGTCTTCAGCCGCTCCGGAGAGATCACCGCCGGTGCTGTTCACGGTAAAAGCCCGCCGATAAAAGCCGAGAGCTTCGTCAGAGTCACCATGCAACAGGGCCAACGCGGCAAGAGCGCGGAGATCGGCGGCGATCTTCCGGCTCCTGCCAACTGTTTTGTCTATTGCGAGGGCCTGGTTGTAGTATTCTGCAGCTTCTGCGTGGCGCTTACCGGCAGACTGGATGTCACCCAGAGTACGAAGAGAATTTGCTTCCTCACCGCGCAAGCCGTTCTCTCTGTTGAGGAGCAGGGCTTCACGCACCTTTATCTCTGCTTCAGTCAGTTTCCCCTTCAGGAAAAGTATGCGGGCCAGGAGATTTATCCTCATGCCGCGCTGAGAGCCAGTATCGGCAGCCACGGCATTGGATGCCCATTCAGAGGATGCGTTGAGATCTCCCGACAAGAGCTGCACCTGCGCCATCTCAAAGGCGACTTCAGGGTAGAGCGGAGCCGAGGGGATCACTCGGGGAAGAGCCCTGCTGACCATAGCCAGCGCGGCTTTGGCATCACCGATACGACGATGTACTCTTGAGATGTTCACCAGGGCGACGATAATCCCTTCGCTGTTTTCTATGGAGCTGTTAATCCTGAGAGCCTCGGAAAATTCTTCCAATGCCCGCGGGTTTTCCCCCCTGGCTTCGGCTTTGATGCCGCTCTGATTATGACGGATTGCCTCCAAGTGGCTGGCAGATAGCGCCTCCGGCGATTTCCCGGCGCAGCCGGCCGTGGAGAGCAACAAAAGAGCAGCCAAAAAGAGGCGCCCTCTCACCCGCCCTTTTCTCAAGGTATCATTCATGGCTGTCACCGGGGACAAACTCTCTTTCTCTCTCTCTCGGGACAGGCACATGGCTCTTCAGTGGCCATATGTCCTTTAATGCGTCCATAACCGTATCCGCTCTCTGCAGCGAATCTTCGGCACTATTCAGCAGAACGGGAACCCTTGGCACCGTTTTGTTCGTAATCGTTTCCAGATTACGGCTGGTCTTTTCAAGATGGTCCATGGTGGTAACGGTCTTATCCAGGAGTTGCGGGAGCTTTTGCTCTACCGTTGTCATGGATCTGTCGACTTTTTCCAGGACGGGCCCAATTGCATCGATCTTGTCACGGGATATTTTCAGCAGGGTTTCCGTATCGGCGGACAGGTGGCCGACTTTCTGCGTTGAGTCTGCCAGCAGCGCGTCTATCTTCGTCCTGGTACTGTGCAAATCTGCGGACAGTTCTCTGATATTGTTCATTGACTGCTTGATATCACCATTGGGGTCATTGACATAACTGATGATGTCTTTGACTTCGATCAGTACCGGCTTGAACTTGTCGGCAATGTCATTGGCAACTTCCTCAAGGCCCCTGGTCTTTTCAAAGGTGATTAAGGCGCCGTCCTTCAAGGCTTCGGCGTCTCGTGTACCAACAGAGACCTCGATGATATTGTCTCCCATCAACCCTTCCTTGACAAGCTTGACGACGGAGTCATTTTTAATCCATTTCTGGTATTTCTTGCCAATTTGGATTTCGATATCCACCATGGCCGTCTCATTGAGGGAGATGCTATTGATCCTCCCGATGCGGAAGCCTGAAAGCTTTACCGGCATGCCGCGGGAAAAACCGGTTCCCTTTTCCACCGTGAACTTAAGCCGGTATTTCTGGATAAACAGGTCTTGATCCGTCCCGATGAAAAAAATTACTGCGATAAAACCGACAATGGCAACGGCAACAAAGAACCCGATTTTCTTTTCCAGGTGCATAAAACGCCGATCATTTTCAGTTATCATAAGATCCGCCCCTTTGTAAGATTAACAACCACCGCTTCAGGCAGGTACCGTACTACGTCCCGGTCTGATGTTATAAAAACGGAACTTCTATCCGGATTTTCACGATGGAACTCCTCGGCAATTTTGAAAAAATTGTTTTTTTCCTCTTGATCCATCCCCGAAACAGGAGATTCGTACAGTATCATGTCGGGGGCTATGAGCATTGCCCTGGCAACCCCGATAATCTTCTTTTGGCTGAGGGACAGGTTGCCGGGAAGATCCATGAGTTTGCCCGTATACCCGAGACGGCCAAGCAGTGACAATCCCCTCGTTTTTATTTCTTCGTGACTCAGATGCTGATGGTAATAGAGCGGCAGGGTAAGGTTTTCCCATGCCTTAAGGTTAGAAACCAGACCGCCCGATCCATAGGCAATGCCGATCCTGCGGCGGGCATCACGAAGTTCCTGATCGGAACGGGCTGCAGTGTCGAAGCCGAAAAGAAAGATCTTTCCGGAAGACGGCTTTTCCAGACCGATGAGGAGATTGGTGAGAGAGGCGCTTACTTCGTCCTTGGGGGTCAGGAGAATGATCATGTCACCCCCGCAAATAGCAAAAGAGATTGCCGCTGAAATTCCTGCAAGGGATAAATTTTCAGCCCGTATCATTTCGGTCATGTGATAACTCAGCTGTTCCTGAACGCCAATGAGGCGAAGGTTATGATGCCGTCAAGAATGAAGACGAGAAAAAGGCTCTGCATCACCCCCCTGGTCGCCGCCTGGGGAATCTGGGTGGTGCTTTTACCCACTGCAAGACCATGCCTGCAGCAGGCGGCAGTGAGAAACAAACCAAAGAACAGGCTCTTGGTCACTGACACTGATAGTTCCATCACCGTAAGAGTCGAGAAAATCCCCTGTAAAAACGCCTCCAACGACACATGCCACCCGATTGAAGCCACGAGAAATGCTCCCAGGATTGAGAAGATTTCAAAATAAATGGTGAGAACAATCACAGCCGTTGTCACACCGATAATCCTCGGCAAGATGAGATACTGTTCCGACGGAATGCCAAGGGATTCGATACTGTCGATTTCACCGTTTATTTTCATGAATCCGAGCTCTGTCGCAATTGCGGTGCCGCTTCGAGCTATGACGATAATCGCAGTCAGGAGTGGGCCAAGTTCCCTGATCACGACCCAGACAAAAACCTTGCCGATAAGGGATTCATTACCGGCGCCCACGAGGCTTATAATTTGGGTTATCAGAACAGTGCCGATGGCGAGTGAAATAATGATGACAATCTTGAGCGATTCGAATCCGGTGAAATATACCTGTTTGAGAAAAACCTGAGCGATAGGGCGGCGGCCAGGATTGAGCGGACCAGGAAAACTTTTGAAGGCGACAACGATTATTTTTGCGAGGCTTGTCAGGCTTATGACAAGACTCAGCACCCAATGTCCAAGAGTGCTAATCATAACCTTACCTTGCTATAGCAGATCATACACATAACCGTTCCTCTTCAGTTCAGCTAATATATGCCCGATGTATGCACTCCGCGTGGTTTGTTTTGTAGTATTTGCTTCTTGAGCGGTTCATCAGAGTTTAGAGGGTAACGGCACACACTGAATCAGAAATAACCTAATGTTACCAGCGCCTTCCAGGCTCCGAAAATTCCGAGCAGGGCAACGACTCCCCCCATACAGCGCTGGAAGACGCCGCGCCCCAGGGCGGACAGTGTCGAAGCAACCTGGCCGTATGCCAGCAGCACCGGAAGTGTGCCGCATCCGAACGCCAGCATCATACCTCCTCCCCTCAGGGCGGAACCGGAGGTGGCAGCAGAAATCAGGACTCCATACACCAGTCCGCACGGCAGCAGCCCCATCAGAAGCCCGGTCGGGAGTGCAGCCAGAACAGACCTGCTCCCCCTCAATCGTGAGAGCTGCCCTCTCAGAAAGCCCCATCCTGAACCATCGAGAGCCGATATGCCAAGCGCGCGCACACCAAGTACGGTAAAAATACCGATTGCCGCGACAAAAAGGTTGGCGGCCAGAAACAGCCACCTGACAAGGGGTCTCAGCTGGTCAACCATCCCTGCCTGGGCAGCCAGTCCGGCCAGAAGTCCAAGAGTGCTGTAGGTGCATATCCGCCCGACATGGTAGAGAAGATTATAGACAAAGCGGCCCGCCGCGTCAGTATCACGATGCGACAGGGCCAGTGCGGTCACGATGCCGCCGCACATGCCGAGGCAATGGCCGCTGCCGACAAGGCCGGCCGAAAATGCCAACCAGATCTCCGGCATCCCCTCAGGTTTCCAGCGCGCCGATCAGGCTCTTGATGTCGGCAACTCCGTTGGCAATCAGCCACGCCTCCATATCCTCGGCGATCTTCTGCGCCGCACCCGGGTTGATAAAGCTGGCGGTGCCGACCTGGATCGCGGTGGCCCCGGCCAGCATGAATTCGAGCGCATCGACCGCATTCATGATGCCGCCGATGCCGATAATCGGCAATTTTACCGCCTTTGCCACCTGCCAGACCATGCGCAGGGCAATCGGCTTGATGGCCGGACCGGAAAAACCGCCGGTGATATTTGCCAGCACCGGCCGGCGTCTGTTCAGGTCAATGGCCATGCCGGTCAGGGTGTTTATCAGCGACAACGCATCGGCGCCGGCATCTTCACATGCCCGGGCCATGACGACCACATCGGTCACGTTGGGGGAGAGCTTGACGATCAGCGGCTTATTCGAGGCTGCGCGGCAGGCTGAAACGACCGAGGCCGCACAGTCCGGATCGGTGCCGAACACGATTCCCCCCTGTTTGACATTCGGGCAGGAAATGTTCACTTCCAGAGCGGCCACCTCGGGGATTTCATCAAGACGGCGGGCCATTTCGGCATATTCATCAACGGTATTGCCGAAAAAGTTGGCGATAGCAGGAGTGTTTACGGAGCGCAGGTACGGAATTTTTTTGGCGATGAAGGCATCGATGCCGACATTCTGCAGACCGATGGCGTTCAGCATTCCGCCCGGCGTTTCGACGATGCGCGGCGTCGGATTGCCGGCCCGCGGTTTGAGAGAAAGACCTTTGGTAACAAAGGCGCCGATCGATTCCATATTGACATATTCGGCAAACTCCTCACCATAGCCGAAGGTGCCGGAGGCGGTCATTACCGGGTTGCGGAGCGGAATACCGGCCAGATTGACGGTCATGTCGGGTTTTATGGCAGGTTTCATGGTCACTCTCCCCACTTCAATTCGCCCGACTCGAATACCGGCCCTTCGGTGCAGACACAGCGGAAGTCGGGAGTTTCCGCTGAATGGGAGTGCCCCGGGGCAACGCAGCCAAGGCAGGCGCCGACGCCGCACGCCATGTACCCTTCCAGCGAAACCTGGCAGGGGATACAGCGCTGCGCTGCGATTCCGGCAACAGCGTTCAGCATGCCGTGCGGGCCGCAGGCGTAGATTGTTGCCCTCCCCTGCAGTTCATCCAGGCGACGCACCAGCGCCTCGGTGACCAGGCCGCGCTCACCCAGCGAGCCATCTTCGGTGGCGGTATAGCACTCGACTCCCAGCCGCTCGAATTCGGTGATACAGAGAATATCGTCTCTGGTCCGGCCACCGGCAAAGAGCCGGACCTTTGAGGTGGCTGCCAGTTCTTTTGCCAGCAGGTAGAGCGGCGCCAGGCCTACCCCGCCGCCGACAATAAGCTTTTCTTCTTCCACCGCTCCGAGTTCAAACCCTTTCCCGAGCGGAGCGAGCACGTCAAGCAGGTCGGTTTCGTGCAGCGTTGACAGCATAGCGGTACCCTTCCCCACCACACGATAGAGCATTTCCAGATAGGGCTGAGAGTTCGCGCCGCTCTGGGCCGGGACATAGGTGCCGACATCGAAAATGCCGAACGGTCGCCTGAGTAGCGGGTCAATAGCACCATTGACCCGCACCATCACAAACTGGCCGGGACGTGCCGACCCGCATTCGGGCGGTGCGGTCATGCGCATCCGCCAGTATCCGGGGGAGACCTCCACATTGGAAAGAATAAGTGAGGTAAACTGCATTACAGGCTCTCCTTGAGTTGTTTTTCCATAAGAATCGCATCTTCGGCGGATTCATAATACCCGGCACGGATTCCGACACGGGTGAAGCCGAGCTGCTGGTAGAGCGAAATGGCCGCTGCATTGGAGGAACGTACTTCCAATGCCATTATTTCTGCTCCCTTTTCGAGTGCCAGCCTGAACGCATGTTCCAGCAGCATCCGCGCGATCCCTCTGCCCCGCTTGCTTTGCGACACCGCAACGTTCAGGATCTGCGCCTCTTCGAACAGTGACATCAGGCAGAGGTAGCCGACCACTACCCCCTCTTCAACGGCTGTGAGCGGCCATGAATAGCGGCCCTCCAGCTCGTTCCGGAAATGTTCACGGTCCCAGGGGGTTGAATATGACGCCGCCTCTATTGCCAAGACGGCATCCAGATCATCCTCAATCATCGGTCGGGCATGGAACGTAGGGGGTACAATCATAGCGGGATATAATAAGCAAACCTGCATCTCTTGTAAACGCTTTATACATCATTTCAGATATTGACAGCATACGTATTATCTGCATAATGACAATATTCCTGCTTACGAAGGACTCAAACGTATGTACGACATCGAAAACAGCATCGGATTTCTGCTTGCAAAGGCGTACCAGCGGGCATGGGCCATCATGCGTGAAGAGATCGAACCGTATGACCTCACCCCGCCGCAGTTTGCCCTGCTCTCATTTCTCTGGCAGCAGGACGGCATGACCCAGGCCGAATTATCCGAGAAAGGGCAGATCGATCGTTCCACCATCGGCGGGCTCATCGACCGGTTGGAGCGAAACGGCCTGCTTGAACGGCGTCAGCACCCGCAGGATCGTCGGGCGCACCTGATATTTCTCACAGAGCAAGGCAAAGCGATGGAGAACACCCTGTCAGCATGTGCCGAGCGGTCGCTCAAACGCATTACCACGGGACTCAGCGAAGAAGAAGTCAAAGAGTTCAGACGGATACTGAATATTTTACGCGGAGAACGGAGAGTCTATGAAATTCCTTCATGCTAGCCTTGCAGCTGTTATGTTCCTGGGTGTGGCGACCTGCTCCTGGGGTGCACCACTCTCCCTGCAGGAGTGCCTTCAAAAGGCGCACGGCAACAACCCTGCCCTGAAAAGCGCCGCATGGGACAGCCGTATTGCCGAGGAAAACAGCCGTCTGGCATCAGTAGGCACATATCCACGGATTGACGCCACAGCCGGATACACAATGCAGCTGGAACCGCAGGCGGTAAAAATGTTGGGCATCACGGCTGAAACCCAGGAGCCGAATTTCGCCTTTGCCGGCATCGCGGCAACTTATACCATTTATGATTTTGGACGTCGCGATGCCCGTATTCGGCAGGCAAGCGCCACCACCGAAGCCGCTGTTCAAGCCTTCATGTTCAGCAAAGGCGATGTTGCGCTACAGGTAATAGAAGCATATTTCAGAATTCTGGAAGCGGGCAGGCTGCTTCAGGCAGCCGACGAGGAGGTCGCCCAGATAACGGAACATCGCCGCGTCGCGCAGGTTCTGTTTGAGGAGGGGGTCGTTACCCGTAATGATGTCCTGCAGGCGGAAGTACGCATCGCCTCTGCAGTACAAAAGCGGCTGGCGGTCAGCAACAGCCGTGAGAACGGCTGGCTGCTCCTGAATTACCTCACCGGCGATGATCCCGGCTTCCGTGGCGAACTGGACGAATCAACCACCCTGAGCAGCGCCAATCTGACAGAAACAGGCAATTCCGACACGCCGATCAACCGCCACGACATCAAAGCCCAGAAGCAGACCCTCGAAGCGCGGGAGTTCGAGGTTCGGGAAAACCGGGAGAACTATCTGCCCGAAATATATACCCGTCTGGGCGTTGATTATGCTCAGAACGACAAGGTGCGTGAACAAGCCATCTACTCTGCAACAGTCGGCATTCGCGTGAACCTGTTCGACGGATTTGCCTCTCAGGCAGCACACGAGAAAGCGGTCAAGCAGCGGTCAAGACAGCAGGATGCCCTCAGAATGGCAGAGCAACATGCTCTGCTTGAGATCAGAACCGCCCGTAATGATGCTGGCATTGCAAAAGAACGAATCCGTGTAACTGAAACAGCAATCAGGCAGAGCGAGGAAAACCTCCGGATCAACAAGGAGCGCTATCAGGAGCGGGTCGGTATCGCCTCGGAAGTACTTGATGCCCAGACGCTGGTTACCCAGGCAAAAACAGACTACTACCGCGCACTCTATGATTACCAGACCGCCACAGCCCGCCTGCAGAATTCGCTCGGGGAACTGTAAAAGAACAGACTACCAATCAGCCGACACGAATCCCGGAGGATATATGGCAGAAGAGACAATATCACCTTCAACAGAAGAAGTGACAGCACCAAAACAGGCAGGCAGCAAAAAAGTCAAAGGGTTTATCGTTCTGCTGACCGTTATCATAGTCGGAGGATGGTCCGGTCTGAACATGTTCATCACCAGCAAGACCCATATCGAAACTGATAATGCCTTTATTGAAGCGCGTATCGTCCCGGTTTCGTCAAAGGTTTCCGGTACGGTGGCACGGGTGCTGGTGGGCGACAACCAGTTTGTCAAACGGGGCGACCTGCTGCTTGAAATTGACGCGCAGGACTACCAGATTCAGATTGCAAAGGCGTCTGCCGGGGTCGGCATGGCTGAAAATGAAACCGGAGGCGAGCAGATGAAGGCCGAGGGAGCCCGTGCGGCGCTGCAGTCGGCCAAAGCCCGCTTCGATCAGGCGGTGCTGGATCTGAACCGGGCTGAAAAGCTCTACAGCCGTGATGTCCTGTCAAAAGAGCAGCTGGATCGCCTGACGACCGCCAAACGGGTGGGTGAAGCGCAGCTGAAAGAGGCCGAGGAGACGTTCAAACGTTTTCAGGCCGAAGCGGGACTCGCCGCCAAGACCGGCAGCCGTGCCAAAATACTGCAGCGCAAAGCACAACTTGACGAAGCCCAACAACAGCTCTCCTACACAAAAATCTATGCTCCACGCGACGGCTACATCACCCGGAAAGCGATCGAAACCGGCGTCAACATTCAGGCCGGACAGCCGCTGATGGCGCTTGTACCGCTGCAGGAAGCCTGGATAACCGCCAACTACAAGGAGCGCCAGATCACCTGGATGAAACCGGGGCAGAAAGTTGTATTTTCCGTTGATGCATACCCCGGCAAAATCTTCAACGGCTCGGTCGACAGTATCATGGCCGGTACCGGAGCGGCCTTTTCCCTGCTCCCGCCCGAAAATGCCACCGGTAACTACGTCAAAGTCATTCAGCGGGTGCCGGTCAAGATCAACATAGACAAAAATTCCGATCCTGAACGGCTGCTGCGCGTCGGTATGAGCGTGGTTCCGGTCGTGCTGACCGGAAGGTCCAGCAGCGACGTACTGAAGGAATTGAATCCTTTCAAATGAGCGATGATAAAACCATAAATAAGTGGCTGATCACGGTAACCATCATGCTGCCGGCCATCATGGAGATCATCGACACCTCGGTCGCCAACGTGGCCCTGCCGCATATGCAGGGGAGCCTCAATGCCGGAACGGATGAGGTTACCTGGGTATTGACCTCCTACCTCGTGGCCAATGCCGTGGTACTCCCGATGACCGGCTGGCTGTCCCGTGTTTTCGGCCGCAAGCGATTTCTGATGACCTGTATCGTCCTGTTCACGATAGCTTCTCTCCTCTGCGGTGCCGCTCCCAACCTGGCGGCACTGATATTCTTCCGGGTTCTGCAGGGGGCCGCCGGCGGAGCCCTGATCCCGATCAGCCAGGCGATCCTGATGGAAACCTTTCCGCCCAACCAGCGCGGCATGGCAATGGCCATTTTCGGGATCGGCGCCATGTTCGGCCCGATCGTCGGGCCTGCCCTGGGGGGGTGGATCACCGACAACATGAGCTGGCGCTGGATCTTCTACATCAATCTGCCGATCGGCATCATCGCCATGATCATGTGTGCCTTCTTCATTTTTGATCCGGATTATCTGCGCAGGAAAGCGGAGGCAATTAAGATAGATTACTGGGGACTTTTCCTGCTGGTTGCCAGTATGGGATCGCTGCAGGTCGTGCTGGACAAGGGGCAGCAGGAGGACTGGTTCAATTCATCTTTTATCATCGGCTTCAGCATCGTCACCGTCCTTTCCCTCGTGGCGCTGATCCGGGTCGAACTGACCCACGAACATCCGATAATCAACCTGCGCCTGTTCAAAAACGTATCGTTTTCGGCCGGCAACCTGATCATGTTCGTAGTCGGCTTTGCCCTCTACAGTTCCATCATGCTGATACCGCTGTTCCTGCAGACCCTGATGGGGTACTCTGCCACCGACGCCGGTATGGTCATGGCACCGGGCGGTGTCGCCACGCTCATCACCATGCCCTTTGTCGGGGCGGCGCTGGCCAAAAAGGACGGCCGAAAAATCGTGTTTTTCGGACTGCTGCTCGGGGCAACCTCAATGTTTATCATGCAGGGGCTTAACCTGCAGGGTGCCTTCTGGAACTATACCTGGCCCCGCATTGTCCTGGGATTCGGGCTGGCGATGATCTTTGTGCCGCTTACCACTGTCACTCTGGCCTCAATCTCGCGGGAAGAGATGGGCAATGCCACCGGCATGTTCAGTCTGCTGCGCAATATCGGCGGCAGCGTCGGCATCGCCATGGCCGCTACCCTGCTGACCCGCTATGAGCAGTTTTACCAGACCTCTCTCGTTGCCCACATCAATCCGTACAATCCGATCTGGCAGACACGCTTTGAGAGCCTGAAGCAAGCCTTGATCTCCAAAGGAATTGCCATATCACAGGCTGACACGACAGCGCTCGGCATGATGTATGGAACGGTTCGTCGTCAGGCGGGGGCGCTGGCCTTCAACCGCATCTTCTTCATCATCGGCCTGGCCTTCCTGGTCATCATCCCGCTGCTTTTTCTGCTGAAGCGCCCCTCACACGTTGAAGGCGGGGGGATGGGGCATTAAAAAAAGCGGGGCATACCATCCGGTATGCCCCGCTCATCGTCATTTCTACCTGCTGTTTGCCTACTTCTCTTTTTTCACCGTAAATTTATAGCCGCTGAACATGCTCGAGATCTCACTGCCATGCTCCTTGATATCCATCAGCCAGGCGCTGTAGATATGGTTGATGACAAAACCGAAGATCATCCACATGCTGACGTGGTGCGCCAACCGCATCCCCTGGTTGGAGAAGAGGGAGTACATGAACCCAAGCGATTTGTGCAAGATGCCACCGGGTGCATGCAGGGCGTACAGGGCAAAGCCGGTCAGAATCATCAGAATATAGAGCAGGAACAGGGCGAAATACGCCGTAGTTGCCAGCGGGTTATGGCCGATCGTCTCCGGCACCTCCTTGTCCATGAACATATAGTAGCGAAACATCCTGACCATTTTCACCCTTCCCTCTGCAGTCAGAAAAGGGAAGAATTCCTTCCACCCGGCGTATTTGTTGCCGAT
>Ga0182021_10006081_pt1 | contig 14323 bp, 9 predicted proteins | sample 612E3MmetaG_FD_120493 | JGI IMG/M metagenome (GOLD analysis project Ga0182021, IMG submission 120493) | Permafrost microbial communities from Stordalen Mire, Sweden - 612E3M metaG (Illumina Assembly) | ecosystem: Environmental > Terrestrial > Soil > Wetlands > Permafrost | place: Sweden... | reverse complement strand
CGGCGAGATTATCGACCAGGTGAACTTCACTTACCCGGCCGGGGTGGCGGCGGGCTTACCCTACGTGAGCGCGGCGCTGACCATCAACGGGGCGACCGGCCACTTTCGCGTTCCCGCGCCGCCCACCTCCGACCAGCGCGCCGACGCACTGCTGGCACGCATGACGCAGGCGCAGAAACTTCAGTTGGTATATGGAGCCGGCGGTCCCGTCACCAACATCCCGGCGCTGCCGCGAGGCGCCGGGGGCTACATTCCCGGCATCGCGGCGCTGGGCATTCCCGCACTCTACTTCGTGGACGGCAGCCTGGGACTGGCCGACGCCAGCGCGCCGGCGACCGCCCTTCCCTCCGCCCTGGCCAGCGCGGCAAGCTGGGATACGGACCTGGCCTACAAGTTCGGATCGGTGATCGGCGCCGAGACCGCCGCGTACGGACTCAACGTGAATCTGGGCGGCAACATCAACCTGATCGGGCGCGAGCCGCGCGACGGTCGCACCTTCGAAACCAAGGGCGAGGATCCGATCCTGGCCGGGAAAATCACCGCCGCTCATATTCGTGCCATTCAGGACCGGCACGTGATCGGCGGCGCCAAGCACTACGCGCTGAACGATCAGGAGACCGGCCGCACCTTCGCCGATGTGCGAATTGACGAGCGCGGCGCGCGCGAGAGCGACCTGCTGGCATTCGAGATCGCCATCAAGGACTCGAATGCGCAGTCGGTGATGTGTTCCTACAATTTAGTGAATGGCGTGTATGCGTGCGAGAATCCGCACCTGCTGACCGACGTGCTCAAGAAGGACTGGGGTTTCGGGGGCTTCGTCATGTCGGACTGGTGGGCTACGCACAGCACCGTGGCGGCGGCGCTGGCCGGACTGGATCAGGAACAGCCGGATAACGCCAATTTCGCCGGCCTTGGGCAGGCCGTCGCCAGCGGGCGTGTGCCGCAGTCGCGCCTGGACGACATGGTGCATCGCATTCTGCGCGCCATGTTCGAGGTGGGCCTCTTCGACTACCCCAACAAAGTCGGGACCATCGACAGGGTTACCGATGAGGCCATCGCGCAGCAGGCGGAGGAGCAGGGGGCGGTGCTGCTGAAGAATGCCGGCGGACAGCTTCCGCTGGACCCGAAGGCGGTTCACACCATCGCCGTGATCGGCTGGAACGCGAATGTGGGAGTGCTGTCCGGCGGCGGTTCGGCGCAGGTGACTCCCACCGGCACGCCGATTCTGGAGGGCTATCCCAACCCGCCCGGCTGGGCCCGGGTGATATGGGATCCGTCGTCTCCCTTGAACGCCATTCAGACGATGGCGCCGGCCGCCACGGTGCGCTTCGCCAATGGGACGAGCGCCACCGCGGCAGCATCCCTGGCCGGGTCGTCCGACGTGGCGATTGTCTTCGTTACGCAGTGGACCAGCGAAGGCATGGATACGCCCAGCCTGAATTTCACCGACGTGATCCACTCGTCCAGCCCCATCAACCAGGACGCGCTGGTGGCGGCCGTGGCGAAGGCCAATCCGCACACCATTGTGGTCATGGAGAACGGTGGCGCGCAGGCGATGCCGTGGCTGGCGAACGTGAGCGCCGTGCTGGAAGCCTGGTTCCCCGGGCAGCGCGGCGCCGAGGCCATCGCCAACATCCTGTTCGGCGCGGTCAATCCGTCCGGCAAGCTGCCGATCACGTTTCCCGCCAGCGTGGCCGACCTGCCGCATCCCGCGATTGCAGGGACTCCCAACGCCAGCGTGACCTTCCCGGTGAATTACTCCGAGGGGTATCTGGTGGGCTATAAGTGGTACGACGCCAATCATATAACGCCGTTGCTTCCCTTCGGTTTCGGGCTTTCCTACACGACGTTCTCACTTACCAACAGTTACCTGTCGTCAGGCGGCCGCAATTTCTTCGTGAATGTCGATGTAACTAACACCGGCTCGGTGGCCGGGGCGGAAGTGGTGCAGGTATATCTACAACTGCCTGATGCCACGGGCGAGCCAAAGCGCCTGGTTGGATGGCAAAAGGTCTTTCTACAGCCCGGCGCGAAGCAGAGTGTAACAATCGACGTGGAGGAGAACGATTCTTCTCATCCCATGTCTTACTGGGATACTAACTCGAATAGCTGGCAGACCGCGCCCGGCGGCTATCTGGTCTATGTGGGCAATTCGTCCGCGAACCTGACACTGGCTGGCACGGTTCACGTCGGAAGTTAGGGTTAGAGTAGTGCCGTGGAGCGACCTTTCAGGTTGCCACGCCGGCGTCCTGGCCGGCGTGCTTCGAAGAATGCCGGCACGAATACCGGCATGGCAGGCGGGGCGCCCGCTCCACGGTAAGTGACCGATTAGACCACGTCCAGCACCCGCGACTCGGTGCCGGCGCCGCCGCATTCCACATGGCATAACTGCTCGCCTTTGCCCGTGCCCACCGGGAGAGCGGCGTTGATCTGGCGCATGCCTTCGGCGTCGGGTTCGCCAACGTATTGCACAAGGAGCCTTGTCTCCCCCAGGTACACGCCGATGTTCGCCCTGTCGCAGTTCTCCGGCAGACCAGTCACCCAGCAACTGATGAATCCGCCGTCCGACGCTTTGACTTCGTGAGCGTTCCAGTTGGTCCCATCGCAGGCGCCCTTCAGCTCCAGCCGCTCCACGCGCAGCGGCTGGTCCACCGCAATGCGCAGCGTGGTGCCGCCGAATTGGCTATCGGCAAAGCGCAAGCGCACCGGGCTCCATCCGCCGGCTAAACCGGGCGGCAGGCGGAAGTTGGCCAGCCAGGCGCCGTTTTCGTCGGGCCTCACATACAAGGCCGGAACCCCGAAGTCTCCCACTTCCAGCCGCAGTTGGCCGCGCGTGACGGTGGGCTCCGCGGTGCGGAACCAGCAGGTAATGTATTCCTCCTTGCGGGTGGAAAAATTGACGCCAAAGGTGCGCGAATTCGCCACCGCCAGCAACTCCGGCGCCGGGCGTTTCGCCTCCGCCGGAATCGGCTCCCACTTGCGATGGCACGCGACCCCCGCGTGGAGGTGCGTGGTGTGCAGGAATTCCACCCTGGCAAACCCGGCGGCCCGGCACATGGCCATCAGGCAACTTACGCTGGGACCAATCCAGTTGTCCAACTGGTTCCCCAATTCATCGGTCTCGTAGAACTCCATGGTGGGAACTTCGTCCTGGTGCTCCCGCCATGTGCTGGCATCCGTCACGAACGACTCCACAATGGCGGTGTCCGTGGTGAGCGCGCAGACGATTTCCAGGGCCAGCAGAGGATGCTTGAGGTGGTAGAGGATGCCCAGGCAGAAGACGAAGTCGAATACGCCCAAACCGGCCTCGGGCAACTCGTAGAAGTCCAGGATCCGGTAGTTGACCCGCGATGCCAGCTTCTTCCGAATTTCCAGGAAATTGGCGATTTCCACGCAATCGATCGCCGTCACCTCGGCGCCGTGGCGCTCTGCCTCGAAGCTGAACCACCCGTCCCAGGCCCCGATGTCCAACGCCCGCTTCCCCGCCAAATCCGCGGGAATCGGAAACCGCGCGTACCGCTGCCGCTGCGTGTCGATCCGCATGTAGCCCTCAATCCGCGTTCCGTCCGGCAGCTCGAAACTGTGATACCAGCCCTTCTCGGCAAGTTCCTGGCTGAAGTCGTCGCCCCTGCGGGGTTCTTTCATATGCTCGATTATACTGGAGTGACGAATGAGCACCCCTTTTCAGATTGTGGTCTGTGGCAGTTATGTCCCCGACCCGTTGCAGACCCTGGAGCCGGTCACCGGTCCGGCGGGTCCTTCCCTCAAGAATGAAATGATGCTGCCGGCGGTATTGGACCCGTGGGCCGGGCACGCGCTGTTCGAAGCGGCGAACCTGGCGCGGAATACGCCGGGCAGCAAGGTGTGGCTGGTCAGTCTGGGAGCCAAGGCCAAACTTCAGCAGGTGATGATGACGGTAGCGCAGAAGGCGCCGTTCGAACTGGTGGCGCTGGACGGGGCGGCGTCGGGTTTCGCCGATTCGTTTGAAACGGCGGCGGCGCTGGCTTCGGCCATCGAAGGGATCGCCGGGTTGGATCGCAGCCGGCTGCTTTTGTTCGGCGGCTGGGAATCCGCCTCGCGCGGCGCCTGCTCCACCATGCAGATGGTGGCCGAGCGCCTGGGGATCACCGAGCAATTCCAGGGGGTGGACCAGATCGCGGTGCGCGACGACGGCAGCTTCGAAGTCCTGGAGCGCGTGGAGGGCGGCCGCCACCAGGTGTCGGTCTGCACCGCGCCCCCGGCGTTGTTGGGATGGGCTACCGGCAACTTGCCCGAGCCGCGCAACAATCCGCAAGTCGGCATGGCCAACATGCGGACCGTGATGCCGGCGCTGCAACGCGCCAAAGCGGCGCCCATTGGCAGCGTGGGGCTCGCCTTCAGCTCGGTGACGCTGCCCAGACAGCAGCGCCAGACGCGCATCGTGAAGGATATGCCGGCCGAAGAGATCGCGCGCGAAATCGTCGCCTGGATGGGGGAGGAATAAGGTGGAAAACATTCTTTTGCTGGCGCATACGGAAGCCGACGGATCGCTCGGTAAGGCGGGGCTGGAGGCTCTTGCCACGGCGCTCGGGCTCGGCGGAGCACTCACCGTCGGACTGGTGGGCGCGGCGATCGATGCGGCAGCCGGGCAGATCGCCGGCTGCGGCGCCGTGCGCTTCCTGGCCGTCACCGGCGACGCCTTCGGCCAACCGCGTTATGCCACCGACGCAGCCGCCGCCGAAGCCCTCTGCCGGGCGGCGGATTGTCAGATCGTGCTCGCGGCCGGCACCTCGCGGTGGGCGCGCGCCCTGCCCGGAGTTGCCTACCGTCTGGGTGGGCGCGTGGACACCCACGCCACCTGTCTGGCGATGTTGGGCGAGGCGCCGGCGGTGACGCGCTGGTTCTACCGGCAGCGTATGGAAGCCGTGCTCTCTCGCTCGCAGCGTCCCTGGGTGGTGCTGCTCGATCCCGGTTGCGTGGCCCCATGGAGTGGAACGCCCAGTGCGCCCGGCACGGCGGGAACGGCGACGGTCGAGGCCGTGAGCGTCGAGCCGCCCGCCACGCGCACCACGGTGACGGGCTATCAGTCGCCGAAATCGGATGAGCAGACCATCCGGCCGGATGCCAAAATACTCCTGGTGGCCGGCGCGGGGTGGACCAAGAAACAGGCCGATGGCGCGGTGCATGCCGCCGAGGCGGAGCAGTTGATCCTCGCGTTTCTCCGCCAGGCGCAGGCCTCGCTCGGCGGCAGCAAGAGCGTGGTGGACCTGAGCGGCGAAGGCGAAGCCGTATTGCACTGCATGACCCACATGAACCAGGTCGGCCAGACCGGGTCGACGCCGCGCCACGCCAAGGGCCTTTCCACCTGTTGCCACGGCGAGGAGCCGCACGTCGTCGGCTGGCGCTTCGTCAATCAGCGCCGGGCCATCAATCTGGACGCCGGCTGCGGCTGGGCGCGCGGCAAGGCGGATGTCCTGTACGTGGCCGACGCCTTCGAAGTGATGCGCCACGTGAACGCCATGCTGTAGGACAGACGATCGCTTTTTGTCGTCTGTCAAAACTGTTTTAGCGAGGTATTGACAGACCACGAAAGCCGATGGTCTGTCCTACCTCGCCTTTATATATACTGTAGTGTCGTGCCCACCTCGAAGACGAAGTCTCTTTACAGCGTTCACCCCGGCGTGGCGATGACCCAGAAATGGGCCGCCACACTGAAAGAGAAGACTGGCCGCTCGCTCGAGGAGTGGATCAAACTCGTCAAGAAGGATGGGCCGGGCGGTGAGAAAGAGCGCCGCGCCTGGCTCAAGAGCGAGCACGGGCTGACGACAATGTCCGCCTGGCACATCGCCGAACGGGCCGGCGGCAAGGGCGGGGAGATGGGCGGCCCCAAAACTTATCTGCGCGCGGCGGAGCGATATGTCGATCTCATGTTCAGCGGCAAGGCGCCGCTTCGGCCTATCTACGACGCGCTCTTGAAACTCGGCCTGGGTCTCGGCAAGGACGGTAAGGCGTGCCCGTGCCAGACCATGGTGCCGCTGTATCGCAAACACGTGTTCGCGCAGATCAAGCCCGCTACGCGGACGCGCATCGACCTGGGATTCGCCTTGGGAGCCCGCCCCGCCGAGGGCAGGCTGATCGACACCGGCGGGTACGCCAAGAAGGATCGAATTACCCACCGCATTCCGATTTCCTCGCTGGAGGAGATTGACGATGAGGTGAAACAATGGCTAGGCAGGGCATTTGAGGAGGATCGATGACATCGCAGGAAGTACTCGAATACGCAAAGAAAAACGAAGCGCTGCAGTTGGACCTGAGATTCACGGATATACCCGGCTTGCAGCATCACGTATCGTATCCCATCAAGCAGTTGGATGAGAGCAGCTTTGATGAAGGCTTCGGCATGGACGGATCGAGCATCCGCGGTTGGGCGGCCATCCATGAAAGCGACATGCTGCTGATTCCGGATCCCACCACCGCGTTCATGGACCCCTTCGCGGAGGTGAAGACGCTGGTCATGTACGGCGACGTGAAGGACCCCATCACCAAGCAGCGCTACGAGCGCGACCCGCGGTGGATCGCCCAGAAGGCCGAGTTGTACCTGAAGAACAGCGGCGTGGCCGACATCGCCTATTTCGGGGCGGAGGCCGAGTTTTTCATCTTCGACAACGTCTGCTTCGACCAGAACCAGCACGAGGGGTACTATCACATCGACGCCGAGGAAGGCCGCTGGAACTCCGGCCGGCGGGAGAACAATCTGGGTTACCGGCCGCGCTACAAGGAAGGCTACTTCCCGGTCCCTCCCACCGATCATTACCAGGATCTGCGCAGCGAGATGGCGCAGACCATGATCCAGTGCGGGCTGGACATCGAGTGCCACCACCACGAAGTCGCCACCGGCGGGCAGGCCGAAATCGATCAGAAGTTCGACACCCTGGTGAAGAGCGCCGACAACATGATGTTGTTCAAGTACATCGTGCGCAACGTCGCCAACCAGTACGGCAAGACGGTGACCTTCATGCCGAAGCCGCTGTTCGCCGACAACGGCAGCGGCATGCACTGCCACCAGAGTTTGTGGAATGGCGACAAGCCGCTGTTCGCGGGAGATTTGTACGCCGGTTTCAGCCAGCTCGGCCTCTACTACATCGGCGGCCTGTTGAAGCATGCGCGCGCGCTATCGGCCATCATCGCGCCCACCACCAACAGTTACAAGCGCCTGGTGCCGGGCTACGAAGCGCCGGTCAACCTGGCGTACTCGCGGCGCAACCGGTCGGCCGCCTGCCGCATCCCCATGTACTCGGCCAGCCCCAAGGCCAAGCGTGTCGAGTTCCGGCCGCCCGACCCGGCGGCGAACCCGTATCTGGCCTTCGCCGCCATGCTGATGGCGGGGCTCGACGGAGTGCTCAACCGGATCAGCCCCGGCGAACCGCTCGACAAGGACATCTACGACCTCTCGCCCGAAGAGATGAAGAGCGTGCCCTCCATGCCCGGCTCGCTCGACGAAGCGCTGAGCTGCCTGGAAGACGACCACGGTTTCCTGATGCGCGGCGACGTCTTCACCGAGGAGCTGATCGAGACCTTCATCGATTACAAACGCAAGAACGAGGCGGAGGCGGTGCGTTTGCGGCCGCATCCCTACGAGTTCGCGCTGTACTACGACATCTAGGTAACCCCTCCCTCACGGTCGGGGCTCCGATTGAATGTCGCGTGCGTCGATCCGAGCCGCGACCGTGAGGGAGTTTGTCACCACCATGCAAGGCGTCATTGTGCAGGTCAACATCTCATCCGGCGGGCTGCCCAAGCGAGCCATTACAGAAGGCTGGATCGCGCCGCTCGGCATCGAGGGGGATCTGCACGCCCACCCCAACATCCACGGCGGCCCGCTGAAAGCCATCCTGATGGTTGCGTCGGAGGTGGTGGACGCCCTGGCGGCGCGCGGCTATCCGCTGTTCTACGGCGCCATGGGCGAGAACCTGACCACGCGCGGCATCGACATCCGCCGGATCCGAATCGGCGACCAGATTCGCGTGGGCGGCGCGCAACTGGAGATCACGCAGCCGCGCGGCCCGTGCTCCGCGCTGGATGTCTACGGTGAATCGCTCAAGCTGGAAATCTACGATCCGAAGGTGAAGCAACTCGATGTCTCCTCCCCGCATTGGGGCATGAGCGGCTTCTACGCCAGCGTGACGGCGGCCGGGCCGGTACGCGTGGGAGACGCCGTATCGCTGGTTTCCCAGTTGGCGTGACCCATGATGGCCCCCGATTTGACCGCGGCGCCCGATCCGGAAAGCGCCCGCCATTTCCTGCAACGGCTGCGGCAGGACTCCCCCTCGGCCTACCAGCGGCTCGTGACAACTCCCGCCGCGCTGCGCTGTGCCGTCAGCCTCTTCTCCTATAGCCGCTTTCTCTCCGAGGCGGTGCTGCGCGACCCGGAGCGCCTGCTGCGCGTGGCCGCCTCGCGGAGCTTCAACAGCGTTCTCACGCTGGAGAACTACCGCGAGCGCCTCTACGGTTTTCTGGGCGCCGGCGTGCCTTCGGCGGTCGATTTCGCGCGCTTCCGCCGCCGCCAGTTGCTGCGCATTCTGCTGCGCGACACTCTGGGTGTGGCCACCCTTTCCAATGTCACCGAGGAGTTGTCCAACCTGGCGGACGCCATCCTGGACGTGGCCTACCGGCGGATCCGCGCGGAACTGGTGGCTCACCACGGCGAGCCCCGCCTGGAAGACGGCGCTCTCTGCGGCTTCAGTGTTATCTCGCTCGGCAAGCTGGGCGGCAAGGAGCTGAACTACAGTTCCGACATCGACCTCATGTTCGTCTACGGCGGCAATGGCGAGACGGACGGCCCGGCGGTCGTGACCAACAAGGAATTCTACAAGAAGGTGGCCAACCAGTACACCGCGCTCCTCTCCTCCTACACCGCGGAGGGCCAGTGCTATCGCGTGGACCTGCGCCTGCGCCCGGACGGAACGTTGGGCGAGATCGCCGTCAGCGAGGACGGCGCCCGCTCTTACTACAGCGGCCGGGCCCGCGACTGGGAGAAGCAGATGTTGATCAAGGCCCGCATCTCGGCCGGAGAGAGCGCGCCCGGCGCCGCCCTGCTGGAGTTTGTGGAACCGCTGATCTACCAAAGCTCGCTGGATTTCCGCGCCGTCGAGGCGGTCAGCGAAACCCGCCAGCGCATCAGCGAGAAACTGGCGGCCAAACGCGGCGCGCCCGGCGGGCTGGACGTCAAGCTGACGCCCGGAGGCATCCGCGATATCGAATTCCTGGTGCAATGTTTGCAGCGTTTGCACGGCGGGCGCGAGCAGTGGGTGCGGCACGGCGGCACGGTCTTCGCCCTCTTCCGCCTGCGCGACAAGGGTTTTCTTTCCGACGGCGAATACGCGCGCCTGTCCGCCGCTTATTCCTTCCTGCGCTACCTGGAACATCGCCTCCAGATGGAGGAAGACCGGCAAACCCACACCCTGCCCAGCGATCCCGCGCAACTGGACCTGCTGGCGCGCAAGATGCCGTCCGATAGCGCCGGCGTCACGCTGAATGGCGAGGGTCTCCAGCAGCGTCTCCAGGAACACCTGTCGGCGGTGCGCGAGATTTACCATCGCGTGGTGTACGCCTACCGGCAGCCGGCACACGCCGCGAGCGAGGAGCGCGTGGGCCGGCCCGTGGAGGCGGAGGATGTTCCGGCGGATGGCCATCTGGAGCGCGTGCTCGGAGAGCGTGCGCCGCGCCTCGCCGCCGCTTTGGCGGCCGCCTATGTGCGGCGGGGACGGGCGCGCTTCGAACATTTTCTGGAAGAGGCCGTGGCCGCGCCGGAATTGCTGGCGCGCCTGGAAGCCTCGCCCGCCGATGTGCTGGACATCTTCGAGAACAGCGCCCACTTCGCCGACCAGTTACTGCGCTACCCGGAGTTGCTGGAGGAAATCGGCGAGCCGTTCCAGCTCGAAGGCGGACCGCTTCGGGACGGCGCCGCGCTGCGCCGTTTCTATCGCCGCCAGATGCTGCGCATCCAGTGCGAGAGCATGTTGGGGCGGGCGCCCATCTTCGATACTCTCGGCAAGACCAGCGTGCTCGCCGATAGCGTCATCGCGGCCGCCTACCGCATCGCGCTGGCCGAAGCGCCGCCGCCCGCGAACGCCGGCTATCTGGCCAACAATCAGATGATGGTGATCTCGCTCGGCCGCCTCGGCATGCGCGAGTTCGACCTGGGCAGCGACGCCGACGTCAACTTCGTCATCCCCGATGACGACGCCCCCGAACAGGTCTACTGGACCGGTGTGGCCGAGCGCATGATCCAGACGCTCAGCTCCTACACCGGCGAAGGCGTGATGTTCGCCATCGATACCCGGCTCAAACCCAACGGACGCGCCGGCGACCTGGTGCAGACCGAAGGCGCCTACAAAACCTACTTCGCCGAGAAGGCGGAGGCTTGGGAAGGCATCGCCTACATGAAAGCACGCGCCCTGGCGGGCAATATCGACCGCGCCACCGTGTTTCTGCACGAGCTTCAGGACGTGGATTGGAGGCGCTACGGACAGAGCATGCGCTCCCGCCACCAACTCGGCGAAATGCGCGCCCGCCTGGAGCGCGAGCAGGGCGCGCGCAATCCCCTCAAGGCCGGCGTGGGCGGCTATTATGATATCGACTTCGCCTTGATGTATCTGCGGCTGCGCGGAGCGGGAATTTTCTACAAGGTCCTAAATACCCCGGAACGCATCGAAGTTATCGAGAAGATGGGACACCTCTCGCCCGAAGACGCCAACTTTCTGCGTGACGCATCCACCTTCTACCGCGCCCTGGATCACGGACAGCGCCTCTCCGCCGGACACACCGAGGGCAACTTGCCCACCTCTCAGGCCCAGTTCGAGGTGCTCACCGAGTTGGTCCAGCGCTGGACTCCGGCTCACCTCCACGAGCAGCCCCTGGATGTCACGCTGGACGAAATCCGCCGCCGCACCCGCGAGTTCTTCCGGCGGCTTTTTGGAGGCGCGTGAAATGAGGATTTCCCCGCGGAGACGCAGCGACGCAGAGATAAGCGCAGAGAATACAGGAAAGCGCTGGGCCGTGGAGCAGCCTTCCAGGCTGCCATGCCCCCATTCGTGGGGGCATCCTTCCTCTGCGTGCGTTCCGCGTAACTGGCAAACTCTGTGCCTCCCGTCGAGACCTTTCTTTCTTTCGTTCTTCTCTGCGCTGATCTCTGCGTCTCTGCGTCTCCGCGGGGAATACGTCTTTGCGGTCTCCATCTCTCCCTTGGCAAAGGCCCACCCATGCCACGCGTAAAACTCTCGCGCTTCCTCGCCTCCGTGCTGGGGGTTGCCGCCGTCCTGGCGCTCTATCGCCTGGTGCTGTCCGTCAACAATACGACGGTGGCGCTCTCCCTGCTACTGGTGGTTCTCGGCGTCTCCGCGCGGTGGGGGCTGGCCGAGGCCACCGTGGCGTCCATCGTTGCCGTGCTCGGGCTCAACTACTACTTCCTGGAGCCCGTGGGCACCTTCACCATCGACGATCCCCAGAATTGGGTGGCACTGGCGGCCTTCTTGGTGACCGCCGTGACCGCCAGCCAACTCTCCGAGCGAGTCCGGCGCCGCGCGGCGGAGGCCGAGGCCCGCCGCCTGGAGATCGAGCGGCTCTACGAACTGGTGCAGGCCATGATGCTCTCTGGCAATGCGCGGCGCACCATCCGCGAGTTCGTACAGCGCGTGGTGCAGGTTTTCGGGTGTGGCGCCGCGGCCTTCTATTACCGCCCCGGCGAGGAATTCTTCCGCTCCGGGCCGGAGAGCCAGCCGGTCACCGACCACGATCTTCTCGCCGCGGCCGAAATCGACGAACTCTCGGTCGACGACGCGCGCTTACGGGCCATCGCGCCGGTCCGTTTGGGCGGCCATCCCTTGGGAGCCATGGCGCTGGTCGGGCCGCTGCCCTCCGATCAGACGCTGCGCGCCATCGTCAACCTGGTCGCCATCACCATTCAGAAGGCGCGGGCCATCGAAGACGCCAGCCATGCCGAAGCCGCGCGCCAGGGCGAGGTGCTGAAATCGGCGCTGCTGGATTCCCTGGCGCACGATATCAAGACCCCGCTCACTTCGATCAAAGCGGCGGTCACCAGCCTGCTGGGCACGGCGGCCGGAGCCGACCACGAGTTGCTCACCATCATCAACGAGGAAGCCGACCGCTTGAACCAGTTGGCTGCCGAGGTGATCGCCATGGCGCGCGTGGAGGCGGGCAAACTGCACCCCGACAAGCGCCCGGTGGCCGCGGCGGAACTCATCGAGGCCGCGCTGGCCGAAGTCGCCGCCCTGCGCAGAGGGCGCCCGGTGACGGTCCTGGTGGCGCCCCTGCTGCCGCGCGCGGTGTGCGACCCCGAACTGGTGCAGCAGGCAATCAAGCAATTGATGGAGAACGCCTTCAAGTATTCGCCGGAAGGCGCGCCGCTCACCATTTCCGCCGTGCCGAAAGGTGAGAAGATCGTGATCGGTGTGGCCGATCGCGGCGCCGGCATCGACGAGGACGAGCGCGCCCATATCTTCGACAAGTTCTTCCGCGGCCGGCGCTACCGTTTCGAGACCAAGGGCACCGGCATGGGACTGGCCATCGCCAAGGGAATCGTGGAAGCGCACGGCGAGAAGATTTGGGTGGAGAGCGAACCGGGGCAAGGCTCGGCTTTTTATTTTTCGCTTCCGGCGGCCAAGGGGGGAGACAGTTGAGCGCCGGCAAGATCCTGGTGGTGGACGACGATCCGCAGATCCGCCGGGTGATGAAAGCGACGCTGGTGGCACATGGCTACGAGGTGGTGGAAGCCCGCACCGGCGAGGACGCGCTGGAAAAGTTCCCCCAGGAAATGCCCGCGCTCGTGCTGCTGGATATGAACATGCCCGGCATGGGAGGCCTGGAAACCTGCCGATCCATCCGATCCGGCTCGGACATTCCGGTGATCATTCTTTCGGTGCGCAATACCGAGAAGGACAAAGTGGCCGCGCTCGATGCCGGCGCCGACGATTACGTCACCAAGCCGTTCGGCATCGAGGAGCTGCTGGCGCGCATTCGCGCCGCCATGCGGCGGTCGCCGTCCTCATCGGAAGGCGGCCCGCGCGGCTATACAGGGCCGGGCCTGGAGATCGATTTCGACACGCGCAAGGTGCACGCCAACGGCAAGGACGTCCGCCTCACGCCCAAGGAGTTCGACACCTTGCGCTTCCTGGTGGCGCACACCGGCCGTCCCGTGACCCATCGCGAGCTCTTGCAGGCGGTGTGGGGTCCGGACTATGGCGACGAACCCGAATACCTACGCGTCTTTATCAACCAACTGCGCAAGAAGATCGAGGTCAACCCCGCCAAGCCGAAGTACATCCTCACCGAGCCCTGGGTGGGCTACCGCTTCGCGGGGTAGGCGTGGCGCAGGCACTCATGCCCTATGCCACTAAGTTTCCCCCGCAACGGACAGTCTGCATTGATGGTGGGGCGGACCCCCTGGTCCGCGGCCGACGCCCCCGTCGGCCTGCTTTTGATCCTTCGAGCGAAAAGCGGGACGAGGGCGTCCCGCGCGGACCGGGGGGTCCGCCCCACCAGCGCCACGTCGGCCGATGGGTCGTGAGAGATGTGGATAGGTCTTGCCGGCCGCTCTACTCCGCGGCTGCCAAATCGCGGAAGCTCTCCAGCACGGCGTGGCGAGCGCGCAACTCCCTCAGCTCCTCTTCGCCGAGCTTTTCGGCGCAGCCTGCCACGATCCGCATTCCGCGCTCGACGAGTATCCGGCGGAAGGCCGGATCGGGCGTCGACGCAGCGATGTCACCGAGGGCGCGCAGCAACCGCAAGCTGACGGCCACGTCCGTCTTCGAATACATGCGGATCTGGTCAAACGCGGCGTCCAGCAAGCGCTCAAAGTGGATCCATCCAATGCTGGCGCGCACCACGCCGGGCGGATCGTAGAGCAGCTCTTCCGGCGGCTCTCGGGACGCGAAGCGGATCAGAATGCGGCTCAATTGATCGACGCAACTGATGGCTGTGGTGGGGTCGTTGACGGCGGGCGATATCGCCTTCAACGCAATATCGACAATCTGCAGGACGCCAAACTCCACATCCTGCTGCAACGTTCTGGTCGGGCCGAAGTCGAAGGCCGCAAGCATGTCGGCGGTTCCTTCGGGGGGTAGGCGGTTCCCCTTGGACACCATCACCAGCGGGATCCCCGCCGGAACGAAGTGGCCCACCCGCCGCAGAACGCGGATGCTGACGTGGTAGTGCTTCGCAACCGCGACCAGGCGTCGCGTATCGACAAAGCGGATGTAGCCGGAAGCATCGCTCAAGAAGGCCACCTCACTCGGGTTGGATCTAAGCGGTTCAGTTTGCTTCAACT
>Ga0182021_10006080_pt1 | contig 14325 bp, 13 predicted proteins | sample 612E3MmetaG_FD_120493 | JGI IMG/M metagenome (GOLD analysis project Ga0182021, IMG submission 120493) | Permafrost microbial communities from Stordalen Mire, Sweden - 612E3M metaG (Illumina Assembly) | ecosystem: Environmental > Terrestrial > Soil > Wetlands > Permafrost | place: Sweden... | reverse complement strand
GCCATCAGCAAGGCGATGCGTGATGCGTGCGGCATGGGCACGACCGAGCTGGGCTTGTCAAGTTTTCTGGTAAGCCTGAACGAAGCCGATCGGGCTGCCGTGCTCGTCGAGAAAGACGATGGCTCTGTCGAAATCAGCCTGCGGGCCAAACCAGGCTTCAACGTCTCCAACGCGGCCGTCGCCTTAGGCGGGGGCGGCCATCCGTTAGCATCCGGCACGACGATCGATGGGCCGTTGTCTGCGGCGGTCAAGCGGGTCTTGAGTGCGCTGCGCGATGCGTGACACGTCTCCCCACGGATTACTCATCCTTAATAAACCGGGCGGCCTCACCTCGCATGATGTGGTCAATCGTGTGCGGCGCGCCACCCACATCAGGCAGGTCGGTCACGCGGGCACGCTCGATCCGATGGCGACCGGGGTGTTGGTGATGTGCGTCGGGCAAGCCACGCGCATTAGTGAATATCTCTTGGGCCACGACAAGACCTATCGTGCTACAATTCGCTTCGGCGTAGAGACCAACACTTACGATGCCGATGGCGAGGTCGTCGCGACGCACGCAGTGCAAGTCGAGCGCGCTGAGGTCGAACAGGTTCTGCACTCATTTGTCGGCGAGATTCGACAGATTCCGCCGATGTACTCGGCGCTCAAACGGGATGGGCAGAAGTTGTATGATCTGGCGCGGCAAGGGATCGAGATTGAACGGGAGGCCCGCGCGGTTACCGTTTACACGATCGATTTGCGCGACTATCAAGCGCCGGATGTTACGATCGACGTACACTGCTCGGCGGGCACTTACATCCGATCGATCGCGCATGACCTCGGCGTGATGTTAGGGACAGGCGCACACTTGATGGTGCTCACCCGCACCGCGTCCGGCCCGTTTACCGAGCAGCAGGCCATTGAGCTGGATGCGTTTGAGGCCAGCGCGCGAGAAGGTCAGTGGCAGACTTTATTGCAGTCGATGGACGAAGCGCTGAGCGACTGGCCGCTCGTCGTGATCGACGAAGCCGATCGCGCGCGCGTCCTCAACGGCGCTCCCCTCTTTTCGATCCGGCTCAACGCTCTGCGCTGCCGCGCGCATGATGCGCAGGGAAATTTACTGGCGCTGTTGGTTTTCGATCAGAAGAAGCAGTGGTGGCGTGCGGAAAAAGTGTTAGCAATGAGCAATGATCAATGATCAATTTTCACTGGATGGCGTGTTGAAACATTATGCGTTTGATTCATCGTTTTGAAGAAGTCCAACTGACCGAAGAAGCAGTGGTAACCATCGGCTCGTTTGACGGCGTGCATCGCGGCCATCAGGCCTTAATTCGCCAGGTGCGCCAGGCGGCGCTGCAGGCACAGCGTGCGGCGGTCGTCATCACGTTCTTTCCGCATCCCAGCGTGGTGTTGGGGCGCGCTCAACCGTTTTATTTGACTTCGCCCGAAGAGAAGCTGGTGCAGATCAACCAGGTGGGCGTCGATTGGCTGATCGAGCTGCCGTTTACGGCCGAAACGGCGCAGGTGCGCGCGGCCGAATTTGTCGAACAGTTGATTCAGCACTTACACCTGCGCGAGCTGTGGATCGGCCACGATTTTGCGCTGGGTTATCAGCGTGAAGGCAACGCCGAGTTTCTCGCCCGGCTGGGTCAGACGCGCGGCTTCACGGTTCACGCGGTCGATCCATTGACGAACGATGGCGAGATTATCAGCAGCAGCAACATCCGCGCGGCGCTGCGCGCAGGGGATGTTTCACACGCGGCGCACTTGTTGGGCCGTCCCTTTCGGATGAGTGGCGCCATCGTGCCGGGCGATGGGCGCGGAAAGGCGATCGGGATACCCACCGCCAACCTCGCCGTGTGGGCCGATCACGCGCTGCCGGCGAACGGCGTGTATGCGTGCCGCGCGTGGGTCGGGCACATCCCCTATCGGGCCGCCGTCAACGTGGGCGTGCGGCCGACCGTGACCGATGAGACCCGCCGCACCGTCGAAGCCTATCTGCTCGACTTCGACAAGGACCTGTATGGCCTTAACGTGGCCCTCGATTTCTTCGAACGGCTGCGCGGCGAGCAGAAGTTTGCGAATGTGGCTGAATTAGTCGCGCAGATCAAATCGGACGTAGAGACGACACGCCATCTCGTGAGTGATAACGTGACGCGTGGTGCGTAGTGCGTGATAGGTGAGTATCGTGCTGCATTCACGGCGGAGTCAATATGGCGACTGTTCTGGCCGGAGAAAGAATCGGGAAGCAGGGACGTCTCACAGTAGGTTGCTCGGCCACGATATTTGACGCGACTGCTTAGAAGACATTGCTGGTTCGTCGCAGCGACTGACACACGCACCACGCAGCACGCACTACTCAACCAAGGGAGGCTGCATGAAGACTCGTGACATCTATCTGCTCGACCCCAAGCAACTCAGCCAGGAAATCATCGCCGTCACGTTTGCCAAGACCAGCCGCTCGCCGGAATCGTTCCGAGAAATTGCGGCGGGCTTGACCGACGAAAAGTCCGCCGAATTTCACGATAAGTGGGTAGTGGGTTACGGGCACGCCAGTGTAGCCGAGCACGCCGTGTTACATCTCGCCTTTGAGAATGTCTCGCGCCTCGCCATCGAATCCATCGAGAGCAACCGGCTGGCCTCCTACACGGAAAAATCCACGCGCTATCAAGTCTTTGAGTGCGATAGTTTTTACACTCCAGCCAACATTGCCGCGTCGAAGGTTGCGGAGCTTTATCGCGATACCGTGCACCTGCTCTTCGACACTTACTTTGCCAGCGGCGATCCGGTGCGCGCCGTGATTTTGAAGAAGTATCCGCGGCAGGAAGGCGAAAACGAGAAAAAGTACGAAGGCCGCATTCGCAGCAAGTGGATCGACAATTGCCGCTATCTGTTGCCGACGGCGACACTCGCCAACGTCGGCATGACGGCGAATGCGCGCGTGCTGGAACACGCCATCACCAAGATGTTGTCACATCCGCTGGAAGAGGTGCGCGCGATCGGCGCGGAGGTGAAGCGCGTGGCAGAGACCGAGACACCCACCCTGGTCAAGTATGCTAATCGCAGCGAGTATGTGGCCAAACAAATGCGGAAGGCGGAATGGGGAAGGCGGAATGAAGAGGCCACGCCGGAAGCAGTGAAGTTGGTGAGTTATGATTCCGATGCAGAAGTGAAGGTCGTGGCAGCGTGCCTCTATCGTGCCGGTGGAATTGATTTTGGACAGGCGCGGGCGCGGGCACAGGCCATGTCTGCGGATGAACGCTGGCAAGTGATTGAGGAAGCGTTAGCGCAGCGCGGCGACTTTGATGTGCCGCTGCGCGAGTTGGAACATACGACGCTGACGTTCGATTGCGTGATGGATCAGGGCGCGTACTTTGATGTGAAGCGCCATCGCGTGATGACGCAGACGCCGCAGCCGTTGTCGGTGGAGCTGGGTTACGCAGTGCCGCAGGCCATCGTGGAGGCCGGCTTCGCCGCCGAGTACGATCGGGCGCAGCAGGCCGCCGCGCAGGCTTATCGTGAAATCGCGACTGAGTTTCCCTACGAAGCGGCCTATGTTGTGCCGAACGCTTACAATCGGCGCGTGTTGTTGACCATGAATCTGCGCGAGCTATTCCACTTCGCGCATCTACGTGGCGCGCCCAACGGCCATTTTGCCTATCGACGCATTGCGCTCAAAGCCTACGAAATCGCCAAAGCAGTTTATCCCGGCTTTGCGCCGTTCATGCGCTGCGAAAAATATCCTTCGTCGGTCGAGATCGAGCAGGAATTCTTCGCGCGCGTAGCCTGACCCCGCGTCATCATTCAGACAATACGAAAGCCCCACCAGCGATGCGCTGGTGGGGCTTTCGTTTGGCACATCACCGTTACGGACAGCTCAGTCCGCCGATGCCAATGTCAAACGCTTTCTTAGCGCTAGGATGACAACGGATTCAATTGGACAATCACGCGCAGAGATCACGTCTCTCAAACAGAGATGATAGCGAATTTGCCGCCAATGCCCCATAGTGCATTAGAGCAGTTTCCAAGTTGATTTACGGTACATCTGCTCTCAGCGGATGGTTACATCCGCCGTTGGGGCTGCTGGATGTAACCATCCAGCAGGAGCAAAGTCGTAAATGAAACTGGAATTTGCTCTAGTACCATGTTTATCCGGCCGGCGCAAACAGCTTGAGCCAGTTGGTATTGCACATGATCATCGTCGCCAGACAGAGAAAGATGACCAAAAGCAGCGGCCCACAGCCGCACCCGATTAATCCTCCGCGCCCAAAGCCAAAACTGCGCTGCAACCAGTTGAACAACTTATCCAGCAAAAAAAGTTGCAACAGCCCCATCAAACAGCCCGGTCGATTATCACGGTACATTATTCATCTCCTGTCCATCAGATGAACGCATTATACAGGGAGTGTGCGCCGGAATAATATCAAACACCCCGCAGTCGCCTGACAATTTGCCTACCCAACCATATCAGGGCAACAAAGATTTTTGAAAATGAATCAAGCGCTCGACTTCTGCATAGCCGACGGCCAGATGCACTTTGAGACTCACCTCGTTATCGATCTCGCAATCCGAGGCCATCTCCTGGCAGCCTCGGGCGAGCGCCCAGTGCTCGGCTGCTTTCACAAGTTGTCCACCCACTCCTTGCCGCCGCACCTCGTCGTCCACATACCAACCTTCGATGTAACCCACCGGGCTGGTGCTGCAACCATCGGCATAGCGGCGCAGCGAAGCCTCCAGAAAACCACTGAGTTGTCCGTTGCCCCGCTCGGCCACGAAGACCGCGAACAAGTTCTCGTCGGCCAACTGCTCGGCCATTTCGGCGCGATGTTCAGCTGCCGAAGCAGGCGGCCACAAGGCGAGCCGCAACCGCAGCCATTCGGCTTGATCGGCTAAACTGATGCGACGAACGATCATGGCGCTTCCCTCATTTTGTACGGGATGAAATACCCCACAGGCGTATTGTGCCATCAAATCCCGCGGTCATCAATAGATCATTTCGCACAAAGGCCAGTTGATTAGCCTCGACACCCTGAATGGCATGCAGCAGAGTACCATCTACCACTCGCCAGAAACGCATCATACCAGCTCCAGAAGCCGTGATCACAAGCCGTCCATCGGGTGAGAAAATCAGAGATGATTCGTTGGGGATGTAGTCCTTAAACAGGTTGAGTCGAGTCCAATCGGATGTTCGCCAGAGTCCAATCTGCCCGACCGATGAGATGGCGGCCATGAGCTGCCCATCCGATGAAAATGCTACTCCGTGAACCCCGGATAGATTAGGTTCAAGCGTGCCAAGATGTTTACCGCTGTCAGCCTGCCATAAGTCTGTGAAGCCGCTTGTACTAATCGTCAAAAGAGTCTGATTATCTGGCGCAAAAACCAGGCCTTTCGCCCCAGACCATCGACCAGAATCAAATGAAGCTAACGGCTTTCCATCCATACCATCCCGGACGTTGATACCTTTTTTTGAATAGGCGATTTTGCTGCCATCCAGGGATACTGCCAGCTCGGTTCCATCATCCGTGAACAGCGGCAATCCACTGCCGGTTTGCAATAAGCTCACTGTGCTGCACCCCAACGAGTAACCCCAAGTTGTTATTTTCTTCCTATCCTGCGAGAAGTACAAGCGATCCCATGTTGGACAATGATTATCGATCGTCTTGATGAACGAGGCATCAGCAGCTTTCCATAGACGAATCAAGCCATCATCCGTCCCAGCCGCAAATGTGCTACCATCAAGTGATAGAGCTAGGGTGGTTACCCTGCCAACTGGCCCTTCGAAATTTGTTCGTGGATTGCCATTTGCTGGAACTTCAAACAAATGCGTGATGCCGCCATCCGACATTCGTCGAATCTGAATGGTACGCTCACTGGCCGAGACTAACACTTCTTGGTTAAATACAACAGGAGCAACTGGCGCAGGATTGGCGTGGCCGGGCAGCGACTGCAAAAATTCCCCATCACTTGCTCGCCACAAACGAATGACGCCATCCTGGGAGGCGGTGACGAGTGTAGTGTTGTCCGGCGAGAACACAGCCCAGGCCTCGCCAACGTCATGGCCTTTCAACGTGCGGAGCAGTTTTCCATCGCGTGTATCATAGAGACGCACCCAGCCGTCGTCGTATCCAGCAGCAATGCGCTTACCATCTGGCGATATAGCGAGATTCCCCCATCCAAACCCTGGAACAACAATCAAAGCGTCATCATTCAAGTGCCAGATAAAAATCGTGCCGTTCTCGACGCTGAGGGCGACCACCAGTTGAGGAGTGAAGATGATTTTCTGAGCGACCTCCCATTGACGATCTTCGGGGAACTCGACTTGTTTCAGCACCTTTCCAACAACTGAGATTAGCCTTAAAGATCCTTGTTCTCCAACAACGGCTGTCTGATTATCAGACGAACAAGCAATGACCTTTTCCTTGTTGTTTGCTATTGTATTGCATTCCTGCGAGAGCGTCTTCACCGGAGTCGCATCCGAGTCGTGAGATGAACCAATCTCTTTCAGAGAAAGCGTATCGTATAAGTAGGTTCCAACAGAAGATGTCACGATCAATGTTTTGCCGTCTTCCGAATAGGCGACTTTTGAAATCCTACCCTTTCCCCAGCGAGCCAATTCTGCAACACGCGTAACATTCTCAGGCGTAATCGGCTCAGCGGGTTGAGGCACAGGAACTCCACTCGGCACGCCAGGCGTATGTGGAGTTGCAGATGGAACCGGAGTAGGCCAAACTATCGTTGGTGTTGAGAGGGCTGCGGTGGAACGCGTGGGGGCTGACGTATCCGTTCGAACAGGCTGTATCATCACCGTTGATACAACGGTCGTTGTTGTGAGGACAACTGTCGCGGTTGGCAAAGGTATACCAATGGGGCGTGGAGTTTCACACGCGATAAACATCAGGCTGGTGAATATCAGAAATCCGCTTCGGATAGGCATTGCTTTACCTTGCCTCCGTTCATGTTAGCGACAGTAAAACTCCATTGCCGCGCTTCGAATATACCACAGAGGTGCTATCTCATCTCAACGCCCATCCATCAACTGCACTACGTTTATCCCACGCAACCTATCAAAACAAAACGCCGAGACCATTACCGATCCCGGCGTTTAACCAGCAACTAACCACCACCAGCCAACAACTAGCCCAGGCTTTGTTTGAGCGACTCCAGTTGACCTGATACGGAGGCATCTACGACGCGATCACCCACGCGCACCACCAAACCGCCCAAAATCTTGGGATCGACCTTGAAAGCCACTTCACTCGCGCCGCGTCCGGTCAGGTCACTCTTAATGGCCGATTGCTCATCAGCCGATAACGGCAGCGCCGAGGTCACTTCGGCTTTGCCAGCCCCGCCGACGCCCGGTTCGAGCAAAACGACCTTGCCCGCCTTCACGCCGCTGAAGAACTCGTCCACCAAAGCTCGCTGGCGCTTTTCGTCCATCGACGCGCCGATCAGCTTGTTCGCGGCGGCCATCGACAGCGCGACCACCTGCGAACGCAGATCGGCCAGGGCCTTGTTGCGCTCGGTCTCGGCCTCTTCCTGCCCCGTCGCCTTGATCTTCGCCGCGTCTTCGTTGGCCTTCGCCACGATCGCCCCGGCGTTCTTCTCGGCATTGGCGGTCAGATCGGCCACCATCTTCTGCGCATCGGCGCGGGCCGCATCCATGCGCATCTGATAGTCCTTCTCGATATTCGCCAGACGCTCTTCGGCCTTGCGCGCATCCTCCAGCCCCTTCGCGATCTTCTCGCGCCGGCCGTCGAGGAACTTCACCATCGGTTTATACGCTACCGCGCTCAGGATCAAAAACAAAATGAAGAAGTTGAAGATCTGAGCGACGAGCAGCGTGAGGTTAATGCCTAACCCTTCCACACGTCACCTCCCTTTATTTGACGACGAACATCAGGATCAGCGCGACGACGAGCGCGTAAATCGCGATCGCTTCGGCAAAGGCCACACCCAGGATCATGTTCGTCTGGATGTTGGACGACGCATCGGGGTTGCGGCCCATGGCCTGCAGTGCGCCCTGCATCAGAATGCCGATGCCGATGCCCGGCCCGATCGCACCCAGACCGATCGCCAAACCCGCACCCAAATATCGAATCGCGTTAACAAGAGCCTGTTCCATTGTTTGCCATCCTCCTCAAGGGGTCATGAGAATTTAAGTTGATTGCTCACCGTCAGCCCTTGGCTGCCAGCGCCGACGTCGAAATCCGATTCTAGTGATGTTCCGCTTCGTGATCGCCGTGACCTTGCATGGCCATATTCATGAAGACCAGGGCCAGCATGGCAAACACCAGCGCCTGGATGAAGCCCACGAATAACTCCAAGCCCAGGAACGGTATAGGGACGAAGAACGGCACGATGTAGGCCATCACCAACAACAGCACGCCGCCCGCAAAGATATTGCCCAAAAGACGGAAGGTAAACGAGAGAATGCGGGCGACTTCTGAAATCAACTCCAGGAAACCGACGATGAACATCATGTAGCCCAGACCGCCGCGCTTCAATTCGGGAATGTTCACGAACTTATAGAAGTAGTGACCGCCCAGTGCGCGCACACCAAAGACTTGCACCATGAACATGGTAATCAGGGCCAAAGCCAAGGTCGTGTTAATGTCGCTGGTTGGAGTACGGAAGAAAGGCAATACTTGATAGGCTTCGGGCTGCCCGGCGCTAGACTCAGTCGATTGACTGGCAGTAGCAGGAATGGTGATCTCCTTACCCTGTCCTTGATCAATTGTATACAGGAAGCCGGGGACGATCTCCTGCTTAGGGTAACCTGTTCCTTCATGCGCCCGCTCGATCAGGCCGATGCTATCAATACCAGGGAACAGCTCAGTCCAGTTCGCAAACAGGACGAACAAGAAAATGGTCGCCATCCACGGGAAGACCTTCATCGCCTTGGAACCGGCCACGCTCTTGCTGAGACTGTACAGCATGTCGATCAGCAATTCAAAGATGTTTTGCGCTCCGCGCGGCACTTCGGCATCCGGTGAACCGCGCCGAATCTTGCGGGTTGCCACGAACGCAAACGTGAGCAGCGCGATGTCGGCAATCACCGTCGTGATGAGCGTGTTCGTCACCGTCAACGGCCCGATCGAGAAGACCGTTTCCGACGGAAGCTTAATGACCGGAAACTTGCCGAAGTTGATCAGAGGGCTGCCCATCCACGCGCAGGAAAACACGATTAGCCCGATAAAGATGAGCCACTTAATGGGTCTTTTCAAGACTGTCCTCCTTCTTGGTTGACTGAGCTGCGGGTTGCGAGCGCAGCGCTTGCGTGCTGCGCAACACACTGTACACCATCGCCCCAAGGCTAACCGGGATGCTCAGCAATAGCAAACCGAGCGTAAAAATGTACTGGGTACCGATGACCCGATCGAGCAACATCCCCGCCACCAGCGCGGCAATCACCACGATGACACTTACGCAACCAGCCTGCACCCCGATCAAACTGCCTTGAGCCAGGGTCTTGGAGACCACTTCTGTGGAGGTTGGCGGCGATGGTTTATTCTCACTCATTGGACAACACTTGCGCGCCCGTTGGTTAGGGGGGCGCGCGCTGCATTTATCTTAGCACACGGAATTTGATTCGTCAATGTAAAAATTCGCACGAACCGCAGAATCAGTGCGTGAACACCTGCGCGGCCAGCGTGGACAGGTTATACACGGGTGTGGCGAACACCCCCATGATCAGCATACCGGCCACCGTGACGAACAGCGCGAACTTGAACCCGCCGCTAGTGTGGAGCGGGACATCTTCGCCCTCCGCCCGATCGACATACGCCACCTTCAAGACCACCAGGTAGTAGTACAGCGCCACGATGCTGTTCAACACACCCACAATGGCCAGCCAGATCAGCGCATGCTGACCCAGCGGATTGGTATAGCCGATCGCGGCCTGAAAAATATAGAACTTGGCAAAGAAACCGGCCAGCGGCGGCACGCCCGCCAGTGACAGCATCGCCGCCAACAGGGCAAAGGCGATGCCGGGAGCGCGCCGGCTAAGCCCAGCCATATCCTTGATCAATTCGCTGCCGGTGGCATTCGTCGCGATTTCGGCCACGGCAAACGCCGTGATATTCGTCAGCACGTAAGCGCTCAGATAAAACAACACGGCGGCCGTGCCCAACTCTCCGACGGCGGCCACGCCAATCAAGATATAGCCCGCTTGCGCGATGGACGAGTAGGCCAGCATACGCTTGAAGTTGCGCTGCTGCAGCGCCACCAGATTGCCCAGCGTCATCGTCACCGCCGCCAAAATGGCGACGAGACCAATCCACTGCTCTTGCAGCGGCCCCAAGACGATCAGGAAAAAGCGGATGAACACGGCAAAGCCCGCCGCCTTCGACGCCACCGAGATGAAGGCCGTAATCGGCGTGGGCGCGCCTTCGTACACATCCGGCGTCCACATGTGGAACGGCACCGCCGCCACTTTGAAACCAAACCCGACCGTGATCAAAACCAGCACCACCATCAACGGCAGCGTTTCCTGGCCCGCCGCCAAATGCTGTACGGCCAGCATAATCTCGCCGTAATTGGTCTTGCCGCCCGTAAAGCCGAACAGCAAGCTCAGGCCGTACAGCAAAACCGTGGACGTGAACGCGCCGAACAGGAAATACTTGATGCCGGCCTCGGTCGAGACGCGCGATTCGCGAATGAAGCCCGCCAGCATGTACAGCACAATACTCGTCGTTTCCAGACCCACATACAACATGACGATGTTGTTGGCCAGGGCCATGAAGCCCATGCCCACCGTGCTGAAGATCATCAGGCCATAGAATTCACCGTTGGTCTTCAGGCCCTTCACGTCCAGCGAGATGAAGACGGCCAGAATCAACGCGATGAGGAACAGCACGTTGAACATCTGCGAGAACATATCGAGGCGCACCATGCCCGAAAAGGCATACGGCTCAGGCAGGCCGTTGATCATCTGATAGCCCACCACCACCAGAGCCAGCGTCGCGCCGCCGATCGTCAGATAGCCGAACAGGCGCGCGTTGGCGCGGCGGCGCCGGATCAAATCGATCGAGATGACGAGGAGGCCCACCAGCAGCAAGACCACTTCAGGGAAAATGGCCCACAGGCCGTATAAGAGTTGTTCACCAGTCATGTGGGGTTAGCCTCCCTGCAACAGCTTCAACAGCGGCGCGGTGCCGAGTTGAATCGTATTCATCAAGATCGAGGGCATGATACCTACGATGATCATCAGCGCCGAGAATGTGATCAACACCAGTTTGTCGCCGAAATTCGACGGGCGCAGATCGTGCCACTTGTGCGGATCCCATTCACCAAAGAACACCTGCTGCGTAATGCGCAGCACATAGGTCGCCGTCAGAATCACACCCCAGATGGCTAGAATAGCGATGAGGGGGTAATACCAGATTTGCCCGAAGAACGGCCCGGTCCAGAGCCCCATGAAGATTTGAAGTTCAGCCACGAAGCCGCTCAAGCCGGGCATGCCCATGCTGACCAGGCCGCCGATGATGAAGGCCACAGTCGCCAGCGGGAAATACTTGGACCAACCGCTCAATTCGTTGATCTGGCGGGTATGGGCCCGATCGTAGATCAACCCGACCACGGAGAAGAAGCAGGCCGTCATGATGCCGTGGCTCCACATTTGCAGCACCGCGCCATTCATGCCGACTTGATTCATCGTGGCGAAGCCCATCGTCACCAGTCCCATGTGACTGACCGACGAGAAACCGATGACGTACTTGAAATCTTTCTGCACCATCGCGATGGCCGCGCCATACACCACGTTGACGGTCACCAGCAGAATCACAAGGGGCATTTGTTCCTTCGCCGCCTGAGGCAGCAGGCGCATGGCAATGATCGCCGCGAACGCACCGAGCTTCATCAGCACACCCGCGTGGATCATCGAGACAGCCGTAGGGGCCGCCACGTGACCATCGGGTGACCAGTTGTGGAACGGCCAGATACCGGCCAGCACGCCAAACCCGATAAAGATCGGCAGGAACCAGATGCGCTGCACATCGATCGGAATGTTGCCCTTTTGCAGCAGCAGCAGATCGAACGTGTGCTGACCCGGCTGCAAGCCCATCGCGATCGAATCAGCCGAGAAGTAGACCGCCAGGATACCGATTAGCGCCACGATCGATCCAATCAGCAAATACAATGTCAGCTTCATCGCCGCATATTCTTTGCGCGTCGAGCCCCAGGTAGCGATCAAAATGTACATCGGGAAGATCGACAGTTCGTAGAAGAAGACCAGCAGGAACAAGTCCAGCGAAGTGAACACCCCGAACACGCCCGCCACCAGCAGCATGAAGAAGGCGAAGAATTCACGCGGGCGATCTTTGATGTTCCACGAAATAATCACGCCCATCACGCCGACGACACCCGTCAGCAGCACCATCACCAGGCCGATGCCGTCCACGCCGACGTGATAACTGATGCCCAAGGAGGGCACCCACGGTGCCAGCGCCTGAAATTGATATTGGGCCAAGGGGTCTACGGCCGCCGCCGATCGGTCGTACAACACGAACACGGCGATCGCCAGCACCAGCGAAATACTCGTCGCGGTCAGCGCGGTGACTCGCACGGCCAGAGTGCGCTCTTTCGGCGTCAAAAAAATAATGACCGCCGCTACAATCGGCGCAAAGGTGATGAGCGTCAAGACAATCTGTCTAAAGTCGAAGTTCATAGTTCAGGCCTCAAATGCACTACGCGCTTAACCGCCGATGAGCTTCGTCAACGCGAAAGTGACAGATTCGTTAATGGCACCCATCAGCCACATGGGATACACGCCCACGGCCAGCATCAACACCAGCAGCGGCGCCAGCGCGATGATCTCACGCCGGCTGATGTCGGTCATCACGGCGTGATGTAGCAGTTCGCGATTGACCGGGCCATGCAGCACTTTCTGAATCGCCTTCAACACATACGCGCCAGTCATCAACAACCCGATCATGCTCAATACGGTGATGAAGGTGAAGACCGGCCACGCGCCGCTGACCACTTGAAATTCTGCGGGGAAACCGGCCAATCCGGGCAATCCCAGATTGGCCATCGCACTGAAGACCAAGATGCCGCCGTAGATGGGCATCACTTTCCACAGGCCGCCCAGCTGATTGAGATCGCGCGTGTGCGCCCGCTCGTAGACCACGCCGACCAGCGCGAACATCGCGGCCGCCGATAAGCCGTGCGCGAACATTTGCAGCACCGCGCCATTCACGGCGCTGATGCCGTACTGCTTGTACTCTGGATTGCCTACGGCCGCCGCAGCCACGGCGACCCCCATCAACACAAAGCCAATATGGCTGACCGAGGAATACGCGACCAACCGTTTGAAATCGTTCTGACCGTAAGCGGCAAAAGCCGTGAACACAATCCCGGCCAGCGCCAACACCGCCAGGATCGGCGCGAAGTGCGCGGCTTGAGCAGGAAAGAACGGCAGCACCAGCCGCAGGAATCCGTACGCACCTAATTTCAACAGCACGCCCGCGAGGATCATCGAACCGGCGGTGGGCGCTTCGGTGTGCGCATCGGGCAGCCACGTATGGAACGGCCACACTGGCACTTTAATCGCGAAGGCAATGACGAACAACCAGAAGGTGATGTTCTTCACCGTCTCTGCCGGAATCAGGAACGGGCCGTTAAATGTCGGCCACTGCGCGGCGATGGCGGGAATGCTGTAGGTACCCAACGCCGACCAGATCAGCTGAATGGAGAGCAGCAGCCCGATCGAGCCGGCCATCGTATAGATGAAGAATTTGAGCGAAGCATATTCCCGATTGGCGCTGCCCCATTGATTGATCAGGAAGTACATCGGGACGAGGCCGATTTCCCAGAAGATGAAGAAGAACACCAGGTCCAGCGACATGAACACGCCGAACAATCCGGTTTCCAGCCCCAGGAACAAGGCCAGGAACAACGACAGCCGATCGGTGATCTTGAACGAGATGAGGATGCCCAGCGGCGCGAGGATGGCCGTGAGTAAGATCATCGCCATGCTAATCCCATCGACGCCGATGGTGAAGTTGCTGTTGATCTGCGGCAGCCAGGGATAAGAAAAAACGAACTTGAATCCGTCGGCATTGGCGGGCGCGCTTTGATAGGCGATCCACAGATAGATCGTCAGCGCCAGCGGTGCCAGGCTGAAGATCAGTGCGCTCCACTTGGCCGCCCCGCTACCGCCCAGCTTCCCGATAATCAAGACCAGTATGCTGGCGATCAACGGCGAGAAGAGAATCAGCAGGAGGACTAATTGATTTGAATCCATATCGAATCCTTACGCGCAAAGCGTAAAACGTGGTTACTGCTCAGCCGTCATGCCCGAGTGCTTCTATCGGGCATCCAGACTGACGATTGGCAATTAGCGCAGGT
>Ga0182021_10006079_pt1 | contig 14326 bp, 8 predicted proteins | sample 612E3MmetaG_FD_120493 | JGI IMG/M metagenome (GOLD analysis project Ga0182021, IMG submission 120493) | Permafrost microbial communities from Stordalen Mire, Sweden - 612E3M metaG (Illumina Assembly) | ecosystem: Environmental > Terrestrial > Soil > Wetlands > Permafrost | place: Sweden... | reverse complement strand
GAAAGGAGGGCGGCGGCGAGCGGTAATACTCGATCCGTCCGTCCGCACCGGCGGCTGCGTACAACTCGGCCCCCGGCTCGACGGACAGGTAGCCATTTTGAGCGCCGGCACTTTCCATGACGATGCGCAGCAGCGTTTCCACCAGCTGTTCCGGTACGATCTCGCCGGATATGGCGTGTTGCGCCTTGACGATTGCCGTCACATCCAGTTGGGCGCTTTGGGCGGCAATTGTTCCAACTCCGCTGGAAGCCTCCTCCGCGAGCCAGGGGTGGAGCCCGTCGAGTTGCTTCACCTTGGCGTCCGCGCCCCACTGCTTGTAACAGTGCCGCGCTTCCCGCAAGTAAGCCCGCGTAATCGTCTTCAGGCCCCGCTGGCCGTAGAAACGGGCGGCGGCTTCATGGGCCATGGCTTCCCAATGAATAAAGCCGCTTCCCCTTGCCAGTTCGATGGCCTGCTCGAAAAGCTGTCCGGCCAGCGGGGCGTCCTCCTGGATCGCGGCGGCCTCGGCGGAAACCAGGGCATGCCCGCAGGCGAAATTCGCGGGGCAATTTTCTGCCCAGAGCGCGAATTTGGCCTCGTAATCCGTCAGCGTTTTGAGGATTTCGGAGCGGTTCGCGCTGGCATCGTCGCGGTAGGACCGGGCAAGAACGAGGGCATGGAGGAAGTGAAAAACTGGTTCCGCTGGAGTGGACATGATGGACGGCAGCAATTTTCGGGTCTCTTCGGCATGTATCCGCGAGGCCTCGCCGTCGCCCATTAGGTAAGCGGCAAAAAGCTTGAATTCGTGATATTTTGCGATGCCCGTTGTAAATCCCGCCGCAGCCAGTTTCTCTACGCACACTTTTTCGTCAATCGAGTCATCGCTAAACGACAGCCTCCCATTCGTCTGGCCCGCCAGGCATTTTGCAAATTGCCGCAGCAGGACGATTGACTGATACACAGCGTTGTTCCGGCTGCTAAGTGCGAAGCTGGCGTATTTCTCGGAGAACTCCAGGACGCTGGAAAGGGTATCGCCACGTTCAATGGCGTGGGCCACGCTACTGTTAGCGGCATAGCCCGCGACGGACAGATTGCCGGAATCTACGCCAAGTATAAAACTTTTTTCGAGAAATGGGAAATCGGTGGCAATCGGCTTGAGCCAGAAATTGATCATACCGCCATGCAGAAATAGGTTGATCGCCCTCATGCTGTTGGAATTGAATCTCTCGCTCAGCTTGATGGCCGCTTCCGAAAAGGCGTAGCCAGCCTTGGGGTCGCCGAAAACGGAGCACAGCAGGATGGCGTAGTCGCTGTAGCAGTGGCTGAACTGCAAGGTGGGGCCGAATTTGAGGCCGTAATTGACCGCTTTCAGCACGATCAGCGGATAAAGCTGGGCCCTGCCGCCGATGTAGGCCACGGGCGCCATGTTGGAGAGCAGGTTGATGGTGGCGGCGACGCGCGGGTCGGTTGCTTCCGGGGCGTCAGCCAGCTCCTCGATTTTGCGGCCCTCCAAATTCGCGCGCACGGCGGCCGCCTCTTCCTGAATTGCCAGCCCAAGAGCTTCGCCGTCTTGTGGAATCTCCTCGCCAAAGAGCCGGAGCGCCTCGATTCCCATGTCGAGTGCGGCGCCGTACTTGCCCGCGACTTGGTACACCTCCAGCCGGAGTGCATAAACCTTGGCCTTGTCGAGATCGCTCCGGGCTTGCGCGAGCAAAAGCTTGAAAAGCGCTTCCGCCCCCTCGAAGGCGCCGCGCAGGTATTCGGCCTCCGCCCAATCCAGAAATAGGGCGAACTGGGACGCATACTGGGTAGTCCACGCCTCTTTGGGCCGGAGCGCCGCCGCGGTGGTGAAGTAGCCCCGCGCCGCCTCGTAGGCGATGGACGACCTGGCCTTTCTCCCTGCATCGGCATTGAGACCCGCGAGCCACGCTTTTTCGCCAGGGCCGGTTATCAACTTGCTGCCCAGGTTGAGGTGATTGACGGCATCCAGGAAAGTGCTGCCAAGTTCTCCAGGTGCGGCCAGCGAAAGAAGCTGCTTGCCGATTTTCAGATGAAATGCCGGCCGCTCGTGTTCGGGTATGAGCAGGTAGGCAGCCTCCCGCACACGGTCGTGGAGGAACGCAAAGCTGTCTTCCTGCTGGAAAACGAAGCCGGCTTGGATTGTCCCCTCAAGCTCCTGCTGGATGGCTTCCGTTGTTGTCTCCTGAACCAGGGCCAGGGTGGCGATTCTCGCCTTGTTCCCAAGACATGCAAGGTGCTTCACGGCGTCCTGGGCTGCCGCGGGAAGCCGGCTCAGCTTGGAGATCAGAAGATCGGCGACGTTATCGGTGAAGCCTTTGCCGCGAATACGCTCCAGGTTCCATTGCCAGCTTGCGGTGCCGGCGTCGAACACGGCCAGCCCCTCCTCGGCCAGCGCCATCAAGAATTGGATCATGAAAAACGGATTGCCACCCGTTTTCTCGTGGACGAGCTTCGCCAGCGGCCCGGCCCGCTCCACGCCGCAGTGAAAAGTGTCCGCTGCCATCTGGACGGCATCCCGCTCCGCCAGCGGGGCGAGCGCGATCGAACGGACGCGTGCCCCGCCCTTGCGCATGGCGTCAAGCGCCGGCAGGAGTGGATGAGCGGCGGTCACCTCGTTGTCGCGGTATCCCCCAATGAGCAGCAGGTGCGTGACTTCCGGATGCTGCATCAAATGCTCGACGAAGAGTATCGTTGCCGTATCGATCCATTGCAGATCGTCCAGGAACAGGACGAGAGGGTGCCCGGCCTGGGCGAACACGCCAAGCAGCCGCCGGAACACGGCGTTGAAGCGGTTCTGGGCGTCCTGGGGCGGCACTTCCTCGACGGGCGGCTGCTCGCCGGTGAGCGCTGCTAGATCGGGAACCAGACTCGTGACCAGCCTGCCATTCGGGCCAATGGCCTCCTGCACGGCCTTTCGCCACTGGGCGGCCTCGTCTTCGCTCTTGCCGAGAATCTGGCGGACGAGGCTTTGGATCGCCTGGGCAAGCGTGGCATAGGGGATGTCGCGCTTGTATTCGTCGAACTTGCCGCAAGCGAACAGCGCCCGCGATGGGACGAGCGCGTTTTGCAGCTCGTTAACCAGCGCGGATTTGCCGGAGCCGGAATATCCGGAGATGAGCACCAGCTCTGGCGCTCCGGTTTTTTCGACCCGGCTGAAGGCGGCGAGCAGCATTCCAGCTTCCTGGACGCGGCCGTAGAGCTTCTGGGGGATCGCCAGGCGGCCGGGGACGTCGTGCGCCCCAAGCGCAAAGGGCACGATAAACCCTCGCCCGCGCCATTCGCCGGCGCAGCGCCCCAGATCGGCCTTGAGGCCCTCGGCCGTCTGGTAGCGGCTTTCCGGCGTTTTCGCCAGGAGCTTCATGACGATGTCCGAAAGCGGTGGCGGCAGGTCCGGCCTGTGCCGGGCAGGCGGCGGCGGCTCAAGCGCGATATGGCAGTGAATCCATTCCATGGCGTCGGTGGCGGCGAATGGCAGCACCCCGGTCAGCATCTGGTAGAAGGTGACACCCAGCGCGTAGAGGTCGCTGCGGGGGTCCACGCCGCGGTTCATGCGGCCGGTCTGCTCTGGCGCCATGTAGGCGAGCGTTCCGGCAATCTCTCCTGACCCATCGGCTGCCTCGCGGCCGGGAGACCGCGCCGATGCCACGCCGAAGCCCGTGAGTTTTACCTGGACGGCCCCATCCGCCGCGTCGCCGGTCAGGAATATGTTTTCCGGCTTGATGTCCTTGTGGACCACGCCTTGGCGGTGAAGTGCCCCCAGGGCTTCCGCGATGCCCGTTGCAATCCTGAGGAACCGGCCCAGATCCAAAGGGGCCGTCAGCTCACTGCTGAGTGCGTACCCCGCAAAATCGGCCAGCAGCAAGGCGACACGGCCTGCATCCCGTTTGATTTGCAAAGGCTTGACCGCGAAGGCCGGGTCGAGACCGCGCCCGGTTTCAAGCTCGTGCTCCAGATGCTGGATTGCCAGGGCGCCGGGCCGGGAGGCCGCGGGGATTTTGAGCAGGATTTGCCGGCGGTCCGGGCCTCGCGCCCGGTAGACCACGAATTCTCCCGTCTGGCAGACCGCGCCGAGCGGCTCAAAGCCAAAAATGTCCCTATACTCCGGCGCCATCGGCAAGTCCGTGCCTCGATAAGATACCGTGGCGCGGTAGTCCAATAGGCGCTTTCTTACCCGGGACCGCTGCAGCGCCGCAACTGCATGCAACCTACAGTGGAGAGGTTAACAAAATGTGACCGCCCGCCGTTGCGCTTGCGCGCTGACATAGCGTCGCGGCCGTTGTCCCCGCGAAGGCTCATTGGCGCTAACATAACGCTCGACAGTGCCTTGCACAGAGGGAATCGCCCCTCACCCTGTCCCTCTCGCCATGGGAGAGGGGACGTTGTTGCACGCTCCAGGGATCATTCAGGCGTCCCTTCTCCCATGGCGAGAAGGACAGGACGAGGGGCGCGAGCTTCGAGAATGCCGGAACCTGGCGTCCGGCGGCGCTATGTTAGCGCGCATGCGTGAAGGCGGGGACCCATCCAAGACGTTGTTCCAGCGTCAGAAATGGATTCCCGCATTCGCGGGAACGATGCTCGGAAACTGGGGCCGCCGCCTTTCACCAAACAGGTGAAAGGGCAAAATTGCCAACGCGCCGGCTTGCCGGTTTTTCTCTCGCCTAGCCGTTTCCAACTGCCGGATTCGGGGCTAAAGGATCGAAACCAGCACCGAGCAAACTGGCTTCTTACCCCAGACGAGCTTCATCTCGGCGCGAATGGAGCGCCTGACGGCGTCGCGGATCAGCTCGCGGTCCTTGCGCCTGCTCCTCGGAATGCTCTCCACAGCGTTATAGACTGCACTCAGCGCCCGCTCGCCCATGTCGAGGCCTTCGGCGTCGGACATGGGGACGCCGTTCACGCCGATCTCCGGTTCGGCGGCGAACTCGCCATTGCGCTGGAGCACCACCGAGACGGCGATGTGGCCGTTCCAGGACAGGCGCCTGCGCTGCACGATGGCCGGGTCGCCCGACTTCAGGATCAAGTTGCCGTCGCGGTAGAGCCGGCCGATGGGCACGTCGGCGTCGATCAAATGCGGATCGCTGGGGCCGAGATGGAACATCCGCCCGTCGCGCACGCCGCGCACCGCCATGATGCCATGCGCCTCCGCGAAGGACGCGTGCGCCTCGAGGTGGCGCGGTTCGCCGTGCATGGGCAGCAGGTAATGCGGCCGGGCGAGCCGGTAGAGGCGCGTCAGCTCGCCCTTGCGGGGGTGACCGGAGGCATGGATCGGGCCGTCCGGCGCTTCGGTTACGATGGAGATGCCGCGCTCGGCGAGTTGGTTCTGAATGCGGATCACCCCATCCTCGTTGCCCGGAATGGTCCGCGAGGAGAAAACGATGCTGTCGCCCCTGTCGAATTTCACCAGCGGGTGCTCGCCCTTGGCGATGCGCGCGAGCGCGGCCAGAACCTCGCCCTGGCTGCCTGTGACGAGAGCGGCGACCTTGTCGCGCGGTATGGAGGCGAAACTGTCCTGGTCGAAATAGGTGAGATGCTCGGGCCAGAGCCCGGTATCGCGGGCGGCCATGACGATGCGGTGCATGGCGCGGCCGACCAGTACAAGCTCGCGCCCGGCCGCGCGCGCCGCCTCGGCTATGGCGGTGAGCCGGTTCACGTTCGAGGCGAAAGTGGTGATCGCGATCCGGCCCTTTGCGCGGGCAATCACGGCCTTCAGGTTTTCGCCGACGGCTGCCTCGGTGGCGCTTTTGCCTTCAACCAGTGCGTTGGTGCTGTCGCAGACGAGCACGCGCACGCCTTCGTCGCCGAGCCGGGCCAGCTTGGCTTCGTCGGTCGGATCGCCAAAGCCCGGCGTGTCGTCGAACTTCCAGTCGCCCGTATGGAGCACGTTGCCGGCCGGTGTGCGCAGGAAAACCGAGTTGCTTTCCGGGATCGAATGCGAAACTGTGACGAGATCCACGTCGAACTGCCCGATTTTGAAGCGGGAGCCCTGCGCCATCTCGATAATGGGCACCTCGGCTGCGTGAGAGTGCTCCTGCAGCTTGCTCTTGAGCAGGTGCGCCGCAAACTTGGTCACGTAGACGGGCGCGCGCAGACGCGGCCACATCTCGGCCACCGCGCCGATGTGATCCTCATGCGCGTGCGTGATAAGGATGCCGGCGAGGCTCTTCCGCTCTTCCTCGATGAAGCGCAGGTCGGGCAGCACGATATCCACCCCCGGTTCGGTGTCGTCCGGGAAGGTGATGCCGCAGTCGATCATCAGCCATTGCCGGTCATCGGCCGGGCCGATGCCGTAGAGATAGGCGTTGAGACCGATTTCGCCGATTCCGCCCAGGGGCAAAAACACTAATTCGGTATTGGCAGGCGTTCCTGTCGTTGACATGCTTTTAATGGTGTCCCGCTTTGCGGAATTGCTAAGATATCGATCTATCGTTTTATTCGTCAGCTTTTTTGGGCGCCAGGGTAGATGTCGCCCGCGGTGACCGTGATAATGTCCCCCGCATCCGTCTTGAGCCTGAGCGCGCCTCGCTCGTCGAGGCCCTGAAACCTACCTCCAATCGAAGAGCCGTTCAAACTGACATTGAGCGGTTCTCCCATCTCATGCGCGCGTAGAAGCCAAGCTGCCTGGATGGCGGCGAAGTGTCTGGCCTCGTTCCAGCGGGCAAGCCAGGAGTCGAAGGCGCGTGCAAGCTCTTCGAAGACGGCCGCGCGGGCGTTTGGGGCAAGGCCAAGCGCCGCGGTTGGCCTGCCGGTTTCCGCCGGTGCGGAGGCCACGTTGATGCCGGTGCCGATGGCTACGGCGAGCCCCGCGGTCCCAGGGTATGCGGCGCTCTCGATCAAAATTCCCGCGATCTTGGCGCCTCCCAGCAAAACGTCGTTCGGCCATTTAAGGCGCAGAGCCGAAACTTGTTCCGCTGGCAGATGGCGCGCGATGGCATCGTGGGCGGCGAGCGCCGCCACGAAGGAGAGCTGCGTGGCGGAGCTTGCGCTTACGCCGAGCCGTAGCCCCAGGGTCGCATGGAGATTGCCCTTGGGGGAGTGCCAGCGCCGGCCGCCGCGGCCCCGGCCTTCGCTTTGCTCGTCCGCGACGATCCAGAACGGCGCCTCCAGCCCCAAGGCGAGTTGGCGCAGCGCCTCGGCATTGGTCGAGCCGATGGTTTCGAAATGCAGAACTTTGACGGCTGCGTTTACTTGCAGGGGCACGCCTCAGAAAAGCGAGCGCGAGGCCACGTCGGCGGCAGCCTTGAGCGTACTGGGATTGAGGAAGAACAGGATCACCAGGAACGCCGAGAGGCCAAGGGTGAACTGCACCGATGCCGGGATGGGGTCGAATGTGGTGCCTGGCTCGTCGAAATACATGATCTTGACGATGCGCAGATAATAATACGCGCCCACGACCGACAGGACGACACCCGCCACGGCGAGCCAGTAGAGATGCGCCTGGATCGCGGCGTAGAACACGTAGAACTTGCCGAAGAAGCCGGCCAGCGGCGGCACGCCCGCCAGCGAGAACAGGAGCATCGCGAACAGGAAGGCATAGAGTGGCTTCTCGCGCGAGATGCCGGCCAGATCCGGGATCGATTCGCTCACCACATGGCCCTGGCGCATGGCAAGAATGCAGGCGAAGCTACCGAGCGTCATTGCCAGGTAGATGGTGAGGTAGATCAGCACGCTGGAGATGGCATCGGTCTGGATCTTCACCATCTCTTCGGCGGGCACGCCGGGAATGCGCGCCGCGGCGGCAAGTCCGATAAGTGCGTAGCCGACATGGCCGATGGAGGAATAGGCAAGCAGCCGCTTGATGTTCTGCTGGCCGATGGCGGCGAATGCGCCCAGCGCCATCGAGGCGACCGAGACCGCGACGATGATCTGCTGCCATTGATCGGCGGCTGTGGGGAAGGCGCCGACGATGATGCGGATGACCATGGCCATGGCCGACATTTTCGCCGCCGCCGCGAAATAGGCGGTGACGGGCGTTGGCGAGCCTTCATAGACGTCCGGCGTCCACATATGGAACGGCACGGCCGAAATCTTGAAGGCAAGCCCCGCCAGCACGAACACCAAGCCGAAGATGAAGCCGATGGGAGCGCCGTGCGCGCGAATGGCCTCGGCGATTTGCGGGAAGAGTGTCGCGCCGGTGTAGCCGTAAATCAGCGACGAGCCGTAGAGCAGGAGGCCGGACGAGAGCGCGCCCAGTACGAAATATTTGAGCCCCGCCTCGGTCGAGCGCAGCTTGTCGCGGCGGAACGCGGCCAGCACGTAAAGCGCGAGACTTTGGAATTCAAGCGCGAGATAGAGCGAGATGAGGTCGTTCGCCGAGATGGTGAGCATCATGCCGGCAGCCGACAGCAGGATCAGCACCGGATACTCGAACCGCGCCAGCCGCTCGCGCTTCATATAATCGATAGAGAGGATAAGGGTAAAGGCAGCGCCGGCCAGCGTCAGGATCTTCATGAAGCGCGCGAAGCTGTCGTTCACGAAGGCGCCGTTGAAGAGCTGCTCGGAGGCTTGCGGCTGGCCCGCGATCAGAAGCGCGGCCCCGCTCAGCACGAGGATAGAGACGATGCTGATGGTGAAGGCAGCCTGGCGGCGGTGATAGACGCCCCAGAGCAAGAGCACCATCGAGGCCAGCAGGATGAACAGCTCTGGGAATATCGGAGCGTAATCACTGAGCATTGGCGCTGGCCTTATGGTGAAGTTGTGCGAGGACGGCGGGAGCGGCCGCCTGGGCATGGCGCGCCTCGGTGAGATCCTTATAGGGCTGGATCATGGCGTTCACCGCTCCCAGCGAGGTGTCGAGCACGGGCTTCGGATAGAAGCCGAGCAGGATCGTGAGCACCACGAGCGGGGCCATGATCGCGATCTCGCGCGCGTTCATGTCGCTGATGTCAAAAAGCGCGGGCTTTTCGAGCTTGCCGAAGACGATGCGCCGGTAAAGCGTCAGCGCATAGACCGCCGATAAGATCACGCCGAAGGTCGCGAAGAAGGCCGCGACGGAATTCGTCTTGAAAGTTCCAAGCAGCGACAGGAACTCGCCAACGAAGCCGCTGGTGCCGGGCAGGCCCACGTTCGCCATGGTGAAGACCATGAAGATGAAGGCATAGACCGGCATCCGGTCGGCTAGCCCGCCATAAGCCGCGATCTCGCGCGTGTGCATGCGGTCGTAGATGATGCCGACGCAAAGGAAGAGCGCGCCCGCGACGATGCCGTGGCTCACCATCTGGAAGACCGCGCCTTGCACGCCGGCCTCCGTTCCCGAGAACACGCCGATGGTGACGAAGCCCATATGCGCCACCGAGGAGTAGGCGATGAGCTTCTTCATGTCCTTCTGGGCGAAGGCGACGAGCGAGGTATAGATGATCGCAGTCACACCCAGCGCGAACATCAGCGGCGCGAAGGTGACGGATGCCGCTGGGAACATCGGCAGCAGGAAGCGGATGAAGCCGTAGCCTCCCATCTTTAGAAGGATCGCGGCCAGGACGACCGAGCCGGCGGTTGGCGCCTCGACGTGCGCGTCGGGCAGCCAAGTGTGCACCGGCCACATCGGCAGCTTCACCGCGAAGGAGGCCAGGAAGGCGAAAAAGAACCAGGCTTGCAGGTTCTCGGCGAAGTGGAACTTCAAGAGCGCTGGGATCTCGGTCGTGCCGGCCTGCCCGTACATGGCAAGAATCGCGAGCAGCATGAACAGGGAGCCCAGCAGCGTATAGAGGAAGAACTTGAAACTTGCATAGACGCGCCGCTGGCCGCCCCAAACGCCGATGATGATGAACATCGGGATCAGGCCGCCCTCGAAGAACAGGTAGAACAGCACGAGGTCCAGCGCCACGAACACGCCGATCATCAGCGCTTCGAGCAGCAGGAAGGCGATCATGTACTCCTTGACGCGCGTCTCGATGGAGCGCCAGCTCGCCAGGATGCAGATCGGCATCAGGAAGGTGGTGAGGATCACGAAGGGCAGCGAAAGCCCGTCGACGCCCACATAATAGGAGATGGTGTCGCTAAGCCAGGGCCGGTGTTCGACGAACTGGAAGCCGGGGTTCGCGGGATCGAACTTGGCAACCAGCACGAGCGAGACGCCGAAAGTGATCAGCGTGGTCCAGAGCGCGATCCAGCGCGCATTTCCCTTCGCCGCCAGATCGTTCCCCCTCAGAAGCACAAGGAAGAGCGAGCCGAGCAGGGGCAAAAGGATGATTGTGGTAAGAATTGGCCAGTCCTTCATAGCTTGAACAGCGCCCCGCGGAAGAGGAAAGCGAAATAGGACACAAGTGCCGTCACGCCGATGAGCATGACGAAGGCGTACTGATAGACGTAGCCGGTCTGGAACCGCACCGCGCGCTTGGCGAGCCCCGCGACGCGGGCCGAAATCCCGTCGGGCCCAAGCCCGTCGATGATCGCGCCGTCGCCGTAGACCCAGAGCATGCGCGCGATGAAGCGCAGCGGCCGCACGAAGATCCAATCGTAGATCTCGTCGAAATACCATTTGTTATAGAGGAAGGCGTGAATAGGCTTGAACGTCCTGACCGTCCAGGCGGGCAAGGACGGCACCGCGATATAGGCGGCGTAGGCCAGCACGAACCCGCCGAGCATCATCAGTGTGGGCAGCCACTTCATCAGCAGCGATTCCACCGCGTGGCTGTCGCTGAGGATGGTGTTGTCGGGTAGCGTGAACAGCGACGCGCGCCAGAAGTGTGCGTAGCCTTCGTCGATGAAGTAGTGCGCGAAGCCGAGGCCCGCGCCGATCGCTCCAATCGCAAGCACCAGGAGCGGGATGGTCATCACTGGCGGCGATTCGTGGGCATGCTCGAAGGCGTGCTCGTCGCGGGGCGTGCCGAAGAAGGCCATGAACACCAGCCGCCAGGAATAGAAGGAGGTGAGGAAGGCGGCGACGATAAGGGCCCAGAAGGCGTACTCCGCGCCGGGCGCGTGCGAGGCGTGCGCGACCTCGATGATGGCGTCCTTGGAGAAGTAGCCGGCCGTGTAGGGGAAACCCGTCAGCGCGAGCGTGCCCGCGAGCATCATCATGAAGGTGAACGGGATCGCGGTGCGCAAGCCGCCCATCTTCCGCAAATCCTGCTCGCCGTGAAGCGCGTGGATCACCGAGCCCGCGCCAAGGAACAGGAGCGCCTTGAAGAAGGCGTGCGTGAACAGGTGGAAGATGCCGGCGCTATAAGCGCGAAGCCCAAGGGCCGCGAACATGTAGCCGAGCTGCGAGCAGGTGGAGTAGGCGATCACGCGCTTGATGTCGTTCTGGGCGACACCCACGGTGGCTGCGAAGAAGGCCGTGGTCGCGCCGACCAGCGTGACCACCCAAAGTGCCGTGGGCGAAAGCTCGAACAGCGGCGAAAGCCGGGCAACCATGAACACGCCCGCCGTCACCATGGTGGCGGCATGGATGAGTGCCGAGACCGGGGTCGGACCTTCCATCGCGTCCGGCAGCCAAGTGTGCAGCATGAACTGCGCCGACTTGCCCATCGCGCCCATGAAGAGCAGGAGGCAGATCACCGTGAGCGCGTCCGCCTGATAGCCGAAGACATTCAGCGTGGGCGAATTGGCGTGGCGCGCAGCCTCGAACACGGTGTCGAAATTGACGTCGTGGAACAGGAAGTAGATGGCGAAGATGCCCAGTGCGAAGCCGAAATCGCCGATGCGGTTGACCACGAAAGCCTTGATCGCGGCCGAGTTTGCGGAAGGCCGGTGATACCAGAAGCCGATGAGCAGATAGGAGGCGAGGCCGACGCCTTCCCAGCCGAAAAAGAGCTGGACGAAATTGTTGGCGGTGACCAGCGACAGCATCGCGAAGGTGAACAGCGACAGCTCCGCGAAGAACAAGGGCTGCCGGTCGTCATCGTGCATATAGCCGATGGAGTAGAAGTGGACGACGCAGGAGACCGTGTTCACCACCACCAGCATGACCGCGGTCAGCGTGTCGATGCGCAGCGACCAGGAGGTCTGCAAGTCGCCCACGCCGATCCACGGCATGAGCACGACGCGGGCTTCCTCGCCCTGGATGCCCACCTTGTAGAAGGCGTACCAGGACAGCACCGCGCTCGCGAGCAGGAGCATGCTGGTCAGGATGCCCGAAACCCGGTCGCCCAGAATTCGGCCGAAGAAGCCCGCAATGATCGCCCCGGCCAGGGGCATCAACACAATCGCTGGATACATCGTGCCTCAGCCCCTCATCGAGTTGATGTCGTCGACGGCGATCGAGCCGCGGTTCCGGAAGTAGATCACGACGATGGCAAGCCCGATGGCTGCCTCGGCCGCGGCCACGGTCAGAACGATGAGCGCGAAAATCTGCCCGGTGATGTCGTTCAGGAAGGCCGACATGGCCACAAGGTTGATGTTCACCGCGAGCAGCATCAGCTCGACGGACATCAGAATGACGATGACGTTCTTGCGGTTCAGGAAGATGCCGAAGACGCCGAGCGTGAACAGTACGGCGGCCACGCCTAGATAGTGCTGCAGGGTGATGCCCGTCGCGGCCTCGATGGGAGAGATAGCGTTCATGGCGTTCAGGAAATCCCCTTCCCGGTTTCCACTTGGACAACTTCGATGGCATCCTCGCGCCGGCGGCCGACTTGGGCGGCCACATCCTGCCGCTTGGCTGTTCGCTTATGACGGAGCGTCAGCACGATGGCTCCGATCATCGCAACCAGGAGAACGGCGCCGGACTGCTCGAAGTAATAGACGTATTTCGTGTAAAGAACCGCGCCGATGGCGGCCGCGTTGGAGATCGGCTGTGCCGCAAGCGGCTGAATTGCGCCCGGAGCTGAAATGAAGGTGGCGGAGACCGCCAGCAGCTCGAACAGCAGGATGGCGCCAACCAGGAGCCCCAACGGCACATAGCGCGCGCTTCCCTTTCGCAGCTCGGAGAAATCCACATCGAGCATCATCACGACGAACAGGAAGAGCACGGCCACCGCGCCCACATAGACGATGACCAGAATCATGGCCAGGAACTCGGCGCCGAGCAGCACGAAAAGCCCTGCGGCGTTGAAAAAGGCCAGGATCAGGAAGAGCACGGAATGAACGGGGCTGCGGGCGGTGATGACGAGCGAGCCTGACGCCACCAGTATGAGAGAAAAGAGGTAGAAGAAAAACCCTGCGATGGTCATGCGCGGCCGATCCCGAATTTAGCGGCGTGAGCCGTTGAAGAACGAATTGAACCTTTGAGTCCGCTGCCCCTGGCGGGAAGATAGCAGCGTGCGCTCGCAGAACCCGCCGCAAAGCTGCCATGACAGATAGCTTGCGGAAGGCGCACCGGCTTTCCGGATTTAAGGGTTAGCGGTAGCACGCTCCCAATTCAAGGGTTTTGTAATCTTTCGCCGCAATGGCTTCAACAAGCACCTTCCTTGAGCAGATGAGCGCGGCCCGGCAAATGGATGCCTGGCGTTTCGCTCTCCGTTCCACCCAATTTGGGCGGCACTTAGATAGCTTCACCCTACGGAAAGGAGACGCTCCCGGTGAGCAATTCATTCTCTCCACCGGAACTGCGGCTTAGCGGGCAACCGGCCGCGAATGCGAGGCTTTCTCAATCGCGGCCCTATACCTGTCGAATGCAAACTCGAAAGGGCCGATAGTGGCGTAGCTATCGAAGTCCGTTTGCGTTTCGTCGTAGCCGTTTTCATATGCGAAACGCGACCACAGCACTGAGTTGCCGTCGCGTGAAAGCTGGAACGTGATCGCCCCACACGCAAAATCGCCGCATTCGGGGCAGATGAACAGCGCGACCCGGTTTGGGTGAATCTCCGCTGGGGTTTCGAAGGTGAATATATTGGCTATCCGCTTATTCTCATGCCGCTTCCTCGCGTTGTTGCATGCCTCGTAGTCCGACGAGAAGCAGCCGCACATGTCATGGCTGCCGGCCCTGGTTGCGGAAAAAAGCGAAATGCCATTGACCAAAAAATCCACGGTGTTCCGCTCTGCCTTGAGCATGTGACCAGTGGCGTCCCGAACGCCAAGCCTGTACAGCATTGCGATAACGAGACTATCTGCCACAGCTTTGCTCGATCCAGTTTAGCGGCACTGGCTCAACTTGGTTACGGCTACCCCGTCCCAGGGACGGCCAGCGCAAACGGCTCCGTTTCTTCCGTTCCTCCCGCAAGGCGCGGCGCTTCTTCTGCAATTGGATAAATTCCCGCAGCCGCATGCTGGGCCATTTGCGCCAGCGGTTCCTATCGGCGGCCTGCTCCCGTCCGCGAACTTTGCTCTCAAGTTCCTCCGCGCGGAACCGATCCTGCGCATCGATCTGTCTCAGTCCCTCTTCTACGCGGCGGCGGTTCGCGAGCCTCTTGCGCTGGGGTGCGGCACGGCGGGCCGGCTTCTTCAAGTT
>Ga0182021_10006078_pt1 | contig 14326 bp, 11 predicted proteins | sample 612E3MmetaG_FD_120493 | JGI IMG/M metagenome (GOLD analysis project Ga0182021, IMG submission 120493) | Permafrost microbial communities from Stordalen Mire, Sweden - 612E3M metaG (Illumina Assembly) | ecosystem: Environmental > Terrestrial > Soil > Wetlands > Permafrost | place: Sweden... | reverse complement strand
CTGTGGTGCGCTGCTCGCCGTGGCAGAAGGCGAGGCAACCTGGACCGGGGGGGCGGACTGGACCGCGGCGGACTCGCCGGGAGAGGAGCCCGCGGAGGACTCGGCGGAGAAGGTCGGCCCGAGGCTCGAGACGGGAGTCTGGCTGGGCCCCTGGACCGCGCCCGACGCGGCGGACGGAGGGGCCGTCGGAGCCGGTGCCTGATCGAGCCTGGCTGGTTCCATCTCCAGGTTCGCCATGCGATCGAAATAGAGATCGCCACTGCCAGGCTGCCACAGGCCCGACGACACGTCGAACTCCACCGAGCCGGACCAGTAGATCATCCAGGTGCCGGTTGGGTCCACGCCCGCAAGGAGCATCGGCCGGTCGACCTCGAGCGCCCGGCCGGCGGACGGGTCGTAGAAGTAGGCCGTCGTGGCGATGGTCCCGGCTCCGCCGGCAGCGGCCGAGATCTCGTTGACCATGACCGTTCGCCCGAACCAACCGGCGAACAGGTCGGCGTGGCGGACCGTGACCGCGCGGGCGCGTGCGTCGCCGGTTCGCCAGACGAACACGTCCGGTCCAGTGCCGTGATCCACCGGCCTGGCCGAGAAGGCGACCAGGTCACCGTCGGCGGAGAACTCCGGCGACGGCCCCACTACCTCGTAACCGTCGAGAATTGCCACGGCCGAAGTCGTGGCCGCGGTCGCGGCCGGGGCTGTAGCCGAGGCCGTGGCTGCGGCTGCGGTCACGGCAGGGGACGCAATGGGGCTCGGCGGGTTTGTGGCCCTCGACCCGGGCGACGCTTCCAGGCTGGCCGTCGCCATTTGCTCCGGAGGCAACGTCGCCGTGGGCGGCGGCGAGGGCAGCGCCGACGGAGTGCCTGCAGCCACACTCGCGAGGGGCGCCGGCGAGGGCGCAATTGTCGGGCCTGGTGTCAGTAGGTCGAGCGAGACCGTCTGGGGGGTGGTGGCCAGCGGGACAATGGCGATCTTGTCGCCGGTCCAGACGACGGCCTGCCTCGCGTCCGGGGCCACGACCGCGAGGACCTGGCTGTCGCTCGTGATCGAGCCGAGAGTCCGGCCCGGCCAACCCGACACGGTGCAACTGTCGCTCGGTGCCGCACAGTCGGCCGAGCTGTCCCTGATCTCGTAGACGCCGCCGCTCGAGGCTATCCAGTAGCCGGTGCCGTTGACGACCACGAGCGGGGCTTGGGGAGCCTGGGAGGCCACGGCATGAGTTGGTGCGCCGGCCGCGACGGCTCCGGGGCTGCTCGACCCGGGACGGCCCGCGATCGGCGGCTGGGCGAGGAGAGACGCTCCGGCCAGGACAACCACCACGGCCACGGCCAAGGCGCTGGCCAGCAGGGTTCGGTTCGGCGTCCGGCGGACCGCGGCATGCGCTCCGGCCATCCTGCCCGCTCGAGCATCGACGGCGTCGAGGGCCGCCGACGTCCGAGCCCAGAGGTCCCGCGGCGGTTCCGGCCGCTGCAGGCCACGCAACTCAGCGTGGAGGCCCTCGTAGTCGTCCGCGGTCGCCTGGCAGCCCGGACAGTCCGAAAGGTGCGACGCCAGCCAAGCGGAGTCGTTGGCTGCCAGCGGCCCATCCACGGCGGCCGCCGCGAGCTCACGGGCTCGGCGGTGCCGCGCCTCCGTCATTCCGGAGCGGCCGAAGTCGGGCATCATCGGCTCGCCCGCGGATCATCGTTTGGGCCGCGGAGGGCCCGCTCGCCGCGCGCCCGAGATGCGTACTCGGCATCGAGCTCGGCCTCACGGTCCTTCTCGCGACGCCGCTCGTCGGCCAGTGCAACCCGGAGGCTTTCCCTCGCCCTGGTGAGAAGCGCTCGGGCGGCCACGTGGCTCACGCCCAGCGCCGCGGCAAGCTCGAGCCCGGTCAGGTCGTTCACTTCCGCCATCAGCAGAGCTGCCCGCTGGCGATCAGGGATCCGGGCCAGCGCCCGCGCCAGGGGCCCCGACAGCCGCATCTCCATGGCCACGTGCTCGGCCGATGGCACCGCGCCCCGGGCCTCCCCCACGAGCGGCAGGAAGCGGACGATCCGGCGACGGCGCATCTCGTCTAGGACGACGCGGTGGGCGATCTGGTAGAGCCAGGCGCGGGCCTTGGCTCGATCCTCCAGCGAGGCCTGGGCGCGGTATGCCTTGACGAACGTGTCCTGGGTGAAGTCCTCGGCCACGTCGGCGTCTCGAACCATGCGATACACGAAGGCGTAGATCTCCGAGTGGTGGAGCGCGAAGAGCTCCTCGATGAAGGCCCGCTCCGTGGAGCGTTCCCCGGCGGCACTCACGCCGCACTCCAGTTCCCAGGCCCTGGCGCTGATGGACACGTGCTCGTCGTCCTGCCGCTGCACGGCCGGGACCGCGCCCCCTCGAACCGGGGGCTCGCTGTGACGCGCCGCCGGCCGTGGCTGTGACGAAGCCCGTCCCGGCCGGCCATCAGTCGTTGGCGCTCACGCTGGGAGCCTGGAACCTCAGCAGCTCCTCGACGGCCTCCTCGGGGGAGACCGGGTTGACCGGCAGGCCGGTCCCGAGCTCCAGGCCGGCGATCTCGCGCAGTCGCGGATGGATCTCCCAATGCCAATGGTAGGTCGCGTCGACGCGCTGGCGCAGGGGCGAGGCATGGAGCACCAGGTTGTGGGGCGGACCGTCAAGGTGGGCAAGTCGGCCCAGCACCGCTCGCAGCGCCTCGGCCGTGGATCGCAGGTCGGCCTCGTCCGCCCCGCCGAAGTCGGCCGCGTGGCGGCGCGGCACGACCCAGATCTCGAACGGAGAGCGCGACGCGAAGGGCGCGAAGGCGATGCTGGCGGCGTCGCTCCAGACCAGCCGCGCACCCGACTTCGATTCCTCGCGGACGAGTCGGCAGTACGGGCACTCTCCCTCGCGGATCACAAACCGGGCCGCGCCACCGATCTCCTCGGCGACACGGTGCGGAATCTGGGGCAGGTCGTACAGCTCCAAGCAGAGGTGGTTCGTCATCGCCCCGGCCTGCGCGCCCCAGTTCTGGACGATCTGCAGGTATTCGGTCTGGCCGAGCGAACGGGCCTCGACGAACGCCTGGCGCGCCAGCCGCAGCATGGAGACGACGGTGTCCAGCCCGACCATCTGGACTGGCCGGTGCTCGCCTGGCGGGGCCACGATCGTTCGCCAGCTGCCGGCAGCCCTTGCCTGCGAAAGCGCCACCTGGGCGAGGCTGCGCTCGAGCTTGTGGGCCTCTTCCTGCGTCCCGACGGTATGGAACGCGTAGTCCTTGAGCAGGCGCATCCGCACGCCCTCGCCGGGCGGCTGGCCGCAGTTCTGGCACGTGCCGCCGTCGTCCACGGCCGCCGCGGCACGTGCGAAGCGGCCACGCCGGAACTGCCGGTCCACGACGGTAGCGACCCACCAGCCGGTGATCGAGTCGCGCCGCAGCTCGAACAGCCCGCCGCTCATCAGGAGCTCGCCGCCTGAGGGGCCGCGGCGCTTGCCACTTGTCGAGCCCCAGCCGTGCTCACCCCGCCAACCTCGACCCCGGCGAGAACCACCTCCAAGCGGGCCCTGGCAACCGCCGGATCCGTTGTCATCGGCACGGCCGGCTCGAGCTCGGCGCTGATGGAGGTCGCCAGCGCCGCCGCGAACAGGCGGCCGGCAACCGCGACCGATTCGGTAGACGGCGGCCCGGCTTCGCCGCGCTCACGCGCAATCGACGTGGATTCGACCCCAGGCAGACCGCAGGCATCGATGAGCTCGAAGTCCTTCAGGCGGGTGGTCACGTTCAGAGCGATGCCGTGGTAGCTAACGCCGTGCTCGATACGCACGCCGATGGCCCCGATCTTGCGGCCGCCGTCGCCGCACCAGCAGCCCGGATGGCCCTCCCGCGGGCCTGCTTCGACCCCCATCCCGGCACAGGTCGCGATCATGGCGCCCTCAAGGGCCCGGACCAGTGGACGCACCGCCAGGCCGCGGTCGGCCAGATCAACGATCACATAGGCGGTCAGCTGCCCCGGGCCGTGGTAGGTGACCTCCCCGCCGCGTTCGGTGCTGATCAGCTCGATGCCCCGGGCCACCAGGCCGGCCGGAGAGGCCAGCACGTGGGCCGGGTCGCTGTGGCGTCCGAGGGTGAGGACCGGCTCGTGCTCCAGCAGCAGGAGCTGGTCGCCGATCAGGCCGGCCTGCCGGGCTGCCACGATCCGATGCTGCAGCTCCCACGCCTCGCGGTAGGCGGTCCGGCCCAGCCACCACGCTGCTAATGGGCCTCCACCCGAGTGGCCTCGAGCCTGTTCTCCGCCTGGGCTGGGCATACCCTCACGATAGCAGGAGCAACCCGCCGCCAGCCTCGCCGCGGTAGGCCAGTCCGGCCTCTCAGCAGGTCGAGGAGGCGCCTCCAGGCCCTGAGCTGGCCGCGGGCGCCGCCTGGAAGTACTGCTTCACGAGGGCTTGGGCTTTCGGGATCGTCGTTGTGGGGTCCCAAGCGACGTATGTGACTTTCGGGGGCATCCCGACCTGTTGAGGGTCCAGGACCAACTGCTGCACGCTGTCGCCGAGGACTCTCTTCGCGAGGGCCGCCCAGGCCTTCAGGTTCTGTGGATTGGTGATGTCCAGGTCCGTGTTGAAGCCGTACGGGATCGACTGCACCACCCCGAGGAGAGGCAGGACGTTGCCGAGTGAAGCGAACCGGCATGGATCGACGGTCTTTCGGATCGACGCGAGCAGCACCTGCTGGCGAGCGGCCCGGCCGTAGTCGCCGGCGGGATCGTAGATTCGAGTCCTGGCATAGGCGAGGGCCCAATCCCCGTTCATGTGGTAGGTCCCGGGAGAGATGATGATGCCAACATCACCCTCGTGGCCGGGAACCGGAATGACGGTCAGCCCGCCATTCGAACCGGCTGCCTCGCTTGCCATGTTCTGGATCCCGGCCTGTCCGGTCGGCACGAAATACCCCCAGTGATCGGTGTCACCGCAGGTGGCGTTCCCAGGCACGGCCAGTTGCGATCCCAGCCTCTGCTGCTCTGTCCCAGCGGGACCGCACGGCTTGTCGTACAGCTTGGTCTGGACCGTGATGGTGACGCCGCCGAGGGCGTCGACAACCGTCGTCAATCCCACCGGGTTGATCCACATGGAGCCGTCGATGTGGATTCCAAGGAGATTCCCGATCGTCATCTCGAAGCCCTTGTAGGCGCGCAGATAGCGGTTCTCGTCGCCGGGTTGTCCGCACGTCGCCTGGTACTCCGGCAACGGCCATCGGTCGCAGTGCCCCAGGATCTCAATCGGGAGACCGTTGAGCAGGGGGCCCCAGGTGCCGGCCGGGCAGTTGTATGGAGGACTCGGGTAGTGAGCCGCTATCTCTTGAGTTGGGAGAGGCGTGCAGTAGTTGTTCCTGCCAATACTGATGAGCTCAGCCTGACCGGTATTGATACTGGCATGCAGGACCATGATGGTGTCCGGCCCAAGTTGGCTCGGGTCGCTCTGGACTCCAAGTCCGAGAAGGAGCACGTTCAACTCACCGTCGGCATCCCAGTTCTGAGCATCGGTCGTGGTCGAGAACGTGGGGACTTTGCTGAGGTCGTACGTCGGCATCGGGGAGGCCGAGGCCGCCGGCCCCGAGTCGAGCGGCGCAAGAGTGTCCGGAGCCTGGGCGATCTGTGAGGCGCTCGGGTTCAAGGTGTAGCCGGGGTCGGTGACCCAGCACGGGATCTTGGCCGTGAGGCAGTACAGAGCGTGCTGCCAGGTCATGTCGGCGGCCGCCACCTCGTAGTGGGCGAAAAGCGTCCCGGTGACGATGACAGCGATGCCGACGAGGGCGGGCCAGCGGCGAACTGCCGGGGCGCCCATCCTGCGACTCGGAGCAGGCTGCCCCCTGGCCGCCAACAGGTACGAGTCGGCGATCGCCCACAGGTGGTATATGAGGGCGACGAGGTCGAGGATAAGCAGGCTGGTCAGCCACGCCTGGTTGACCGCGGCGCCGATCAGGGATCCGCGGTCCAGGAGGACGATCAGCAGGACCGCTCCCACGATGGACAGCATGGGGATGGCGACGATCGCGCCGCGCCGGGGCAGACCGGCCGCGGCCTGGCCGAGACCCGGGAAGAGGGCCGACAGGGCGGCCGCCCCCAGAGGCGTTCGGAGCGGCGACGGGAGCCGCATGTCTCTGTGTCTCCAAGCGGAATCTGGCCGCCCCTCACCGACGGGCGGCCCTGATAGTAGACGGAACCAGCGGCATGGGTGGTTCCCGCCCTATTCGTGCCAGCTTCGCGTTTCCTGCCGCGCGACGGTGGAGAACTCCTCGACCGCCCCGCCGAGAGTCCCGGGCCTCGCTGCGCGCACTGTCCTGTCCGCCAGGCGATCCGCCTGGAACGCGAAGCGCCGGCCCGCCACGGTTGCCCGTACCATGGCAACCATGCATCAGGGTCAAGCGGCCCCGGGGCCGCAAACCATCGACGACCAGGTTCGCACCGCCCTCGAGCGCGGGGGCCTCATCGACATCACCACTCGGGGCCGCCTGACCGGCGAGCCGCGCCGGATCGAGATCGTCTATCACGTGATCGGCGGCCGCATCTTCATCAGCGGGCGGCCGAATCCCGGACGCCGCCGGGGCTGGCTGGCGAACCTCGATGCCGACCCGTGCTTCACCTTCCACCTCAAGCGCGGCGTCACGGCCGACCTGCCCGCCCGGGCCCGGTTGATCACGGACCCCGGCGAACGCCGCTCCGTGCTCGAGCAGGTCGCTCGCGCCTGGCAGCGGGACGACGTTGACGAGATGGTCGCCGACAGCCCGCTCATCGAAGTCCGCATCGAAGGGCTGGCCGAGACCGACTGCGCCTAGTGGGCTCCTGGTCCTCGGCCGCGACCTCCGGCGAGGCGGCCGCCGCGCGCGGTTCTGGGCCCCATCGCCCGGCCATCCGGAGGGGCGCCAGGGCAACCTGCGGCTCAACCGCCTAAACGTTTAGCCCGCGGCCCTCACCACCGCCCGGGAGTGGCTCGACTGCGCGAGACTAGGATGCCTTCGACATTCTTCCGCGCTGGGAGTAGACAGAAATGGCGACGGTCACCTTCAGCGACGTTACCAAGAGATTCGGCTCGTTCGTGGCCGTGGACGATCTCAATCTCGAGGTCAGCGACGGCGAGTTCATGGTCCTGGTCGGGCCCTCCGGCTGCGGCAAGACGACCAGCCTGCGCATGGTCGCTGGCTTGGAGGAGATCACCGAGGGGACGCTCCGGATCGGCGAGCGGATCGTCAACGACGTTCCGCCCAAGGACCGCGACATCGCCATGGTCTTCCAGAGCTACGCCCTCTACCCGCACATGTCGGTCCGCGACAACCTGGCCTTCGGCCTCAAGCTGCGCCACGTCCCCAAGGCCGACATCGAGAAGCGGGTCAACGAGGCCGCGGCGGTGCTCGACCTGACCCGTTTGCTCGACCGCAAGCCGCGCGAGCTCTCCGGCGGCCAGCGCCAGAGGGTCGCGCTGGGCCGGGCCATCGTCCGCGAGCCGGCCGTCTTCCTGATGGATGAGCCCCTCTCCAACCTCGATGCCAAGCTGAGGGTGGAGACCAGGGCCAACATCCTGCGCCTGCACCAGCGCCTCGCTGCCACCTTCGTCTACGTGACCCACGACCAGGTCGAGGCCATGACCATGGGCAGCCGGATCGCGGTCATGAACGAAGGGCGTCTCCAGCAGGTCGGCAGCCCGCAGGAGCTCTACGACCACCCCGTCAACCGCTTCGTGGCCGGCTTCATCGGCAGCCCGTCCATGAACTTCACCACGGTCGAGGCCACGGGTACGGGCGCGGGCATTCGCCTGGCCGGTGGCGGCATGACCATCCCGGTGCCGGATCGCCTTGCCGGCATGCTGGGCGAGCGGCGGCAGCTGATCGCCGGCTTCCGGCCGGAGCACCTCTCGCTGGCCGATGTGTCCGGCGAGCCTGCGGTGATCGACGCGCGGGCGGACGTGGTGGAGTACCTCGGCAACGAGGAGCTGATCCACGCCACGGCTTCCGGCCAGGATATCGTCGCGATCGTGGACTCGGAATTCCGCGTCAAACCGGGCGACATTCTCAAGTTCAAGCTGCCGATCGAGCGCGTCCACCTGTTCGACACGGAGACCAATCTCTCCATCGAGGTGCGGGCGGCCCTGACCGCCTGAGTTCGACCGCATCGGCCTCCCGGGCACCCACCCGGGAGGCCCTTCGATTCCTTCACAGGATCCGCTCCCGAAGCGCGCTCCCGGTCCGAGGCCTGGGCTGCCGTCAGCTTGCGCCGCCGTGAGCCGGCCTTTCCGTTTCTCCCGCTGTCGGCCGCATCGCAGCCACGCAGGCAGGGCCGCTACCCCGCGGCCGGCGGTGCCGTGGAGGCTCTCAGGATCAATCGTGTTTCGAGCGTCCGATGCTCCGGGCGCGCCACGTCCGGTTCGGCGATCATGCGAAGCAGCATCCCGGCGGCCTCGCTGCCCTTCCGCCGCACCGGTACCTGGACGGTGGTCAGCGGCGGGCTGGAGTGGGCGGCCAGGTCCAGGTCGTCGAATCCAACCACGCTGAGGTCGCCGGGCACGGACAGCCCCAGTTCGCGCGCCGCCCGGAGCACACCGACGGCCATCGCGTCCGACATCGCGAGGATGGCGGTGGGCCGCAGGCCGTCCTCCCAGAGGCGATGCAGGGCGGCCATGCCCCCGTCGAATGAGGCCGGCCCCACGACGATGCGCCTGTCGCCCAGCCTGATCCCGCTCGTCTGGAGGGCCTGGCGATAGCCCGAGAGTCGCCGCGAGGCGACACTCCCGCTCGGGCCGCCCCCCTCGAAACCCTCCGATGGCTCCATCCCGACCACGGCAAAGCGACGGTGCCCCAGGCCAAGCAGGTGGCGGACCGCCGCGCGGGCGCCCACCTCGTCGTTCGAGTCGACCGAGCCATGCTCGGGCAGGGCCTCGACGTCGGCCAGGACCAGCGGCAGCCCCGACCTTCGAACGCCTTCCACCGGCAGGCTTGCCTCGGCCAGGCCGAGAGCCAGGATGCCGTCCACCGATCGATCGCGGATGGCCCTCTCGAGAGAGCCGCCGGCCGCAGACAGGCAGAGCAGCCCATAGCCGGCGGCCTCAACGACCTCGGATGCACCCTCGCAGAGTGCCGCGTACGACGCGTCCGCGAAGGCCAGGCTCGGCCCATCCGGTGTGAGCAGGCCGATCGTTCTGCTGCTCGCCCCGAGGCCGGCTCCGTCGCGGCTGCGAGGCCTGTAGCCGAGGGCGGCCGCCACCTCTCGAATCCGGGCGGAGGTCCGCTGGTTGAGGCGTTCGGGACTGTTGAAGGCGAACGAGACCGCCGTCTTGGAAACACCCGCCTGGGCCGCCACGTCCGCTATTCGAACGCGCCTCATCCGCCTCCCATCATTGCCGGCGCTGCCGGCTCGATTGCCATCGACCGGGCCACGCTAGTCAGCGGAAGGGCCGGGTGTCAACGGCGAACGACCGCGAGACCCGAAGAGCCGCCTCTCCCCCGGCGCGGCCTCGCACCGGCCCGCGGGGGTTCGTCATTCGGGCTCGGCCGGCTCCCACCAGGCGGCCGGAGAGCGGAGCTTGTTGGCCCGGCCGATCAGCTCGCGGAAGCCCGCCCTGGGCGGCGAGAAGATGTCGAGTACCAAGCAGGCGGTCGCGAACGTCCGGCCGTCGTGGGGGACGTTGGGCGGGATGACGTAGATGTCGCCCTTGCCGAGCAGCCGCGTCTGGCCCGCGATCGTCAGCTCCATCTCGCCCTCGAGGACGAGGCCGAACTGCTCCTCCGGGTGGGCGTGCTCGGGGAAGCCGCGCTCGGGACCGAACGTGACGAAGTTCAGCAGGAGGTTCTCCCCGAAAACGGGCCGAAACGACACCCCCTCGGCCAGCTCGTAGAGCTGGCAGTCCTCGAGGGGCCCCATCCAGGCTCCGGAGGCATCGGCCGGGTCCGCATCGCCGCCGGTCGCTGACCTGGACCTGAAGTAGGGCTCGGGCTCCTGGGCCATCACGCCTCCTCCCGGCGCCAGCAGCGCCGGCCGGTCCGGTCGTTGGGGCGGACCGGCAGCCCCTTCACCGCCGGCCCGCCGCGACCCCTCAGGGTTCGATCACGATCTTGATCGCGTTGGCCTTCGGGTCCGCAAACGTGGCCAGGGCACGCTCGTACTCGGCCAGCGGGATGCGGTGCGTGATCATCTCGTGAACCCGCATCCGGCCGTTCTCCACCAGCGGCATGACCCGCCGCATCTCCCCGGCGCTGGCACGGCAGCCGACCAGCTCGAGCTCGTCGAGCACGATTCGCTGCATGGCCACTTCGACCCCGACGGTGGGGATGCCCACGGCAGCGCAGCGGCCGCCGCGCCGGAGCATTCCCAGTGCCCATTGCACGGTCACTGGAACCCCGGCAGCCTCCAGGACGACGTCGACGCCCAGCCCGCCGGTCATGTCGCGAACGGTCGCCACCGGATCGCCGGCACCCGGGTCGACGGTCTCGAAGCCCAGCGCTGCGGCCTTGGCGCGGCGACTGGGGTTCGGCTCCACGATGATCACGCGGGACGCGCCGCGGATGAGCGCCGCGTCGCCGGACAGCAGCCCGATGGCGCCGCCGCCCGTGATCGCTACCCCGTCGCCCGGCTGCACGTTGCCGCGGTTGGCAACGTGGAGAGCGATCGACGCCGGGTCGATAACCGCCCCGTCCTCGAAGCTGATCGAGTCGGGCAGCCTGAAGATGGTCTTGACGCCCTGGAGGACGTAGGTCGCGTCGGCGCCCTGGTAATTGTGGCCGTACTGCTTGTGCAGGCCGGGCTTGCCGTAGTTCTCGCACAGGTTGTAGTGGCCCTCGACGCATTTCTGGCAGAAGCCGCAGGCGTCGTGGGACGTGCCGGCCACGCGATCGCCCACCTTCCAGCCGTACAGGTCGGCGCCCGGGCCCAGCTCGCAGATCTCACCGGCCCACTCGTGCCCGGGGATGAACGGAAAGGCCGGCGGCCAGAAGCCGGGGTAGTCGCCCCGGACAAGGTGGATGTCCGTACCGCAGATGGAAACCGCCCTCACCAGGGCCAGGACTTCGTTTGGGCCGGGCTTGGGGGTCGGGACCTCGCGGATCTCGACCCGGTTCGGCTCCAGGACCACCAGGGCTTGCATGGTGGAGGACACGGCGCGCACGCGAACAACCCTCCTAGACGATGGCGAGCGGGTCGATCATGGACCCGGTTGCGCCGCGAATCTTGAGCGGCAGGGCGACGAAGAGGAACTCGTAGACCTTGTCACGGGCCAGCTCTTCGAGGTCGAGGCTCTCCATCAGGTAGATGCCGTTCTCGATGAGGAGCAGGGTGTGGACCGGCTGGGGGTTGCCGGTGGGTCCAGGGTCGGGCGCGGGCTGGACCTCGTAGGTCTCGGTGTCGGTGCCGCTCGCGACGATGCCGCGGTCCAGCAGCCAGCGGGCCGCGGAGATGTCCGGCCCGGCCGTCTTGTTGGCCATCATCTTCTCGGCGTCCGGCCAGAGGCTCATGTAGCCGGTCCGGATCAGGACCACGTCCCAGGGCTCGACCGTGACGCCCTCGGCCTTGCAGATCGCCTCGAGCTCGTCCGCGCCCACCGGCTCGCCCTTTGGCAGGTGCTTCAGGCGCCGATGCCCGGCCGCGTCCAGGAGCACGCCCCGGGTGAAGAACGGCGGCAGCTTCGACGCGTCGCCGTACAGCGGCCCGAAGTCGCTGAGGTGCTCGTCGGGCGTGCCGCCGCCGTACCAGTGCATGTCCGGCCCCACCGTCATGTGGGCGAGGGCGTCCACGTGTGCTCCGGAGTGGGAGGTCGCCATGACGTACTCGGCCATGTAGCCGAGGCCAGCGTCGTTGATGGGACCCCACGGTTTCGCGCCGGTGACGCGGATGCCTCTCGGCGTGCGGTAGTTCAGAACCTGGAACGGCGGGTGTCCGGGGAAGAGCGGCATGCCCGGGAAGCGGGCGACCGAAAGCGAGTAGGCCCGGCCCCGGCGAACCAGCTGCGCGGCCCGGACCATCTGGCCAGCCGGCATGTTCCCGACGGGGCCGATCTCCTGGCCGGAAGTCTTCATCGACCTCCACCCCCTTGCGCCCCGACTCGGTCGCGCTCCTGGATTGCCCGCCAGACCCTCTCCGGCGTCAGGGGCAGGTCCCGGATCGTGACCCCGGCGGCTTCGCGGACGGCCGCGCCAACGGCCGAGGCGACGCACAGCAGGGCGCCCTCGCTCATGCCCTTGGCGCCGTACGGACCGGGGCCGTCGGCGTTCTCGATGACCTCGCTCACCATCTCGAGGGGCAGATCCATGCTGGTGGGAATGCGGTAGTCGATGGCGCCGAGGTTCCGGATACGCCCCGCCTGGTCATAGATGTAGTGCTCCATGAGGGTGTGGCCGAGGCCTTGGATGGCGGCACCTTCGTCCTGCATGCGGACCTGCAGCGGATTGATCGCCTTTCCCACGTCCGAGACGGTGACGTGCCGGACGATCGTGACATCGCCCGTGCCCTCGTCGACCTTCGCCTCGATCGCGGTGCAGTTGAACTCGAAGAAGGCCGGGGCTCCTTGCAGCGGATGGTCCGGCTCGGCCTCCTTGCGGGCTTCACCTGTCCCGATGAGCTCGCCGCCGAGTCGACCGAGGCCGGCCTTCATCACGTCACGGATCGGCAGCTCGCGATCGGGCAGCCGAACCACTCCGGCGTCGACCTCGATCCTGTTCTCGTCCACGCCGTGGACCTTGCTGGCGAGCGAGCGGACCTGGCCCTGGATCGACCGGCACGCCTTCAGGACCGAGTTGCCCATGAGGACGGTGGAACGGCTGGCCGAGGTCTGCTGGTCGTACGGCACGATCGCCGTGTCGCCCATGACCACGGTGACCGAGTCCAGCGGCGCCCCGAGCTCGTGCGCGGCGATCTGCGCGAACACCGTCCGGGCGCCCTGGCCCATGTCGGAAGTGCCGGCGTAGACCATGACGCTGCCGTCGACCAGGAGCCGGACGATCGAGTAGGAGAGGCCGGTCGTGGGGCCGGACTTGATGCCGACCGCGATGCCGCGGCCGTGGCCGGCCGGCAAGGGCTCCTCCCAGCCGATCAGCCCCGCAGCCTTGCGCACCGTCTGCTGCCAGTCGCCGTCCGCCGGGGTATCCCATGGGATGAAGGCCTCGCCGTGGCGGGCCAGGTTGCGAAGGCGAATCTCGAGCCTGTCGATGCCCAGGAGCTTCGCCGCCTCGTCCAGGTTCGACTCGACCGCCCAGTTGACCTGGGGATTGCCGAAGCCCCGGAAGGCGGTTGAGGGGACCGTGTGGGTCAGGACGCCCCGGGCGATGATCCGGGCCGCCGGCATGCGGTACGGCCCCGCGGCGACGTAGCTGCCCTTGTTCACCACGCGGTCGGCGATGTCGCCGTAGGCACCGATCAGGTAGTTGGCCGTGATGTCCTGGAAGCAGATGGTGCCGTCGCGGTTCAGCCCGGTCCGGACGTGGACCTCGGCGCCGGCGCGGCGGACCGCCTGGAACGTCTCCTCGAGAGTGAGGACGAGGCGAACGGGCCGCCCGGTGCTGAGCGCCATGAAGGCGACCATCGGCTCGTACTTGATCTGCTGCTTGCCGCCGAAGCCGCCGCCCGGGTCGGGGGCGTAGACGTGAACCTTCGACAGCGGCATCTTCAGGATGCCGGCCATGATCCGCTGCAGCCAGTATGGGTGCTGGATCGTCGTCCAGATCGTGATCCCGTCGGCGTCGGGCGCCGCGATGAACGCGTGCGGCTCGATGGCGAAGTGGGTCACGAGGGGAAACTCGTAATCGTTCTCGACCACGATCTCGGCCGGCGTGGCGTCGACGTCTCCCCAGCCAACGCGATGCTCGCGCAGGACGTTGGTGGCCGCGAGCGGATCGTTCGGCCGGATCGAGGGATCCTGGACCAGGTCCGCTCCGGGCGCGAGGGCCGCCGCGATCGTGAACAGCGGCGTCAGCTCCTCGTACTCGACCTTCACCAGGGAGGCTGCCTTCTCGGCCGCTTCCTTCGTGTCGGCCGCGACGGCGGCCACGGGCTCGCCCTGGTACTTGGTCTCGCCCACGGCCAGGACCGGCCGGTCGTTGAACTGCGGGCCGTAGCGCGGCACCGGCTGGGACAGATCGTCCGCGGTGAGAACGATCCGGACGCCTGGGACGGCCTCGGCCGCCGACTTGTCGATGCGGATGATCCGGCCGCGCGCGACCGGGATGGTGACGAGCTTCGCATGCAGCTCGCCGGCGAGATGGATGTCGGCCACGTACTCCTGGTGGCCGCTGACGCGGGTGTCGCCACCCACGCGGTTGGGCGAGTCGCCGATCCTGACTGCGCTCATTTGCCGGCGCCTCCCGCCACTGACTCGACTGCGTCGAAAATCT
>Ga0182021_10006077_pt1 | contig 14327 bp, 5 predicted proteins | sample 612E3MmetaG_FD_120493 | JGI IMG/M metagenome (GOLD analysis project Ga0182021, IMG submission 120493) | Permafrost microbial communities from Stordalen Mire, Sweden - 612E3M metaG (Illumina Assembly) | ecosystem: Environmental > Terrestrial > Soil > Wetlands > Permafrost | place: Sweden... | reverse complement strand
TGTTGCAGCCGCCGCAATTCCTGCTGATGGCCGGTGAACTTGTGCCAGTTGCGATTGCCGGCCAGCCGCACCTTGACCGGGCCGCTCGTGAGAAAGGCGATCCAGACATCGAGATCGCGCGCCAGGCCCAGCGCGCGATTCAGCCGCTGCAGATCGCCATCGAGCCGGCGCGCCGAAGTGGACTCGAGCGATTTGCGAAATCCGCGCAAGAGGACACGCGCTTTGCGAATGGCGATGCGAATATCGTGCAGGGCTTCTTCGTCCTGGTATCGCAGCACTCCTTCCAGGTTCACCACCATGGTGCGGTAGTGCACAAATAGCAGCCGCCGCATCGCCTCGAAAACGATCAGCCCTTTGGTCAACGGCGCCGCGGATCTTTGCGCTCTGCCTCCCGCCAAAACCACGTTGAGATCCTGGGAAAACACGTCGCGCCACAAGGCCGACCGCCGGGCGGCGATCGCCACGCTCGGCGGAAACTGACGGCAATGGACCCGGACCTGGATCACACCGCGCTGCGGTTTGATCCCGACGATGGCGGCATCCTGCAGGTGGCAGTAATCCAGCCCGTCGGCGATCCGCAGATACGCGGCCAGGCGCAGAGCGCGGAGCGATTCCAACGGTTGACGGACAGCGGAAGGGACCAGACGGCTCCGGCCCCGGGGCGAATGCAGGCCGATCGCTGCGGCAACGTCCCGCCGCTGCGCCGGCGTAAAGCCCGCGAGCCCCTCCCGCAGCACGATTTCCTGCCCGATCCGCGCATGGCGGCGCGGGTCCTCGCCATAACCGAGATCGTGCAGCCGGCACGCTGCGTCCAACAAGGGGCGATCGTCCGCCGGCGCCCCGACCAGCCGGTGCGTGGCGTCGAACAGCGCCAGCGCCAACGCCGCGACCTGGTCTGCGTGGGCGGCTTCCACGCGGTACTTTGCCCCCAACTCCGCCACTGAACTCCGGCCCTGGAGTTCCCGTGACGGGGACTCTGGCTTCACCCTCAGACCGGAAGTTTGCGACGCAGGTGACATGGCGTGGTTCGGATCGGACGAATATGGCCCCGGGTCCGATTCAACTAAAGAATTATCCGGCCCCCCTTTGTCGAGGGCGGACGCCTCCGGCGGTTTACAGCGAGACGCTGCGCATTTGGCGCTTCGGCTTGTTTCGGTACAGTGCTCAAAATCTGCTCGGATCCTTCTAGCCGCCGAGCCGACCTCACTGGCGGGGTGAAGCTCCAGACTGTCCGGCAGCATGCGACAGTTCGTCCACCGCTTCCGGGATGCGCAGTTGGGCAAATCGTCGCCGCTGCAATTCGATCGCCCCGGGGTCGCCGCGGAGCGCGGTCGAGAGCCGCCGGGCAAATTCGCGCGCACCGTCATGATCGCCGAGGGCCGCCGCAATCACGATTTGCCGGTCGCGCAGGAGCGGCCCGATGCGCGTGTCGTTGTCCGCCGTTTGTGCCTCAAGCTGCGCCAACACCTGCCGGGCCTGCGAGAATTGGGAGTTGCGCGCCAGTGCGTCGCTATACGCCATCGCCAGGATGTGCAGATTCGCGAGGCGCGAGGCGCCGACGGCGTACAGCGTACGTGCCAAACCCACCCAACCCCGATGGCCGGCCAGGTCCGCGAGCGATAGAATCGACTCCGGCCGATTGCCGAAATCGTTCAAATAGGCTTCCACCGCCCGGCGCCACTCGGGGGAGTCAACCGGCAGGACATCGATCAGCGCTATTCGCGGCGGGATTTCATTGGGAAATCGGGCACAAGCCCGCTCGGTGGTCTGCCGCGCGTCAGAGGCCATGCCGCTGGCCGTCTGCCAGGTGGCCAGAAGCGCATAACGCGCAAAGTCGCTCCGTTCGCCCCGGAGATACTCGGCCAGAACGTCCATCGCCTTCAGACGATCGCCCGATTCCCACAGCACCCGCGCCACGACCGGCGCCGATTCGGCATTCTCCTGCATGGCGGGGTATTTCTTTAACAACTGCTTCGCCGCGCCAGCGCCATAGATATTAAGGGTCGCGAGCACTTCGTACGTCGGCAGCACCGCATCGCGTGAACCCGCCAGCTGCGCCGCGAACCGGCCATGGAGAAGCTCCAGCGCACGAACGTCGCGGCCTTCCGTCGTGAGGATGGCAAGAAGCTGGGTCATGAGCTGGCGGTCGGTGGGCGCAAGGTCCAGGCCCGCCTCCAAGAGGGAAATCGCGTCCTTCGGTGCGCCGACGGCCACAAAGAAGCGCGCGGCCAGGCAGCGCGCCTCGACGTTGTTGGGATCGTTGCGCACCGCCGAGGTAAAGGCCAGGTACGCCGCCGGCAGATCTTTCGCGTTCCAGGCGGCCCTGGCCTGGGCCAGCTGCTGCACCGCCATGTCGCGCCGCACCTCCTTCCAGCGAAACAGCGCGACCTGCGCAAACGTGATCCGGCGATTCTTGAGCCCGTAGTTGACCCAGACAAACCCCGTCACGACGAACAGGACGTAGACCAGAAACAGGCCCAGGCCCGCGACGACCGCGATGCGCCGGGCGTCGAAGCGGCGGGGGGGGCGGGAATTTGCGTTCATGGCTGTGGCGGGCGCTCGGCCGGCCTGGCCCGCGCCAGCATGTTTTCAAATTCGAAGAACGCCTGTTCCCCCTGGGGCGAAGGCGCGAAGAAATCCTCAATCAGGCCGGGATTCACGGTGAGGCGGGTCAGGGTCATGCTGCCCTTCTGGCCCGCCCGGTCGGTGACCTCCTCGTGAAACGCAAACGTGACCCCCGCAACCTCGCGGAAATCGGAAAAACCGACGATCGATCCATCTTCTTCCTCGCGGCCGGTCTGGCGGTACGACAGCGCGTCGATCCGCGCGACATAGGTCGAATCGTCGGAGCGCCGGACCCGGATTCGGAAAAACCGCCCGCCGCCACTGCCACCGTCCGGGAGCCGCTCGAACGCATAGCCTTCGGCCGAAAGCAGCGGATCGATAAACTCGGCCAAATAGCGGCGCGAACCCATTTTTGCCCGGGAAACCGTCTGTATCGGACTACCGGGTACCTGCTGCCAGAACTGTTCGCCATCGCCCGCCTGGATGAAACGGGAGACCCCGCCGGCGCTGACGGTCAGCCGAAACCGGTCCGGTCGCAGGCGATACAAACACAGCTGCTGGGTTTCGCCCGCCGCAGTCTGCACGCGCGCCTCCAGGACATAGGCGTGCCAGCGCTGCAACGCCGATCCGGTCTGGTTGCGCCGGATGTACTCGGCCACGATGGCGCTCGCGGATGGACCACCCGCGGTGGCCGGCGCCGGGCGGGGCGTCCCGCTGTCGTCCGCCCGCTTAAGGTAAAACGCCAGGTCATCGTCCTCCATCCGGCCTTCCAGCAACGAACGGTATCTCGCTTCGGACAGGGCCTTGATCTTGCCCAGCAGGGCGTCAATGCCGGCCGGAGGCGCCGGTGAGCGCGATCCATCCCGGGCCAGCACGGACTGGGCGCGGCGCCGCGCCAGCTCTGCGCGGAGCGAATCGAAACCGGGACCGGTGAGATGCAGGGAGACGTTGCGCAGGAGCGCCGATTCGAAATCGTGCATGGGAAAATTAGGTGCGAGCATCCGGTCGACCAGGTCGGGACTCCGCTCGCGCAATTCGTCGAGAAACGACTGGGCGGCGTCGCCGGCCACGGCGGGCGGGCACGCCGGCGCAAGTTCCCGGATCCACGCGCTCGCCCGGGCAATTTGGGCGGAGCTGTAACCGCCGCCGGCGGGCGCCGAGCTGGCCACGGGCGCGATCGGCAGCGACACCATGGGAAGCCTGTCGTCAGCCGCGCGACTCCCGGCGGGTAATGCCGCCACCACTGCCAGAATCACCGTGGTTTTAATTCTCATGCGTCCAGAAACGGAAGAGGCGCAGTCGAACGGCGGGGGGAACCCGAAGCAAGAGGTCAACGGGCCGGCGCGCCAGATTTCACGCGTTCGCCAACAATCCGCAACCGAACCGTCACATTCCCATGCTATGGTCCAAGGCGTCGAAAAACGCTCATTGCAACCATGCCCACCGCTAACACTCCCCCATTCAGATTGAACCGGGCCCGGACCCAGCGAAACGATCCCGTTCTGCCGAGTGTCAGCCAGTCGAACGGAGGATCGCCCAAGGTAGTCTTGTCGAGTACCCGCGCGTCGAACGGAGGTTCGACCAACAGTGGTTTGCCGAACGCGCGCGTGTCGAACGGAGGCTCGTACAGCGATAGTTTGACGAGTGCCCGCGCACCGGGCGAGGCGGCGCCCAACGGTAGCCCTCCCGCTTACTGGCCACCGGACGGGACCGGACGACTGCGGGTGCTCGAGCATCCGATCGCCGACCACATTCTCGCCGCGTTGCGAGACCGGGATACTCCCCCGGAGCAGTTTCGGTTGCATTGCCAGCGGCTCCTGCTCTTTCTGCTCGTCGAAGCCACCCGCTCGCTCCCGCGGGGCGAATTCAAGGGGGAGGCCGTCCGCGATGGCACGAGCAAGCGCACCGGCAAAAAAGTCGTCGTGTTTCTGTCGCTGAACCGCCACGGTTTGGGGCTCACGCACCAGATGGCCGACTGCATTCCCGACGCGGTGACCGGTGTGATCAGCGTGGACGAGGCCGACCGCGGACGTCCGGAAGCCCGGTTGCACCTGGTCCGGGCGCCCGCGCTCAGCGAGGCACGCGTCATGGTGTTCGCTCCGGTCGTGGCCACGGGGCTGTCCACTTGCCTCGCCCTCAAGCTGCTCCGCCGGTCCGGCGCCACCGACATCACGCTCATCAGCCTGATCACCAGTGAAGTCGGCCAGATGAGGATACAGGCGTCCGATCCCGGGATCGAAATGTGGACGGCGGCCGTCGACCACGATTGGGATTCCAGGCTGGGACCGGTTCCCGGCATCGGAAATTTCGTGGAACGCCTCTACGGCCCGAAGAACAGATAAACGTATGAGCGGGCCAATTTCAGCCGGCAAGGCGGCGGGTTGGCGCCCCTGCAATTCAGCGACACATCCACCGCCATGAACCTCGCACGCCGGACCGTTGCGCTCGCGGCGATGGTGGCCGTGAGTCTTGCCGCCGCTCCGGCCGGGCGGGCGCAACTAACAACCTTGTCGCCTTTCCTGCCGGCCGACGCGGGTGGCGCCGACACTCCGCGCCAGGAAATGCTCGAGCTCCGTGGCATCTTTTGCCGATCCGAAGGCGCCTATTTTTGCATTTACGATGCGGCCAAGAAGAAGTCGATCGGATGGATGGGATTGAACGAACCGGGTTATAGTCTCGTCGTCAGATCGTACGACGCCGCCAACGACACGATCGTGGTCGAAACCCGCGACGGTACCAGGCGACTCAAACTGTTCAAGGCGACCGTCGCCTCTGTCGGTATGCCTCCGGCGGCCGCCGTATCCCAACCGACGAATCCCGCGAATCCGGCCATCGGTGGAGCGGAAATCATCACGCCCGAGGAACGGCAGACGCGGATTCGAGCGAATTTTATCGCGGAACGTGAACGCCAAATGGCCCAAGAACGAGCGGCCAACGCGCAACGGACGGGCGCAGCGGCGGCGCCGCAGTAAACCGCCGTCGCGGCGAGCAGCGGCCTGCTGAGCTACCGCGAGCGGGTCGCGTCGGGGCGAGGCGGGGCAATCGTCGGCAGGTCCCCGGAGTGGGACACCGGGTGGATGATGGCATCGATCCATGCCGCCCGGACCGACACGCGCGTGGCGTAGAATCCGCTGCGGACCAGCTGGGTGCCGGCGGCGAGATGCCACGCGCCCTCCGTGCCGAAGTAAAGGCCCCGGGCGTCGAAGATCGCCGCATCGAATCCGCTGCCTTCGGGCGTCGTGTTGAAAAGCCCATCCACGAACGCCGCAATGCCGGCGAGTTTCCAACCGGCTCCGTCGTCGATGAAAACCGGCCCGCTCGAATCGCCGGACGCCAGCTGGGCGACATTGAATCCCACCGCGGGGTCGAAAATCGCCCGCAGCGCCGGTCCCCACGGCGGCCCACGATCGACGGCGGCGACAACGACGTTCTCCCCCCACCGCAAAGTCCCGCGACCCTCGCCCCACCGCCAGCCCCGGAGCAGGCCATGCACCATGATTTCGCTGCCGCGACCCATGCCCGTACCGAAAACGACCAGGGAACGGCCGACTTCGTTGGTGGTGCGATAAAGTGGCGCCCAACCGGGGAAAGTCCCGCCGATTTCGCAGATGCGCAAATCGGTTGCGGGGTCCTCGAAAAACGCGGTCGTGGCATAGCTGACTCCGCGAAAGACGATGGCGTCTCCCACCGTTCCGCCGATGTGGCGCGCCGTGAGGAAGTGATGCGGGCCGATGGGTGTGCCCTGGCACCCCGCCCAAAGCCCCACCCACTGCCAGCCGCTGTCCGCGAGCTTTCCCGTGGGCGGGGTGGTGTTGTAGGTCGGATCGGCTGTCCAATAGAAAACGACAGCGTGCGCCGGCAGCAGCAGGCCGGCGAAGCCCAGCAGGGCGGCGCAAACGGATCGCGCCGCCCGCAAGCCGCCACGCTCCCCAACCCGGCGAAGCCGGAACCAAAAACTTCGCCGGGAAAGGCGAATCATCTCCATGTTTATCTCCTCCCTCAGGCCCCCGAAGTATTGTCTTCGTCTTCGCCCCCGCCGAAGCCTAAAACCTCAACAGTGATGATCGACGGCACAACGATCGCCTGAACCGGCGGCGGCGTGGCCTGCTTGGTGAGCTCGGTGGCGGCGGTGGAAGTCACAGCCGAGGCCGAGGAACCGGCGGAAAGCGAACCGAGGTTGGGGGCCGCCGGCGGCGGCGGCGTGCCAGCAGAAGTGCCGCTGACTTGGATATTATTGGCGTTAAGAACGATGTGCGCGGCGAGGTTGAGGTTGCCCGACGAGCGAATTCCGGCATCGCCCGCGTCGATGGTGCCGACGGGCGCGATCAGGTCGACATCGCCCGGTTTGACACTGGCCAGGGTCGCGAGGACGCCGATGCCGCTGCCCGTGGCGAGTCCCGCCAGGTCGTTTTGCACATTCGCACTCTGCGGATCGAACAGGACGCGAGTCGGAGGCGCCGCATGGACGGTTTTAGAACCGCTCCCGGCCGCGATATCGCCCCAATCGGACCAGACAATTTCGTCGCCACCACGCAGCGTGAAAATGCGCGAAGTGCCGACAGTGACGCTATCGGCCGCAAAAAGCGAAATGGCGCCACCGCGCTCGGTCAGGATGCCCTGATCGGGTCTCTGCGGATCGGTGCTGCGACCGACCGTGACGGTGCCGCCCGGCACCAGAATGGAAATGTCGCCGCCCTCGAACGTTTTGATTTCCCGCGTCGGCATCGCGAGATAGCCCATCCATGGCCCGGCCGGGGCAGCTTTCGCCGAACCTGCAGAGAGGTCTGCCGCCGAGGGGAGCGGGATGTGCGGGAAGAGTGCTTGGATGGCGGCGAAGCCATCCTTGTACGTGCCGAAATCCGGGCTCGTGGGATTGTTGCGGTCGCGACCGGCGTTGCGCAGCACCCGGCTGAAGACGCGGAGCAGCAGCAGATCCTGTCTCTCGCCGGAGAGATTTCCGAACGTGGTCCAGATTGGGGAATCGTCGGTGCTCGTCAGCCCCATCGACGAGCCCAGCACCGGCAGGTACCGCGTGGCCTCGCCACCGGCGGTCTGCGGATTCAGGAATTGCGCTTTGAAGCTGGTGAAATCCATCGCGGTCGTCACCAGTCCGGCCATTTCGCCGAGTGCCGATGCCGCGGAGGTATAGATATTTTGGACACCGGCGATCGCGACGATGTTGGCGCCTCCGCTCTGCGCCAACGCCGGATTGCGGATCGAGCCCACGCTCGTGATGCCGGCCGCGGTGCCGTCGGGCTGCGGATCACTGCCGTTGCCAAGGTCGAGATTGCGCCCGGCCAATACCTCGAGTGTGCCCGGGCCGGCCATCTGGATGTCGCCGGCGGTGGGCGTACCGGTGGCCGGCCCGACCTGGCCCTGGCTGTACTCAATGACATTGCCCGGCTGGGTCGCGGCCAGACGCCGCGGAGCGGCCGGATCGTACGGAACGATATCGCGGCCTGCGGCCACCAGGGTAATGTCGCCCGCCTGGACGTTTTGCGCATAGACGGAGGTGTCGGCGACGTCGTGCGCTGCGATCATCCGGACCGACTTGCCAGAATAAAGCGTAAGGCCAGAAATATCGCCGGCGGCGGCGTAGAAATACGCCGGGGTCGGATCGTTGGCATGCAACGGCTCGGTGCCACCGGCGTTGCGGATCTGGGCATGCAGCGCAAGTTTTTCGTCCAAATTGAAGTTGGTCCGCCCCGCTTCGGCAAAGAGATCGTTGATGGGGCTGAGAAAGTTGCCGTCGGCGTCCGTAATTTTGGGCGTATCTTTTCTGTGGGTGGCGAACGAAATGGGCGACGCGACGCCCGGCAGCCGCGCGGGATCGGCATCGGAGAGATTGATGGCGGCCGTGCGCCACTCGAGATTACCGTTGTTCTCACCATTCACGTTCAGTCCGTTGATCGCCCGGGCGGCCAGCAAATCGATCGTGCCCTGCGGAGACGGCGCGAGCGTCAGTGTCCCGATCAGATCGATGTCGCCTGAAAACGCCGTGGCCCGCAACGTGCCGGGCATGACGCCGGCAGCGTTTTCGAAAAGTCGGCCGCTATCCTGAACAACGGTCTCGGCCGTTTGCAGCCAGGGTTGCGACTTGGTCTGCGTCTGCAGGTAATACCAGTCCAGGAGCCAAGCCGCCGATCCGTAAGAAGCCTTGTCGGTACTGGCCGATTGTCCCTGAAGCACGATATCGCCGCCGAGCGAGGACACGGACACGGCATCGGAGGGATCGAGGGTGGAGAAATAGGTCTTCTGATAGTCGCGATTGTTGAGCCCTTGAGGCAGCCAGAAAGGATTGGCCACTTGACCGATCCGAACGTCGCCCGCGGCGGTAACGTCGATTTGCCCCTGGCCGAGGAAAAAGGTGGTGGGGAGCCACGTCACAATGTTTGTGTTGGCTCCGCTCGAAAACGCCTTCCGCGTCGGGTTGGTGGTGATATCGCCTCCGGCCGCCAATTCGGCCCGGCCGCGCTCGACGTAGTAAACGCCCCCGTCAATGTTCGCGCCGGCGCGGACCGCCAGATCGCCGCCGCCGAGCTCGACGAGTTTGGCCGGATCGGGCGCGATCGGCTTCCCGGTGGCGGCGTCCTTGCCCGGCATGCGGGCATTCGTCGGCACCGCCGCGTCGATATTGCTCACGTTGTGGCCGGCGACGAGGGATACATTGCCGCCGCCCAACGCGCCCACATCGGCGAAGAAGTTGCTGAAATCGACCCACCACGAGGTGGACTGGATTTCGGCGGTCGGTGGCGCAGCCCCGGGAGCACTGCTCGACAAGGCGGTGAACAGCCCGTTGGCGTCGACGTTGCCGCGGCGGTAGAGCCAATTGGTCGGCAGTTCCCCGCTCGAGTTGTCGACGAGACTGGCGCCGCTCAAGACCTGGCGGCCGATGTCCCGCTGCGCCACGATCGTGATGTTACCGCCGCCGAGACTGAACTGCGCGGGATAATACTGGGAAGTGGCCACGCCGGGATCGCCGAGGAACGGAAGATCGAACGTTTTTGGGTCCATCGCCGGCGCCGCCGTGCCCGCCGTGTAGAGCGTGGCCAGAGGATTCAGCAACTCGACGTCTCGTCCGGCGTAAACCCCGATGTCGCCCGTGCCGGTGCGTATCGTCTGAAAATACATGGGAACGATTTGCAGCCGGGTAAGCGTGCTGGTAGCCGATATGACGGGCGCCCCGCTGCCGACCAGGATCGAACCGATTCCCGTCGCGAGGCTGCGCGGTCCGGAGAGCGACAGGACCGCGCGAGTATCGGCGGCGCTCAAATCGGCGCCGGAAACCAGACGGTAGGACCACGACAGCGATCCGGCCGGGAACAATGCGGCGTTCCAGAACGCATTCGACGCCGTGGGATCTTTCTTCGCGGCGAGCGTCGCAGCGGTGACGTCGAAGCCGTCGCTCAGCGAAGCGCCCTGTTTCTTGGTGGTGTCGTAGTTGAAGACGAGGTTGCCGCCCGCCCGGATGGTCAGAATGCCGGGTTCGCCCGAACCCGGTTGGGCGGGATTCACATTGGGTCCGTAGCGGAAGGTCGAGAGATCCCAGTTGCTGGCCAGGACCAGATCGCTCGTATTCGATTTCGTCAGTACATCGATGGCGCCATTGCTCGTGTAGGTGCCGGCGGTGACGATCGCCGCTATGCTGCCGCTGCCGTCCGAGAAACTTACGAGGCCCGTTGCGGTGTTGGTGCGATCAATCGCCAGCGTCGTCGGGCCCGTGCCGGCGAACAGGAAGGCGCTCGTGCTCTGCACCGTCACGAAGTCCGCGGTTTTGGCGAGCTGAAGGGAGTCGCCCGGCGCGATGGAGACCGGCGTATTGGGGGCGATCGTGATCGTGGCCGATTTGCCGCCGACCGTACCGCTGAACGTTCCGCCTCGTGGTGACGTCACGCTGATCGCGCCCGCGCCGGCCGTCAGCGTGCCGCCCTGCGTCGATTTGACGGTGGTCGTAAAGCTCGTGGCTGAGGTGGAATCCGAGGAGCCGATCTGCAGGGTGTTCGCGGTGCTGGTCGTGCCTTGGGGCAGGAAGATCGAGCTGCCCGCCGCAATCGTGACCGCGCCGCCGCTGCTGCCCGAACGCTTGAGAGTCAGGGAAGTGCCGGCGCCGGTGGTCACGATGCGCGTCGTCGCCTGGGCATTGGTGGTAAAGGATGTGTCGGGGGCCAAACCGAACCCAGCCGTGTTGCTGGTGGGAACCAGCGGGGTGGCGGGCCAGACCAGGTTGCCGTTCTGGTTGAACGCGATCGTACCGCCATTTGTGCTCAAGGCCACCGTGCTGTTGGCGGGCAGCGATTTCGTCTCCCCGGCGGCAAATCTGTAGGTGGCATCGAACGACGTGGCCTGCGAGGCGGAGAGGGTCCCGGTGCCGGAGAACGCCAGCGTGGCACCGGCCGGAAGCGCCGGCAGATTGGCGCCGGCCTTAAACGCGACCGAGGGCGTGCCGTCCGAATAACTGATCGTGCCGGCCGCCGACGACGTGAGGGTGGCGGCCGGCACCGCGTGAGTGATCGATACGGTCGTCGTCGGTGCGACCGTCACGGAGGTTCCGGAGGGCGTAAGGGAATAGGTTGCCGTGAATGAGCCGGCGTCGACCGGCGTCAAGGTCGTCGCTCCGGTCAAGGTCAGCGTATTGATCGAAGGCGCGGTATTGGCCGGAGTCGTGCTCGGCAGGACGAGTTGCGTGCCCGACGCAACCGGCACAGTGATGCCATTCGTCGCGGTCGGCGAGGCGTTCACCCACTGGAGCGTGCCATCCTTCGTCAGTGTGATGGTGCCACCCGCCGTGCTGAGCGCGACGGTGCTGTTGGTCGGCAAATTGACGGTCGCACCCGCCTTGAAGCTGACCGGCGTCGATGACGACGGTGTCGTGTAGGATCCGGCATCCACGGGGACGAGAACGGCGGGGCTGTCCACCGTGACTTTGTCGGTGGCGGCGCCCTGGCTCGGTCCGGTCGTGTTGGGCAGCGTGAGCGTCTTGCCGGCACTCAAGGCCATCGAAAACGCCGGGCTCGCCGACGTGGCCAGGCCCGCAATCGTCAGAGATCCGGGAGTGGCGAAGGTGATCGCTCCTCCCGTCGACTTCAGAACGGCCGTGCTGTTGGGTTGCAGGACCGTGGCGGTGCCGGCGGGCAATCCATTCGTGGCGCGCAGGCTCTGGTCGATCGAAAGCGTACCGTCGCCGGCAAACGTCAGCTTGCTGCCCGACGAAAGCGCCGGGAGGCGGCCCGCCGCAAAAACGACCGTCCGTCCGTCGGACAGGGTGATCTTGCCGCCGACCGAGGAGGTCAGCGCGTTGGCGGTCACCGCGTTCGCGATGGCAACGGTCGACGTGGCCGAGACCGTCAGCGGCGCACTGGAGGTCAGCGCGTAGGGTATGGTGGCCGTGCCGGTCGATGCCGGGGCCGTGATCAGGGTGGCTCCGCCGGTCAGGGAAAACGCGCCCGAGCCGGTGGTGGCGGCCGTGGGCAAAGTGACGGTTGAGCCTTTGGCCACCGCGACATTAAACGCATCGGTCGACGCGAGGGTTCCCGTCCAGGTGATATTGCCACCGCTTGGAAAGGTCACGTCCCCGCCTTTCGAGCTGAGTGCGACGGTGCTGTTGGCCGGCAACGTGATTGTCGCCCCGGCCGCGAAGTTGCTGGCAGTGCCCACGGTTAGATTGGTCGTGGTTGAAAGCGTACCAGCGCCGGTGAAGGTGAGCTTGTCGCCACTCACGAGAGCCGGCAACGGGACGCCCGCGGTGAAAGTCGTCGTCGTTCCATCCGGGAGTTGGATCGAATAACCGACCGTTGGTGTCAGTGTCAGCGTACCGGCCGGCACGGCGGACGTGATCGCGACACTCGTGGCCCCGATGCCCGTCGAGGTGTCTACGGGCAGTGGCGCGGTCGTCGTGAGCGCAAACGCCGCGGTGGTGTAGGTGCCCTTATCGACCGGCGTCAGCGTCGCGGCACTGTCAAAATTCACCGTACTGGGGGCAGCGTTGTTGTTGGCGACGGCGGTATTGGGCAGCGTCAGTTTGACGCCGGCGGGCGCCGGAACGGAGAATGTGCTGATGGTCGAGGTCGGAACGGTGGCCCAAGTGAGCGTACCTGGATTGGTGTACGTCACAGAACCGCCACTGGAGCTGAGCGCGACCGTGCTGTTCGCGGGCACCGAGACTGTCGCCCCGGCAGCGAAGTTGCTGGCAGAGCCAACAGTAAGATTGGTTGTGGTTGAAAGCGTGCCAGCGCCGGTGAAAGTGAGCTTGTCGCCACTCGCAAGAGCCGGCAGCGCCACGCCCGCGGCAATCGGCGTCGTCGTGCCATCCGGGTGCGTGATGGTCCCACCGACCGAAGAGGTCAGAACGTTGGCGAGCACGGCGGACGTAATCGCGACACTCGTGGTCCCAATGCCCGTCGGAGCGGCCACGGACAGAGGCGAGGCCGTGTTGAGCGCATAGGCCGCGGTGGTGTAGCTGCCGGCATCGACGGGTGTCAGCGTCGCAGCGCTCGTGACCGTGAACGCAGCGGAAGCGGCAGACTTCCCCGTGCCCGTCGTGGTGGGCAGCGTGTAGGAGCCTCCGGCGGGTAACGTAATCGCGAAGGCATTCGTGTTGGCCAGGGGTACCGCCGACCACGTCAGAGTGCCGTCTTTCTGGAAAACCGCCGAGGCGCCGTTGCTGCTGAGACTGACCGTGCTGTTGGCGGGCAATGGCGTGGCGACTCCAGCGGCGAAATTATTTGTCGCCTGAAGCGACACATTGAACACCGCCGAGAGCGTGCCAGTGCCCGAGAAGGTCAAGGTGCTGCCTTGGGGAAGTGCCGGCAACCGGCTGTTCGCCGTGAAGGCGCCACCGGAAGAGCCGTCCGGCAGCTTGATCGAGCCGCCGACGGATGAGAGGAGCACGGTCGGAGCGACGTCGGCGGTAATGAGTACACTGGTTGTAGCGAGGACCGTCAGAGTCGAATTGGAGACGGACAGCGTATAGGGCACCGTGTAGCTGCCTTTGTCGACCGGGGTCAGGGTGACCGCGCTGCTGAAAGTGACCGAAGTGGCATTAGGCGTGTTCGGCAACGTGATCGTGGCGCCTGCGGACACCGGGACGGCGATGGTCGTGGTCGGCGGCACATTCGCCCAATTGAGGTTGCCGTCGCTGGCGAACGTGGCCGATCCGCCATTGGCGCTGAGGACCACCGTGCTGTTGGCCGGCAGGATCGTGGCCGCCCCGGCCACGAGATTGTTGGTCGCCGTCACGGCAACGCTGACCTTGCTCGAAAGCGTGCCGGCGCCCGAAAAGGTGATCGTGGAACCGGTGATGAGAGCCGGCAGGCTGCCAGCGGCAAAACTACTCTTCGCCCCGGAAGGAGAAATGATTGTTCCTCCCACCGACGAAGTCAGTCCGGCGGCCGCGACTGGACTGGTGATCGATACGCTCGTCGTCGCCGCCACGGACAGCGGATTGCTGTCGGTCAGCGTATACGCCGCGGTGTAGGTGCCCGCGTCGATGGGCTTCACGGTGACGGCGCTCGTGAACGTGTAGGTATTGGAGGTAACGCCTTTCGTCGTGTCGGTGGTGTTGGGCAGCGTGATCGTCGTATTCGCCAGGACCGGGACGGCGATGGCGTTGGTGGCGTAATAAGGCGATCGCGCCCAGGTAACGGTTCCCTGACTGGCGAAGCTGACCAAGCCGCCATTCGAGCTGAGCAGCACGGTGCTGTTGGCGGGTAGAGTTGTGTTGACGCCCGCCGCAAAACTGTTCGTGGCGTTTGCAGCGATACCGG
>Ga0182021_10006075_pt1 | contig 14328 bp, 11 predicted proteins | sample 612E3MmetaG_FD_120493 | JGI IMG/M metagenome (GOLD analysis project Ga0182021, IMG submission 120493) | Permafrost microbial communities from Stordalen Mire, Sweden - 612E3M metaG (Illumina Assembly) | ecosystem: Environmental > Terrestrial > Soil > Wetlands > Permafrost | place: Sweden... | reverse complement strand
TAACTTCACCGTCACTCCCGCTTCCACGGGAGCACGCTCTGGTTGTTTTGTAATGACTAGAGTTTTCATAGCGCCGACAGGTTAGCGCTTCTCGCGCGGCCTGTCGGCCCCATGTCATCTACACCCGGCGCGCGTTACGGATGCCGCGCCTGGCGCGCTCGGAATTGTCGCCCGGTGGCGACAATTCCGGCTGGTTTCACCTTGAGCAGCCTCCTGCGTTCCTCATGCTCGCCACACCCCAAAGATGGATTCTTCCCCCCTATGAATTCGAATGAATCAACCAAGGGCACCTTGACCCGGCGTGCTTTTATTGCCTCCAGCATGGCGGCGCTCGTGGTGCCGCGTCATGGGTTGGGCGGTGCCGGCTACCCGGCGCTCAGCGACAAGCTCCGGATCGCCTGCGTGGGCGTCGGTGGCGTGGGCCAGGACTACGTGGCCGGCTGCCAGGAAGAGGAGATCGTCGCGCTGTGCGACCTCGACCACGAATACTCCGCGCCGGCGTTCAAGCTCTTTCCCCGGGCCAGGATCTACAAAGATTTCCGGCAGATGTTCGACAAGGAGGAGAAAAACTTCGACGCGCTGATCGTCGCCACGCCGGACCACTGGCATTCGCACCTGGTGCTGGCGGGTCTGGCGATGAACAAACACATCTACTGCGCGAAGCCGGTCACGCGCACGATCGCCGAGGCGCGGCGGGTCAAGGCCGCGTGTCTGGCCGCTTCGGTCACCACCAAGGCGAGTATTCAAGATTCGCGCACCTCGCCGGCGCGGGCCACCACCGAGCTGTTGCTGAGCGGCGCCATCGGCCCGGTCCGCGAAGTACACTTCTGGACCGGCACGCATTGTTCCAGCGGGCTGGCCCGGCCAACGGAGATCCAGACGTCGCCGGCCGGGATGGATTGGGACCAGTGGTGCGGTCCTTCGCCGGCGCGGCCGTACCATAAGATTTACCATTATGGAAACTGGCGCCCCTGGTGGGATTTTGGCACCGGCAACCTGGGCGACGTCGCCTGCCATGCGTTGCACGTGTTCCATGAAGCGCTCGAGATGGGCGCGCCGGACTGGGTCGCGGGCAACGCCTGCCAGGCCACCGTGCTGGAAGGCCGGGTCGCCAACACGGAATGCGCGAGCATCGCCAACTATGTCCAGTGGCACTTTCCGGCCCGCGGCCAACACCCGGAGATGATGGCCTACTTTTACGATGGCGGCCTGCAACCGCCCCGGCCGTTGAGCATGCCGAGGGATATGTGGATGCCGGGTCGGGGCATGATGTTCGTCGGCGACAACGGGGTGCTGATTTCCGCGTTCTACGGCGGCAGCCCGTGGCTGCCAGACCATGTTCTACCGCTTCCGGGTCAGAAGTTACGCGGACTCCCCGGTGGCCAGCTCCTGCCGGAGAGCCGTTTCAAGGATTTCAAGCAGCCAGAACCCTACCTGTCACGCTGCGAGCGACCGGATCATTACGCCGAGTGGATTCGGATGTGCAAAGCCGGCAAGAAGTCGATCACCCCGGTGGAGTTGGCCTGCGATTGGACGGAGTTCGCCCTGCTCGGGTCCGCGATGCTACGCCGGTACAGCACGCCCGAGCGTAGCAGCACGCCCGCGGTGCCCACCGGAAGGGTCACTGGGGGCGGCGGCCGATCGGACTCCGCGGTCGTATCGATTCCCGCGTCCAATGACGGCCACGTGCACGTCCCCAACGCGCGCCCCCTGTTGAACAACGGCACGGGAGCGATGTACTGGCGAACATCCAAGATCCTCCTCTGGGACGCGAAGGCGATGCGGTTTACCAACGACGACATGGCCAACGGCTTCGTCGACATGCCCTATCGCAAGGAGTGGGACTACAGAGTTTAGGTCGAGACGACGCAATGGGCGGTGGGCTTGAAAGTGGCAGCGGTGGGTTTGAAAGTGGCAGCGGCGTCTCGCCGCTGATGGGTGTCGGAGCAGAGGCGGGACGCCTCTGCCACTTTGCTTGATCTGGCCACTTTGAATCAGGCAAAAAATCAGTTCTTCACCTGCAGGCTGTCGATGAAGACGCTGGCGTCGCCGACGATCTGGTCCTGGTAGACGGTGTCGTAGAATTGCTCGATGAAGTAGTACTTCGAGCCCGATTTGAAGTAGAGGCGCGAGGTGACCATGGTCTTGGTGCCCGAGCTGTCCTTGCTGGTCTCGTTCTTGATGTAGCCAAGGCCTTCCGTGCCCGCCACGGTGCGGGTGAAGGTGGAGAACGCCTGCTCCGCCCCCGTGAAATTCCATTGCTTCGCCTGCGAGAGTTCGTTGTCGCGGACTTTCGCGACACCCGGATTGGCGAAATCGGCCCCGATCACTTCGCCCAGCGTCAGGCGGACGCCATAGGTGACGACGATCGCGCCGCCTCCGGCGGATTTCTTCTCGGCTTCTTTGATCAGGAAAACATAGCGTTCTTGCGCGCCGCCGGCATCGCCGTAGCTGACCTTCCAGCCGGAGTCGGGGATGCGGAAGGAGAAGTATTTGTTGCCCTGGTCGAGCAGCTTCGCGGGGGCGACTGGGGTGATGACCGTGTTGGTAGGCGTCGTCACCTGGGGCTGCGGCGGAGGCTGGGGCGGAGTGACCGGCGGCTTGGGCGTAACGGGCGTCGGGGGCGGCGGTGGGTTGCTCCCGGGCGCCGGCGGCACCTTGCCGGTGTTGAAGTAGTCGAGTTGCTCCTTGGTCAGGCCGAGCTCCTGCTCCAGCGCCTGGGTTTTGTCTTCGGCGGAGATCACGCCGTAGTCTTCGTGCAGGCCCTGCAGCACGTTGAAGATTTCGTATTTGCTCGCCGTGCTGCCGGCGCCGACGCCGAGGACGTTGAGCCATTTGTATTCCTCCTTGTAGGCTTCGGCCTCGCCGCGCGTGCCCCAGAATTTCAATTTCTTTTCCCAGAGGCCCTGCTCCAGGTGCACCGACTCGTGCAGCAGGATCGACTGGCGCTCGGCGTCGGTGTAGGTGTCACTGAAGAAATTCGGCGTGACGGCGATGGCGTTGCCCACCGACACGTAGGCGGCCGCATCGCTGAAGAGGGTGGTGCCCTCCTTGTAGTTCGAATTCTTCAACACTTTGACGCGGGTTTCCAAAGAGTCGGCGATCTTGTTCAGGCCGAGTTGCGGATTGGCGGCGCCCTGTTTGCGCAGGTCGGCGACCTTGTCGTCCAAGCCGGAAATGAGCTGGACCAATTTGTCCTGTGTCTGGGTGGAGAGCGCGAGGAGGCGGCCGGGGGCCAGCGCGACGAGGGCGGCGGCGGCGAGGAAGGTCAGATGTTTAGTTTTCATTATTGCACCCCTCCTTCGATGACGCAGAGGTCGATTTTATCGCCGACGATGATGAACTGGGCGGTGATCCGGCGGCCCTGGGCGTTCTTCAGCACCAGCATGGTCTCAACGGTGTTGTTGGCGCCGGGCTGGCTGTGTTGGAGGACAGTTTCGCGGGCCGCGAAGGTTTGCAACTGGCCGCCGAAGTCGGCGAGTTCGGCGATCGAGTGCTGGGCGGCGAAAGTGTCGGTCACGAGCGCGCGGAGCTGCAGATGCGAGCCGGAGACTGCGGCGCGCAGGAAGGAAGCGGCGAGGTCGTTGTAGAAACTTTCGGGCCGGGAGAGCTGGCTCGCGGAAGTGTCGGGCAGAAAATGGAGCGTGAAGTTGGGCTTGGGCTTGGGCGGGGGTTGAACGACAGGCGGCTCGGGCGGAGTGACGTCGCCGCCGAGTTCGGTGAGCTTGAGGTTTTTGATCTCGATGGTCTGGACGACGCCGGCGTCATAAAGGCGGGCGCCGAAGGAGATGTGCCGCCGGGCATTGGGCTCGAGCGGATTTGCCAGCTTGACCGTGACAGCGGGGAACGCGTCGGAGGAGCAGGTGACGCTGCCGTTCTGAATCACGATCACGTGATGCGCGAAACCGGGCTGGTTGAGTCCGCCGAAAAGGCCGCTGGCGTAGTCCTTGTTGACGCCGTTGGCCAAAACGATCAGCCCGCTGGTGCCGTGGTTTTCCCAGCGGTAAGAGGCTTGGACACCAATGATGTAGCCGGAGACGCCGGAGGTGACATTCATGGCGTCGTGGCGGACGGAAGCAGGCGGGGCAAGGAAGCAGGTCGGCCCGACGTAGCCCTTGCTGGTGGCGGCGGTCGCGCGGATATCGAATTCCATTTTGATGTTGTCCACCGGGTAGGTGCGCACGGACTGCACGAAGTCCTCGATGTAGCTATCGTTGCCGGTGGCGGAGAAATAGAGCGATTGGTCCTTGATGCACCAGTTGGTCTCGCCGAGCTGCGGGACGCTGTTGGACGTGCGGCGGCACTGGTATTCCTCCCAGTTGAGGCCGGGGGTCGGCGCATCCGGGCGGTTGAAGCTGTCGCTGAAGACGACCTTGACGGGCGCGGCGGCAGCCGGCGCGCAGGCGGCGAGGGCGAGCAGAAGGCAGCAGGTTTGGCGGGCACGCAGCAGCGGGCGTTGCGGTCGGGAGGGTTCGTGAAGGACGGGTGTCATGGTAACATTGGCGGTGGAATTGGAGCGCACGCAGGCGGCAGGAATCTGGCGCTGTGCTGGGGGGTGGTTGAACTGGAAGGGTCCGATGGCAGGGCCGAACGGGGCAACGGAAGACCATTAAAGCAGGCCACCTTGGGTAGCTGCAGACGCGGGGGCAGACAAGGAATTTTGGGGGAGGAAGAGCTGTGTACCTTTCCCGGGTGTCGGTGCACTCCGTGCTGCATCGTGGCAGCGGCGGGCTTGGTAGTGGCAGCGGCGTCCCGCCGCTGTCGGTTCTCGGAGCAGCGGCGAGACGCCGCTGCCACTTTGCCCGGACGCGAGGTCCGGTCCTCCTACAATTGCAGAGAAAAGGCGGCCGGCATCACTCCCGCTGGCGGGTGTCGAGGAGGATCGTGACTGGCCCGTCGTTCACGAGGGCGACGTGCATCATGGCGGCGAATTCGCCGCGGGTCACGGGCCGGCCGCCGAGCGCGGCCTCCATCTGCGGGAGGAACGAGTCGTAGAGCGCGCGGGCGGTGTCGGGCTTGGCCGCATCGTTGAACGAGGGGCGGGTGCCTTTGCGCGTGCTCGCGAGCAAGGTGAACTGGCTCACGACAAGTACCTCGCCGCCGATGTCGGCTGCCGACCGGTTCATCTGTCCGGCGTCGTCGGGGAAGATGCGCAGCTTGGCGATCTTTTGCGCGAGCCATTCGCCATCGGCCGGCGTGTCGCCTTCCGCCACGCCGAGCAGCACCAGGAGGCCGCGCGCGATGGCGGCGCGCACCGCGCCCTCGATGGTCACGCTGGCGGAGGAAACTCGCTGGACGACGGCGCGCATCGGAGGAGGCGGCGGGAGCAGTTTAAGTGGAAAGTTAAAGTTTAAGTTGAGGAAGGGGAGCGAGGTGGGATGACTTAAACTTAAACCTAAACTTCAACCTAAACCTGCCTGAAGCGGCAGCGCCGCTTCAGGGCATCAGGATGTGCGGTTCGACGTCCGCGTTGTAGTCGATGCCGGGCAGGCCGAAGCCGAAGAGTTTCAAAAACTCCTGGCGGTAGCCGGCGATGTCGGTGATCGCCTCCAGATTTTCGGTTGCAACCTGCATCCAGATCGGGGCAATCGCCGCCTGCACGTCGGGGCGCATTTCCCAATCGTCGATCCGTACGCGGCCGGCTTCGTCGAACGTGAGCGCCGAGCCATCGTAGAGCTGGGTGGCGAAGAGCCGACGGATCTGCTCGATGCAACCCTCGTGCGTGCCTTTCGCCTTCATGATCCGGTAGAGTATCGCAATGTAGAGTGGCACGACGGGGATCGCCGAGCTGGCCTGGGTGACGAGCGCCTTGTTCACCGAAATGAAGGCGCGGCCGTAGCCGTTGACCTTCAGCATGGCGTCGATGCGACGGGCGGCACGCTCCAGATCGTTTTTGGCGAGGCCGATCGTGCCGTTGCGGTAAACCGGCCAGGTCACCTCGGGCCCGATGTAAGAGTACGCCATGGCGGTTGCCCCGGGGGCGATCAGTTTGGCTTCGTCGAGCGCCTGCATCCACATCTCCCAGTCCTCGCCACCCATGACCGCGATGGTGTCGGCGATTTCCTGTTCGGTCGCCGGCTCGATCGTTATCTCGCTCACGATGCCAGTGTCAGGATCGACGGTCTTGTTGGTGTAGGTCGAGTCGACGGGCCTGAGCACGGACCGGTGTACGACCCCGGTGCGCGGGTGGATGCGGCGGGGCGAGGCGAGCGAGTAAACGACGAGATCGATCGGCCCCATCTCGCGGCGGATGAGCTCGAGGGCCTGCCGCTTAAGGTCGTCGGTGAAGGCGTCGCCGTTGAGGTTGGCGGCGTGGAGGCCGGCGGCGCGGGCGGCATGGGTAAAGGCAATGCTGTTGTACCATCCCGCCGTGGCCGGGCGGTCCTCATCCGAAGGGCGTTCGTAGAAGACGCCGAGGGTCTTGGCGCCGCAGCCGAAGGCCGCGGTGATGCGGGAGGCGAGGCCGTAGCCCGTGGAGGCGCCGATCACGAGAACGTTCTTGGGCCCGCCCTTGATCGGACCGTGGCGCGTCACATGATCGATTTGTTCCTGAATGTGCGCGGCGCAGCCGTGCGGGTGAGCCGTCACGCACACGAAGCCGCGGATTCTGGGCCTGATGACCATAGGGTGGCGAGGTTTCCGAGCGAACGGACCGGTGACAAGTTTCAAGTAACAAAACTCTCCGCCCGCTTGCTTCATTAGCAAGTGTGACAGGCTCCTACGGGCTGCTGAGCACGACGGGCCCTTCGGGCGTGATGCGGTCGCCCTGGCGCTCGAGGCTCACGAGAAACTTGACGGTGGCCGGGAGCGGCTGGCCGGGTTTGAACGGGCCGCGCGCCGCGCCCGTCTGCAGATCCACGGCGATCACGCCGGCGGCGATCGGATGCGCATGCTGCAGATCGGCCGCCCAGAGCCGGTAAACCTGACCGGGCGCGGGCGGTGGGAGATTTCGCGCGACAAAAACGCCCTCCTGCGTGGCGGAGTTCCAAACCACCGCGGCAAACGCTGGCGGCGAGTCGGGGCGGGGCGAGGCGAGGAGGACGATCTTGAGCGCGGCGGGATCGGGCCGATCTTCCGACGGATCTTCGGAACTGGTCGCCGATGAAGACGTGGCGGCGGGTGGCTGCGGCAAGTCGGCGAGTTGGCGTTGCCAGAGGATGTGATCGGCTTCGCGGCGTTGCTGCACATCCTTGAGACTGAGTTCAGCCAGTCGCAGTTCGGTGCGAAGCGTCACCTGCTCGGTACGCAGTGTCATCCACTGCAAGGCCGCCCAGGCGATGACGAACAACGCCGCCGCGAGAGCGATCCATGGCACCCACGCGGGGAAGCAACAATAACCAGTCTTCGGCCGGGCGGCAGGTTCGGGGGGCATGGCGGGGCTAGAGCACGGCCAGGCCGATCAGCCCGAGCACAATCAAGAGGGCGAGCACGGTGAGCGCGCGTTTTTCCAGGTTGGTAAGAGGCAACGGCATGGTGGAAAGGTGATCGGTGACCACGGGTTAATCGAGTCAGCGGACAGGCGGGGCGGCAGGCTCACAGGCCCTGGGGTTGCAGGCGACGGAAGATTTCCGCGACCAAGGGATCGCGGTCGAGCGCCGACCAGGGGCGGTTGCACGAGAGCCGCACGAAGAGCTGGTCGCTGGGCGGTTTGAAACCGTAGCTGAAGACCAGGCGGAGCAAGCCGACCGGCGAATAGGCATTTCGTTGGACGAGGGGGTGGCCATCGTAGAGATGCCAGTACCAGACGTATTGCGGAAACCCGCCGGTGGTGAAAAGGCGGTATTCCGCTTCGGCGAGCGGCCGGCCGAGCGTGGTGATGCGTTCGGTGGTCCGACCCGTCGGCTGTTGCACCCAGCCGGTGCCTGGCCAGCAGCCATCGGGGGTGTGGATGGCCACCAAGCCGGGATTCGATTGCCCGGGCGCCCAATAGGCGAAATAGACCGTGAGTTCAGTCGGACCGTCGGGATCGAGCCGGACATAACTGCGTTGGACGAGCTTGTCGGTTTTGAGTTGATCGCGGAAGCGATAGAGATCCTCGGTCGAGGCGACCCTCCAGCCGTCCGCCTGCGTGGGGAGCAAAGCGAGCAGGTCGGGTGCGGGTTTTTCGCGTTGCGTCGAAAATTGCGTGTGGCTGGCGAAAAACACCGCGAGCACCGCCGCCAGCATCAGTTCTCCCGCCAAAATGCGCAGGCCGCGTCGCGCCGCCGGCCCGGCCGCCGGGGCGCGTGGGGTGGCATCCTCGGGATCCAGCGGGTGGGATCGTTCCCCTCGCGCGAGCAACAGAGCGAGTCCGCCGAGGGCCACGGCCGTCACTCCAAGCACGGCGAAACCGGTCGCATCGTGCCAGGTCCCGGCGATATTCACTCGACGATAAGCCAGGAGGGTCAGCACGAGCGACCGCAACAGATTCATGCCGACCGCCAGCGGCACGGCCAGCACGACGAGGAGCACGCGCTTCCACGGACGTTGCACGAGGCAGGCAGCGAAAAAGAGTCCGGCGAACACGCACGAGACCAGGCTGCGCACGCCGCTGCACGCATCCTCGATGCCGACGGAGGCGTTGGCCAGCTCGATGACGTTGCCCTGCCGGTTGGCCGCAATGCCCAGGAAATGGAGCGCGTGCAGCACATTTTTCGTCACCCAAAATTGCATGGCGAGCGAAAGCCGGAAGTAACTGCCCGGCGGCAACGGCGCACACAGCAGCCACAGACCGAGTGCGGACAGGGAGTTCCAATTGCACGGAATGAGACGCACCGCCTCGCCCGCAAAAACCATCAGCGCCGCGAGCCCCAAAAGGACATAGGCGCCCGTGAGGGCCAGACTGGCCATGGTGTACGACCAACCCAAGCCCAGGGCGTAAATTCCCCCCACCAACATTGCGAGGATACCGAGCGCGGCCAGGGTGGCAGCCATCCCGAGCGTCAGGCCGCCGGCCGGCAGATAGCGGCGCGTGCCGCGGGTGCGGCTTTCGGAGAGCAGCAGAACGAAGATCACCGGCATGAAAAATCCGTGCGAGAGATCGGGATTGCCCCGCCATTGGGGCCACAACTGCACGCTGAGCGCCACGGTGAACACGCCGAGCAGGCCCAGGTTGACCAGCACGAGCGGGTGCCGCCACGACACCGGCGCGGCGGCGGGGGCCGAAGGGGAATTCTGTACGGGTGGGTTCATTTCGGACGCTCGGAGGGCGCGGGTGGCCGGCCGCCCGCGTACCGTTCCAACAAGGCGTAGAGGGTTTCCACGGGCAAGGTGAGCACCGGCAGGAAGGATTCGATCCGCGACGAAGCCGATTGGCCGAGAAAGAAATCCTCGGCGGTGTTGAGCGTGACGAAGGCCGCGCCGGCGCGTTCCTTCAGCGCGACCCGGAGGGCGTGGAGCCGTTCCCGGTCGTCCCCCGCGCCGGCCGCGCAGAAGAGCGCGCAATAAGCGCGATAACCGACCTCGTCGTTGGGCAGCGGAGCGGCGTCCAATCGCGTGAACACCAGGCGCAACAACTCGGGGTTGGGATAGCGCACGAGGTGAGTGGCCAGCAATTCCACGACCGCCGGAGTCGGCGAGGCGCCCAGCCAGTTGGCGGCATCGCGCATCAACTCCGCCTGCTGTCCGAGTTGCGCGTTGACGGCGAGCAGCGTCGCGGCCACTTCATCGCCGGGCACCAAGGCACCGTAGGCCTTGAGCAGCGCGAGCGCTTCCTGTGGGCGACCGAGCGCGAGCAGCTGATGCATCTGGTAATAGGCAAAATAAGGATGGGGCGGACTCCAGGGCTGGGCGAGCAGCGCGGCGGCCTCTGGCGTGCGCCCACCGCGCCACAGCAGTTCTGCTTGGAGCACCGGACGCCAGAAAGCGCCGGCGGGTTCGTCGAGCAGCTGTTGGAGCGGCGCGTTGTCGTGGAGGCGGCGGGTGGCGAAAAGCAACGCGTGCAGCGAGGGACCGGCGTTGGCGGGATCGGCCGCGATCTGCTGCCGGGCGGCGTCCCGGAGCCGCTCAAGATCGCCGCGCGCCAGCAGCGCGTGCAGTCGCAACGACGCGGTCACCGCCGCCTGGGCGGGGTGGGTTTTGAGCAGCCGGGCGTAAAGTTCGTCCGACAGCCGGGGTTGCGAAATCTCCCACAGGCGGGCCAGCGTGATGCCGGCGCGATAATTCTGCGGATCGAGCTCGCACGCGATGCCGAGCGCGAAGACCGCTTCGCGGATGTTGTTGGCGGCAAAGGCGGCGAAACCTTTTTGGGCGAAGTATCGGGCGCGGCTTTCGTCGATGCGATGCCAGGCTGGCGGCCACGCGACGGCCGCGTAGTCCAGCTCGTAGCCGATCGTGCGCAGAGTAATGAAAGCGGCGAAGGTCGTGAACAGGTACAGCGCCGCCGCAATCCCGCCGTAGTAGCCCAGCGCGCGTCCCCAGAACGGGCGCACATCCTCAGCGTTCACCGAACAGCGCAGGCCATTGGCCGTTTCCACCAGCAACGGGCACACGCGGCGAAACCGTCCAGCGCGATTCCAAGAGGCGCAGGCCTCGCATTGCGTCTCATAGGCCTTGCCGGAGTCGCTCAGCGATTGACACGGACTGGCCCCGCGCCTGTGCCGCAGGCGAAAGACGGTCTTGCGGGCGTTCCAATAAAACAGCGCCCAAAAGAGCCGGAAAAGGTCGGTGAGCCAGCCGGTCACGGGCGTAAAGTAGGCGCTGCCGCTGGCTCGGCAATGCCTTTCCAGCTGATCCAGGGCGCTGGGAAATTCCTCCGCCCCCGCTGGCGCCGGGCGAAAAGCCGGCTACGGTCCGCCCGCTCAAAAATCAAAACCGTCTCCCATGAAACACCCGATTCGCTCGCTGCTGCTGGCAGGATTCTGTTCAGGATTCGCCGTGGGCGCGGTGGCCAAGACCGCCGAGGTCGGCCAGCCCGCGCCGGACTTCACGCTGACCGATATCGCGGGCACGACGCACCAGCTGTCCGCCTATCGAGGCAAAACGGTCGTGCTCGAATGGGTGAACCCCGAGTGTCCGATCGTGCAGAAACATTATAACCGGAGCGGCAACATCCCGAAGCTGCAGAAAGCGGCCGCCGCTGACGGCGTGGTGTGGCTGAGCATCAATTCCGCGGCGCCCGGCAAGCAGGGCGACTACGACGTGACGGAAGTCGCGACGTGGATGCAGCGGGTCGGCGCGGCGCCCACCGCCTATTTCCGCGATCCGGCTGGCACCGTGGGAAAACTGTACGGCGCCCGCAACACGCCGCACCTGTTTGTGATCGATGCCCGGGGCACGCTCGTCTACGAGGGCGCGATCGACAGTATCCGCTCGGCGGATCCTGCGGACATCGCCCGGGCGGAGAACTACGTGACCGCCACGCTGGCCGCGCTCAAGGCGGGCCGTCCGGTCTCGCCGTCCGCCACTCCGCCCTACGGCTGCTCGGTGAAGTACTAGGAACCCGCCGGGCTTCGCCCAGCGGCTTCCTAGGCAAATGGCTGCCGCCATTGAATTCGGAGGTGGGTGGGCCAAACCCATCTCGCTGCAAGTATTGCGTGGTCCAGTCCACGGCTGATTTCCCTATAATTTTCAGAGGGAATGTTACGTAATACGTAACATTGGGCACGGGCCGATTTTTACGGGGGAAGTGGCAAAGTTTAGCTAGCGGCGCGGGCGACCCGGCCACGTCTCCGGGCGCGCCCAAAATTCATCCGCCCGCCCGCCGTAGTATTCGGCGAGCACCCGGTCCATCACCTGCGAAGTGCGCCGGGCCGATTCGCCGGTGCTCGGGCAGGTGGCGCCGCCCAGCAGATCGTCCACGACCGCCTGGATGAGCGGTTGCTGCACGTGCGGCGGATGGGGGCGATCGAAGAGCTGCACGCCGGCGGCCGTTTCGAGCCGCACCGGTTCGCCGCCAAATACGGAGAAATTCAGGCGGCCTTCCGTGCCACGGAGTTCGAGCTGGTCATCGCGGAGGGCGCTGGCGAAATTCCAATGCGCCGTGCCCGGCGCTCCACTCCCGGTGCGGAAACTCATCGTCACGGTGTCTTCAACCGGATGGGACGATGCCAGGTTGGCCGCCGTGCCGGCGATTTCCGTCAGCGGGCCGAGCAGGAAGTCGAGCAGATCGAGCACATGGGATCCGAGGTCGAGAAACAAGCCGCCGCCGGCCTTGGTGGCGTCGAGCCGCCAGGCCGGGCCGGATTCGCGGTGGGCCGGCGCCGCCCAGTGGTAGCGCACGCCCGTCACGCGGCCGAGCGCGCCGGCGGCGAGCAGTTCCTGGACGAGCACAAACCGCGGCAGGCACCGCCGGTAATAGGCGACAAACAGCTTCTGGCCGTCGCGGGCAAACGCCGCCACCATCCGATCGCATTCGGGCGTGTGCCGGGCCATCGGTTTTTCCACGTAGGCGGGTTTGCCCGCGGCGGCCACCGCCAGTGCAAAGTGCGCGTGGGTCTCGGGCGGCGTGGCCACGTAAACCGCGTCAACCTCTGGATCGCGGATGAGCGCCTCTGCGTCGTCGTACCAACGCGGCACGCCGTGACGCCGGGCATAGTCGGCGGCGAGCGCGGCCTGTCGCCGCATGACGGCGACCAGTTGCGAGCCGTTAGCCCGCTGAAAGCCCGGACCGCTTTTTACCTCGGTGACATCGCCGCAACCGATGATCCCCCAGCGGACCATTCCGCGTTGCTTAAATGGCTCCGTCTCCATCCGGGGACATTGGGTATACCACGCCCAAAAGGCAAATGGGACGGAGCCCTTGAGGCTCGCCAATGCGGGAAAGTCCGGGCAGTTTTCCCCTGCCTTTTCGCCACGTTACCGCTCGACCTCCACCAGGGAGCTTATCCGCCCGCACCACGTTTTGCCTCGATCCTCGTCCTGCCAAAAGGAATCCGCCATGTTTGAAGCCGTTGAATTGGGTCACAAGCTCGCCAAAGAGAAATTCAACACCGAGCTGCCCAAACTGCGGGCCAAACTGCTCGCCGCCCACTTTGCCCTGCGCGGGCAAAAGTTTCCCGTCATCGTGATCATCTCCGGTGCGGATGCGGCGGGCAAAGGCGCGGTTGTCCACCGCCTCAACGAGTGGCTCGATCCGCGCGGCGTGGAGACGCACGCTTTCTGGCAGGCCAGTGACGAGGAGCGCGAGCGCCCGCCGTACTGGCGATTCTGGCGCGCCATGCCGGGGCGGGGTCGCATCGGCATCTTTTTCGGCTCCTGGTACAGCGAGCCCACACTCCGTCGCGTCTACGGCGACAGCAGCAACAGCCAGCTCGACACGGCGCTCGACCGCATCGTGGCGTTTGAAAAGATGCTCGCCGACGATGGCGCCCTGATCGTGAAGATCTGGCTGCACCTGGCGAAAAAAGAGCAGAAAAAGGCGCTCAAGAAACTCGAGGGTGAAGGCCGCGTCTCGCCGGTCGACTGGAAGCATTTCAAGCTCTACGACAAGTTCATCAAGGTCACCGAACGCGCCATCCGCCACACCGATGCCGGGCCGGCGCCCTGGCAGCTGGTCGAGGCCACCGACCGCCGTTATCGCGAGTTCACGGTCGGGACGATTCTGCTCGATGCCGTCGAGCAGAGACTCAAAGCGGCGGCCTCATCGACGCCGGCGCACCCTCCTCCTCGTCCGGCGCTCAAGATCGCGTCGGTCCGGACCGTGCCGAAGGCGGCGCACACGCCGACCGTGTCGGTGCTCGACCGCGTGGATCTTTCGCAAAAACTGACCGACGCCGAATATCGCCATGCGCTCGAGGCCGCGCAGACGAAACTCGCGAAACTGACTTGGGCGGCGCATCAGAAAAGACGCTCGATGGTCATGGTCTTCGAGGGCTGGGATGCCGCGGGCAAGGGCAGCGCCATCCGTCGCGTGACCCAGGCGATGGATCCGCGGCTTTACCGGGTCGTCGGAATTGCCGCGCCGACCGACGAGGAGCGGGCGCAGCACTATCTCTGGCGTTTCTGGCGCCACCTGCCGCGCGCGGGATTCACCACCTTCTTCGATCGCTCCTGGTACGGCCGGGTGCTCGTGGAACGGGTCGAGGGCTTTGCCGCCGAGCCGGATTGGAGCCGGGCCTATCATGAGATCAACGATTTCGAGGAGCAGCTCGCCGAGTACGGCATCGTGGTGAACAAGTTTTGGTTGCACATCAGCCAGGACGAGCAGTTGCGGCGCTTCAAGGAACGGCAGACGGTCGCCTACAAGCAGTACAAGATTACGGACGAGGACTGGCGAAACCGCCAGAAATGGGACGCCTACAAACTCGTCGTAAACGAGTTGGTGACGCGGTGCAGCACCGAGTACGCCCCGTGGACGCTGGTGGCGGGCAACGACAAGAAATTCGCCCGTGTCCAGATTTTGAAGACCAT
>Ga0182021_10006074_pt1 | contig 14329 bp, 12 predicted proteins | sample 612E3MmetaG_FD_120493 | JGI IMG/M metagenome (GOLD analysis project Ga0182021, IMG submission 120493) | Permafrost microbial communities from Stordalen Mire, Sweden - 612E3M metaG (Illumina Assembly) | ecosystem: Environmental > Terrestrial > Soil > Wetlands > Permafrost | place: Sweden... | reverse complement strand
GCGGAGCGCCGGCCTGCCGTCGAGCGCGGCCAGGCCAGGTTCGAGGTTCCCCATCAAGCGCCGGGAACCAGGTTTGCGGTTTCCGCCGGCCCCTATGTTATTTCCGTGGTGGGCACCAAGTTCCACGTGGGAGTAGGCGACGATCGGGTTTCGGTGGAAGTCGAGGAAGGTGTCGTCGAAGTGTGGCGAGGCGCCCGGTCGGTTCGGCTGGTAGAGGGAGATTCGTGGGCGGGACCGATCCGCGGGTTGGCGTCCCCGACCGTCGAGCGCCGTCCGTCCGCTGGTACGTCCGTGCGCCGCACGTCTCTTGTAGACAGTACCGTGCGGGCCGAAAACGGTCCGGCGAACGTAGAGTTGACGGCGGCGCGGATCGCGCTCAGCGAAGGCCGCCCGGAGGACGCGCTTGCGATGCTGACTCACTGTTCAAAGGGCGTGGGGCCGGCAGCGGAGAACGCGGCCTATGAGATGGGCCGAGTCTTGCGTGATGGCCTGCACCGGCCGCGGGCGGCTGTCGCGGCCTGGGTCTCCTACCGGACGCGCTTCCCCAAGGGGTTGCTGCGGGCAGAGGCGGACCTGTCGATCTTGGAAACCCTGGCCAGGGTCGGCGATAAGGCTGCGGCGCTCAGCGAGGCGGAGGCTTTCCTGGCACGCTACCCGAATAGCGAGCGTCGCGACGAGGTGGCCAAACTGGCTGCGCGAGTACGCGGGGCACCGTGAGGGCGAACAGGGTGACGCGAGCAGGCCGGCCGCCGGCGAGTCTCTCGTGGCTGCTCGTCCTCACCGGGCTGTCGTGCATCACCTATCACGTCGGGCTGCCAGGGCCGGCTGGCGATGCTGAAACGGGTGGGGTTCAAGGCTCGGATGCGTCCATCGACCAGTCGTCCAGTGCGAGCGACAAGCCGGGGGGCTACCGTCCCGATCAATGTTGGAACTTCCGGAACTTGAACGTGCAGCAGAACCAGGTCGAGATGATCATCGCCCTCGACCGCTCCACATCCATGCAGAGGACTGCCTTCGATTCGACCACCAGGTTGCAGGCGGCCCAGCAGGCCGTGGTGGCGTCGACTGGTGCTCATCCGGGTATTGAGTTCGGCCTCGATCAGTTCCCGTCGTCGAAAGAGTGCTATGGGTCGACGTGCTGTGCGGGAGGGTTGTCCATCCAGCCTGCGCCGGACCATGCGATCAGCATCCAAGAGCAGCTGGCGTGCGGATCAGGCGATCCGGGTTGCACAGTCGCGAGCAGTGATTCACCGTCTCACTCGGCCCTGCAGAAGTGCCGTGAGTTGTACACGATCGAGGGACAGGGAAGCTCGTCTCAGTTCGTGTTGCTCATCACCGATCAAGATCCGACCTGTGCGGGCGACGCTTCCACCGATGCTTCGCTCTGTAGCCAGGCGGGCGATGAGGTTGCCAAGCTAACCAAGCTCGGCGTGCAGACATTCTTCGTCTCCCTCAACAGCGACGCCCAGAGCACAAGCTGCCTCGCCAGTATCCCGGCCGGCCCGTCGAGCTCCGCCGGCAACTCGCAATTCGCGGTGGCGACCGACCAGGCCGACCTGAAAGCGAAACTCGAGGCCATCATGACAGCGGCGGAGGTGAACATGTGCCGGTTTTCCCTGCCAAACCCGCCCGACAACCCAAATCAGGTGGTGGTTAAGGTCAACCACGATCGCGTACCGTCCGTTCCCAGCGGTCAGCAGGCAGGGTGGAGGTTCTCCGACACCAACCCTAGCGAGGTCGTGCTCTCCGGCTCCTATTGTAGCGGCTTCACATCCGGGCAGGGGGCCGACGCGCTCGTGGTGCAGAACTGCTGGCAGTGAGGACGGTCTCCCCGAAGCCCCATCCGAAGCTCATGCACGCCGGCGCAGCAGGTAGCGCAGCAGGGGTGCGGTGTGCAGCGCCTGGATCATGTCGCCGCTGTCGATGAAACCGGGGATTTCGGCCAGCGGCACGAGGTGAACGCGCAGATCCTCGGTCGCCTCGGGTTGGGCGCGGCCGAGAGGGACCACGCCTTCGGCAAGATAGGAGGTGGTGATGTTGTTCTGCAGGGCGGGGTTGGCCGACAGGCGGGTGAGCACCGACCAGCGCCCGCCCCCGTAGCCAGTTTCTTCGGCCAGTTCGCGCCGGGCCGCGGCCTCGATGTCCTCGCCTGGGTCGACAACCCCGGCCGGGATCTCGTAGTGCACGTCGTCCAAGCCAGGACGGTACTGTCTGATCAAGACCACCTGGTCAGTCGCAGTCACCGCGACGATGTTGACCCAGGGTGGGTACTCCGAGATCCAGTAGTCGGCAATCTCACGCCCATTGGGCAGGCGAAAACCCTGGTGGCGCAGCACCAACCAGGGCGGTTTGCGGAACAGATACGTGGTGCCGAGCGCTTGCCACGCCGCGGGGTCATCTGGAAATCGACGGGGCAAGGGCGACTACTCCCGCCCCACCCGCCGAGTGCGGGGACGATCTGGGGCAGACAAGGCGGCGACAAGCTGGTGCAGCACAAAGGCCAGTATTCAGCATCATGCGGCTGCCGACAAGACGTGAAGGGACCGCAACGCAAGCAATTTGACGAATGCAGTGGTGGACGGACCAGCCGATCGCGAGAGCATGGGACCTATGGCAGCGACTCGGTTTTCGAGTACGCTAGCCAATCGTCCCCGTGAGTGAAAAGCAAGACTACTACCAGGTGCTCGGCGTATCCCGCCAGGCTGATACGTCTGAGCTGAAGCGGGCCTATCGCAAGCTTGCCCTCGAACTCCATCCCGACCGGAATCTCGGCGACAGGGAGTCGGAGGCGCGCTTCAAAGAGGCGTCCGAGGCCTACCAGGTGCTGTCTGACCCAGAAAAACGCGCGCTCTACGATCGCTACGGCCACGAGGGGCCACGCGGTGGCGGGTTTGGCGGTGGCTTCAGCAGCGTGAACGACATCTTCTCGGCCTTCTCCGACATCTTCGGCGATCTCTTTGGCGGCGGATTTGGCGGCGGCGCTGGTCGTGGCCCCGGGCGGGGGGCCGACATCGAGACGCAGGTTCAGTTGACGTTGGCCGAGGTGGCGACCGGCGCGAAAAGGGAAGTCAAGCTGAAGAAGCGCGCCGTCTGCCAGGATTGTGCCGGATCGGGCGCGGCGCCGGGCACCTTGCGGGAGGCCTGTCCGCAGTGTCGGGGGCGCGGCCAAGTCGTGCACGCGCAGGGCTTTCTGATGATCTCCACCACCTGTCCCCTGTGTCGCGGCGAGGGCTCGGTCGCGCGCAAGCCCTGCCCCTCGTGCAGCGGGAGTGGCCTGCGGGTTGTGGAGGAGAGTCTGCAAATCAACGTGCCCCAGGGCGTGGAGGATGGCTCCACCCTGCGCCTGGCCGAGCGAGGCGAGGGGGTGCCGGGGGGCGGACGTCCGGGAAACCTGTACGTTCACATTCGGGTTGCAGAGGATCCGCGTTTTGAGCGCGACGGTGCTGATCTGCACACTGAGGTCGCCATCTCTTTTCCTCAGGCCGCGCTGGGGACGGCGGTGAAATCGCAGTCCCTGGAGGGCGAGGTCGACGTCGCGATTGCGCCGGGGACGCAACCGGGCGCGACGGTGGTTCTGCGGGGTCAGGGCTTGCCCCGGCTGCAGGAACGTGGCCGCGGCGACCTGATCGTGCACCTCAAGCTGGTGGTGCCGGCGTCCCTTTCGCCAGAGCAGGAGGAAGCCCTGCGCGCCTATGCCGCCGCGGGTGGCGAGAAAGTCGAACCCCCGTCGGAGAAACGCGGTCTCTTTGGCCGCCGCAAGAAGAATTAGTCAGCTTTTCCGCCACAGAGGGCACAGAGGCCACAGAGCCGGATCGGGAAGCGAAGGGTTGGGCTCCCTCCGGTCCGAACCCCTTCGTCCCTTCCGGCCTTTGTGTTCTCTGTGCTCGCTGTGGCGACGAGGGCGCACGCGAAACGCGCGGGGCGGGCGTCCGCCACGAAAGCCCCGTAGGGGGAAAAGCTCGCCAACTACTTCTCCTTCTTGGCCTCGGGATTCTTGGCTTCGACCTTGGGTAGCGCGAAGTAAAGCGCAGGCACGGGTTGGTCACGCTGGTAGAGCCACGAATAGGCGAACACCGAGGACAGCACGCGTTTGGTGTAGTTGCGGGTTTCGTCATAGGGAATCGTCTCGAGAAACTCGTCCACTTCCAGGGTGCCCCGCTCGCGCAGCCAGCGATCCACCGCGCCCTCTCCCGCGTTGTATCCGGCGATGGTCAAGGGCAGTGCCCTGCCGAAGTGGTCCAGCAGGAACGCCAGGAAGCGCGAGCCCACCTCCAGGTTCTTGGAGGGGTCCAGCAGGGTTTCGCGAGTCACGCGTCCGCTGGCGAATCGCTGCGCCGTGCGCACGAGCATCTGAGTCAGCCCCAGGGCGTTGGCAAAGGATTCGGCTTTGGGGGAAAAGGCGCTCTCTTCGCGCATGATGGCGAACTGCAAAGCCTCGGGTACGCGGTTGGTTTTGCTGTTCTTGCTCACCAGTTCGGGGAAGGCACGCGGATACGCCAGGCGCCACTCGGCGTCGTAGTGCGCATCGGTCGGGTACGACCAGCGGTATGCGGTCAGAACGGAGCGGGGGATGGCGTGCGAGACGCTCCACAGCTGGCCACGGTCGAGAAGGATCGCGGTGATCCAGTACGCGTCCTCCCGTCCCGGGGTCTTCGCGGCACTTTGTGTTTCCTGCGCGTGGTCGGAGAGCGCCAGGCCTAGAAGGGCCAGTTCGCGGCGGGCTTCGCTGCCCAGACCCAGGCGGGCCAACTCGACCGCGCGCAGAAAGCCCGGTTCGCCAAACAGGGGCTGGGGGCGAAAGTTCCACGCCTGCTGTTTCTTCTCCGCCACAAGAGGAACTCGCAACTCGCGCAGCAGACTGGCCCGCGCTTGAGGAAAGCTGTGGCGCATTCGTTCGAGCGCGAATAGGGCATAGACGGAAAGCGGATATTCGCGGATCGCTCGCGTGTAGGCCTGACGGGCCTGGTCTCTGGCGCCCTGCTTTTCGAGGACACGACCCCGCCAGTAGTGAGCCCGACCGGCGGCGTAGTAGATCTCCTCACGCGGAAAGCGGCGAAGGTTCTCGTCGAGCCAGTGCAGGGATTTGTCCAGGTCGCCCGCGCGCCAGGCGGCCAAGGCCAGACGCCACAGGGCCTCGCTGGCCACGTCGCCCTTGGGATACCGGTCGGGCAGATCGCGCAGGCGTTGTTCGGCGCCGTCGTCATCGCCCCCATCGGTCAGCACCTCGGCCGCTCGCAAGCGAGCGTCGTCGGCGAAACGGTGCTCGGGAAACTCCGACTCGATGAGGGCGAAGAGAGCGAGGGCTTTGTCACGCTCGCCCGCTGAAGCCAGGCAACGCGCATTTTGATACAGCGAGCGCACCACCAGGTCGCGGCTCTGCGCGCGCCGGCACGCGGTCTCGGCTTCCGCAAACAGCGGCGCCGCGCGCGTGCGTTGGCGCTGCTTCCACACCGACTGAGCCCGATGAAAGCGCGCCACGCACTCGGTGGCCGCGTCCAGTCCTGGCGCCGTCAAGGCGGCAGCAAAGGCCGCCTCGGACTGGGCGTTCTGGTTCTTGTCGAAGAGGCCCATGCCCCGCGTGACCCATTCCTCGGCGCTATGGGAGACAAGGGCGGCCCTCTGGTCAGAGCCCGCTGACTGAGCCAAGGTCTGCAGATTCTCGTCGGCCCGCGTGGCCCAAGCTTCCAGCGGGGCTTCGGCCCAGATGCGGCGAAGAGTTGCGGCGATTTCTTCGATCGGGCGCTGCAACTGTTGCATGGCCTCGGCGAGGCGAAACTTGGCCTCGGCCCGGCGTGGCCCGGAAGGAAAGCGTTCGAGAAAAGCCTTTGTCGCGCTCTCCACCTCGGACCAGCGTTTCTTCGCGACCAAGGCGTCAATCTTGACCAAGATCGCCTCGGCTTCGGGCACCGTGTGAGCAGGAACGCGGGCCACCCAGGTGAGCGCACCATCGGAATCACCTCGGCGCAACCGGCAGCGCGCGGCGTAGTAGGCGTGATAGGGACTGAGATCAGGGTAGGTGGACCACAGGTCCTCGAAAAGATCTCCCGCAGCCTGCCAGGCATTCAGATTCATGTGCGCCAAGGCCAGGAGAAAGCGGACCTGGTTGCGTTCGGGTGCGTGCTTGGACATCGCAACCAGCGCACCTGCCAGCTTCTGCGCTGCCGCGGCGAAGTCGCCAGAGCGGAAGAGATCGGCTCCGGCGCGGACCGGTCCGGAGGCGAAAAAGGGCTCGAGCCAGCGCTTGTCAAATGGCACTGACACACGGGTGGTGCTGGGCGCAGCCTCCTCGCCACGCGCCTCGGTTGGCGCAGCTTCTTCGCCCTCGGGTGTCTCCGCAGCAAGGCCGGTGCGGGGCAGGAAGAAAAGTGCCAGCAGTGAGACGCCGGAAAGTCTTGGCGTGGACACAGTTGACTGCTAGGGCGCCTTGGCGGTCTCCGGGGCGGGGGTCTGGTCACGCGGCCCGGCTTTGCGATTTTCGATCTGACGGATGGCCTGAAACTCGCTCGTGAGGCTGCTGATGCTCTGGTCGAGCAGATTGATGTCGTCTTCCAGCATGGAGTTCCTCTGCTTGAGCAGGCGGAGATCGTGGCTCAAGCGCGCAACCACCCACAGAATAATGAGAAGGTTGGGGATGAGCGCGAGCAGCGTGTAGACAGCAAAGGTGGGGTCAAGGAAAGAATGAAGGCTCATAGAGCATCCACCTGTGACAGTACACGCATTGTCGATCCTTGGCCACCTAGCACCATAGCCTACCGCCACAGACAGACACGATCGCGTCCCGTACGCTTGGCCTCGTACAGGGCATGGTCCGCCGCTGCGACGAAGCCCTGGGCATCCACGATGCGGGGGTCCGGGATGGCTGCGACTCCGGCGCTGACGGTGACGAGGATCTTCTTTTCGACGAAGACATAGGAATGGCTGGACACGGTTTGCCGTAACCGTTCGGCGATGATGCGGCCCTGGGCGATGTCGGCGCCCCGACAAATGATGGAGAACTCCTCGCCGCCCACGCGCGCAAACACGTCTTCCACACGCACGACGCCCTGAACGGCCGCGGCCATCTCCGCCAGGATGTAGTCGCCCGCCGGGTGGCCGTAGGTGTCGTTGACTTCCTTGAAATGGTCGACGTCGAAGGTCACCAACGCGAGCGGCGTCTTCTGCCGGAAAGAGTAGGCGAACTCGCTCTCCACGCGGTCGGTGAAGTACTTTTTGTTGAAGATCTTGGTCAAGTCATCGCGCAGGGCCGATTCGTACATCTGGCGCTGGAAGGTCTCGTCCAGGTTGTCGTGGAAGGTGAACTTGAGAACCGTTCCCGAACCCACCAGGATCTTGTCCCCATCCTCCAACTCCTGGCTTTCGATGCGCGTGCCCCGGCAGAAGGTGCCGTTGGTGGATCCCAGATCGTGCAGGACCGCCTTGTCACCCTCCATGACGATCTCGCAGTGTTCGCGCGACACACCGTCGTCGATCATGCGCACTTGCGCCTTCTGGCCGCGGCCGATGACGGTTCGCTCGCGGGTGAGCTTGTACATCTCGCCCATCGCGCTCCCGGCCAGCACGATGAGGCAGGCGCAGTCGCGCTTGGTGGGAACCCGGACCGGGCTCGGTGGCTTGCCTTCCACGCGTGTGACATCGTCCCAGGTCACGTCGGGTACCTCATGAATGCTGCCATCACAGTGCTAGCCGTCGGCAAGGCGGCGGGCAAGGGCCCGCAGTGGTTCGGCATGTTTATCGAACAGGGACACAGCGTCAAGAGCCGCTTGCGTAAGCGCATGCAGGCGCTGGCGTGCCTCGGTTTGCGTGGTCACATGGTCTCCATCGACAAGATCGTCGGCATGCTGAAACGCCACCCCGTAGTGCGTGCCGAATCGAACCAGCGCTTTCTCTTGTGCCGGCCCGGCACCTGCCACGGCCGCGCCCACCTCCAGGGCGGCTCGGAACAACGCGCCGGTCTTTTCGGCAGCAAGACGCTCGACTGCTTGCAGCGATGTGGGCGGCGGCTCGGCCAGATCGCGCGCCTGGCCACGTACCATACCCGACATACCGGCACCTCTCGCCAGCGCGGCGATGGCACGCAGCGTGCTTTGCGGGACGAGGGGGTCGCCGGTTGCGGCCAGGGCAGCGGCGCCCGCCTCGGCTAGCCACGCGAACGCGAGAGTCAGCAAGGCGTCCCCAGCCAAGATGGCAGTGGCCGGGCCGAACACCCTGTGATTGGCGGGCTGTCCGCGCCGGAAGTCATCGTCATCCATATCCGGGAGGTCGTCGTGGATGAGCGAGTAACAGTGAACCAACTCGACCGCTGCGGCCGCAAGGCGCAGGGGTTCGTCCGACGCGCGGCCAACCGCCTCGGCGGCCGCCAGCACGAGCAGGGGACGCAGCCGCTTGCCCGGCGCGAGCAGGGAGTATCGCATGGCTTCGACCAGGCGGCCCGGATCCTCAGCCGGCGCCGCAGCCGTCAGCCGCGCCGCGAGCAGGGCATCGATCTCGGCACGCCGCGTTCGCAGCCAGGATTCCAGGTCGAAGTCGCTCACTCGTTCTCTTCGCGGTCGGGTGGTGGGGCAAGAGGGGCCGTACGGGGGCCGTCGCTCGTACCCAGGAGAACTTCTACCCGCTTCTCCGCTTGGTCGAGCAGTTGGGCGCCGCGACCGCAGAGTTGCATGCCTTCTTCGAAGCAACCTAGGCCTTCCTCGAGGGAGAGGTTGCCCCCTTCCAGGCGTTCGACCAGCATACGCAGGCGCGCAAGGATCTCGTCGAACTTGACCGGGTCTGTGGTTGGCGGGGTGGCGCTTTTTGCCATGCGGCCTTTCATTCTACCAAGTCGGCCGGCAGCAGGAGTCTATTTTGGGCGTGCAGTGGTATCGTGGGTCAAAGCGTGACCAGCGAGAGCATCGCCCTTCCCGACAAACGGCGCAGCGGCCGGTTCGGCCTGCGGGCCCAGATTCTGCTCGGCCTGGCAGCTGTCACACTCATCGCGATCCTCACCACCGGGTTCCTCGCCTTGTGGGCGGCTGGCAACACCCTGCAGATTCATCGCGAGAGCGAGGCGGTAACATTGGCGTCGGCTGCGGCGAGGATGGCCTCGGCGGTGGTCGACCGCCAGGGCGAGATCGGATCGCCCGAGAGTCGGGCGCAACTCCGGGTGGCCTTGTCCTCACTGTCCGAACATTCGGGGGGCATCGCATTCTCCGTGCTGTCGGCCGGCCGCGGCGTGATCGCTTCCTGGCCGCCCCGATCGCCCTCCGACGTTGATCCGCTGATCGCCAACAGTGTCTTGGCGGGGAGCCCGCCTGTGCTGCAGTACCGTGATTCGCCTGGCGACGGCGCCACGCAGTTGTTGGCCTACGCGGGCATCGAAAGCAGGGGCCGAATGGTAGGCGCGGCCCGTGTGGTGCTGGACGCGCCCGCGCCGGTGCACGTCGTGCTGAAGAGGTCGGGCTGGCTGCTTTTGGGCCTGGTCTGCGGTGATGCGTTGCTGGTCTTGGCCTTGGGCTACTTCGTGCTGACCCAGATGGTGGTTCGGCCCCTGCGCAAGATGGAGCGGGCCACCGCGCAGGTCGGGGTGGGCGACTGGGACCAGCACATCGACCTGCCGGGCCCATCCGAGTTGAGCGCGCTGGCCCGCGCCTTCAACCAGATGACATCGTCGCTCGCGGCCCAGCGCGAGCAGTTGATTCGCTCCGAGAAGCTCGCATCGGTCGGGCAACTGGCGGCAGGCGTGGCGCACGAGATCGGCAATCCGCTCGCCGCGATCTTGGGCTACGTCGACATCCTGCGCGCGGATGCGGCAGGAACCGGCGCCTTGCCAGACGCGGAACGGCGTGATGCCCTCGACCGGGTCAAGGCCGAAACCCAGCGGATCAATCGCATCATTCGCGACCTGCTCGAGTACTCGCGTCCCAGCCATGAGGAGCCGTCGCTCATCGATCCCCTTCTCGTCGTGCGCTCGGCGCAGGCGCTCTTGGCTCCCCAGGCTCGCTTGCGCGAGGTGCACATCACGGTGACGCCGGAAGAAAGTTCATGGCCCGCAGTGATGGTGTCGCAGGGACGCATGACCCAGGTTCTGGTCAATCTTCTGCTCAACGCGGCCGATGCGATGGGCGGCAAGGGCCAGGTGGCGGTCACCTGCGAGAGCGTGGCCGGGCGGGTGCGCATCGCCGTCAGTGACGAGGGGCCGGGCATAGAACGCGAGCTTCGTCGCAAGGTCTTCGACCCCTTCTTCACCACCAAGCCACCCGGCCAGGGTACGGGTCTCGGGCTTTCGATCTCGCGGGCTATTGTGGAAAGCTACGGCGGCACGCTCGAACTGGACCCGGAGGCGGCGAGGGGAGCGCGATTTGTGATCGATCTCCCCGCTGCGCCGCCTGTCGAGAATTCGTGTTCGCGCTAGAGCAGGAATCCGATGCCGAACAGGAGAAGGAACATGGCCTCGGCTTGGCCGAAGCTCACGCGAAAGGACTCGTAGATGTTGATCTGCTCCAACTCGCGCAGTGCAAAACCAACGTCGAAGCCCAGGCCAGCGGACAGACCATTGCTCAGGTTAATGGTGGCATCGACTTTGCGCAGGGTCGTCTCGCGAAATCTTACGTAGTCAAAGGATAGGGCCGGACCCAGATAGAAGCTTCCAAACGGGCCGAAGATGAGCAAGCCCTCCACCGACGCACCCATCATCCACGTCGTTACGATGTCCGGAGTCTTTTGGGCAGGGTCCCTGTCAGTCGGATTCCACAGCACGGGAATCCCGACCAAAGCCCCACCACGCAGGTGGAATCCAAATTCGGGCGAGCTGTTTTTGCGGTACCCGAGCAGAATCCGCGCTGCCGGGAAGGGATCCCCAGCGTTCGGCTGGTTCTTGAAAAGGGCGATTCCCACGTTGAGGTCAAGACTGAACCTTCCGGCCATCCGCCGCTCCAATCGGCGGGCGAAGGCGCGATCTGCCTGGGATTCAATCGGCTTGGCCGAGGCGGATGGGGGCATGGCCTCTGTGCAGGAACCCGGACTGGCACACTCCTTGTTCGCATCCGCCGGTGGCGCATACGGGGTCGGGGCGGCATTCGGGTCGGCAAACGCAACGTGGCTCGTGGCGATTGCGAGCGCGAAAGCGAGCCACGCCGAGACACGCGAGACCCTGAGGGTGCAGGCAGCTCCAGCGCCCTTTGGGGATCGTCGCATCGCATTTCAGAGTGTCCGGCATTGCCAGCCATGTCAACGAGGCCGAGGGCGGCCGAGCGTGCGCAATGGGAGCGCAGTCAGCTACGGATTTTCGAGAGGCGGCCTCAGTTCATCCGGCACTCAAGGACCAGCACCGTGATGTTGTCGGTGCCGCCGGCCTGGTTGGCCGCCGCGACCAGCTTGTGGGCGGCGTCGTCCAGGTCGACCCCCACCTTGAGCAGGTCGCGCAGAGTCGGAGGTTCCACCATGCCCGACAGCCCATCAGAGCAGAGCAGGAAGATGTCGCCGTCCTTGACGTCGGCGGCCGAGATATCGACTTGCACCGTGTCTTTCATGCCCAGCGCACGCGTGATCACGTTTCGGTGCGGGAACTTCTTCTGCTCGTCCTCCGACATGCCCGGCCGGGCTTCTTTGTAGTCCTCGAGCAGCGAGTGGTCACGCGTCAGTTGCTCGACGACACCGTCGCGGACGCGATAGCAGCGCGAATCCCCGACGTGGGCGATGTAGAACTTGTCCTCGAATATCTGACCGATGACAATGGTCGTGCCCATGCCGGTCATGCGCACGTCACGGGTGGCAGCCTCGTGGATCTTCTTGTTGGCATGCTTGATGGCCACTACCAGGCGGTTCTCCAGGTACGACAGCGCCCGGTCCATCTTGTACGGCCAGGTGGCGTCGTCGTCCCTGGAACGGGCGAAGAACTCACGGATCACGTCGGCGGCCATCTTCGAGGCCACCTCGCCGCTGGCGTGGCCGCCCATTCCGTCGGCGACCAAGAAGAGCTGCTCATCCTCGATGAGGCAGAAGTAGTCCTCGTTGTGGTTGCGTTTCAGACCGGGATCCGTCTTGGCAGCATAGCGGATGTGCATAGTCGACGGGTACAGTTGAGCGTTGTCCGTCGCTCCTGTCAACCTCGGAGCGCGCGATCGAGTGCGGTCGTGTTGCCAGAGCGTTTTCCGTTGTTGACGGTCTGTCGTCTCGTGGATAAGGTACTGAACGAATGTCTATCCCTCCGCGGGGCAAGGGGCGCAAGGCTGCGGCCAAGAAGCCTGCAGCCAAAAGCTCTCCGCCCGCAAGACCAGCAGCCGCCCGTTCCTCCGATGCCCATGCGTCGGTGGTGTCCGTCGTCGCCCCTCACGCCGCAGCCATCTTGGCCGTAGGGGACGAGGTCCTGCGCGGCGAGATCACCAACACCAACGCGACCTTCCTCGCCGAACGGCTGTTCGATGCCGGACTGGATGTGTGCGAGCAGCGGGTGGTGGCTGACGACGCCACAGCGATCCGGCGTGCTCTGCAGGAACTATCGCAGCGCGCCGCGGTGGTCGTGGTGACCGGAGGCCTTGGTCCAACCGAGGACGACCGCACCGTGGATGTGGTGGCTGATCTGTTGGGGGTGCAGGTGGAGCCGCACACCGCTTCGCTGGAGGCCATGAAGACGCGCTTTGCTGCGCATGGATTCGAGCTGACGCCCAACAACCTGCGCCAGGTGAGGGTGCCTCGCGGGGCCGAGGCCCTGCCTAACGGGGCCGGCATCGCGCCCGGCTTCCTGGTTCGCCTAGCGGGCAGTGCGGCCTACTTCCTCCCCGGCATCGCGCGCGAGATGGAGCGGATCTACCTCGACCACGTGGCGCCCAGACTGCGGGCCCAGATGGCCGCGCAGGGAGTGCCTGTCGCGGCGGTGCGTACCTGGCATGTCTACGGCATGGGCGAATCGCACATCGACCACCGCCTGGCCAAGCTGCTCGACGTCATACCCCACGCGACCCTGCACTTTCGCACCGACGCGCCCGAGAACCACGTCAAGGTGGTCATCCGGGGCCCCGACACCGGCAAGAACCAGGAGATGCTGGAGCAGGTGGATCGGGACCTGCGCAAACGCATTGGACCCGGGATCTACGGCATAGACGGCGAAACCTTCCCCATGGTGGTGGGCCAAACCCTGCGCGCGGCCGGCATCACGCTGGCGCTGGCCGAGTCGTGCACGGGCGGCGAGGCAGGACAGATGATCACGTCCGAACCCGGCGCGAGCGACTTCTTCCTGGGCAGCGTGGTGGCCTACGCCAACGATGTGAAGGTCAATGTGCTGGGGGTGAAGGCCGCGACCATCGCTGAGTCTGGGGCGGTCAGTGAGCCATGCGCCAAGGAGATGGCCGAAGGGGTGAAGCGTGTCACCGGCGCCACCATCGCGGTTTCCATTACCGGCGTGGCAGGTCCTTTGCGAGAACGTGACACATCCGCGTCGGGCACAGGTGACAAGCCGGTGGGCACGGTGTGCTTTGGCCTGGCCAGCGCTAAGTCCACCAAGGCCGTCAGCAAACTCTTCAGTGGCGATCGCGCGCGCATCCGGCGGGCCGCGGCCTACTTCGCTCTCGATCTGGCGCGCCGACATTCCCAGTGATGCAGGAGACTTGCATGGTGACCCCCGAGAAGAACGAACACGCCAAACCTGAAGCCGCCAAGCCTGCACCGGCAGCGCGTGAGCGGGATCCAGCCCGCGACAAGGCCATCGAGCTGGCCGTGTCCACCATCGAAAAACAGTTTGGCAAGGGCAGTATCATGCGCCTGGGCGATGAGATCCCCGCTCCCGAGGTGCGCGTCGTGCCGACTGGCTCCCTCGGGTTGGACATCGCACTCGGCGTCGGCGGACTGCCGCGCGGCCGCGTGGTCGAGATCTACGGTCCCGAGTCCTCGGGCAAGACCACGCTGGCGCTACACGTGGTGGCGCAAGCGCAGAAGCTGGGTGGCATCTGTGCGTTCGTCGACGCCGAACATGCGCTGGACGTCGCCTATGCGCGCAAGTTGGGCGTGCGCACCGACGACCTCTTGGTGTCGCAGCCCGATCACGGCGAGCAGGCGCTGGATATTACCGAGATGCTGGTCCGCTCCGGGGCGGTGGACGTCGTGGTGGTGGATTCGGTCGCCGCGCTCACCCCGCGCGCGGAGCTGGAAGGCGAGATGGGCGATTCGCACATGGGTCTGCAGGCGCGCCTGATGAGTCAGGCCCTGCGCAAGCTGACCGGAACCATCTCCAAGTCGCACACGCTGGTGATCTTCATCAACCAGATTCGCATGAAGATCGGCGTGATGTTCGGCAACCCCGAGACCACCACGGGCGGAAACGCGCTCAAGTTCTACGCCAGCGTACGCCTCGACATCCGGC
>Ga0182021_10006073_pt1 | contig 14329 bp, 12 predicted proteins | sample 612E3MmetaG_FD_120493 | JGI IMG/M metagenome (GOLD analysis project Ga0182021, IMG submission 120493) | Permafrost microbial communities from Stordalen Mire, Sweden - 612E3M metaG (Illumina Assembly) | ecosystem: Environmental > Terrestrial > Soil > Wetlands > Permafrost | place: Sweden... | reverse complement strand
GACCTACGACGGCATCACCTGGATCGCCTTCGATGCCAGTGACCTGACCCTCGCCGGGCTACTGCCGGGCGGCAACTACGACACCTGGTTCGACGCCTACGCGCCCGATTTCAAGGCGCAGGGCGACGAGTCGAAGAACGGCATCGAATGCATCCACTACCAGGGCGACAGCTCGCTGGCGAGCCACTATTCGGCGACCGCCGGCACGGCCATGCTCGCGGCGGACCTCTGGATCGCCAAAGCCGGAAACTATCCCGTGAGCGGCACGTTCGGTCTGGCCGGCTCCTTCGGTGTCAGCTTCGACATCACTCACGTCAACGACGCCTCGAACAGCGTCGCTCCGCCAGCGAACGTTGTCTCAATCCCGAGCTGATCCGCCGGCTGAACGCCGGGTCATCCGGTTGAGACTCTCTTGCGCACTACGAGTGGACTGGCGCGGGCCGTCCATGAGCGACGAGTTCCTGGGGAGGGGACATGCCGGGCCATTTAGGGAGCGTGCCTGAACGTCAGGCCGGGATCACGCTCAGCCGTCGGCGGCCGATCGTTGTCGCCACGGCCCTGCTTCTCGGCGTCGCACTGATCGGACTCGCCACGATGGAAGCGGGCTGGTGGACCGGATCGTCGGCGAGCGGGTCGGGTACCTTCAGGGCCACCGGGCCGATGGCCATCCCTCGGGGATACGAGACAGCGACACTTCTCCAGGACGGCCGAGTACTGATCGCCGGCGGCGGCGTCGGTCATCTATTGACCGCCCAGGCGGAACTATTCGAACCGTCCACCGGCTCGTTCCAGACCACCGGTCCTCTGATATCAACTCGCGAAGGCCACACCGCGACTCTTCTCCAGGACGGCCGCGTTCTGATCGCCGGGGGCGAGGGAGAGCTGGGCCTCTCGCTTTACGCCTCGGCGGAACTGTATGACCCGAAGACCGGAGAGTTCAGCCAGACGGGCTCCATGCTGACGGCTCGTGTCGGCCACACGGCGACTCTTCTTCGGGACGGTCGCGTGCTGATCGCCGGCGGCTGGACGCATTCGGAGCCAATCGCCTCTGCCGAGCTGTATGACCCGAAGACCGGGACCTTCACCCAGACCGGCTCGATGCTCGTTGGGCGTCGTGATGATACGGCCACTCTCCTGGCGGACGGCCACGTGCTGTTCGTGGGCGGAGATGCCGGCGGACCGGCTCTCTCCTCCGCGGAGCTATACGACCCCGCGACCGGGCAGTTCTCTTCGATCGGCTCGATGGCCGCGGCGCGACGCGACCACGCCGCGACGCTCCTGAACGACGGCAGGGTCCTCGTCAGCGGAGGCGGCAACGTGTTGGTCGACGGGCTCACGACGGCGGAGCTTTACGATCCCAGGACCGGCACCTTCGCAGCCACTGGATCCATGGCCGCGGCGCGAGCGGGCCACGCGGCAACGCTTCTTGCCGACGGGGAGGTTCTTCTCGTAGGCGGCGCCGATGGTTCGACACTCCTGGCTTCGGCCGAACTCTACGATCCACGGTCCGGCATTTTCAGAAAGACCGGCTCGATGATCGCGACGCACTACGCCACGCCGGCCATCTTGCTGCACGACGGCCGAGTGCTGATCACGGGGCTCTCGGACTACACCGGGAAGCTCCCGTCAGCGGAGTTATACCAGCCGTAGTCGCTGCTTCCGAGCTGGTCACGGAGTCTCCTGCCGAGCCGCGTCGGCTCCGCTGGCCTCAGCGGCGGGCCAAGCAGCTGGCGGCGAGTAGACGTGACGTCCGTCGTGGCGTGCATCTGCTTCGCCATCGCCGTCCTTTCCGCGGCCGGAATTCCTTCGATCGGCAGCAAGATCGACTGGACCGATCTCGGCGTGCTCTTCGGCTTGCTTCCTTCCCTCATCTTCTAGCGCCGGCGTCGCGCTCGTTCGCGGCGCTCGCGCCTAGGCCTGGCGGCGCCTCTTGGCCTTGAGCAGCTCTTCGTCTGCCCTGGCCGTAATGCGCTCGAGGGTGTCGTCCGGCTCGAGACCGGCCAGACCCACGCTAATCCCGACCCCGACTTCGAATTTGAGGGCCCGATCGATGTCTTCGAAGCGGCGTTCCACGTCCCCCAACTCCACGCCGCCCATTCCGCAGACGAACTCGTCGCCGCCGTAGCGCACGACCGGGTCGAACGAACGAAGTTTTGATCGCATGGTCCAGACCAGCGTCTGCAGCACGTGATCGCCGGCGGCGTGGCCGTCTACGTCGTTGACCTTCTTCATCCCGTCGACATCGACGAACGCGACGATGAAGCGCCCGTCGGCCCTGCGGGCCCGATCGATTTCGTGCCGGAGGGCCAGCGTGCCCGTCTCGCGCCGAAAAGCCCCGGTCAAGTCGTCGAGGTGTGCGCTATGAAGCTCGGCTTCGAGCCTTTCGCGTTCGCGGGCCGATTCGGCCCTGTCTTCGGCAGCCTTTAGCCGATCCGCTGCGGCCCTGGCCCGGTCGGCGGCCGCCCTGGAACTGACCTCCGCGAGACGTTCCGCCAGGGACTCGTCCGATGATTCGAGTCGGCGCGCCAGTGCCTCGGCCTTCTCGTCCAGCCGGCGCGCCGTCGAGTCGCGCCTGTCGGCGTTTGCGTCGCGCTTCGCAGCCGTGGTGAGTCGCGAGCGAGCGGTCCCCTTCCGGGCGATGTGGGTCGCCAGACGATTGAGCGAACTGGTCGCACGCGCCAGGCGCGATGCCTCGTAGGCTGCAGGAGCCGCGCCTGCGTCGCTGCTTTGCCGGTCGCTGTCGGCCGTCGCCTGGTCGCGATCGGCGGCAAGCTGATCGATCGCGGCATCGGCTTCGTCTCGTTCCGAGGCTGTCTGGTCGGCGTCGGCGTTCGTCTGGTCGGCGTCGGCGTTCGTTTGGTCGGCGTCGGCACTCGTCTGGTCGGCGTCGGCACTCGTCTGGTCGGCGTTGTCCGCCACCTGATCGCGAGCGCCGGTTCTGGACTCCGGATCGTCTTGGGTGTCGCGCTTCATCGGCCCGACCTCGCACCGCGGAAACCCGCGGGGAACACATTTCCGAGATCAAATATACGCCTATGGTCCAAGTCCGGTTTCCGCCGGATCTGTTGGGCCAGTTGCCGTACGCAGGCCCAATGCCGAAGAGTTTCCATCCTCACGCTCGCAAGCCAGGACAGGGACTCTGATAGCGAAAGAGGTGTCCCATGTTGGAACTCCTGGTAGTAGTGCTCATTCTGATGTTCCTGTTCGGTGGTTTGGGATACAGCCGTCGTCGTTGACGGTCTGGCATATGGCATCAACCTCCACTCTCAGTCCGTAGCTGCGCCCGCCACGCCACCAGCTGGCGATAGATGGCGGGTGCTCCCACGGGGGGGTCTTCGGCTACCTCCAGGGTCGCCGGACACATGATGAAAGGCTCGCTCTGCCAGCCACCGAGGCCGCCGTGCGAGCCGATCAGCTCCTCGAAGCCCGTGACTTCACCGGACACTCTGTCGACGGCTCCCAGGAGGATCAGGTCGCCGGCGTTCGCGAACGCCTCGAGATGAAGCAGGTTCTCCGCTGCGCGGGGGCCAAACTCGGCCAGCAGGTCGTCGCCGTCGTTCTCGCCCACGGGCTCGGCTACGGACATGGCCGCCTGAGCCTCGCCCGTGGTCAGATCGACCCGGCCGCGTCGCCCCAGGACCACCGCGTGACCCGCGGCGGATCTCATCACGACCGCCCCGATTCCGGGATGGCGCGCCAACGCTTCGATGAGGCCTGGGTAGCTCGCTCCGATCGTCTCGGCTGTCATGCGGCCGGGTCGGCTCGTGAAATAGATGTGGGCCATGCTGCCGGACGAAGCCACCACGACGTCGGGAAGAGCCGCGGCAGTGCCCGCCGGCTCGCGGCGTAGCCGCCCCAGAACTCCGGGCAGCCGACGCGCCAGCATCGATCCGACGCTCTGGCCGCGGCCCAATTCAGCCACTATGCGCCGACCCATGCCCGCCGATTCGACCAAGTCTGTCGTGCCGAAGACGCTCATCTTGCCCGGTAGCAGTGCGGCCACGATTGCTTCGAGTGGCTGGCCGTACCGCTGACTGAACGTTGCCCCGAGGCATTGGCCGTGATCGGAGAGCACGACCAGCCGGTACGCTCGGCGAGTGTGCCCGCTGGCCTTGAGCAGTGATCCGATTGCCCGATCGATGCCGTCGAGGGCGTCGATCGCCTCCTGGCGTTCCGGGCCGCAGTGGTGCGAGATCGCGTCGTAGCCGGTGTAATCCACGTAGATCGTCGGTGCCCCGCCGTACATCTCCTCGATGACGAACGCCGTGGATGTCGTCCGCAGAGCGATATTCGTGACGGCTCGTTCGACTGCGAACTGCACGCTTCGGTGCATCCGTGGCTCGATTTCCCGGGCCCGCTGGCGTTCCGCCTGGTACAGCTCCTTGACAATTTCGCCGGCCATCAACACCAGCAGGCGGACGTAGTTGACGGATGTTGCCAGGAAGCCACGCAGGCGTCGGGCTTCGTCAGAAGCCGCGCCTTCGCCGATCGTCGCCATCGTCAGGTAGCTTCGTGGCGCGTCTCCGCCCAGGAGGTTGCCGATGCTGGCCCCATCGTCCGCAAGCAAGCCTGTGCCGTCGCTGATACGGCGCGCTATCTCGGCCGCGTCGTCTGGATGGTTGGCCACCAGGAGCCGTGCGTTCTCTTTCTCGAACCAGCGAAAGCCGGCGATCCCATCGTTGCGGCCGTAGAGGATGCCGGCCTGACTCGCAGGGGTGGTGGGTGGCAGCAAGGCCACCCACGGGTGGAGCGTCGCCGCGCCGTCTCGCACGAGCCCGCCGAGCACGGGAACCCGCCCCGCCCGCATGGCATGGTCCAGGACGGGAAGGCTCAGCCCATCGATCTGGACAACGAGCAACCCAGGTGTCGACTCCGGGGCCTTCCCGAAGTTGCGGGCCACCAGCCGCCTGACGAGCACCCCGTAGTAGGAGTCGTCGTCGCTGACCGCTACCAGCTCGGCGAACAAGCTGTTGAGCAGCGTCACCAGGACCGCCGCCCAGACGGCGGTCGAAGCGCCGTCGACGCTTACGCCCGGCACCACGCGCCCTATCAGGATGATCGCGAGCACCTGCACGAGGAGACCCAGGGCCTGAGTCACGAAGGTCGGCTTCGCCACGAGCACCCACTGGAGAAGGATGTCGGAGGAGCTGTCCAGCGCGAGCAGCAGCAGCGCGGCCAGCAACAGCGCCGTCGTGCCGTCCACCCTCAGCCCGCGCAGCACGAGCGCGGTGATCCCCAGGGCCAGGCAGGCACCCAGGTATGACAGGACGGTCCGGCGCAGGATCGCCAGCCGGGTCGGTCGCCACGTCCACATCAGGCGAGCCTGCAGCCGGTAGAAGCCGAGAAGATCGGCCGCCGGTCCTCGGGCCCCGCCCACTCTCGATGTCATTGTGCGGCGCGCCCGTTCAGCGTCATCCACTGGCCGGGTCGGAGAACCTGCACTTCGATGCCGGAGGCGCGCGCCGCGACCGCGTCCCGAAAGGCCTCGCCCGGCTCGTCGAAGCGGCGACCTGCAAACCTTCGCAGGCCAAGCGGATAGAGGGTGCCCCAGTGGATCGGCACCGCGATCGCCGGGCAGATTCGTGTCGCCGCCTCTGCCGCGAGGTCCGGCCCCAGATGGCCGCGGCCAAGTCTTGGACCCCAGCCGCCCACCGGGAGCAGGGCCACGTCAACACGTCCGGCCAGCTGCGACATGCCTGGGAAGAGGCCGGTGTCGCCGGCAAAGTAGATGCTCGTCGAGCCGGTCATGAGGATGCCGAGTGCCCCCTCTGCCGAGGTGAACAGGGAGCGCCGCCGGCCGTGTTCGGCATGGACGGCCTCCAGGGTCAGCCTTCCTGCCTGGAGCCGATCGCCTGCCCGCATTTCGTGGATGACTCCGCGAGCTGCTTTTGCGACGATGCGTCCTAGACCGACCGGCACGAAGATCTCCGGCTTGCCGGGGAGCGCCCGCAGGGACTCGAGGTCCAGGTGGTCAAGGTGACCGTGGCTGATGGAGACAGCCGAGATGTCCTTGAGAGTGTCCGGGTCCTCTCGAGGCACATGACGCCGGATCGCCACCGACAGATGCCCGAGCAGCGGATCGGTCAGCACGCGCACGCCATCGAGGTCGACGAGCACGGTGGAGTGGCCGAGAAAGGTCAGGCGATCTGCCACCTCGTCCTCCCGAAGTTGTCGGCGGTTCCGCCCGCCGGTCTTGGTCACCGAGTGGGGAGCACGGTCGCGGCGCGAGCTATGTGCTCGCGCCGGCCTCGAAAGAGTCTGAATAGCAGGATCGGCCCCCGTCCGGGCCGATCCTGCTTGATGGTTGCGAGGTTGAGTGGGCGCCACTGGGGCGCGTAAGGACTAGCGCCGGCCGAAGGCTCGGCGGCGTCCGACCAGGCTGTCGTAGACCACGATCACGATAAGCGCGCCGACGACGGCAACGACGATGCTGGTGAGGTTGATGCCGGTTACGTTGGCGACCTTCAGCACGTCTGCGGCCACCCAGCCGCCGACGATCGCGCCGACGATGCCGAGTATGACCATCATCAGGAGACCTTCGCGGGTGCCCATGATCTCGCTGGCCACGAAGCCGGCGATCACGCCGACGACGAGCCAGGCGACGAGTGTCATCTGGGGAATATCCATGGAAATCCTTCTTTCTCTGAGATGCGTAGGCCGAATCGCGGCCGGCGCGGGTTGATCAATTGGAGTGGGGCCTATGCGTAAGACGGCTCGCGACGGAAGATCGCCAGGCTCCAGATGACGATCATTTCGATGATTGTCCAGCCGACGAGGGCGACGACTGCGGCAACATCGAGGACCGAGCCGCCGGCCGAAACCGCACTGAGGCTCAGGATCCCGCGGAATGGCTCGGTCAGCGCGCCGCCGACGTTGTTGATGACCGCGACCAGAAGGTTTCCTTCTCGGGCACTGAGAAGTAGCAGGACGATCCTGAGGCCGATCGCGATCTGGATCAGGCCGAAGACGAGGACGACGATGCGGCGGACTGTCTCGTTGTTACTGGGCCGAACGTCGAGCTGGCGGTTGGTCACGGTCCGGTTGGTCTGGCCACCGGACTCCGTGGTGGTCGGAGCGTCGGTCGTGACGCTCCGCTGTTCTTGAACTGTCACAGTGGTCTACTTCCCGGCAACGGACGATGGACCTGCACCCGGCTGTGCCAGCCGATTGAGCCTTCGATCCGTTGGTCGAGACCCGATAGTGCGCCCTGGGAGTCGACTCCCGCGAGGATGGAAACCCGCGCCCGAATCGGGGCTTCGGTTGATCGTGGGAATCGATCGACGGGCCGGGAGAAGTGGTCCGTCGATCGCGAATAGTGCACGGCGGTGGATCGCAACAGGCGACTTGGTTGGGCCGCCTGTGTCTCGCTGACGACCCGGCGCCGTTTCCCGTTGCCGCTGTGTCGAGGCCGCGTCAAGGTGGATGGTGCCTCTGGGCGGATGTGCCGGCGAGGATGAAAACCCGGCGCCCTCACCTCGGCGTTGAGTCCCGGCGTGGAGCGCCGCGGCGTAGGTGCCCGTGGCGCCGCGCCCCGCCGGTGGTCCCGAGCCAGGGTGCGCCAGGTTCGGGCGCCACGCCCGTATCGGGTCGGTCGGCCCCATAATGTCGGCATAGTGGTGCCTTCGGCGATCCAGGGCGAATCTCAGCTCGTGGTGATCGGATCATCGGCGGGCGGCATCGAGGCGCTCTCGCGCGTGGTCGCCAGCCTGCCGGCGGACTTCCCGGCCCCGATCGTGATCGCGCAGCATCTCGATCCGCGCCGCCCCAGCCACCTCCACGAGATCCTGGCGCGCCATGCGACTCTGCCCGTCCGGGTGGTCGAGGAGCGGGAAGCCCTTGAGGACGGCGTCATCTTCGTCGTTCCCTCTAACCGGATCGTAGAGATCAGCCACGGCGATCTTCGGCTTCACCCGGCCAAGGCAGGCGCCGTCGCCCCGTCCATCGATGTCCTGTTCGAGAGCGCCGCCAGGGTGTTCGGCCCCGGACTCATCGCAGTGATCCTGACCGGCAGCGGATCGGATGGGTCCTCGGGAGCCTGGCACGTCAAACAGGCCGGAGGAGTCGTCGTAATAGAGAACCCGGCGACCGCGATGTTCCCGTCCATGCCGAGTTCCATCCCGCCCTCGCTCGTCGACGCGACGGCGGACCTCGATTCCATCGGATCCGTCCTGTGCGACCTTATGGCGGCCGGAAGCAGCTCCCCGGAAGGACGCGAGCGGGAGGAATTGAACAAGCTGCTCGAGCGCATACACGAGCGCAGCGGCATCGACTTCGCCAGCTACAAGCCGGCGACGATTCAGCGGCGATTGCACGGTCGGATGAACGCCACACATCGCCCAACGCTGGCTGCGTACGTAGCTCACATGGAGTCCGATTCGCATGAGTACGCCCGGCTGGTAAACAGCCTCCTGATCAAGGTGACCGAGTTCTTCCGCGACCCGAAGGTCTTCGACTACCTGCGCGATCGAGTCCTGCCCGAACTCATCGACGAGGCTCGGCGCGAAGGAAGAGAGCTCCGCATCTGGTCGGCCGGCTGCTCGACCGGCGAGGAGGCCTACTCGCTGGCGATCATCGTCGCCGAGGCGCTCGGAGACGACCTCCCGTGGCCCGATGTCCGGATCTTCGGCACGGACATAGACCGCGATGCCGTCGCCTTCGCCCGCCGCGGCATCTATCCGGCTGTCGCCCTCAAGTCACTTCCGGCCGGCGCTCGAGATCGCTATTTCGTCAAGTCGGGGAGCGGGTACGAGGTAGGCAAGCGGCTGCGAGCCCTGATGGTTTTCGGCGAGCACGATCTGGGCGAACGGGCGCCCTTCCCGAAGATAGACCTGCTGCTCTGCCGGAACGTCCTCATCTACTTCGCCGTCCCTATGCAGCGGTCTGCCCTCGAGACCTTTGCGTTCTCGCTGCGGGCGGGCGGGCGGCTGGTCCTGGGCACCTCCGAATCCGTGATGGCTCTTCCGGAACCGTTTGATCAGGAGAACGCGCGATTGCGGATTTTTCGGCGGCTGCCCGGGAACACTGTCATTCCACTGGGGCGATCCTCCGCGATTCACGCGCGTCGGACCCATGAAACGCGGCTCGACCAGGCCATTCGGGTCACCCATCGACAGGCCCGGAGGGTGGCCGAGTCGTCGGCATCGGCGGATAGCCTGCTGCTTGACCTGACGGTTGGTATTGTCGTGGTCGATCAGCGTTACTACATCCTGCGCATAAACTCCGCGGCCCGTCACATGCTCGGCATCCACGGCACCGCATATGACCAGGACTTCGTCCATCTTGCCGAGGCGCTGCCGCCGAGCACGATCCGGGCCGCGATCGACTCCGCTCTGGCCGGCAAGACCGCCTTGGCGGTCTTCGAAGTGGAGCCCGTCGACGCCGCCAGCGAGACGACGCACTTCATCGAGGCCACCGTCCGGCCGTACCGCGTCGATCCGCAGGCCATCGAGGGCGCGGTCGTCGAGCTCACGGACGTCAGTCGGCTCGAGCACGAGCGTCGGGCCGACGCACGCACCAGGCAGCGGCTCGAGAAGGCGGTGGTCACGAATGCGCGGCTCCTCCGAGCCAACGAAGAGCTGGCCGCCCTTGTCGCCGAGCTTCGGGCCGGCAACGAGTCGATGCTCGTCGCCAGCGAAGACGCGCAGGCCACCCGCGAAGAAGTGGAAACGGTCAACGAGGAATTCCAGGCTACAAACGAGGAACTCGAAACACTCAACGAGGAGTTGACCGCGAGCATCGAGGAACTCCGCGTCGCAAACGAGGACCTCGCCATGCGCACGGATCAGCTCAGCGTCCAGACGGCGACCCTCGAACAGGAGAGGTTGAGCCTTCAGGAGGAGCATGATCGCCTGCGATCGATCCTCGCCAGCCTCGGGGACGCGGTCGTCGCTGTGGATCACGACGCGAAGATCGTCGTCACGAACGACGCTTACGACCGGCTTTTCGGCGTCTCGGCCGAAGATAACGCGGTTGAGCCCGAGGACGCCGCCGGGCTGCCACTTCCTTCGGACGAACGGCCGCTCGAACGGGCCGCGCGCGGCGAGCGGTTCCGGATGGAATTCGCGATGACCGGGCCCGACGGAACGCGGCGGTGGTTCGAGGCCGTTGCCGAGCCGCTGACGGCCGGCGACAGGACCTGGGGCGGAGTAGTGGCCATCCGGGACCTGTCCGAGCGCACGATGCGGCTCAGCCTGGAGCGATTGATGGCCGCGGCGGGCCACGAGCTCAAGACACCAGTGGCTGCGCTACACGGCTATCTCCAGCTCGTCGATCGTTATCTCGAGCACAAGGACCCCAACCAGGCCCGCGCCTACTTGACTCGGGCACTCATTCAGACCCGGAAGGCCGGCGATCTTGTCGAACGCCTATTCGACGTCAGCCGCATCCAGGCCGGTCGACTGGAGCTGGTGGCCAGGCCAATCGACCTCGTGTCGGTCGTGAACGACGCGATTGCGGTCGCCGAAACGTTGCCCAAGGCGCCCCCGATAAACATGGAGCCCACTCGCGGAGCGATTACCGTGCGCGCGGACGCGGGCCGGCTCGAGCAGGTCTTTGTCAACCTGCTCGCCAACGCGATCGAGCACGCCGCGACGTCGACCATAGACGTAAGCGTGCGCCGGTCGGGTTCATTCGCGACGGTGGAAGTCCGCGACCACGGCCCGGGGATCCCCAGCGACGTGTTGCCCCAACTCTTCCAGCCGTATGCGTTGATCGGCCACAAGCCTTCGGCGGGGCTGGGCCTGGGTCTCTACCTGGCGCGCGAGATCGTGACCGCACACGGCGGCACGATCGATGCTGCGTCCAGCCTCGGCGAGGGCACGGTGATGGTGGTCCGCCTTCCCACGGGGAAGGTCAAGGAATCTGACGAGGTGGGAATCGGACTCGAAGCGGGCGAGAGAGCATGATCCGGCTTGCGATCCTGGAGGATCACCCGGCCATCGCCGAAGGGTTGACGGCGCTCATGAAGGGCGAGACGGATGTGGCGGTCGTCGGAACTGCCCGCGACAGCGTCGCGGCTGAGCGGCTGATCGAATCCGAGTCGCCCGACGTCATCCTGTGCGACATCCGCCTCGCCGGAGCCGTAGACGGGTTGGAGATTCTGGCCCGTCACACGCCGGGCCCGGCCTTCATCATGCTGAGTGCCTACTCCTACCCGAGCTACTACGCCGCCGCAGTCGAGCACGGCGCGAAGGGCTTTCTGTCAAAGATGGCGACGATCGATGAGATTCTCACCGCCGTACGGAAGGTGGCCTCGGGTGGGACGGCCTTCCCCGATGCGGTCCGTCGCTCGGCTCGGGCCGCCCTGCGACCGCCGACGCCGCGCGAAGCCCAGATCCTGGCACTCGTCGCCGATGGTCGGTCCAACGCCGATATCGCCGAAGTCCTGTCTCTTCAAATCAAGACCGTCGAGAGCCAGCTCCGGCGGATGTTCGACCGCTACGACGTGAGCAGTCGGACATCGCTCGTGCGCGTGGCCCAGCGCCAGGGCTGGATCGAAGGGGACGAGTAGAGCGGACCCGGCCTGGACGGCCAGCGGGATGCGCGACGGACGCCAGCGACGCTGGCTGGCGGGACGGGTGGGTCCGGACGCGCGATCGACCGACCGGTTCGGTTAGATTCGCGGCCACTCGGCCGGTCTATCCCACGCCCGTCAACCCGAGGAATTGAAGAGGAGGAGACCTGATGACCCTGCCCGGAACTGGGCTGCGCAGGCTTGTCGCCATCGGGCTGGCAGTCGGCCTCGTGGCCGCCGCATGCGGTAGCTCGACCTCGGTGCCAAACCTCCCCGGCAACCTCCCCGGCACCACGGCCGGCAACGGCGGCACTGGCGGGAGCTCGCTGATCTCTGGTCTGTCCAGCAATCTCGATACTCTGACCAGCTGCCAGTTCACGGAATCGGTGTCCGGGTCGCAGACGGGAGGGGCTGCGACACCCGCGGACACCGGCTCGCTCCAGATCACGGGCACCGTCATCAATACACCGACCAAGTCAATGTCCTTGAATGCCTACGGCGCGCAGTACGTGGTGATCGGCACCCAGGGCTGGACTTCGGGCGACAACGGCAGCACCTGGATGGCCACCGGTGCGACCAGCGCCACACTGACCAGCCTTCTGCCGAACAACTACTACGGAACCTGGTTCGACACCAACGCGACCAATTTCAAGGTCCAGGGCGACGAGACGAAGAATGGCGTCCAGTGCGTCCACTACAAGGGCGATAGCTCGCTTGGCAGTGTGTACTCGGCGATCGCCGGGGTTTCGGCCAATTTCCAGGCCGATCTGTGGGTTGCCAAGGACGGCAACTACCCGGTCAGCGGCATTTACGGCTTCTCTGCCTCCTCTGGAGGTCAGGCCGGAAGCTTCGGCTTCAGTTTCGATATCACGCACATCAACGACGCCTCGAACAAGGTTACTCAGCCGGCCAATGTGGTCGCCGTCCCGACCTGATCGGGCATGAGGAAGTACGGTCCGTCGGTGGTGGAGGGCGCGGTCCTTCCAATCGACACGCCGCGGGCTCTCCCCGGAGCTTAGGAGACTGCGATGCCATTTGGACTTGGAGAGCACTGGGTCAAGGCCGAAGGGGTTGTCGTCGCGAGCCGCGACACGGGAAGCAAGGCCCTCGGTACCTGGCGCCAGGAGTATGTCGTCGAGGTTCACCCGCAAGGAAGTGAGCCATTTCGAGCCACAATCAAGTAGCCGTTCATCGACCAGGGTTTCTGGCCTCCCTCAGACGGCGAAACCATCAGCATCGAATACGACGCCAAGAGTCACGGCGTACGCTGGGACAAGTCCGACCCGCGAACGAACCTCCTGGCCAAGACGCCTGCTGCTGAGAAGGCCAGGCAGGATCAGGCCTTCGACGACGCGCTTCAAGGACGGTCTCCCGCCACGCCAGCCCCGGACCCAGATCTGCAGTGGCTTGAGGACCTGCAGGCTGCAAAGACAGCCGAGGCGCCCGATGATGGCAAGCAGGGCCTGAGCTTCCAATTCGATGCCAACGGACAGCCGGTGGCTGGGCAGGTCAGCGCCGTGGTCGGTGCGGTAGCGAGCGGCCAGATGCGCACGATCAGGGGCAAGGCGGATGAGATTCTGGCGACCGGCACTCATGGCACGGCGGTCATCACCACGGCCTCGCCCCTCGGCAAGACGGTCCGCGACATCAACCCGAACGCCGATCCTTCGCGCCTGAACGACCCAATGTGGCTCTTCACGGTCGAGGTCACCGTGGCCGGCGAGAACCCATTTCCGGCGGTCTTCGGTCATCGTGTGCCGCTGGCCAAGCTGGCGACCGTCGCCCCTGGTGTGCGGCTCGCCGTCGCGGTGAACATGGCGGATCGCAACAACGAGGTTGCGATCGACTGGGTCAGGTCGCCGCTCCCCTGAAGTCGATCGCGGTAAACGCGACGCGAACGGCTAGAGCCATGGCCGCGGTTCTCTGCGGCAGTCGTCGCGCGCGTACTGCTCGACTTCGGCGTGGACGACAGAGGTGGCCGAGTCGGACGAAGTCCGCGTCGGACGAAGTCCGCGTCAGGCATGCCTGACGCCCCGATAGCGGATAACTCGGCAGAAATGGTGGAGATGAGGGGACTCGAACCCCTGACCCCCGCGATGCGAACGCGGTGCTCTCCCAGCTGAGCTACATCCCCACGCGAGCGAGGAGTCTAGCACAGCCTCCGCGTGGCGAGCCCTCGAACCTCGGCCGGCGTGGCGACTCACCTCGCCGCCGGCGCTAGGTCCTGCAGGTCCTGCCAGATTCCAATCCCAGTGGCTCCGTGCACGAAGTCCGGGCCCGAAGCGACCCGGCGAGTCGATGGGCGGCTAGTCCTGGCTCCCGTCCACGCCCAGCTGGGCGGCTCAACGGCCGTCCATTCTCGGCGGGGGCCGTGCCGCCTGGTCACGAGGTGGACTCGTGCCACCCGGGTTGGAATCCGGCAGCGAGGCGCCCCGCGCTCCGCGTGGCGAGCCCCACGATCCGGGTCATGCGGCCTGACACGTGCCCATCGCGCTGCCGCCGCCACGCTGCCCACCGCGCCGCCCCGGGACTCAGTGCCCGCTGCTCTCGTAGCGGCGCAGGCCGACACGGAATAGCCAGACGGCCAAGACAACGGAGTAGATCGCCACGAGCGGCGTCAGCAGGCCCTGGATGCTCCATGCCTCCACGCCGAAAATGAACGCGGTGGGGAAGAAGCTCACGAACGCGAAGGGCACCGCAATCACGATCAGGGCCTGGACCGCGACTGAGTAGATGGTGATCGGGTACTTGGCGAACTCGCCGAGCTGGTGGACGAACATCGGCACCATGCTCCACGGGGCCTTAATCCAGAAGGCG
>Ga0182021_10006072_pt1 | contig 14331 bp, 11 predicted proteins | sample 612E3MmetaG_FD_120493 | JGI IMG/M metagenome (GOLD analysis project Ga0182021, IMG submission 120493) | Permafrost microbial communities from Stordalen Mire, Sweden - 612E3M metaG (Illumina Assembly) | ecosystem: Environmental > Terrestrial > Soil > Wetlands > Permafrost | place: Sweden... | reverse complement strand
GCCCGCCTGACCGTCTCGAACAACTCGTCCGCCGTCCAGGCCTCTCGCACCGTCATGGCTACGATCTGCTGGGCCAGCACATCCAGCGGATTGCGCGGCAGGCGCGTCTCCTCGATCGCCCCCTCGTGCATCCGGGCCGTCACCACCGCAGTCTCCAGGAGGTCGCCGCGGTACTTCGGGAAGAAGATGCCGCGTGAGGGCTCTCCGACCTGATGCCCCGCCCGACCCACTCGCTGAAGGCCGCTGGCGACACTCGCCGGGCTTTCGACCTGGATCACCAGGTCCACCGCGCCCATGTCGATGCCGAGTTCCAGGGAACTCGTGGCGACGATCGCCGGCAGGCGACCGGCCTTGAGCGCTTCCTCGATCTGGACCCGCTGCTCTCGGGCCAGCGAACCGTGATGGGCCCGAACAAGTTCCTCGCCGGCCAATTCGTTCAGCTTGTTCGCCAGCCGCTCGGCCAGACGGCGCGAATTGCAGAAGATGATCGTGGAGTGGTGTTCGCGGATCAGCTCCAGGATCCGGGGATGGATCGCCGGCCAGATGCTGCTGCGCGCCTCCGGGTTCGCGGCCGCGCCATGGGACGCCCCCAGGCCATAGGCGGAAGCGCCGGACGCCTCGGGCGCCAGCCCTTCGCCGGGTTTGGTCATGTCCTCGACCGGCACCCGCACCGACAGCTCGAGAACTTTGCGCGTGCCGGTATCGACGATGTGGACGTGGCGGCTCTCCCCTGCGCTGCCGGGCCCGATGCCCCCAAGGAAGCGGGCGATCGTCTCGATCGGCCGCTGCGTTGCCGAAAGCCCGATCCGCTGCGGCGGGCGGGCGGTCAGCTTCTCCAGCCGCTCCAGGCTGAGCGCGAGGTGAGCGCCGCGCTTGGTCCCCGCGAGAGCGTGGACCTCGTCGACGATGACGTGCTCCACTCCCCGCAGGATCTCGGACGCCTGACTGGTCAGGATCAGATACAGCGACTCGGGGGTGGTGATCAGGATGTCCGGCGGATTGCGGACCAGGCGGCGCCGCTCATCGGCCGGTGTGTCGCCGGTCCGCACGCCGACCTCGATCTGAGGCGCAGGCTCGCCCAGCCGTTCGGCCGCCAGGCGGATTCCGGCCAGCGGAGCCCGCAGGTTGCGCTCGACGTCGTAGATCAGGGCCTTGAGCGGCGAGATGTACAGGACGCGGACGGTTCCGGGATTCTCGCGCGTCGCCGCTGGCCGTGGCTCGCGGGCCAGTCGATCGAGACACCACAGGAACGCGGCCAGGGTCTTGCCGCTGCCGGTTGGGGCGTGAATCAGGGTGTGCCGACCGGCCGCGATGCTTGCCCAGCCGCCGGTCTGGGCCGGAGTTGGCGCGGCGAAGGCGGAACGAAACCACTCCCCTACGGCGGGGCCGAACAGGTCGAGTGGATCGTCGCCGTTGGGGCGCGCTTGGGTCGAGTCAGCCACGAGGCGCCCAGTATAGGGCGCGGCCCGGAACTAGATCAGATGTTCTCTACCCCGTTTCGTCAGACCGGCACGACATCGCTGCCCAATTACTTTCGTTAGTGAAGAGTCTTTTGGCACTTGGCCCCGATCGTGCCCGTCGCCAGCCTGTCGGGAAACGTCGGGCCTGCGCCAGCGCCCGGTTTGAGGGAGAGTGTTGATGTCGACGGTATGCACGGCCTGCGGTCGGCCTGTAGCTCCTAGCGCCACTTTCTGCGTCGGTTGCGGCAAGCCCACCACGCACGCCTGCCCCCAATGCGCGGCGACCGTCAAGGCGAGTGCCACCTGGTGCCCCATATGCGGGGCCAAGCTCACCGATGCCGTCGCCCCCCAGGCGAGCGCCCCAGTGCCAACCCCGTCGTATGGGGCTCCCGGCGCATGGCCAACACAGGCGCCCGGTCGGGTGCGGTCCTCGCGGCGACGGCCTGTGCTGATCGCCGGGGTGGCCGTGGCCGTGGTGACTGTGCTCGTGGCCACCACCGTGTTCGGTGACCGCCTTCCCTGGAACACGCCGAGCCTGCCGGTGGCGGCGATGCCTATGGACGCCCCTACGGTGATCGACGTCCCGACCGAGGTGATCAGCACCACCACCGTGCACGCCTCCGGCCAGACCATCGCGGCCGGTGGCGTCAAGGTCGACATTCCCGAGGGCGCCGTTTCGGCCGATACGAGCGTCGTAATCCAGCGACTCGACGTCCCTTTTCACATGGAAGTCAACGCGGCCGCCGACTCGGAGGCCACTGAGGTACGCCCCATAAGCCCGACCTACGACTTCGGTCCGGCAGGTACGCAATTCGGCCAGCCCGTTGACGTGACGCTGCCATTCGACGCGTCGTATGTCGCCGACGTGAAGGACCCAAGTCAGATCGCGATCGCTTACTACACCGGTACGCACTGGGCCGTAGCCGGCGGAAAGGCAGATCTCGCCGCCCATACCGTGACCGTGCGGCTCCAGGCATTCGACGGGATGTCGTTGATGACAATCGCCGCCGTCATCGCCGTCGGCATCGCCGTCAACCGCGCCATCACCTGGTGGGGCGGCAGCGATGCCATCACCCTCAACAAGGCCAGGGAGTACGTAACCCCGACGGACGCAACCGTCCAGGCCGCGGCGGCAACGGCAACCGCCGGCGGCGTAAAACTGAGTGACAACGCGAAGCTGGCCGCCTACCTGGAGAAGCTGGACCCTAGCCAGCCGGTGGCGGTGACGCTGATGGCCGGTGCCAATGGCGCGGAGCAGACGGCGCAATGGACCAAGAATGGCACCGGCTGGCGCAAGCCCGATGTCTACATCAAGTCCCACATGGTCGGCGACTGCACGGACACAACCAACGGTTTGGTCTCTGTCTTCCGGTCCCTGGGCTATCAGGCCAAGGGCGTGTTTGGCTACGACGTCGACAACGAACCCCACGCGTGGGGTGAGGTGATCATCGGCGGCAAGCCATACCTGATCGACGAAGTAGGAGGGATCCGGCCCCTCGCGAAGGGGATCGAGATCGTGAAACTCACTCGTCCCGATGACACGGACCCTCGCAACTATATGTGGGACGAGACCGGCCAGGCGCGCTACAAGGCCCAATGGTGGTCGCCCGTGGCGATGATCGTCCAGGCCGCCACGCCGGGCGACGGACAGGTCGGCAAGCCGTTCGCCTTCAAGGCCACCGTCAAGGGGCTCGGTGTGACCCTCAAGGAGATCGAATTCCTGTGGGACTTCGGCGACGAAAGCGCCAAGGACCACTCCGACCACAGCCCTATGGGGAACGACCCGAAATTCGCGGATCCCTACGTCGACTCCAACCAGCACACGTACGCGGTCACGGGAAGCTATACCGCAACGGTGACACTGTGGGACAGGACGTCAGGGCGACCGGTCCTGCTCGACCGGTCGCAAGTAACCGTGACAATCGGTCGCAAAGCCGCGTCGCCGAGCCCTTCGGCTTCGTCGAGCGCCGTCGCCTCGACGCCCGCCCTTTCCTCGGCAGGGTACTGGCAGTTTGTCGAAGCAAAGAGCTACCCGAACGCGGAGCCCATCCGGCCCGGCGCAGAATGGACCATGACCGCGGACGCCGGTCACCTGCACTTCGTGGACACGTCGCCCAACCAGGGACCCGACACAGTGGACCAGGGTTGTACCTGGACTGCTGCCAAGAAGCTGGAGCCTGGAAAGATCGTGGAGGCCACGGTGGCTTGTACGGACAGCAGCCAGAAGAACTCCGATGGAAACTGGTTTGGTGTTGGGCCGGGGATGACGGTCTACATCGAACCCCCAACTATTCCGAGTGATGGGGGCGAAACATGGTGTCTTGAACTGTCGCCGGTCGACTATCAGAAGAGCGGCACAGCAAAGGCCTCCTGCAGCGCCCCTGCGGGTCCTCTGGCAAGCGATCCCTGGAACGGTCGGATCGCTCTGCAGTTCAACTTTGGTGGTGTCGGCTACACCCAATGGATCTACAAATGGGTGCCGGGGGCGTAGCGGGACGCTCACAGCTCTTCGGCGATCTGCGGCGCCGCCGGCGCGAGCAATGGCATCGTTTCCTAGCATGAGGTGTGGAATGAGGTTCTCGCAGACATCCATCGCCGGCCTGGCCGCCGTCGCACTGCTAGTAGCGGCCTGTTCGTCCAGCGCGAGCACGCCCGTGTCGCAGGCTACGCAAGCCGCGTCCACCCCAACGCCTGGGGTTGCTGCGTCGGCAGCGCCGCAGCTGCCGCCGGCGCCCACGGACTTCACCGCTACGCGAAAGAGCGGCTCCGTTCCCTGCCCCAGCTCAGAAGAATCGTGTTCGCAGACCGATCTGGCGTGGCAGTCGACGGCCGACCAGGGGACGACGTTCAGGATCTACACGACGGGCACCAGCGAGGACCCATCCGCCACCTGCCTCACCGTGCAAGCCAGTGCCAAGGTTAGATTGGATACCCAGCCAGGTGCCACGAGCGCTCAGATCTTCGACCCGATGGCTGTGGGCGGAGGTCAGATCTGCTGGTGGATCACGGCCGTCAACGACGCGGGCGAATCGGCGCGGGTTGCCGCGACGGGTCAATAGCCCGGCGCTGCACCGGACGTTGCGTTTGGACATTCGGTCCGTACCGGTATCGCACCGGCTTGCGGCCCGAATGTCCCGCTTTCGCCGTCCCGCTACTGCCCCGGCGAGCTAGGATGATCGCCGTTGGGGAGAACAGGTCAGGTCTACGCAAACCCATCACCCCCAGCATTTGCGGCCTGGATGATTCCTCGGCAACTGGAGAGAGGGACACTCACCATGACGATGGGATTCGGGTTCTGCGCCACCTGCGGCGCGCCGCGCACTGCAGCCGATCAGAAGTTCTGCGCCACCTGCGGCTCGACCCTCACGGCTCCGCCGCCGCCCGAGGTCGCACTACCGCCCGAGGTCGCGCCGCCGCCCCCGGTCGCGCCGCCGCCCCCGGTCGCGCCGCCGCCACCATATGCCGGACAGCCACCGATCGGACCGCCGACGGCCGCCGCACTGCCGGTCGCGTGGCCAACTCCTGCGGCTCCCCAATATCCCCCGACCTACGTGGCCGGTCCCCCTCCCGCCTACACGGGCTCACCCTCGTTCGCACCACCCGTCGCCCGGGCGGCAACGGGCGTGGCAACGGGCGCGGCGACAGGCGCTGGCGGGGGCATCCTGCACGCGATCCTGCTGATCCCGACCGCCCTGGTTACCCACCTGCTGGGCCGGATCATCATGACCCTGGGCAGCATTCTCCTCGTCGTGGCGCTCGTTGTGTCCTACCTTGGAATCGCCCAGGTCCCGGTCCTGAGTTCGGCGTTTGGAATGGACAAGGCGCGCGACCTGCACATGGTCAAGGACAGCGCCGCGCTGGATGCCTTCACGAGTAAGTGGGGCATCGAGCTGCCTTCGCCCAAAGCGAACTACACCCTCGGAAGCAAGCATCACTATTCGGGGACGGTCCAGGTCGACGACACGATCAGCGAGTCCGCGCTGGCGGCGCTGCCGGAGTACAGCGCCCCCAACTCCCATATCAGCCAGATTCAGTTCAGGATCCACGAGGGGGAGATGGAGCTGGCCGCCTTCGTCAACGTGCCCGGCTATCCAGCCTCGGGCCCCGTGTACACCAGGTTCTCCATATCGGCGACCAGTTCGAGCACGGTCGCGCTCGACTTCTCAGAGCTCGACTTCGGGCGGATTGGCGTACCAGGCAACGTCGTCAACCAGGCCAAGACCACCATCGAGGCGTACCTGAACAAGAAGATCATCGAAACCGGAGTCACGATCGACACTCTGGAACTGCACGAAGGGGCGATCAGGTTCAAAGGCACGTGGCCCAGGACCATCACCGCCGACCCGCCCAAGACGACGATAGTTCCGCGTACGGGCGCCTACTGAGCTCAAGGAGGCTATCGATGAACGCAGGACAGCTCTTGGAATCGCTGGCGCTTTTCGCCGGTAGCCGGACGCGACGACTCCTGGCACTGGGCGTGCTGTTCGGATTGGTCGCGCTCGTCTTGGCCGGATGCGATGACGTCTAGGACTACAGTGAGCGACGCCGCTGTCGCCAACGACGGAAATTGCGACAGCCAATCAAGCGGTGACGATCCGGAAGCCGATGTGGAGGTCCCCGTAGTCCGGGGCGTCCTCGGAATTCGGCACCTCGCGCCAATTCTGAGACTACGTTATCGCCGAACGAGGATGGAAGTGCGCTCAGGCCCCGAAGGGATGGCCACGCAACGCCGGACCTAAAGAAACGGCGAGCCTTGCGGCCCGCCGTTTCCGAGTGCAGGGAGGTAGTTGGACGGGACCTCTCCCCGCAGGGTGGTATGCGATTGGCTACCCCAGGGCGTACTTGACGACCGGGATCTTCTGAGTAATTGCGAGCTTGGCAACGACCGTGTCCAGAGCGTATGCCCCGGCGCCGACGTAGGCGATCGTTCCCGCGACGAGACCGTACATGAGCTGCTCATTGAACGGACCGGTCGCGAAGCTCCAGTTGGCGATGTAGAAGAGGGCCATCATCACGGCCCCGGCGAGCCCGGCGAAACGGGTGGCCAGGCCCAGGACAAGGGCGATGCCGATCGCGCACTCGCCGAAGACCACCATCGTGTCGATGACGCTCATGAGGCCCGGGTTTCCGGCGATCGAAGCCCAGAAGGGGTGCGTCGGGTTGACGACTGCCTTGGGGTCGCTGCCCAACCAGGCGCCAGTCGAGGCGAACTTGAGGAAGCCGGCTGCCGTGAACGGCGTGCCGCTCGCCCACATGAAGAACTTGTCGAGGCCGGCAAAGAGGAAGCCAAGCCCGACTACTGCTCTTAGAACGAAGATTCCACGATCCTTCGTTTCCACTGTAGTTCCCTGCACCTTTCACTGTCGGTCCGCAATCCCAGGTTCCCGGGCGCCAGACCCATCAACTCGATGTATCGAATGTATAGGTAGTAACTGTTTTGCCAGGGTGCCGTTGGTCCCGATCGGAGCAGGCCACTCGTACTGTTGATTAGCGCTCTACTCAGTATTGGTTGTTTGGGGAAAGTGCGAGACCGCGCGGCCTAATATGTAGTGCGTTAGTACTCATTCATGACCGCTGGCCGGTAACCGAGACGGCAGCGGATCGCGACCGGCCGGCGCGGGGCCCTGGGTCCCGGCCTGGGCGCAGAGTCTAGAGAGAGTCGTGCCAATCCCCTGCCCGAGACCGGAGATCGGGCGAGGCGCTCGAAGGGACGTGGACGGCAAGGCAGGCGGCCGCGTCGACGGCCGCGATTCGGGGCGGGGCCGGCGTCACTGTCATGCCACTCGCGCGGGCGAGGCTTACTGCCACTCCCCGTCGCACCGCCCGGGGCAGCGGATCGAAGACGTCGCGCTCGGCGACGGTGTGGAGCGCGACCAACGAGCGGCCTCGGCGGTCCTGTTCGTCGACGAGAGCCCGCAACATCGCCGTAGCCAATCCGCCCCTTCGCCACTCCGGCGCCACTCCCAGCGCCAAGAGCCGGTCCACGCCATCGATCGACGCGGGCGCCGCGGCTGCGCCGGGCGCCGCCAGCGCGACGCCAACCAGCCACTCCCCGCTGACGGCGCCCGCGGCCACGGCGCCGTCGCGCAAGGCGGCCCGCAGCAACTCCCAGGCGACGCGGGGGTCGGCGGGGGCAACGACGCGGGGAGATAGCGACAGCTCCTCGATCATGTCGGCCGTGAGACTTGCGACGACGGTGGGATACGTCGCTGCCGGCGGCGCTTCTGCCGGCGGCGCGGCGCGGGTCACTATCTCCGGCCCCTCTCCATCGGGCTGCCACCAGCCCCTGTCCTCGGCAACGCTCAGCAGGGCCGGCACCAGGACGGTTCGAACAAGCGAGACCGTCTCCTTCGCTCGCACGGCCGCCGCCAGGCTGAGCGACCGCCCCGACGGAAAGTCGGGAGGATCGTCGAAGCGTTCGGGCAGAGGAGCCTCGCCCGCAGGAGCCTCGCCTGCAGGAGCCTCGTCCCATCGAGCCGCGTCTCCCGCCCACCGCGCTCGCCAATCGTCAGGGAGCCGCTCCGGCGCGTCGCGGTGCGCGCCCGCCAGCCACGTCAGGGCCCATGCCCGCGGCACTACTCGGTAGATGGCGTACCCGCCGCCGCCTGTCGCGAGCCACCGTCCGCCGGCGTAGCGATGCGCGACGCCATCGATCAGCCGCGCCGCTTCGCCCATGGCCGTCGTCGTCAGGGAGAGATGGGCCAGCGGATCCCAGAAGTGGCCGTCGGCTCCGTGCTGACTGACCACGATGTCGGGCCCAAAAGCCGCTGCCAGCGTTGAAACGATCGCCCGTACCGCCGCCAACCAGGGTTCGGGTCCGCAGAGGGCATCGAGCGGCATGTTGATCGAAGTCCCGGCCGCTCTCCCCACCCCCAGTTCGTCGACGAAGCCCGACCCCGGGAAGAGCGAACGGCCCGACTCGTGGAAGGAGACCGTGAGCACGCCCGGGTCGTCGTAGTGCAGCGTCTGAACACCGTCGCCGTGATGGACGTCGAGGTCCACGTACAGGACGCGCAATCCGTCGCACCGGGCTCGCGCGATCGCCAGGGCCACGTCGTTGTAGATGCAGAAGCCACTCGCCCTGGCTCGCATGGCGTGGTGGAGCCCGCCGCCGGGATGGTATGCGTGCTCGATGTCGCCACGCAGGATGGCCTCGATCGCCCGGATCGAACCGCCCGCCACCGATGCCGCGGCCTCGTGCATGCCGGCGAACGCAGGGTCGTCGCCCGGGCCGATTCCCGCAGTGGGCCCGCCGCCGGGGTCCCGCGAGAAGCGCCGAACGGTGGCGATGTAGTCGGCCGCGTGGAGCCACTCGAGTTCGGCGTCGGCCGCCGGCTCCGGTGCCAGCCCTGGCTCGGCTCCGACCGCTCGCAGCAGCTCGATCCCGGGCCCGAAGCGCCTCGGGCTCAACGGGTGGTTCGGCCCGAAGTCGTAGGCGAGCGAGTTCGGCCCATAGACCAGGAGGGGCCCGTCAGGCATCGTCGTCAGCCATGACTCCATGATGGCGCGGCAGGCCTCCTTGCGCCTGTAGCCTGCGCGGACGCCCGGCAGGCGGCTCAAGGACGGAGTTACGCTGCCGCCATGACTCAGAGTCGGACAACGTTCTTGATCCGCCCCGTCCGACCCGAGGAGTACGGGCCGCTCGGCGAGCTCACGGTTGCCGCGTATCACTCGCTGCCCACCGAGATGCCGCATCAGCAGATCTACGACGAGCGGCTCCGGGACGTGGCCAACCGCGCCCGGTCATCGTGCGTTCTTGTGGCCGCGACCCCCGCCGGCGAGCTGCTCGGCGGCGTGACCTACGTCTGCGGCCCCGAGGACCCCTATTCCGAGGAACTCAGCGAGGGCGAGGCCGGCATCAGAATGCTGGCTGTGGATCCGGCACGCCACGGCAGTGGAGTCGGCCGCGCCCTGACGCTCGAATGCATCGGCCGCGCCCGAGCCAACGGCCGGCGCCGCATCATCCTGCATACCGGCGGCTGGATGCTGGCCGCGAAGCACATCTACGAATCGCTCGGCTTCGAGCGCGAACGCGGCATCGACTTCTCGCCGGCACCTGGAATCGACCTGATCGGCTACGCGCTCGACCTGAGCTGATCCGCTACTTGCCGGGGCTGGTCCCGGTCGCGGGATAGCTCGGCGCCGCAGGAGTTGGCGCCGACCCACGTTCGTGGTCCCGCCTCGGCCCGCCGCCGACACGGATCCCGCCACGCAGGACCGCGACCGCCGCGGCGGCTTCCGCGGCGATAACCACGGCGCCGTTCATGACCAGAGCCACCGGTACTCCCCACAGGCCGCCGAACCCACCAGTCAGCCCGTTCCCGATCGGAGTGGAGCCGGCAAACACCGTGGTGTAGACGCTCATGACCCGGCCTCGCAGCGGCCCCGGAACCACGATCTGGACCAGGGAGTTGGCACTGATCGCGGTCGCGATTGCGCCAATTCCCGCCACGAAGACGGCGACGAGCGCGATCGGATACGACGTGGTGGCGGCGAGAACCAGCTCCGAGACCCCAAGGACAATGCCTCCGCCCAGGAGGATCCGCAGCCTCGGCCGTTCCAGCATGGCCACGGAGAGGGCCGCCACCAGGGCGCCCGCGCCCATCGCCGCGTACATCGCCCCCGCACCTTGGGGCCCGACGTTGAGGACCGACGCGGCGAGAATCGGCAGGACCACGTTGAAGTTCATGCCGAAGGTCGAGACGAAGCCGATGACCATGATCGCCAGCAGGACGACGGGCGTGCGCCGCACGTAGCCAAGCCCCTCGCCCAGGTTTGCCCGAACCGCGCTGACACTCCGGGGCATGGCCAGGCGGGGGGCCGGCCGCAGCTCCGAGTCGCGCATAGCAAGCAAGCCGATCACGACGGCCCCGTAGCTGATGCCGTTGAAGATGAAGCACGCCGCCGTCCCTACGAGCCCGATCATGATCCCGCCGACGGCCGGCCCGACGATCCGGGCGCCGTTGAAGACGGCGGAGTTGAGCGCGATAGCGTTGGCGATGTTGTCGTCGCCGACCATTTCGACGACGAATGACTGGCGGGTGGGCATGTCCACGGCGTTGACGAGGCCGAGCAGGAATGCCAGCAGGAAGACGTGCCACACGACCACGACGTGGAAGTAGACGAGACCGCCCAGGACCAGGGCCAGCAGCCCGGCCAGGGTCTGGGTCGCGATCACCGTGGCACGCTTAGGCCAGAGGTCGGCAATTATCCCGCCGAAGAGGCCCAGGGCCAGGACCGGCAAGAACTGGACCATACCGAGCAGGCCCAGGTACAGCGCAGCCTGATTGCTGCCCACCAGGGTCAGCATCAGCCAGGCCAGGGCGAGCGACTGCATCCAGGTGCCGGTCACCGACACGAGCTGGCCGAAGAAGAAGAGCTGGAAGTTTCGATGCTTCAGAGCCCGCCCGGCGGCGGTGAACCGAACGCGGCTGCCGAGGATCATCGGGCCGCTCCATCCTCGATCGCGGGCACAATCTCGGCGATCCTGGCCAGGGTCCGGGCGCGCCTCGCCTCGGTCTCGTCGACCATCGCCTGCAAGCGATCGATCTTGCGCTTGAGCGTCTCCATCTGGCGCTCGAAACTGGCCACGCGCTCGAACAGGATCCGCTTGCGTTCGGCCGGATCGGAGGTGGCGTGCAATGCGGCGTGGCCGCGCTCTCGTGCCGCTTCGTCCTCGAGCAGCTGGGCGATCTCAGCCAGCGAGAAGCCCGCATCGTCGCGCAAGCCCTTTATGAAGCTCAGCCGCTCCACATCCGTTTCGTCGTACAGGCGGTAGTCCCCCTCGGATCGAGCGGCCGGCCGGAGCAGGCCCATCTCTTCGTAGTAGCGCACCGATCTGGGCGTGAGGCCGACTTCGGCCGCGGCCTCCTGGATGCGCAGCAGCCGGACGGGCTTCGCGTCCGACCCCTTGGTGTCGGTCATGGTTGCATTCTAACGCAACCTTGACGTTCACGTGAAAGTTTAGGTTAGGGGCCTCCCCGGGCCGCCTCAGGACCATCTGACGATGAGCAGTTCCATGCGGGCCGGCGGAGAACGATCCAAAGGGCGACCAGCGCATACAGCGTCATCGGCACGACCCCCGACTCCTCGCCGATGCCGGCCAGCAAGCCCGTGGAGCTGACCGTCAGAACCCCGAACTGGAACAGAATGCCGTTGTGGGCCCCGTGGAAGACTACCGCCGGCCACGAGCTACCCGACGCCATTCGCAGTTCGTTGGCAATGAACCCCATGGCCACTATGGTCGTCGTGAAGGAGACCATGTAGAGCGGTCCCGCGCCGCCGTGGTATGCCGCTGCGATGTAGATGAGGGGCGCATGCCAGACCGCCCACAGTAAGCCACTGAGCAGACCGGCACGCACGCGGCCCAGATCCGCCAGGCGCGGCAGCAGGAAGCCCCGCCACCCCAGCTCCTCCCCGATCGCCTCGATCGACGCGAGAACGACGATCGCCACCGTCGTGCCGGCAAAGACGAGGGGCGTGGTGTCGCCGAGTCCGAGCCGCACGTTGCCGGTGGCGGCGGCAATGACGTAGCCGGTGGTGAGCACGGCGCCGGGGATGGCGAGCGCCGGCAGCCAGGCCCGAAGTCCGGCCGAGGCGATGCCGAAGCCACTCCAGGCCGCCCGGGTCCGCGGGTCACTGCTCAGCAGGATCACCGCAGCCGCGGCCGTGAGCGGGATCCAGCCATATGGATCGACCAATCGGCCGCCCGCGATCGAGGTCACCACGGCCAGGGTCAGGGCCAGCGCACCGAAGACGACCGCCTGCCCGTGCCGGCCGAGTTTGAGCAAGAGGACCTCCGAGGGCGAGGGCAACGTTGACGGAGCTTCGGCGCACGAGTCTATCGCCCGGCAACTTCGGCTGTGACACGCTAGCTGACACAAACCCTCGCTAGCGTGAAGGCATGGAAACCGCCCGGTTGGTGCCACTCCCCTCGGCGTCGACTCGACAGTCGAGCGTCCGCATAGAGGCTGATCGTCTGATCATCGAGCACGTCATCCTGGACGATCCGGCGCTCGCGTCGTTTGTGGCGGATCGACCGGCCGAGGAACGAGCCGCTCTAATCGAGCGCGCCCTGCGGGTCGGGCTGACCGCCATCCAGAGCGTCGGCATCACCGTCAACGTGGACGCGGTTCGCGCCGAGTTCCAGGGGCTGCTGCGCCAGACGGAAGCCGCCAACGAACGCGCCGCCACCGCGCTGGATCAGACGCTACGCCAGAACTTCGCCGACGGCGAAGGGCAGCTGCCGCGCACCCTCGAGAAGTTCCTCGGCGACAAGGGGCAGCTGCGCGGTTTCGTGGACGATCTCTTCGACGAAGCCAAACGGGACAGCGCCATCGGCCGGATGAAGAGCCTGCTGGGCACGTACTTCGACGGCGACGCATCCAGGCTGGCCCAGCTCCTCGACCCAACGCGCCTCGGCTCGCCACTTCACCAGTTCCGGACAGAGATGGCGGCGGGGTTCAAGGAGATCGGAGAGAAGCTGGCGGCGCTGGAAGCGGCCGGTGCCGCCCGGGCATCGGAACGGTCCCGATCGACCGCGAAAGGCGCCGATTTCGAAGACGCGATCGAGGCGATGCTGGGCGAGTTGGCGCGAGGTTCCGGCGACATCCTCGAGCGCACCGGCACGGATACGGGCGCGCTCATGACCTCCAAGAAGGGCGACTTCGTGCTGACGCTCAACGCCGACGCCACGGCCGGTGCGGACCTGCGAGTCGTGGTGGAGTGCAAGGACCGCTACGTGTCGGGCCGGGCGATGCGCGACGAGCTGAGAGAGGCCAAGTCCAACCGCGACGCTGCGGTCGCCGTGGTCGTCTTCACCCCCGCTCATGCCCCGGCCGGCATCGCCCCGTTCGATGTCCGGGCGGGGGACGTCTACTGCGTCGTGGACCCGGCCGCGCCGGATGCCGCCACTCTCGAAGCCGCGGTCCGGTTGGCCAGGCTGCTGGCGCTGCAGACGCTGCGCACCCGCGACGTCGAGGTGGACGCAGCCGCCGTCGCCGAGGCTCTCAAGGGCGTCCGCGAGCAGCTCGAGACGCTCCGCGCCCTCAAGCTGGCTCTGACGTCCATCGGATCGAGCGCGAAGGAGGTCTATGCAGGGCTGGACCGCCTCCGGGACGGCATCCTGGCGCGCATTACGGAAGCCGAGGCCGAATTGCGGTCGCGCTGAGACCGGCCGTGCGGAACACGAGGGCCGGCGCCTGGACATCGTGTAGCGCCGCGCTATGCTCGCGCTTCGCGGTCCGCCGAGACCGGCTCGCGCAGCGAGGTGACGACCGATGGCGCGTTCGATGTGGAAGGGCGCAATCCAGTTCGGACTGGTGACGATTCCGGTCAAGCTATACCTGGCCACGGAATCGAAGGGCGTGAGCTTCAACATGCTCCACTCTGAATGCCACGGCCGGATCCAGATGAAGACCTACTGTCCTACGGACGACGCCTACATCGAGCGCAGCGACACGGTTCGCGGTTACGAAGTGGCGCCCGGCCAGTACGTAGTGGTCACGGACGAGGATCTGGCGGCGGTTCCGCTCAAGACCGTCCGCTCCATCGAAATAGAGCAGTTCGTCCCGGTCGACTCGGACGGACAGACCACGCGCTTCGTCAAGCAGGCCTACTACCTCGAGCCGGAGCCCATCGCGCGAAAGGCGTTCTTCCTCCTCAAGGAAGTCCTGGCCGAGCGCGGTCTGCGGGCCATCGCCAAGATCGTCCTGAGGGACCGCGAGCAGCTGGCCGCCATCGACCCATACGCCTCGACCATGCTCCTGTCCACGCTCCACTGGCCCGACGAGATCCGTCCGCTCGGCGAGTTGTCGCTGCCGGAGACCGAGATCGAGGCCAGGCCCGCCGAAAGGGCCATGGCTGCCCTGCT
>Ga0182021_10006071_pt1 | contig 14333 bp, 14 predicted proteins | sample 612E3MmetaG_FD_120493 | JGI IMG/M metagenome (GOLD analysis project Ga0182021, IMG submission 120493) | Permafrost microbial communities from Stordalen Mire, Sweden - 612E3M metaG (Illumina Assembly) | ecosystem: Environmental > Terrestrial > Soil > Wetlands > Permafrost | place: Sweden... | reverse complement strand
TTGGGCATCTCCCTCGGCAAGTCCAAGGTGACGCCCGTCGCGGACGCTGTGCCCGACTACGTGGCGTCCTTGCGGATGCTGGCGCCCTACGCGGACTACATCGCCATCAACGTGTCCAGCCCCAACACGCCAGGCCTGCGGACGCTGCAGGAGGGCGACCTCCTGCGAGACCTGCTGACGTCGCTGACACGGGAGGCGTCGCAGATCGTCCACCCGCTCGGACCCGTACCGATCTTCGTCAAGATCGCTCCCGACCTGTCCGACGCACAGCTCGACGAGGTCATCGGCGTCGTCACGGATCAGGGCGGGCGCGGCATCATCGCGACGAACACGACGTTGGCGCGTGACGGGCTCGCCCCGGCGGACCGCCACCTCGCGGACCAGGCCGGGGGTCTGTCCGGAGCGCCGCTCACCGCACGCGCCCTGCAGGTCGTCACGCGGATCGCGGCGTCGACGACGCTGCCCGTGATCGGCGTGGGCGGCATCATGACGCCGGACGACGCGACACGGATGATCGACGCCGGGGCGCGGCTGGTACAGGTGTACACCGGCTTCATCTACTCAGGGAACGGCCTCGTGGCCGGCATCAACGCCCGCCAGCTGGGGAGGACGACATGAGCTCGTACGGAGAACGTCTGGCGGCGGTCACGACCGCGCGTGGTCGGTTGTGCGTCGGCATCGACCCGCACCGTTCCGTCATGGAGGCCTGGGGATACGAGTACGGACTCGTCGGGCTCGAGGCCGTCGCGCGCGGCATGGTCGACGCGCTGGGCGACGTCGTGGCTGTGTTCAAGCCCCAGTCGGCGTTCTTCGAGGCGCACGGCTCGGCCGGCGTCGCCGTGCTGGAGCGTACGATCGCGGCCGCCAGGGCGGCGGGGGCCATCGTGATCGTGGACGCCAAGAGGGGTGACATCGGCTCGACCATGGCTGCGTACGCCGAGGCGTACCTCTCCGACGGCTCGCCCCTGGCGGGCGATGCGCTGACCGTGTCGCCCTACCTCGGGTTCGGGTCCCTGCAACCCGCCCTGGATCTGGCGCACGCGACGGGTCGCGGGCTGTACGTTCTGGCCCGTACGAGCAACCCGGAGGGCGGAGACGTGCAGTCCGCGGTCCGAAACGACGGCAGATCCGTGGCTCAGGGCATGGTCGACGCAGCAATTGTTGCCAACGAGGAGTCTGGCCAGGGTGCCGTGGGCCTCGTCATCGGCGCGACCCACACCGACGCTGGATGTGACCTAGCTCACTTCAACGGATCGATCCTCGCACCGGGCATCGGCGCGCAAGGTGGCACGATCCAAAGCCTGGCTGGCATCTTCGGTCCGGTGACCGATCGCGTCCTTCCGTCCGCCAGCCGGGAGGTCCTTCTCCGCGGACCCGACCCGGAAGCTCTTCGAGAAGCGGTCTCCGGCCTGCAACTGTTCTGACATGCGTGTCAACCGCACAAAGCCCTGTGAGGATTGGATAGATTTCTCCTGCACGGATCGTGACGACCGGACATGGGGAGCCCCGTTAGTCACTATCCCGCTCGTATGTTGAGGGCCCTCACTCTCTCGAGCGAGGCCAGAAGGCGATCGGAGACGCACGTGGCCATACCTCAGTTGTCACCTGAGCAACTACAGGCAGCGAGACAGGCGGCAGCGACAGCACGCCGTTCTCGTGCCGAGCTCAAGGCAAGGGTTCGCGGCTCCGCTGTGACGCTCGGCGATGCCCTTGACCTGGCTGCCAGCGACGACATCCTTGCTCATGTGAAAGTCGTGGACCTGTTGAAGTGCCTGCCCCGTGTCGGCGACAAGCGCGCCGCCGAAGTGATGGAGCGGCTCGACATCGCGCCGAACCGTCGGCTGCGCGGACTGGGCCGGCATCAGGTCGCAGGGCTCAAGGCTGAATTCTCGTGACGGTCACGGTCCTCACCGGGCCCTCCGGGGTCGGTAAGGGGACCGTGGTCACCAGGCTGATCCAGCAGCACCCCGAAATCTGGTTGTCGGTCTCAGTGACCACGCGGCCCCCGAGACCGGGCGAGAAGCACGGTGTCAACTACTGGTTCATCAGCGACGACGAGTTCGACGCGCTCGTCGCGTCGGACAACCTGCTCGAGTGGGCGCTCGTCCACGGGATCCATCGGTACGGGACCCCGCGGCAGCCCGTCCTGAAGGCGCTGGCGGAAGGCCGAGCCTGTTTGCTCGAGCTCGACCTCGCTGGCGCCCGAAGGGTGCGGCGCAAGATGCCAGAGTCCCGGACGGTGTTCCTCATGCCTCCGAGCCGTGCAGAGCTGGAACGTCGGCTCAGAGGTCGCGGCACGGAGGGCGAGGCCGAGCTGGCGCGCCGTTTTCGTACCGCCGACGAGGAGCTCGCGGCGGCGGCGGAGTTCGATCAGATCATCGTCAACCGCGATGTCGCGCAGACCTGCGAAGAGTTGGTAGGCTTCATGGGTCTGAGCCCTGACATGACGGGGCGCGATATCCAACCCGATTGAAGGTACTTGTGACGGTTCACGCTGAAGGCATCACCAATCCGCCGATCGACGACCTGCTGTCGAAGGTCGACAGCAAGTACCGCCTTGTCCTGTTCGCTGCCAAGCGAGCCCGTCAGATCAACGCCTACTACTCGCAGCTGGCCGAAGGCCTGCTCGAGAACGTCGGCCCGCTGGTCGACACCTCCCCGCAGGAGAAGCCCCTGTCGATCGCGCTGCGTGAGGTGGCCGCAGACGTGCTCGAGTGCACCCAGATCGATCCCGAGGCTGAGGCTGCCGCCCGCGCTGAGGCCGTCGCCGATCCCGACTTCGTCTTCGGCGACCCCTTCGGCGACGCCGAGCTCTGAGACAGCTCGGCACCATGAGCCGGATCGTCCTCGGCGTGTCCGGCGGGATCGCCGCGTACAAGGCGTGCGAGGTCCTTCGCCGGCTGCGCGAGGACGGGCACGACGTCACGGTCGTGCCCACCGAGAACGCGCTGCGGTTCGTCGGCGAGACCACGTTCGAGGCGCTGTCGGGGAAACCGGTGGCGACGGACGTGTTCACGCGCGCGTCGGCCATCCCGCACGTACGGCTGGGGCGTGACGCGGACCTCGTCCTCGTCGTCCCTGCCACGGCCGACCTCATCGCCCGGCAGGCGGCGGGCCGTGCCGACGACCTGCTGACCAACGTGTTGCTGACCGCGACATGTCCCGTGCTCGTCTGTCCGGCGATGCACACCGAGATGTGGCAGCACGCCGCGACGAGGCACAACGTCGAGACGCTGCGCTCACGCGGCATCGTCGTCCTCGACCCGGCGTCAGGCCGCCTCGCGGGACCCGACTCCGGCGTGGGCCGCCTCCCGGAGCCCGCGGAGATCGTGGGCATCGCGCAGACCCTCCTGGACGTCGACGTGGCCGGCCGCGCAGCGGGACATGACCTCGCCGGCCTGTCGATCGTCATCAGCGCCGGCGGCACGCACGAGCTCATCGATCCCGTGAGGTTCATCGGGAACGCGTCGTCAGGGCGGATGGGCGTCGAGATCGCTCGCGCCGCGGCCCTGCGGGGCGCTCGTGTGACGCTGGTCGCCGCGCACCTGGTCGTACCGGTTCCCTCCTCGGTGGACGTCCGTACGGTCTCGTCGACCGCCGACCTCGCCGCTGCGATGGACGAGGCAGCCCGCGATGCGGACATCGTCGTGATGGCCGCGGCTCCTGCCGACTTCACGCCCTGCAGCCCGTCGGCGACCAAGCTCAAGAAGTCTGGGGAGGACGGCCTGACCCTCCACCTCACCCAGACCACCGACGTCCTCGCCGGGCTCGCACGCGCGCGCCGCAAGGGACAGACGATCGTCGGGTTCGCCGCCGAGACCCTTCCCGACGAAGCCGCACTCGCCGAGGCGGGCCACGCGAAGCTGCTGCGCAAGAAGGCCGACCTGCTCGTCGTCAACGACGTGTCGGACCGCAAGGTGTTCGGAATGCCGGACAATATTGTCTTGATCGTGGACGCCGCCGGTGTCCGGGATCGCGTCGCGGCCAGCAAGGCCGTCGTCGCCCATCGGATCCTCGACGCGGTGATCACCCACCGCGCCACCAGCTAGGGAGCGCCAGTGTCTCGTCTGTTCACGTCGGAGTCCGTCACCGAGGGCCACCCCGACAAGGTCGCCGACTCGATCTCGGACGCCGTGCTCGACGCCCTGATCGCTCAGGACCCCAAGAGCCGGGTCGCTGTCGAGACCCTCGTCACCACCGGACTGGTCGTGGTGGCCGGAGAGGTCACGACCGAGGCGTACGCGGAGATCGGCAAGATCGCCCGCCAGCGCGTCCTCGACATCGGCTACACCTCCAGCGACATCGGGTTCGACGGTGAGTCCTGCGGCGTGGTGGTCGCGCTCGGCAGCCAGTCCCCGGACATCGCCCAGGGCGTGAACTCCGCCGAGGAGCACCGCGCCGAGGGCTCGGCCGACGACAACGACTCCCAGGGTGCGGGCGACCAGGGCCTGATGTTCGGCTACGCGTGCTCGGACACCGCAACCCTCATGCCGCTCCCGATCGACATCGCGCACCGCCTCAGCGAGCGGCTCACTGCCGTACGTCGTGGCGGCGAGCTCGACTACCTCCGTCCCGACGGCAAGACCCAGGTCACCATCGAGTACGACGGCGACACCCCCGTCGCGATCGACACTGTCGTCGTGTCGACGCAGCACCGTGCGGACGTCACCCAGTCCCAGATCAAGGCCGACGTTGAGCGGCTCATCATCGAGCCTGTGCTCGCCACGTACGAGCTGGCCAGGCCGAACCTCAAGGTGTACGTGAACCCGACGGGCTCGTTCGTCGTCGGCGGCCCCATGGGAGACGCGGGCGTCACCGGTCGCAAGATCATCGTCGACACGTACGGCGGCATGGCCCGTCACGGTGGCGGCGCCTTCTCCGGCAAGGACCCGTCCAAGGTCGACCGTTCCGCCTCCTACGCGATGCGCTGGGTCGCCAAGAACGTCGTGGCCTCCGGCCTCGCGAGCCGCTGCGAGGTGCAGGTGGCGTACGCGATCGGCCGTGCGCACCCGGTCGGCCTGTACGTGGACTGCTTCGGCACCGAGACGGTCCCGCTCGACCAGGTGACCGCAGCCGTCGAGAGCGTCTTCGACCTCCGTCCCAGCGTCATCATCCGCCAGCTCGACCTGCTGCGCCCGATCTACTCGCTCACCACCAACTACGGCCACTTCGGTCGCGAGCTGAGCGAGTTCACGTGGGAGCGGACCGACAGGGCCGACGCGCTGGCGAAGGCCGTCAAGGGGTAGGCCTTGCACCTGCCGGTCGCACGCGTCCAGGTGGACGTCGGGCTGCCGCACCTCGACAGGCTGTTCGACTACGCAGTGCCCGAGGCGCTCGAGCATGCCGCCGTACCCGGGTCGCGCGTACGTGTGAAGTTCGCGGGACGGCTCGTCGACGGGTACGTCGTCGAGCGCGTCGCCGAGAGCGACCAGCCGCGTCTGGCGCCGCTGTCGAAGAGCCTCTCGGACGAGGTCGTGCTTCCGCTCGAGACGATCGAGCTCGTACGGGCGGTGGCGGACCATTACGCAGGGACGTTCTCCGACGTGGTGCGGCTGGCAGTCCCGTCTCGGCATGCGGCGACGGAGAAGGCGGAGACCAAGCCGCTGCCGCTGCAGCCCGAGCCCGACGTCTCGCCGGGGCCCTTCGCGGACTACCCGGACGGTCCTGGCTACCTCGCGGCGCTGGGCTCCGGCGCCTCGCCACGCGCGGCGTGGACCGTCGTCCCGGTCGCAGCAGACGTCGGCGACTGGGCCGAGGGCTTCGCGGCGGCCGCCGCAGCGTGCGTGGCGTCCGGACGGTCGGCGGTCATCGTGGTCCCCGACGTGAAGGACCTCGCCCGCGTCCTGCCGGCCGTCGAACGGCGCGTGGGGAGGGCGCTCGTCGCGCGACAGTCGGCCGACCTTGGACCATCAGCCCGCTACCGAGCCTTCCTGCGGGGTCTGCGCGGTCAGGCGCGGGTCGTCGTGGGCACCCGGTCGACGGTGTTCGCCCCCGTGGTGGACCTGGGGCTCGTGTGCGTGTGGGACGACGGCGACGACCTGCTCAGCGACCCGCACGCCCCCTACCCGCATGCCCGCGACGTCGCCGCGATCCGCGTCACGCAGCGCGGCGCCGGGCTGCTGCTCGGCTCGTACGCCCGCACCGCCGAGGTCCAGTCGTGGGTGTCACGCGGGTGGGTTCACGCGATCGCGATGACCGCCGACCGTGCGCGCACCGAGGCCCCGGCCGTGCGGGTGGCGTCCGACGACGACTTCGCCATGGAGCGGGATCCGGCCGCACGGGCCGCGAGGCTGCCGCACGAGGCGTTCAGCACCGTGCGTACGGGGCTGTCCCAGGGACCCGTCCTCGTCCAGGTTCCGCGCGCGGGCTACGTGGTGAGCCTCAGCTGTCAGACCTGCCGGGAACCGGTGCGGTGTCCCCACTGCCGCGGTCCTCTTCGTACAGCGGCATCTGCGGGCTCCTCGGACCCCATCACGACCTGTACCTGGTGCGGTCGCACCGTCCTCGCCTGGAGCTGTCCGCACTGCGGCGGCACGCGCCGGCGGTCCACGCGGGTGGGCTCCGAACGCACGGCCGAAGAGCTCGGCAAGGCGTTCCCCGGCACCGCGGTGCGGCAGTCGTCGATGGGGAAGGTTCTCGCCGAGGTCGACTCCGAGCCATGCCTCGTCGTCGCGACGCCGGGTGCAGAACCGATCGCCGAGGGCGGGTACGCGGCCGCGTTGCTGCTGGACGCGAGCGTGCTGCTCAACCGGCCCGACCTGCGAGCGGCTGAAGAGGCGCTGCGGCGTTGGCTGCTGGCGACCGCACTCGTACGTCCGGCCAGAGACGGCGGCACGGTCCTCGCTGTCGGTCCCTCCCGGTCGCGGGCCCTCCAGGCGCTCACGCGTCTCGACCCGGTCGGGTTCGCGGAGCGCGAGCTCGCCGACCGGACGGAGACGGACCTCCCGCCGGCTGTCCGGCTTGCCGTCGCGCAGGGCGAGTGGGCCGCGCTCACCGAGCTCGCGGAGGCGGTCGCGAAGGTTCCAGGCGCCGTTGCCCTGGGCCCGGCCCTCGTGGTCCCGGCCGAGGATGACGAGCAGCTGGCACGGCTCGTGATCCGAGCGCCGCTGTCGTCAGGACCGCAGCTGACCGACGCCTTGCGCGCGTTCACCGCTGGACGATCAGCCCGGAAAGACCAACGACCGTTGCGGATCAAGGTCGACCCGGTCGAGGTCGGCTGAGGCCTTCGGCGCGTCTGCCGATCTGTTCACCTTGACCCCGTAGTCTCCGGCGAAGGTGAACATCACGTGACAGGAGAGCGACCAGATGGCAAAGGACGACAAGGACAAGAAGAAGGCCGCAGCCAAGAAGGCCGCGGAGAAGAAGCTGAAGGCCAAGGCCGCGAAGAAGGCCAAGGAGCTGGCAGCAGCCAAGAAGGCCAAGGAGAAGGCCGCCGCGAAGAAGCTTGCGGCGAAGGCCGCCGCGGCGAAGAAGGCGAAGGCGAAGGCTGACGCCAAGAAGGCCGTCGCGAAGAAGGCAGCGCACAAGCTTGCCGCCGCGAAGAAGGCCACGGTCAAGGCAGTCGCGAAGCAGGCCGTCGTCGAGACCCTCCCGGTCGCGACGGCCCCGGTGTTGACGACCCTCGCCGCGAAGCCGGCCGCCGTCGAGGCCGTCGTCGCCCCCGACGGGCCCACCCGTCGCCAGCTGCTTGTCACGGCTGGACAGCTCGGGATCGTCGGGCGTCACCGGATGTCGAAGGAACAGCTCGAGGCAGCCGTCGCCGCTCACTGAGCGAGCGACGCAGAACACGATCGGTACGCTTCGGCACATGCGCCTCGTGTTCGCGGGTACTCCCGTCACCGCCCTGCCGAGCCTGGACGCGATCTCGGCGAGCGTCCACGAGCTCGTGGGGGTTGTGACGCGCCCTGCCTCGCCACAGGGACGCAGCGCCCGCCTCGTTCCCAGCCCGGTCGCGCAGTGGGCGCAGGAGCGCGGCGTCGAGGTGCTGGCCCCGGAGCACCCGAAGGACCGTGACTTCCGGGATCGGCTGGCAGCACTGGCTCCCGACTGCTGCCCAGTGGTCGCGTACGGTGCCCTTCTGCCGCAGCGCACCCTCGACATCCCCGTCCACGGTTGGGTGAACCTCCACTTCTCGCTGCTGCCGGCCTATCGGGGCGCCGCGCCTGTACAGCGCGCTGTCATGGACGGGGTGCACGTCACCGGCGCGACCACGTTCAGGATCGTGCGGGAGCTTGATGCCGGGCCGATGTACGGGTCGATCACCGAGCCGGTGGCGCCGCTCGACACCGCGGGAGAGCTGCTCGACCGGCTCGCGATCCGCGGGGCCGAGCTGCTCGTCGAGACGCTGGACCGGATAGCGGCGGGTGTCGAGCCGACGCCGCAGCCGGTGGAAGGCCTCTCGTACGCGGCGAAGCTCGAGCTCGGGGACGTACGGATCGACTGGACCCGTCCGGCGCGGGAGCTGGCGGATCTGGTGCGCGGAGCGAACCCCGAGCCAGGGGCGTGGACGACGATCGGTGGGGAGCGGTTCAGAGTGCTGCTGGCGGAAGCGTGTGACGAGGCCCTGCCTCACGGTGCGATCGACGCCCGACGCCGAGAGGTGCTGGTGGGTACGGGCAGCGCGTCCCTGCGGCTGCTCACCGTGCAGCCTGTGGGCAGGAAGGCCATGGCCGGCGCGGACTGGGGCCGAGGGGCCCGACTGTCCGGCGGCGAGGCGTTCGAGTGAGCCCCTCACCAGGCAGGCGACGTCCCGATCCGGCCCGCAGGGCCGCGTACGACACGGTGCGCACCGTCCACGCGGCCGACGGGTACGCGAACCTCGTGCTCTCCGACCTGCTCTCCGAGCGGCGGCTCACGCCCCGCGACGCCGCCTTCGCGACCGAGCTCACGTACGGGACGCTGAAGCGTGAGGGGACGTACGACAAGATCCTCGTCCTGGCCTCGGGCAGGCGGCTCGACACGCTCCAGCCGGCCGTGGTCGACGTGCTGCGGCTCGGTACGCACCAGCTCCTCGCGATGCGCGTGCCCACGCACGCGGCCGTCGGCGCGACCGTCGAGCTCGCGGCAGGAGCCATCGGAGAACGGGTCGCCGGAGTCGTCAACGCCGTGCTGCGCAAGGTGGCCCAGCGCGACATGGAGGGCTGGCTCGACGAGCTGTCCGGACGTGCCCGTGGCCTCGATCTCTTGGCTCTGCGGAGCCACCACCCGGTGTGGATCGCCCGAGCGTTCGAAGAGGTGCTCGGCGACGAGACGGAGGCGGCGCTCGAGGCCGACAACGCGTCGCCCCGTACGACGCTGGTCGTGCGGCCCGGCCTGTACGAGCGGGCGGAGCTCGTGGCAGCGGGCGCCGAGCCGACCCCCTACTCGCCGTACGGTGCCGTCTGGGACGGGAACCCCACGGAGCTGGCGGCTGTACGAGACGGGCGGGTGGGCGTCCAGGACGAGGGCAGCCAGCTCGTCGCGCTCGCACTCTCCCGCGCCGAGGCACCCCTCGGGCCGTGGCTCGACCTCTGTGCCGGCCCCGGCGGGAAGGCGGCACTGCTCGTGGGCCTGGCGGCCTCGTCGCGTGTGCCTGTGCTCGCCGCAGAGCGACTGCCGCACCGGGCGAGACTGGTCGCCTCCGCGTTGCGGGCCTTCTCCCCGGACCAGCGGTGGGTGATCGCTGCCGACGGATTGCGCCCTGCATGGCGCGAGAGCTCCTTCGCCCGGGTGCTGGCCGACGTCCCGTGCACGGGTCTGGGCGCCCTGCGTCGGCGCCCCGAGGCCCGCTGGCGGCGCCTGGAGCGAGATCTCGACGATCTCGTACCACTGCAGCTCGCGCTCTTGCGGACCGCGGTCGCGTCCGCGGTGCCCGGGGGCGTCGTGGCGTACGTCACGTGCTCGCCTCACGCAGCGGAGACCGAAGAGGTCGTGGCGGCTGTCCTCGCGGACGGTGACGTCGAGGTCGTCGACGCCCCACAGCTGCTTCCGGAGGTGCCGAACGCGGCGCGCGGCCCGTACGTCCAGCTCTGGCCCCATCGCCACGGCACGGACGCGATGTTCTGCGCGATATTGCGCAGGAAACCCTCCGGCGACGCTCGATAGGGTGTCCCCGTGACCGTCCGCATCACTCCCAGCATCCTCAACGCCGACCTGGCCAACCTGGCGACGGAGGTCCGCAGGATCCCCAGCGCCGACTTCATCCACGTCGACGTGATGGACAACCACTTCGTCCCCAACCTGACGATCGGCCTGCCGGTCGTGGAGTCGCTGCGGAAGGCCACGACGACCCCGCTCGACATCCACCTCATGATCGCCGACCCGGACCGCTGGGCTCCCGGGTTCGCCGAAGCCGGTGCGCAGTCGGTGACGTTCCACGCGGAAGCGGCGCACGCGCCCGTACGGCTCGCCCGTGAGCTGCGCGGCAAGGGTGCCCGGGCCGGCATCGCGCTCAACCCGGCCACACCGATCGAGGCGTGCGCGACGATGCTCGGGGAGGTCGACATGGTGCTCCTCATGACCGTCGAGCCTGGCTTCGGGGGACAGAGCTTCCTCGACCTGGTTCTGCCGAAGATCACGGCGATCCGCAAGCTGGTCTCGGCCGCGAACCTCGACGTGTGGATCCAGGTCGACGGGGGAGTGGCCGTCGACACGATCGAGCGGGCCGCCGAGGCGGGTGCCGACACGTTCGTGGCGGGCTCCGCCGTGTACAGGGCGGTCGATCCCGACGCGATGGTGAAGCAGCTGGCAGGACTCGCCGCGGCCGGGTTCGCGAGGTGCGGGCACTGATGCGCTACCTGTCGACCCGCGGCGCCGCCGATGCGCCGCGCCTGCCGTTCTGCGACGTCCTGCTGGCAGGGCTCGGGCCCGACGGCGGGCTGTACGTCCCGGAGTCGTACCCCCGTCTCGACCTCCCACGGCTCCGGCGTGTGCTCGCCGACGACGGCTATGCGGCAGTGGCGTACGAGGTGCTCAGCTCCTTCATCGACGACATCCCCGCCGCGGACCTGCGGGGCCTGTGCGAGCGGGCCTACACGGCCGAGGCCTTCGGGGACGAGGCCGTCGTCCCGGTCTCGGAGCTCGGCGACAGCGGCCTGTGGCTCGCGCACCTGTCGAACGGGCCGACGGCCGCCTTCAAAGACCTCGCGATGCAGCTGCTCGGGCAGCTGTTCGAGTACGAGCTCGAGCGGCGCCGGCAGACGCTGACGATCCTCGGCGCCACCTCGGGCGACACGGGCTCGGCGGCGGAGTACGCCATGCTCGGCAAGCCATCCGTACGTGTCTTCATGCTGAGCCCCCAGGGGCGGATGTCGGAGTTCCAGCAGGCGCAGATGTTCAGCATCCTCGACCCGCACATCGTCAACATCGCCGTGCCCGGCGTGTTCGACGACAGCCAGGACCTCGTCAAGGAGGTCTTCTCCGACGCGGTGTTCAAGGCGCGGTACTCCATCGGGGCCGTGAACTCCATCAACGTCGCGCGGCTGCTGGCGCAGGTCGTCTACTACGTGGTCGTCTGGCTGCGCACGACGACGACAGACGACGAGCAGGTCTCGTTCTGCGTGCCCAGCGGCAACTTCGGCAACATCTGCGCGGGGCACATCGCCCGCGAGATGGGTCTCCCGATCGCCCGGCTGGTGCTGGCGACCAACGAGAACACCGTGCTGCACGAGTTCTTCGCAACCGGCGTGTACCGGGTGCGGGCCGCCGCTGAGACGTACGAGACCACCAGCCCGTCGATGGACATCAGCAAGGCCTCCAACTTCGAGCGGTTCGTGTTCGACCTGCTGGGCCACGACCAGGAGCACGTGCGCGACCTGTTCGGCCGTCAGCTGGCGGAGACGGGCGAGTTCGACCTGTCGGAGACGGCCGAGTTCGCGTCGATCCCCGAGCGGTACGGGTTCGTGTCCGGCACGTCGTCACACGCCGACAGGGTGCGTACGATCCGGGAGGTCTCTGACACGTACGGGGTCGTCATCGACCCTCACACCGCCGACGGCGTCGTCGTGGCGCGGGGGCTGGTCGGTGCCGAGCCCATGATCGTGCTCGAGACGGCGCTTCCCGTGAAGTTCGCGTCCACGATCGTCGAGGCGATCGGGGTCGAGCCCCACAGACCTGCACGGTTCGACGGGCTCGAGGGCCTTCCGCGCCGCGTGACCGTTCTGACCGGTGGTGTCGAGCAGCTCAAGGGGATCATCGAGGGCGCGTCCTGACCCCTCGCGGGATCAGGGGCGGCGGTGGGTGACGCCGTAGATCAGGTTCACCATGATGATGCCGACCCAGACGATGAGCAGTCCGGCGAGACCGTTCATCCCGTCGCCGATCGCCGTCAAGGGCACAGCCACACCCAGGGAGATGATCCCCAGGACGAACTGAGTCCTGTCCGGTCGTACGTACGGCTGGGCCGCGGGCAGAGGGGCCGGGACCGAAGCCGGCGGTGTGTACGGGGCAACCGCCTGTCCGGGTTGCGTCGCGGACGTGTCCACCGGCGGTTGCAGCCACAGCTGGTCGTTCGTCGGCTCGTGCTGGGAGGTGCTCACGGCTTGCAGCCTAGCCAGGCGCCGAGGCTCGGGCTACTGGTCGCGACGGCGCAGGTAGCGCTGGAACTCGGCGGCGATGGCGTCGCCGGACGGCTCGGGCTCGCGGGCGTCGCTGGCGCTCTCGAGGTTGGCGATGTACTCGGCGACGTCGGGGTCGTCGGCGGCGAGGTCGTCGACGCTGCGCTCCCAGAGCTCGGCACGTGCGGCGAGGTCACCGAGGTCGATCGGACCACCCAGCAGGTCCTCGAGACGGCTGAGGATCGCGAGGGTGGCCTTCGGGTTCGGCGGGCTCGCCACGTAGTGCGGGCACGCGGCCCACACGCTCACGGTGGGGATCCCGGAGATCTGGCAGGCCTGGACCATGATGCCGTGGATGCCGGTCGGCCCCTCGTACGTGGAACGTTCGGCTCCGTACCTCTCGCGGACGGCGACGTCGCCACTGCTGAGCGAGATCGGTACGGGCCGTGAGTGCGGGCTCTCGGAGAGCAGTGCTCCGAGCACGATGACGAGCTCCGGCTCCGCGATCGTGATCAGGGCGGAGAGCGCGGCGGCGAACGACGGCCAGCGGAAGTTCGGTTCCGGGCCACGCACGACGACGACATCCCGCATCGGCAGGTGGCACACCACGATCTCGGTGCTCGGCCACGAGATCACCCGCTCCCCGTCGTTGTCGAGGCTCACCATGGGCCGCGACGACTGGAAGTCGTAGTACTCGTTCGGGTCGATCGACGCGGCGACCTGCCCGTCGTACTGGCTGACGATGTGGTCCGCCGCCTCGCTGGCCGACTGGGCAGCATCGCTCCACCCGCTGAATGCCATGACCAGCATCGGGTCGCGAAGGTTGCGGAGATCGGCTTCGGACATGTCAACCAGGCTACCGGGTGCTTTCGGCGCCCCGGCATCCCCGCTCATCACGAGGTTCAGGAGAGCACTCGTGCGGGTGGGGAGAGTGCTTGTGCGGGTGGGGAGAGCACTTGTGCGGGTGGGGAGAGTACTTGTGCGGGACGACTCCTCGCCTGAGCCTGACAGGTCCTCTCCTCGACATGGCGAAGCCCCTCAGGATCACCTGAGAGGCTTCGCGGGTGCTGCCAGGGATCAGTTCCAGCCGGACTGCTTGCCGCCTACGCGCTCGGCCTCGATGCCCTTCTGGTAGCCGCTCGCGATGAACGTGGCGATCGGGTCGCGGGGGAGACCGCGGGTCTCGCGCCAGTCGGCGAGGTCGCCGCGGACGTCGGTGTAGAAGGCGTCCATGAAGATGCCGTTGGCGCCGAGGACGTCGCCGTCCTTCTGAGCGGCCGCAAGAGCCTCGGCGTCGACGAGAAGCGCCTTGGCGAGCATCTCCTGGACGTTGAGCACGGAGCGGAGCTGGCCCTGGATGTGCGGCTCGATGTTGTGGCACTGGTCGAGCATGAGGACGACGTCGGGGTTCTCGAGGCCGCCGCCGCGCACCACTTCGTACAGGATCCTGAACAGCTGGAACGGATCGGCCGCACCGACGATGAGGTCGTCGTCGGCGTAGAAGCGCGAGTTGAAGTCGAACGAGCCGAGCCGGTTCTGGCGCAGCAGCTGGGCGACGATGAACTCGATGTTCGTGCCGGGGGCGTGGTGGCCGGTGTCGAGGCACACCGACGCCTTCGGGCCGAGGGCCAGGCAGTGGAGGAGCGAGGTGCCCCAGTCGGGGACATCGGTCGTGTAGAAGGACGGCTCGAAGAACTTGTACTCGAGCACGATGCGCTGGTCCGGTCCGAGGCCCGCGTAGATCTCGGCGAGACCCTCGGCGAGACGGTCCTGACGGCTACGGATGTCGTCCTGGCCAGG
>Ga0182021_10006070_pt1 | contig 14336 bp, 10 predicted proteins | sample 612E3MmetaG_FD_120493 | JGI IMG/M metagenome (GOLD analysis project Ga0182021, IMG submission 120493) | Permafrost microbial communities from Stordalen Mire, Sweden - 612E3M metaG (Illumina Assembly) | ecosystem: Environmental > Terrestrial > Soil > Wetlands > Permafrost | place: Sweden... | reverse complement strand
TGACCATCGCCTCGTTGCCCACGCTGATGAACTTGTCCAGGCCGATTTCCCGGCGCTGGCACATGTTGATGACGGTGGGCCCCATGCTTCCCGATTGGGACACGAAGGTGAGCTTGCCGACGGACGGATGCAGGGCGACGAGCCCGGTGGCGTGCAGATGGACTTCGTTGGACAAGAGCCCCATGCAGTTGGGCCCGATGAGGGTGATGCCGTACTGGTTTGCCACCCGTATGATCTCCCGCTCCTGGACTGCGCCTTCGGCGCCGGTCTCTGAGAAGCCGGCGGTGAGCACCACGGCCGCACGCGCCCCGCGCTTGCCGGCGTCCTCCAGTACGCTCTTCACCTGCGCGCCGCCGACCGCGAGCAGCACCAGGTCGGGCGCTTCGGGCAGGTCGGCCAGGCCGGAGTAGGCCTTCACGCCGAAGAACTCCCCGCCCCGCGGGTTCACCGGGTAGATCCGTCCGGAATAGCCGCCATCGATGATGTTGCGCAGGGCCGAGCCGCCCCATTTCCGGATATCGTCGTTGGCGCCGATGATGGCCACCGACTCGGGGGCGAAGACCGCCCGGAGGTCGGGCGCGTGGGAGCGCGCCGCACGGGCCTGCACCCGTTCGGGCGCGAGGATTACCAGGGCGTCGGCAGCGATGGGCCGCCCGCCGGCCACGATGAGCGGGTTGATGTCGATCTCGGAGATCTCCGGGAAATCGACTGCGATGCGCCCCAAGGCCGCGATGGCCGCGCCGAGCAAGACGCGGTCCACCGGGGGCGCCCCCCGGAAGGGCCCGAGGACTTTCTTGGCCCTGATGAGATCGGGGAGTTCGGCGATGTCGCGCTCACTAAGGGGGACGACAGCGAGCGCGACGTCGCCCAGCGCCTCGGTCATGATGCCGCCGAGGCCAAAAGCCACCACAGGTCCGAACACCGGGTCCCGCTTGAGCCCGGCCAGCAGTTCCCGGTCGCCTGCGACCATCTCCTCCACGAGCACGCCTTCAAGGGCGGCTCCGGCCCGCTCGGCTATGAGCCGGTAGGCGGCCGCGACGGCTGCCGGCTCATCTGCCGGGATGCGAAGTTGCACCAAGCCGCCCTCGGTCTTGTGGTGGATGGCGGCGCCCGCGGCCTTCAGGGCCAGCCGGCCGCCGATGCGGGCGGCGGCGGCGACAGCGTCGGCCTCGGAGGTCACCAGGAAACCGGCCGGCACCGGCACGCCGTACAGGGCGAGCAGTTGCTTGGAGCGCCACTCGTCCAGGGCCGGCAGTCCGGCGGACACGGCCGCGTTCACTAGGGCCGCGGCCTCGGCCGCGGCGGCACCGGTCATTCTCACCTTCTCGGTCATGGTCAGACGTCCCCCTGGAGTGCCCGGTTTACAGTTTCGGGGGGAATTCGGGCAGTTCGGCGAACTCCGGATGCTTCTCGGCCCCCGGGATCCGCGCGGCGCGGAGGGCGGCAGCGCGGTAGCGGCCCCAGTCGGCCAGTTGCAGGATGGACATCTTCTGCGCTTCCAGCGAGCCCTCCGCGTGAATGGTCAGCACGTCCTCGTAGCAGGAGGTGAGGTCGCGGATGAGCTTGGCCATGCGCAGCCGGTGCTCGGTGGGCACGCCGGCTTTGCCCGCGAAGTACTTCTCCATGAAGTCGTGAGTGGCGGGATTGTAGAAGTCCTTGGACGACGGCGCGGTGACGATGATGCCCCCGCCGATGTCCTGGATGTACTTGGTGGCCTGATGCCAGTTATCGGCGAAATAGAACTTGCAGATATTGGCGATCATCGGGTTGGGATAGACCAGGTCTTCCTCGTTCACGCAATGCTCCACCGCTGCCTTGCCGAGGGTCTCGACGGCCTCGGTGTACATCACCAGCCAGGTGAGCTTCTCGCGCACGTGAGGCTTCTTGATGATGCCGTTGTACTCGGCCATCAGGCTGGCGGCCCCGGTGAAGAGTTCCAGCTCCAGGGCTTTGTAGGTCTCGGCGCTGAGACGGTGGAAGTTGGCGAACATGTAGGCCACTTCGCCCGCGAACTCCCACTCCCCCTTGAGGAAGATGCGGTCGTTCGGGATGAAGACGTTGTCGAAGATGATGGTGGCGTCGTTGATGTACACGGCGCCGGACACCGGGTTGTCGAACAGCGACACGCCCTCGTGGATCTCCGGCTGAGCGCAGATCATGGTGATACCCGGCGCGCTCAAGTTGATGCCGAAGGCCACGGCGTACGCGGCATCGTCCTGCTGCATGGCGCGGCACGGAGCGATGAGCACCTCGTTGCAGGCCGGGGCCTGGCTGATGTGGGTCTTCGCACCGGTGACGATGATGCCGTCGGGCCGCTCCTCAACTATACGGACGTAGAAGTCTTTGTGCTGCACCTGCTCGCTCGGCCGCAGACTCCGGTCGCCCTTGATGTCGGTGAGGCCCATGGCGAAGGCCAGATCGTTCTTCTGCAGGTGCTTGCGATAGGCCTGGACGTTCTTGGCGTAGCTGGTGCCGTACTTCTTGTCCACCCGGCGAGACACCACGGTGACGGCGTTGAGGCCGTCCTTGGCCACGAACTTGGCGCCGGTCGGCTTCCCGAAGCAGACGCGGGCCCACAGCTTGACCACCTCGCGGAGGCGGAAGAGGTCCTCGGGGGTGCGCTGGGGCTGCAGCGCGAAGCTGACGCGTTCGCCGTCCTCGTCGAGAACGGTGAGCAGATCCTGGTAGCGCGGGTCGCCCGCCATGATGTAGTCCATGGCGACCCAATCGTTGGTGATCTTGCAGACCGGGTGCGTGGTCACGTCGGGGACCAGTTCGCCGTCGAAGTAGACGACTCGCCCGTCTTTGAGGCTCTCCAGATACTGCTGTGGTGTCTTGATAGCCACGGTGTCCCTTCTCCTAGTGCGGGATTCCAAGCTCGACGGTGTTCCCCTCGAGATCAGTGCGGCTGAAGCTGAGGTAGGACACCTTGATATCGGTGAACTTGTTGTTCACAAGCTGGTACATGATGACGCCGTGGTAGTCGAAGGATTCGCCGGCCTTCACCGGACCAAACGGCGAATCATCATCATCCTTCTTGACGCCGAAGTGGGTCCACATCTGAATGGCGAGGCTATCCTCGTCGCTCACGAATCGCTCGACGTGCAGCTCTTCAGAGCATGATCTCCATATTTTGGCGTAGTGCGCTTTCATGCCCTCGGCGCCGTTGATCACGAGGGTGCCGTTGAGAACCACGCACGTGGGATCGATGTAATCCTCGAACGCGCCCGGATCACGCGCGTTGAACCGGGCGATGTAATCGTCGAACGTTGCTTTTTCCATGTCTGCTCCTTTGTAAGTTGTCGCTGCCCGTGTGGTTTGCTTTCGTGTGCCTCGCCGGCGGCGGACCTACAGCGCCTTGGCGGTCTGGAAGCCCGAGCGCACCGCGTGGACGATCATGCCCGCTTCCTTGCCGTCGCCGATGAGGTAGAGCTCGGGCACCTTGCCCTCGAGGGCCTTGTAGAGCTTGTCGTTGGGCTTGAGCGGCGCGGTCGGCATGACCGTGTCGGCCTCGAGTTCCACGTGTCGGCCGTCGGCGTCGTCGAAGGCCACGCCCTTGTCGGTGACGACCAGGTTCTTGACGCCGGTGATGACCCGCACGCCTTTGGTGGGGAACCAGTCCATCGTGAGACCCAGCCGGAAGTCGATGACCCCCTCGCCGATGACGTCGGTCGGTTCGAGCACCGTGACCTTGCGGCCCCGTTTGGCCAGATACTCGGCCACTTCGAGGCCATGGAGCCCGGCGCCCACGACGATGACGTTCTTGCCCATGCCGGGCAGATAGTAATGCGTGGCCCAGCCCAGGAATCTCGGCCCGAAGCGCCGCAGGTACGGCTTCACCTGCTTGTGCAGCGCTGGTGTGGTGACCACTTTCTTCTTCGCCTTGGCGCCGCCCGCCAGTTCGGGGGCCTGCAGCACGCCGCCTGTGGCCAGGATGACCGCGTCGGGCTTCATCGCCGCGATCGACTCGGCTGTGGCCTCTTTGCCCAGCTCCACTTTCACGCCGGTCGTGGTGACCTGGGTCTTCAGGTACTCCAGCAGGCAGGGCAGGTCTTCCAGCTCGAGGCCCTTGATGAGGCCGGCCAGCGGCACCAGACCACCGAGCTGGGACGCCTTCTCCACCAGAGTGACGTCGTGGCCGCGCAGCGCCGCCACGCGGGAGGCCTCCATCCCGGCCGGGCCGCCGCCGACGACCACCACTTTCTTCTTCCTGTCGGCCTTCGGCACCCCGTACATCCCGAAGCCCACCTGGGCGTTGACGCGGCAGTGGCGCAGGAACGACTCGTTCTGGTCAAGGCAGGTGCCGCACCGCGTGCACGGCGCCACCAGCTCCGGATGACCGGCCTTGAGCTTGTTCGGCAGTTCCGCATCCGCGATGAGCGGCCGGTTCATGCCGATGAAGTCGGCCTTGCCCTGTTCCAGCATCTGCTCGCCGAGTTCGGGGGTCACGTAGCCGATGAGGATGATGGGAACGTCGAACTTCTTCTTGGCTTCCTCGGTCATGGTGCGGATGGCCGCCTTGCCGAGATCCTTCGAGTAGTACTGGGACGGGATCTTGTCCAGCGGCACTTGGGCTTCCGGGAAGAACAGGTAGTCGGGCAAGAAGCCCGGCACGTGGAGGCCCAGCCAACTGCTGCGGATCATCAGGGCGTCCGCTCCGGCATCGATGAGCCAGCCCATAGTCTCCAGCGCCAGCGTGTGATTGAAGACCTTGTCGTCGGGCTCGCCCAGCAGGTAGCCGGTCTCGAACCCGTTCACGCAGACCACGATGGGGAAGTCGTCACCGCAACGCTTCTTGATGCCGCTGACGATGTCGAGGGCCAGCTTGGCCCGTTTCTCCTGGGTGCCCCCGTATTCGTCATCGCGCAGGTTCCACCAGGGGGACATGAAGTTCATCGTGATGTGGGTGCTGCCCATGTTCAGATCGACGCCGTCGAAGCCGGCCTTTTGCGCGCGCTCGGCCGCGTCGATGTACTTGCGGGTGATCTCCTGGATCTCTGGGATGGTGAGCGGCCGGATCGTGTCCCGGTGGAAATCGCTCATCTTGTTGATGCTGCGAGGGGAAGCGCCGATGGGCGGGCCGTCGTAGGTGGCCGGGTGGTTGGGGAACAGCGGGTTCTGCCAGGGGCCGTCGTGCTCCATCTGCATGAAGGTCGGGCAGCCGTTGCTGTGGATGAGATCGACGAGCTGCTTCATCCCTGGGATGAACCTGTCGTCGTCCATGCGGTAGCGATGGTGCCAGCGGCAGCCCTGCGGGTAGTCCACAGTAGGCGCTTCGACCGCGATAATCCCCACCCCGCCCCTTGCCAGCGCGTCGTAGAAGCCCAGGGTGTTGTCGTTCATCGAGTCGAACTCGGTCTCCTCGAAGGAGTGCATGCCCGCCGCGGACTTGTAGATGCGGTTGCGGGTCTTCACCTTGCCGATCATGCCCGGCTCGAGCAGCTTCGAATAGTTGGTGACTGCCATCAGATCCTTCCAGTCCTCTTCAGTGCCTACAGCGTTGCAGTTTGTGTCAGACCGGCTCGAAGGCGCCGATCTCCGTGAGGTAGTCGATCATCTTGAGGTAGAGCTCGTCCCGCTTCTTGAGGATATCCGCCTCGCTCCGGCCCTGGTAGTCGTAGATGCCGGCGCCGGATTTGGCGCCGCAGCGTCCGGCATTGACCCGGTCCTCCACGAACGAGTAGACCTTACCCACGTTCTTCTGATAGGCGAGGAGCATGTCCAGGCCCTGGAAGTCGAAGGTCTGCATGACGCCCACGATCGGCAAACGGATGCCGAGCGTGGCCTTGATGGCGTCGTCTATCTGCTCCGGCTCCACCAGACCTTCCTGCACCATGTCCATGCAGGTCTCGCCGATGGCGCGCTGGATGCGGTTGACGATGAAGCCCGGGCCGAACTTCTTCATGACCACGGGGGTCTTGTTGCAGGCCTTCATGAGGTCCACGGTGAAGACCAGGGTCTCAGGCGCCGTCTCCGGGCCGGGCACCACTTCCGCCAGCGGGATGATGTGGGCCGGCGCGAAGAAATGCGCGACTACCACGTTCTTCTGCCGGGCGGCCGGCACGAACTCGAACACATTGAGGCTCGAGGTGTTGCTGGCGAACACCGTGCGCGCGGGGCAGACACCGTCGAGCTCGGCGTAGAGGGCGGTCTTGGCATCCTTGTTCTCGGCGATGGTCTCCATCACGAAGTCGGCTTCCTTGCCGGCTTCCGCCACCGATTGGGTCGGGTGGATAAGGGACAGCGCCCGGTCGGCGTCGGCCAGGGTCAGGCTGCCGTGGGCCACCAGGGTGGACAGGGCGTCCTTCGCCGTGGCGACGCCCTTGTCGAGTGTCTCCTGCTTGCGCGAGTAGAGCGATACCTCGTAGCCGCACATGGAGAACACCAGGGCGAGACCGGGACCCATGGTCCCCGCCCCGAAGACTGCGACCTTCTTGATGTCTTTCACCTGCATGTCACTGCCTCCGCTAGGCCTTGCAACTGCGGCCGCCGTCAACGTACACGACCTGGCCGGTCATGTAGTCGGAAGCAGCGGAGGCCAGGTAGACGACGGTGCCCATGAGCTCTTCCGGTTCGGCCACCCGGCCGAGGGGATGCAGAGCGGTGGCGCCGGCCAGGACTTCCGGCGGCAGAGCGGCCTTCATGCCCGGCGTGAAGATCACCGACGGGCCGATGGCGTTCACGTTGATGCCGTGCTTGGCCCATTCGAAGGCCAGCATGCGGGTGAGGTTGTGCACGGCGGACTTGCTGGCGCAGTAGCCCACGTTGCCGGCCAGCGGCACCCCGCGGTCGCCCGCGACGGACCCGATGTTGATGATCTTGCCTTTGCCCTTGTCGATCATGACCTTGCCGAACTCCCGGCTGGTCAGCATGATGCTCCTGACGTTCTGGGCGAAGAGCGCGTCCCAGTTGTCGGTGACGATTGAGTCGAAGGGCTCTTTGATGTTGAGGCCTTGGGAGTTCACCAGGATGTCCACGGTGCCCATGTCGGCCACGATCTTCTCGCAGGCCGCCTTAACGCTGGCCTCATCGGTGGCGTCCATCTGGAACGCCTTGACCGGGTTCTTGACCTCGGGATCGGCCGAAAGCTCGTCGGCCACGCCCTGCAGCTTCTCCAGGTTGCGGCTGCACAGCGCCACGTTCGCGCCATACCGGGCCAGCCCGAGGGCCAGCGCTTTGCCGATGCCCCCGCCGCCGCCTACCACGACCGCCACTTTGCCGTCGAGTCTGAACAAGTCCACCATCACTGCCTCACTTTGTCTCGTACTTTCGCCCGCGTGTCGCGCCGCCCCCGGCGCTCCTCGGTCTTGGGTGGGTCTACCTATAGGGGAGCCAGCACTCCATCAGCTCGTCGATGGGCCACAGGCTCAGCCGCTCGTACCCGTCCTTCGTCACCAGGATGTTCTCTTCCAACCGCACGCCGAACTTGCCACCCTTCTGGCCCGCGTACGTCTCGACGGCCAGCACCATGCCTTCTTTGAAGGTCTGCTGGGGCACGCCCGCCACCTGGTTCATGCGGTTGAAGAAGGGACGGTCGTGCAGGGTGAGGCCCAGACCGTGACCGAGAGCATAGGGGCCGACCTCGGCCCACGTGTTGTGCCCCCAGTACTTCGGGCTGTCCGGCCACTTCTCCAGCACTTCCCAGTCGGTGGAGCCGTCTTTGATGGCCTCCATGCCGTCGTACAGCATCTGACGGCACTCTTCGTAGACCGCTTTCTGCTCCGGGCTGGCTTTGCCCACACAGAACGTGCGGTAGACGCACGATTTGTAGCCCTGGTATGAGGCGCCATCCACGTCGATGTAGACGAGGTCGCCGACCTGTAGGGGCTTGTCGGTGAAGGACCAGCCATACGGGTTGGTGTTGGCGCCCGAGCAGCACACCAGGTCCTCGGTGTGGTCGCAGCCCTCCTCGTACAGGGCCTTGATGCCGATGCCCACCAGGTCCATCTCCCGGGTGCCGGGACGGATGGCGTCCACGATGGCGGCGAAGGCCTTCTCCGAGTTAGCGCAGGTGATGCGCATGAGCTCGATCTCGTCTTTGGTCTTGATCATGCGGGCATGATCCATAATCGGCTTGGCATGCACCACTTCGATGCCCCTGGCCTTGAAAGCCTCGGCGTAGATGTAGGAGAGCGTGGTTCCGTCGATGCCCAGAGGTTCCTTCTCAACGCCGTACTGCACCATGAAGTTGAAGATCTGGTCGACCACGTTCTGCACCACCTTGTCGGTAGGCAGGAACGCGGCGATCTTGGCGATACCGGCCGGCGCGTGGATGCGGCCTTCCATCCAGGGCATGCGGCGGATGAGGCCTTCCTGGTCATTTCCCCCGATGATGTGCGGGTCGCCATTGCGGGCGCAGAAGCAGAACTGCGCTTCGAGCGGCCGGTTGGGAGTGGTGATGTAGTAGCCGGTCAGGTAGCGGACGTTGGCCTCGTCCCATGTGACGACGGCGCCGAGGCCGGCCTTGTTGATCTCGTCCTTTGCCCGCTGCAGCCGCTCGGCCCGCAGCCGGCGATAGTCGATCCGTTCTTCATAGTCGACGGCGAACTTGCCCAGCACCATATCGGTCCCCTTAGCGTCGTTCTGCGGTTAGAGTCGCTCGAAGATGGCGCAAGCGCCGATGCCGCCGGCCACGCACATCGTGACGGCGCCGTACTTGGTCTCCGGGCGCTTCTGCATCTCGTGGAGCAGTGAGGCGGTAAGCTTGGCCCCCGTCGCGCCCAGCGGATGGCCCAGGGAGATGGCCCCACCGTTGACGTTCACTTTGTCCGTGTCGAGGTCCAGATGACGGCAGACGGCCAGCGCCTGGCTGGCGAACGCCTCGTTCAGTTCGATGAGGTCGAGGTCGCTGATCTTGATGCCGGCCAGTTTGCAGGCTTTGGGGATGGCCTTGATGGGGCCGACGCCCATGACACCCGGGTCCACGCCGCCGCAGGCGAAGCTGACGAAGCGGGCCAGCGGCTTGAGGCCGAGTTGGGACGCTCTTTCGGCGGTCATCATGACGGTCATGCCCGCGCCGTCGCTGGTCTGGGAGGAGTTGCCGGCGGTGACCGAGCCGTTCTTCTTGAACACCGGCTTGAGTTTCGCGAGAGTCTCCGGGGTGGTGCCCGGCCGCGGGCCCTCGTCCACGGTCATGATCTTGGTGTCGGCGATGACGGCTCCGTCCGGGCCCGGCTTGTAGTGGGTCACGGGCACGGGGACGATCTCGTCGTGGAAGCGCCCGGAGGCTATGGCCGCCAGAGAGCGGTCGTGGCTACGCGCCGCGAAGGCGTCCTGGTCTTCGCGGGAGACGTTGAACTGCGACGCCACCTTCTCAGCGGTTAGGCCCATGCTCAGGTAGGCGTCCGGGCTGGCGTCCATCAGGGCCGCACCGAACATGGGCTTGTTGCCTCCGCCCGGCACCCGCGACATCGATTCGACCCCACCAGCCATCATGACCTCGGCCATGCCCGACATGATCTGCATGCCGGCGAAGGCGATCGCCTGCAATCCCGAGGAGCAGAACCGGTTGACGGTCACGCCCGGGACGTCTATGGGCAGACCGGCCTGGAGCCAGGCGTTGCGGGCCACGTTCAGGCCTTGCTCAGCCTCCGGGAACGCGCATCCCATGATGAGATCGTCCACCTCGATGGGATCGAGGCCGGGAGCCCTCTCCAGCGCAGCCTTGAGGACCAGCACACCGAGGTCATCGGGGCGAACGGTCCGATATATCCCTTTGGGCGCCTTGCCCGTGGCTATCCGAACCGCACTGACTACAACTGCTTCTTTCATCAGAACTCCTTGCTGCGCCGCGTCCCGCTCAGTTGCGGAGGGGTTTGCCGGTGGTGAGCATGGCCTGCATCCGCTCCAGCGACTTGGGCTGCCTGCAGACCTCCAGGAACGTCTTGCGCTCCAGATGAAGCAGGTACCATTCGTCCACTTCGGTCTGCGGGTCGACGTCGCCGCCGCTCAGTACGAAGGCGACCTTCTCGCCCAGGTAGCGGTCGTGCTCCGAGATGAACTGGCTCTGGCCCATGTTGTAGAGGATGCTGCGGAAGTTGCCGATGCCGTCGTAGCCCATGACCTTCACCTTGGCCGGCACGGGTGGCTGGTAGCCGGCCCCGAGCATGCCCAGCGCGACCTGCTTGGCCGCGTAGATGACGCCTTCGCGGTTCATGGTCACGCCGTCGCCCTTGCGCATGTAGTTCAGGTCGAAGGCTTCCCAGGCAGACCCGGTGACCTTGGCCTGTGCCAGCGCCTCGAAGGCGGGCATGAGGTTGGGCCACGGCCATACGACGCCCTTGAGGACGTCCATGCCCCGGATGAGCGATTCCTTGATGCCGCCGGCCGACGGGATGAGGCCCACGCTGGTCTCGACCAGTCCCATGGCGACATCGGCCTGCGCTTGGATGCGATCGCAGTGCAGGCAGATCTCCAGGCCGCCGCCCAGTACGCGGCCGAACGGGGCAGCCACCACCGGGATCGGCGAGTATTTGAGGGCCATGCTCGTCTTCTGGACGTAGCGGATGGTGGCGTCGATGGCGTCGAAGTCGCCGGCGTTGATGCGGTCGGCCATGTACTTCATGTCGGCGCCGCCGGAGAAGTGCGGCCCCTGATGGCCGATCACCAGTGCGTCATAGTCGCGTCCGGCCTGGGCGAGGATCTTCTCGAGGAAGCGGTGGACGTCCTCGGTCATCATGCCGGCCTTGGTGCGGAACTCGAGGCAGGCCACCCGATCGCCTAGGTCGATGAGACCGGCGGCCGGCGATTCGTCCAGGGTCTTGCCGGCGGCCTTGAGGTCGGCCAGGCTGATCTGGCGGGGCCGCGGAGCCAGCGGCGCGTATTTCTTCTGGGGGCCGTACGTGCTGAGCACGGGGCCGTCCTGTTTGTAGAAATGGGGGTCGTCCGAAGCGGCCAGCGCCAGGACCCACTCGGGGACAGCGCGGCCTTCGGCCTGCATGCGGGCCACCGTTTCTTTGACTCCAAGGGCGTCCCAGAGCTGGAAAGGCCCGATCTCCCAGCCGAAGCCCCAGACCATGCCCCGGTCGATCTGGGCGATGTCCGAGCAGATCTCGGGGATGCGGTTGGCCGAGTAGACGAAGCAAGCGGCCAGGAGGTCCCACCCGAAACGGGCGGCGGCGTCATCGAAGGAGATGAAGGTGCGAACGCGCTCCACAGGGTCGGAGACCTTGTTGGCCTCGGCCAGGCTCGGCTGCCGCGGGTCCTGCCACGGCTTGTACTCGAGCGTGGCCGGGTCGATCACCAGGGTGCGCTTCTCCCGGAAGAAGCTACCACCGGTCTTCTCGCCCAGATAGCCCTTGGCCACCATGTCGAGGATCCACTGAGGGAGCTTCCACTCCTCGCGCATCTCGTCATCGGTGGCGGTGGCGTAGTGGGCAGCCACCGCGTAAGCCAGGACGTCCGTGCCGGCCAGGTTGGAGGTCCCGTAGGTGGCGGTGACCGAACGGGCGAGGGCCCGGCCGCTCGCCGCGTCCACTTCCTCGATGGTCAGCCCGTACTTGTCCATGGCGTTGATGGCGTACACCGTGGAGAACATCCCGATGCGGTTGGCCACGAAGTTCGGCCGGTCGTTGCTGAAGACCACGCCCTTGCCCAGCCGCAGTTCGGCGAAGTCCTGGAGTCCGGCGACCATGCCTGGGTCGGTCTTTTCGCCGGGGATGAGCTCCAAGAGGTACATATAGCGCGGCGGGAAGAAGAAGTGGGTGCCGAGGAAGCGGGTCTTGAGATCCTCGGGCAGGTCCGCCGCCATGGCGTTGACGGAGAGCCCCGACGAGTTGGTGGACACGATGGTGTTCGGGCCGACGACCTTTGCCACCCGCGCCAGCAGGTCCTTCTTGATGTCGAGCTTCTCGACGACCGCTTCCACCACCCAGTCGACGTCGGCCAGTTTGGCCAGGTCGTCGTCGAAGTTGCCGGGGGTGAGCAGTGCCGTGCGGCTGGGGTGAGCGAACGCGGCCGGCCGCCCCTTGAGCGCCGTGGCGATGGCCGTCTCGGCCAGGCGGTTCCGCACCGCTTTGCTCTCCAGCGTGAGCTTCTTCTTCTGTTCTTCTTCGGTCAGCGTCGTCGGCGCCATATCCAGAAGAAGAGTGGGGATGCCCGCGTTGGCCAGGTGGGCGGCTACCGCCGTTCCCATGCGTCCGGCGCCCAGCACCGCAGCTTTACGGATCATCAACATTCGCAGCCTCCTCGAGGTTCTTGGCTGGTGAAGGACGAAGCCCCGGCCCCCGGAACGCACTGAGCGGCGGGGTAGTATGTCCTCAGTCGCGCAAATAGCGCTGCTATTTGCCCTCCCTGCGTTCTTCTCTCTCGCATGCTCATCGCATTCCGGTGACGAGGCGTCATCCTTCACCAGTCCTCTATCCGCGCTCGACGCCGAGTCCGCGGAAAATGAAGTCGACAAGGGTCTCGACGGCCGCGTCGTAAGCGGCCTGATCGTGCAGGTCCACATTCCAGCCACGCATGGCCAGGAAGGTGCACAGATAGGCGACGATGCTGGCGGCCATGTGCTCCTGCGCGGTGTCGCCCGCCCGGCCGGGAAGCTCGGAGATCTGGTGACAGTAGAAGCCCACCACGTTCCGATCGTCGAGGTCCAGGGCCTTCTGCAGGTGCTCCCGGTCCATGTACTTGCTCTCGGTGAAGATGAACTGGTAGAGGTTGCGGTTCTCCGAAATATGCTTTATCGAAGTGCGAACGCCGTGCTCGAGCCGGGCCACCGGGTCGGTGATCTGCTCGAAGCCGGCGTCGGCCAGGCGCCTGTACCACTGTTCCTGGCTGTAGAGGTGCATCAGGAACAGGATGTCGTCCTTGGAAGAGATGTAATGGTACAGCTGGCCCATCGACATGTCGCAGGCCGCGGCGATGTCGCGGATGGAGGTGCCGTGGAACCCTTTTTCGAACAGGACGGCGCTGGCCCGCTCCACTATCTGCCGCTGCTTCATCTCGGTGAGCTCGCGGTCGGCAGGGCCGCCGGGCACATCGTGCTCGGCTACCCGCAACTGCATCTCTTCGAGGTGTCGCTGTGTGGTGTTCATGCTTTCCTGGATCTGTTCCTCTGGTATCGTTGCCACCGCTCCTCCCCGTGCTGTGGCTGAGTAGGGGCGGCGCGCCCCACTTTGCCGCTGTTCGATAGAGCGCTCGCTCTACGCATTCTGGCAGTCCGTCCGGATCGTGTCAAGTGAGCCACCCCTGTGCCAGCCGCAGCTACCGCGATCCTCTCGACTGCTACTTCTTGAGAAGCTCCGTCTTGAGAGCGGCGAGGACACCGAGCGCGTCCGCCACCGCCCCGAAGTCGGCCGCCCGGAAGATCGGTGCCTTCCTGTCCTTGTTGACGGCGATGACCGTGCCCGCCCCCGTGATGCCCGCCACATGCTGGAAGGCGCCGCTGATGCCCAGAGCGAGGTAGACCTTCGGCTTGACCGACTTGCCGGACGTGCCCACCTGGTGGTATTTCGGCAGCCACTTCTTGTCCACTACCGGGCGCGAGCAGGAAAGGGCGCCCCCAAGCAGGGCAGCCACTTCGCGGGCCGGTTCGATGTTCTCCTGGTCGCCGATTCCTCTCCCCACGGACACCAGCACGTCCGCCTGGGTGATGTCCACCCCTCCCCCGCTGGAATCGCGAAAGCCGGCGAACCGCCTTTGGGCAGCCGCGGAGAAGACGGGGGCGCTCGCCCGCGTGATCGTGGTCTGCCGGCCAGACGTGGTCCCCACCGGGAACGACCCCGGACGTACGGTGACCAGGTAGGAGCCGGCGGAGCGGAACGCCGAGCGGGCGAACATCTTGCCGCTGTAGACCTGGCGCACCACTTTCACTGCCGGTCCGTCGAGAAGGACGTCGACACAATCGGTGGCCAAGGGATGCCCGGTGCGCACGGCCAAGGCGGGAGCGAGATCCATGGACCAGGCCGTGTGGCCCAGTAGGACGAGCAGCGGGCTTCGCTCCGCCAAGAAGGCGCCGAGGACGTCGGCGTAGGCGTCCGGATCGAAGTGCTCCAGCCGGTCGTCCTCGTACACCACGATCTCGTCCGCCCGTCCCTCGAGCGCACCGACGAGTCCGTCAGAACGGGCGCAGAGCAGCGTTGCCACGACCCGGTGCCCGTGGGCCCGGCCCAACTCACCCGCCTTGCTCAGCATCTGCAGCGTGACTTCGCGCACCTGCTGCTCGCGGTGTTCCGCCAGCACGACTATCTCAGCCATTGGAGCCTCCCACCTTCTCCCGGATGATCGCGAGGATCCTCGCCGCTATCGCCGGGCCGTCGCCCGCCAGCATCTCCGCCGCCCCGGTCTCCGGCGGCAAGTACATCTCTTCCAGCGTCAGATCGGGGGTGAGATCCGCGGAG
>Ga0182021_10006069_pt1 | contig 14338 bp, 12 predicted proteins | sample 612E3MmetaG_FD_120493 | JGI IMG/M metagenome (GOLD analysis project Ga0182021, IMG submission 120493) | Permafrost microbial communities from Stordalen Mire, Sweden - 612E3M metaG (Illumina Assembly) | ecosystem: Environmental > Terrestrial > Soil > Wetlands > Permafrost | place: Sweden... | reverse complement strand
GCCCGACATCCTCGACAGCGCCCTGCTCCGGCCGGGCCGGTTCGACCGCCGGGTCGTGGTCAACATGCCCGATGTCAAAGGCCGGGAGGAGATCCTCAAGGTCCACATCCGCAAGATCCCGCTCGACAAGGACGTCGACCTCTCCGTCCTGGCCCGGTCCACTCCGGGATTCTCCGGCGCCGACCTGGCCAACATGGTCAACGAGGCCGCCCTGATCGGGGCGCGCAACAGCCAGAGCTCGGTCACCATGAAGGACATGGAATACGCCAAGGACAAGGTCCTGATGGGCGTCGAGCGCAAGAGCATGATCATCAGCGATGAGGAGAAGAAGAGCACGGCCTTCCATGAAGCCGGCCACGCCCTGGTCGCCGCCCTCATTCCCGAGGCCGACCCGATTCACAAGGTCACGATCATCCCGCGCGGCATGGCCCTGGGCATCACCCAGCAGTTGCCGCTCGACGACCGCTACACCTACAGCAAGGAATACCTCGAAGCCCAGCTCTCCGTCCTCCTGGCCGGCCGGGTTGCGGAGAACATCTTCCTCGGCCAGACCACGACGGGCGCGGCCAACGACTTCGAGAAGGCGACCGAGATCGCCCGGAAGATGGTCTGCCAGTGGGGCATGTCCGAGCTCGGGCCGCTGACCTACGGCGAGCGCGACGACCTGATCTTCCTCGGCCGCGAACTGGCCGTGAACAAGAACTTCAGCGAGCGGACGGCCGAGCGCATCGACGACGAAGTCAAGAAGATCATCCACCGGAATTTCGAGCGGGCCCAGCAGCTCCTCGACGCCAACAAGCCCAAGCTCAAAAAGATCGCCAAGCTCCTGCTCGAGAAGGAAATCATCTCCTCCGACGACATCAACGCCATCGTCAAGGGCCGCCGGGCGAAGCCGGCCAAGCCCGCGCCCGACGGGACGCCGTTCCTCGCGGCCGGCATGCCCGCGGGGCCCGCGCCGTCCACGTCCTCGGCCGCTTCCGCCGTCACGTCCGCCCCTGCGGCCCCGTCCGCGACGTCCGCGACGTCCGCGACGTCTGCGTCGACCGAGTCGACCGAGAAGGAGTCCGAGCCGGACAAGGGATAGAACGAGAGGGGATGAAGAACGAAACCGCATTCCGGGTCCGCGGGACGGTCCACCGTCTCGCCGATCGGACCTGGATCATGGGCATCGTCAACGTCACCCCCGATTCCTTCTATGACGGCGGCCGGTTCGCCGACCCCGGGCGCGCCGTCGACCACGCCCTGGAGCTCGCCGCCGAAGGCGCCGACATCATCGACGTCGGCGGCGAGAGCACCCGGCCCGGCTCCGACCCCATCCCCGCCGCCGACGAGCTCGGCCGCGTCGTGCCCGTCATCGCCGGGCTGCGGCGGCGATCGCCAGTCCTGATCTCGGTCGACACGACCAAGCCCGAGGTCGCGGAGGCCGCCCTCGACGCGGGCGCGGACATCATCAACGACATCACGGCCGGGGAGGGCCTCGACCACCGGATGCTCGGCCTGGCCGCCCGCCGCGACGCCGGCTTCGTCCTGATGCATATACAGGGCACGCCCAAGACCATGCAGGACGGGCCCCGGTACGACGACGTCGTCGGCGAGATCCGAAGGTTCTTCGCCGGGCGCCTCGAAACCGCCCGGGCGTACGGACTCCCCCTCGAAAATATCGTCCTCGACCCGGGGATCGGCTTCGGCAAGCGGCTCGAGGACAACCTGGCCCTGCTCAACGGGCTCGGCGCGTTCACCGGCTTCGGCCGTCCGCTCCTCGTGGGCCCGTCGCGAAAAGGATTCATCGGCAAGCTCCTGGACCTCCCCTCGGCCGAGGACCGGCTCGAGGGATCGATCGCGGCCGCGGTCGTGGCCGTCGTCCGCGGGGCGCACATCCTCCGCGTCCACGACGTCCGTGCCGTCCGCCGGGCCGTCCTGGTGGCGGAGGCGATCACGGGCGCGCCTTCCCCCGCGGCCGTCGCGGCGGCGGCCGCGGCTTCGGGCCCGGCCGGGACGAGCGGAGAGGAGGCCGGCCGTGTTCGATAACATCCTGACCGCCCTCCACAGGTCCACGATCCTGGACCTCCTCGACGTCCTTCTCGTCGCTTTCATCCTCTACTCGTTCTTCCTGCTGATCAAGGAGACCAAGGCCTACCGGATGGCCATCGGCCTCGGAATCATCGGTCTCCTGTTCCTCTTCACCCAGTGGAGCCGGATGGTGGTCTCCAACTGGTTGCTGAGGAATTTCGTCACGTACCTGATCATCGCCGTCATCGTCCTGTTCCAGAGCGAGATCCGCCGCTTCCTGACGGGATTCGGCACGCGCTCGTTCCGCAAGCCCCTCGCCCTGCGCTCGTTCCAGGAGAAGATCGAGGACCTGTTCATCGCCGTGGACTACATGTCCCAGAAGAAGATCGGGGCCCTGATCGCCATCGAGAAGGACCTGCCCCTGACCGTCTACGTCGACCGCGGGACGAAGATCGACGCCATCATCTCCAAGGACCTGATCGTCAGCCTGTTCTTCCCCCACTCGCCGCTCCACGACGGGGCCGTGATCATCCGGGGCGGGACGATCGACGCGGCGGGCTGCCTGCTGCCCCTCCCCGCTTCGCACAACCTGCGCTCGGAATTCCTGGCCCGGACGCGGCATTTGGCCGCCCTCGGGCTCAGCCAGGAGACCGACGCGGCGGTCATCGTCGTCTCCGAGGAGACGGGCGGCATTTCGCTCGCGGCGCGCGGCGTCCTCGAGGGCATCCAGGACACCGACACGCTCAAGGAACGCCTGCTCGAGTACCTGAAATCATGAACCGCCATCCCGCGACCCTCATCACCCGCAACTGGCCCCTCAAGCTCACCGCCCTGCTGCTGTCGTTCATCCTGTGGATGACGCTGATCCCCGAGGAGAAGATCAACTCGGACAAGACGCTCACGGTCGCGCTCGAGATGCGCGGCCTCCCGGCCGACTTCGAAGTCGTGGAAAAGCCGCAGGGCACGGTCGAGGTCACGCTCCGGGCGAACAACCGCGTGCTCAACCAGCTGTCGGCGGCCAACGTGCGCTGCCTCCTGAGCCTGGAAAAGGCCACGGTCAACCAGGAGGACTACCCCCTGAACCCCGACATGATCGCCGCTCCCGCCGAGGCGAAGGTCATCCGGCTCATGCCCAACAAGGTCCAGATCAAGATCGAGCGGGCCAAGGAAGTCTCGATGGAGATCGCGCCCGAGATCATCGGCAAGCCCAAGCCGGGCTTCAAGGTGGCGCGGACCGAGATCGTCCCGTCGAAGGCCTTCGTCCGGGGCCCGGAGAGCAAGATCAAGCCCAAGGACCGGATCCGCACCAGCCCGATCGACATCACCGGCCTGGCTCAGACCGCCGAGTTCGAGGCCGACCTCATCCTCCCCAAGCCCGAGCTGCGCCTGACGACCGCCCAAACCAAGGTCAAGGTGCGCGTCGTCATCTCCGCGGAATAATCCATGAAGAGATTATTCGGCACCGACGGCATCCGCGCCGTCGCCGGGGAATATCCCCTGGACGCGCCCTCGATCCACGCCCTGGGCGGGGCCCTGGTCGGGCTCCTGCGCGAAGAGGGCCTCGCGCCGGACGTGCTCATCGGCCGCGACACGCGCGAATCGGGGCCGTGGATGGAGGCGGCCCTCGCCGGGGGGATCCGGGAGGCGGGCGGCCACCCGATGTCCGCGGGCGTCATCCCCACGTCGGCGGTCTCCACCATCACGAACCGGCACCACTTCAACGCGGGCGTCGTGATTTCGGCTTCGCACAACCCGTACCACGACAACGGGATCAAGATCTTTTCCTCGATAGGACACAAAATCTCCGACGCCTGGGAGGCGCGCCTCGAGGACGTCGTCCTCCGCGCCCCGAAGCGCGGCGCGGGGAAAGAGGCGGCCGTCCGAACCGACCCGGCGTTCGGCGCCGAGTACGCGGCGTTCCTCGAAGGCGCGCTGGCAGGCGTCGCTTTCCCGCGGAGGCTGAAGGTCGCGCTCGACTGCGCCAACGGGGCGGCGTCGGCGGTCGCGCCCGGCGTCCTCCGCAAGCTGGGGCTCGAGGTCATCGCCGGCGGGTGCTCGCCCGACGGGAAGAACATCAACAGGGCCTGCGGCTCGCTTCATCCGCACGACCTGGCCAGGACCGTGGTCAAGGCGCGGGCCGATATCGGGATCGCCTACGACGGCGACGCGGACCGCGCCCTGTGGGTGGACGAGACGGGCCGCATCCTGAACGGCGACCACACGCTCTTCGTCCTGGCCCGGTTCATGGTCGGCCGGGGGCGGCTGAAGACCTCGTCCGTGGTGGCCACGGGCATGAGCAACATGGGGCTCGAGAACACGCTCGGGGAGATGGGCCTGGCGCTCGTCCGGACCAAGGTCGGCGACAAATACGTCCTCGACAAGATGATCGAGCTCGGGGCGAACCTCGGCGGCGAGCAGTCGGGGCACACGATCCTCCTCGACGAGTGCCCTACGGGCGACGGCATCCTGACCGGGCTGCGGATGCTCGAGGTCATGGCGGCCGAAGGCCGGCCCTTGTCGGCGCTCGTGGAGGGACTCCGCGAATATCCCCAGGTCCTGCTGAACGTCCCGGTGGCCCGGAAGGAAGATTTCCGCCGGATCCCGGAGATCGCGGCGGCCATGGACCGCGTGCTGGCCGAATTGGCGGGGCGCGGGCGGCTCGACGTGCGGTACTCGGGGACGGAGCCGGTGGCGCGGGTGATGGTCGAGGGCCGGGAGCTCGACGCCATCCAGTACTTCGCCCACTCGATCGCCGACGCCATCAACCACAGCTTGGGGTCAGGTCTCAACATTTCAACAAAGTAAAAATCCCCAGGCGGGGGGCAGGTCTCAACAATTCAACAAATCGGCTGTCGGGCCATTTTCCAACCGTTCGCCTTCATGGTATATTTGATTCGCGATCAACGAGATCGCGGGGTTGTTATCAATTGTTGAATTGTTGAGACCTGACCCCAAGGAGAGAAGGATGAGATTATCGGTCAACATCGATCATTTCGCCACGCTGCGGCAGGCCCGGCGGGCGGCGGAGCCCGAGCCCGCGCTGGCCGCGCTCCTCGCCGAGCAGGCCGGCGCAGCCGGCATCACGACCCACCTCCGGAGCGACCGGCGTCACATCAACGAGCGCGACCTGCGCCTGTTGCGCGAGGTCGTCAAGACCAAGATCACGCTCGAGATGGCGGCGACGGCCGACCTGAAGAAAGTCGCGCTCGCGATCAAGCCCGACGCCGTCTGCCTGGTCCCCGAGAAGCCCGAGGAGCTGACCACGACGGGCGGCCTGGACGTCGTCGCCGGGCATAAACATCTCGCGCCGTACGCGACCGCGCTGGCTAAGGCCGGCATCCGCGTCTCGATCTTCGTCGACCCCGCCCCCCGCCAGATCGAAGCCTGCGCCGCGCTCGGCGCGCCGCAGATCGAGATCCACACCGGCCTCTACGCCGATCTGAAGCCGGGAGCGGAGCGCGAACGGGCGCTCGCGGACGTGATGAGGGCGGCCGAGCTCGGCGCCAGACTAGGCCTCGAGGTCACGGCCGGCCACGGGCTGGATTACCACAATGTCGGCCCGATCGTCGCCATCCCCGAGCTCACCGAGCTCAGCATCGGCTTCTCGATCGTCGCCCGCGCGGCCATCGTCGGCGTCACGTGCGCCGTGCGGGAGATGGTCGCACTACTCCGGCCCCGGCCATGAAGATCGACATCGATCGCTTACGCCGCGACATCGAGGATCTCGGCCGCATCGGCCGCGACGAAAACGGCGGTGTCACCCGCCCGTCCTTTTCCACGCCCGACCTCGAAGCGCGCGCCTGGCTCCGCGCGCGGATCGAGGCTGCCGGCCTCGCCTACCGCGTCGACGGCGCGGGCAACATCTTCGGCCGGCTGGAGGGCGCGGGCAAGCCGGGAAGCGTGTCCCCCGCCGCGGACGCCCGTCCCGCCAAAACCGTCATGGCCGGCTCTCACATCGACACCGTGGTCAACGGCGGGATGTTCGACGGCGCGGCCGGCGTCCTCGCCGCCCTCGAATGCCTGCGCGTCATCAAGGACAGCGGCGTGCGCACCGCGCTCCCCCTCGAGGTTGCGGCCTTCACCGACGAGGAAGGCAACCTCGTCGGCGATTTCCTGGGCAGCCGGGCGTTCCTCGGGCGCCTGAAGCGGGATTTCCTCGAGAAAGAGCTCACGTCCTACGGCCGCCCGCTCAAGGACATCCTCAAGCGGACCGAATTCACGATCGAGTCGATCCTCAACGCCCACTACGCGGCGCCCGAGCTCGAGGCCTACGTCGAGCTCCACATCGAGCAAGGCCCCGTCCTCGAGACCGAGGACGTCCCGATCGGCATCGTCAGCAACATCGCCGGCAAGCACTACCGCTGGTGCTCGTTCACCGGCACGGCCAGCCACGCCGGGACGACGCCCCTCGAGCTGCGCCAGGACGCGTTCCTCGGCCTGGCCGATTTCGCCCTCCGGAGCACGCAGCTCGTGGCCACGCACCACTACGGGAGCATGGTCACTGTGGGCAAGATCCTGGTGATGCCGGGGGCGTTCAGCATCGTGCCCGGGCAGGCGGACTTCTCGTTCGAGTTCCGGAGTCCCTCGGCCGAAACGCTGAAGACCCTCGAGCGCGTCTTGTTCAACATGGCCGATGACATCGCCGCGACGCGCGGGCTCGGTTTCTTGTCGAGGATCGTGGACGAGACGAAGCCCGTCGCGACCTCGCCGCGCCTCACGGAGATGCTGCGGACGGAATGCCGGAAGCTCGACATCCCTTGGCTGATGATGCCGAGCGGCGCCGGCCACGACGCCCAGATCCTGGCCGAGGCCGCGGACACGGGCATGATCTTCATCCCGTCGCCCGATGGCATCAGCCACTCGCCCAAGGAGACGGTGCGCTGGGATGATCTGGAGAAGGGCGCGAATTTGCTCCTAAGCGCGCTCATAAAATTGGCGACGTGACGGCCGTCATTGCGAGCGACCTTTGGGAGCGAAGCAAGCGCGTCTGTCAAATGTCATCCCGAGCCCTAGCGAGGGATCTCCTCTCAAAGAACCCGAAGTCTCTCGTTCAGGAAGAGGAGATCCCTCGGCAAGGCCTCGGGACGACGCAGGGCGTCGGCCCGCCATGACATTGGACGACGCCGCGGAATGCATCTGGCGCGCCGGATTGGACGGCGTCGCGCCGCAGCGGCTGATCGACAACGGCGTCGCAATCCAAGGGGATACGCTTGAGATCTCGGGGCTCGGCTTGGCGGGTCCCGGCGGCGCACCGAAGAAATTCGATCTGTCTGCCCAAGAATGCATCTACCTGATCGCATTCGGGAAAGCGGCGCCCGGCATGGCCGCGGCGATGGTCGATGTGTTGGGGCGGCGCCTGCTCGCGGGGGTGATCGTCGCACGTCCCGGAGAGGGCGGGGCGATCGTCCGCGCATCGGGCGTGAGAGTGATCGAGGCGCCGCACCCGCTGCCCGACCTCAGGAGCTCCGAAGCGGCGCGCGAAATCCTCTCTCTCGCCTACGCGGCTTCAGACAGGGATCTTCTCATCGTCCTCCTTTCGGGGGGCGGATCGGCCCAGGTCGCCCTGCCGCTGCCCGGGATCACGCTCGAGGACAAGTTGCGGATCTCGCGCGACCTCATGCTGCGGGGCGCCGGCATCACAGAGCTCAATATCGTCCGCAAGCATCTCTCGGCCGTTAAAGGCGGCCGGCTGGCCGAAGCCGCGTACCCGGCCGCCGTTTTGAATCTCGCCGTTTCCGACGTGATCGGCGACGACCTGGAGACTATCGCCTCGGGCGCATCTTATTGGGATTCATCGACGTACGGCGATGCCCGGCGCATCCTCGAGAAGTTCGAGCTCTGGGAAGATGCTCCCGCCGCGATTCGAAAGATCATCGAAAACGGGCAGGCGGGCTTCATTCCGGAAACACCCAAGAAAGGACATCCGGCATTCGAACGCGTCTCGTCTTTCGTCGTCGGCAACAATGCCGTGGCCATCGAGGCGGCGCGCCGCGAAGCCGAGAAGCTCGGATTCGAAACGCGGGTCGCCGCCGCGCCCGACCAGGGCGAGGTGCGCATCGCGGCGAAAGCGTTTGCCGACCGGCTGCTCGATCTCGCCGCGGCGCGAAAAGGGCCGGCCGGGGATCGCGGCCGCCCGCTCTGCGTCCTGAGCGGCGGCGAGCTCACGGTCCAGGTCAAGGGACGCGGCCGGGGCGGTCGGAATCAGGAATTCGCGCTGGCCCTCCTTGCGGAGCTGGAGCGATCCGATCGCGCATCCGTACTCGAAGACCGCGACTGGCTCGTGGCGAGTCTCGGCACGGACGGGATCGACGGCAACTCGGACGCCGCCGGCGCCTGGATATCTAGCGCGAATTGGCGGCGCTCCCGCGAGCTCGGCCTGGATATGCGAGCCTATCTTGACGACAACGATTCCTACGGCTTCTTCTCGCGCGCCGGCGGGCTGATCGTCACCGGACCTACGGGGACGAACGTGATGGATATGAGGGTGCTACTTCTCAGATAGACGATGCACGCCGCGGGTGGCGCAGGCCGAAGCGAATGGGACGGAATAAGGGGACACAGAACGCCAGCCAACTCATATTGGACGATCCTCGCGGTTCTGTGTCCCATTTTTCCGGAACAGCCTTGTCATCCCGAGGCTATGCGAGGGATCTCCTCTGGATAAACGGGCGACCACGGGTTCCTAAAGAGGGGATCCCTCGGCAGGGCCTCGGGACGACCTAAAGGCTCGGATTGCTTCGGCCCCTCTACCGCATCGCTTGACGATGCGGCATGGGGGCTCGCAATGACTAGACGTCCCCCTCCGGGCGGAACGCCCGCCCGCGTTTGACCTCGCCGTGTATCTTTTTATCGGCCAGCATCTTGTCCTTGGCCCGCCTCGACCGCTTCCGCTTCTGGCGCCGGATCTTCTCGATCCGCGCCTGCTCCGCGCTCGCCGCCCCGCGCACCCTGGTTTCAATCTTGTCGGTCAGGATGCGCCGCGCAAAAAACCGGTTCAGCCCCTGCGACCGCTCCTGCTGGCACTTGACCTCGATGCCGGTCGGCACGTGCTTGAGATAAACGCACGTCTCGACCTTGTTGACGTTCTGCCCGCCCTTGCCGCCCGACCGGATGAACTTCTCGATGATGTCCGCCTCGCGGATGCCGAGCTCCTCCATCTTGAGCCGCAGGGCGGCCTCCTTTTCCGGACTGACGCTGCCTAAAGCCATCTTATTTTCCCCGCTCCAGATATAGCATATTTGACGGGCGGCGTCATGCCCCTTTTGTTGACCCCGCCCGGCAATTTGAATAGACTTCAATTTCCGCCCTGGCGGCTCCTTTTCCACGGCCGCCATCGCGAGAGGAGTCCCCATGAGAAATCATCGCGCATCCCTCGCCGCCCTCTCCGGCCTCGCCTTCGCGGCCCTGATCTTCGGAGTCGGCCTGGCCCTATTCGCCCCGCCCTCGGCGGCGCTCGCGCGGCAGTCCAAGCCGGCGCCCGCGCAGGCCGCGCCGGCCGCCGCCGTCACCGTCCCGCCGCCTCCGCCCGCCTCCGGCCCCATGACTGTGGCCGAGGCGACGAATTACGCCGCGACATCGAAGCACGCCGACGTCGTGGCCTTCGTCCGAGATCTCCAGAAGCTCAGCCCCCTCCTCCGCGTCGAGACCTATTTCCGGAGCTTCGAAGGCCGCGACGTGCCGCTCCTCGTCGTCGGCAACCCGCTCCCCGCTTCGCCCTTCGACGCGCGCACGCTCAAGAAGCCGGTGATCTACATCCAGGCCAACATCCACGCCGGCGAGGTCGAGGGCAAGGAAGCCGTCCTCATGCTCCTGCGCGACATCCTCCTCGACCCGAAGCTGCCGTACCTCGACAAGCTCGTCCTCGTCGTCTGCCCGATCTTCAACGCCGACGGCAACGACAAGATCAGCCCCAACAACCGCCGCACTCAGCCCGGGCCCGAGCAGGGCGTCGGCATCCGGACGAGCGGCCAGAACTACGACCTCAACCGCGACGCCATGAAGGCCGAGAGCATCGAGGTCCAGGGCCTGCTCGAGCGCGTGCTCAACCGCTGGGACCCGATCCTCCTCGTCGACTGCCACACCACGGACGGCGCCTGGCACGAGCAGACCGTCACCTACTCCTGGCCGATCAACCCCAACGGCGACATGACCCTCCTCGAGTTCCAGCGCTCCAAGCTCTTCCCCGAGATGGAGAGGATCATGAAGGACCGCTACAAGACGCTCGGCTTGGGCTATGGCGGCTACCGCGACCAGCGCGACCCGTCCAAGGGCTGGGAGACGCTCGATCCGCAGCCGCGCTACATCACGAACTACATCGGGATCCGCAACCGATTCGGCATCCTGATCGAGAACTACGTCCACGCCGACTTCAAGACCCGCGTCGCGGGCAATTACGCCTGTCTCAAGGCCATCCTCGATTACTTCTCGGCCAACGCCGACATGCTAGCCAAAATGATCGCCGACGCCGACGCCCGCACGATCGCGCGCGGGCTGGCGCCGCAGGCCAAGGACGCTTTCGGGGTCGAGTTCGAGCTCAAACCCCTGCCCAACCCGGTCACGGTGCTGGGCTACGAGATGGAATCCGTCACGCAGCCCGGCTCGAATTACCCACAGATGCGACGGACGGACAAGAAGCATGCCTACACCATCCCCTATTTCGCGGACTTCGTCCCGAAGCGGACCGTGCCGTTCCCGGCCGGCTATATGATCCCGGCCTCGGCCGCGTCGGCGGAAGTCGTCCACAAGCTGGTGCAGCACGGATTGGTCGTCGAGCGCCTGATCCAGCCGGCCATGCTCGATGTCGAAGGCTTCCGGATGACCGAGATCAAGGGCGCCGACCGGCTGTACCAAGGCCACCGGACGAATACGGTCAAGGGCACGCCGGCGCCGAGCAAGCAGGAATTCGCCGCGGGCTCGATCTTCGTCACGACGGCCCAGCCGCTCGGCAACCTGGCGGCCTATTTGCTCGAGCCCGAAAGCGACGACGGCCTGATCGCCTGGAACTTCTTCGACAAAGACCTCGCGTCGGGCGGGTTTGGCGGTCCCCCGCCGGGGGCCGGCCCCGGGCCTGGCGGCGCGGCGGCGATGGGCGCGGGCGGTCAGAGAGGCGGCGGCATACCGCCCGGCGCGGCCGGTGCTGCGGGAGTCGCGGGGACGGGAACGACTGGTGCCCCGCCCCAAGGCGCCCCGGGCGCGCCTCCTGCGGGCCAGCGCGGGGGCGGGCTAGGTGGTGGCGGCGGCGCGATCAGCTTCCCGATCTACAAGCTGATGAAGGCGCCCGTCCTTGTGAAAGATATTGTCCGATAAGCAATTGGAGACACAATACCTATTTCCCAATGAGGTCGGATAGCTACAAATAGGAAATGGGTATTATGTCTCCCTATTGATTAGATTCGCACCGCGGGCGCCGCGCGCCGGTCGCGCCTTACTTTTTTTTCTTCTTCGCCGCGACCAGGTATTTCCCGCAGTTTTCGCAGATGTAGATGTCGTTCGAGTCCTCGATGGCCGAGCTCATCAGGGTCGAGACGTTGATGTTGCAGCCCTGGCAGGCGCCGTCCTGGACCTCGGCGACCGCGAACCCGTAGCGCTCCATGAGCCGGTCGAAGCGTGCGAGGAGCGCTTGGTCGAGCTCCTCGCGGATGATGGACGCCTGGGCCTGGAGCGTCTTGATCTGGGACTTGGGGGCCTTCTGCTTCTTGCTCTCGATTTCCTGGAGCTTGCGCAACAGGCCGGCCCGGCTGACGATCTTATCTTCCTGCGGGATTCGGAGCTCGATCTCGGACAGGACGCCATAGAGCTCGTTCTTGTCCTTGGCGTCGAAAATCCGCTGCCGGAACTCGGGCTTCCGAAGGAACTGGGCGAGCCCGGCGAACAGGTGGTTGAAGAGGCCGGGCAGGGCCGGGTTCCAGATGATCAGGATGATGAGATGGACTTTCTTCTTGTCGGGCGCCTCGAAATCCAGGCCTTTGGCGGAGCGGCCGGCCACGATCGACATTTCGCCGTCGATGTCGACACGCGCGTGCGGGACGGCGATGCCGTCGCCCAAGGCCGTCGAGACGAGGTTTTCGCGGTCGATGAGCCGGGTCAGAAGCACCTTCTTGTTCTTGATATGCTTGTGCTTGGCCAGGACGTCGAGCAGCTCCTCGATGGCATGGACCTTGTCCTTGGCCTTGAGGTCGTGGATGATGTGCCCGGGCTTGATGTAATCGGAAAAATAAGAGATCCCTAAGATATCTTTCCTGTCCATGGGCATAAAGAGTATATCACAGGCGGGGGTCAGGTCTCAACATTCAACATTTAGCCTGGGGAGCCCGTACGGACGAGCGAGGCGGCGAGCGCGAATGTCTCGGCGATCCCCGCTAGCCCGACGGCCTCGGAGGCGAGGGCGACACCCGCCTCGGCCGCCTCGGCGACAGACGCGCCCCGCGAGAGGAAGCGCATGGCTGCCGCGCAGAACACGTCTCCGCAGCCGGTCGTGTCCACGACACGGTCGGCCGCGGGCGCCTGGATATGGCGTACGACGGGGCTGCGATGGGCGCCTACGGCCATGGCCCCGGCGCCCGGGCGCACTTTTGCGCCGCCGGGGGTCAACAGGAGCACGCCGTCCTTGCCCATTGTCACGAACACCGCCCGGACGCCTACGTCGAAGGCCTGCGCGGCGAACGACTCGATTTCCGCGTGCGACGGCCAGCGCTCGGGATGGCCGCGCAGCGAGGCGACCTCCTGGCGATTCGCCTGCAGGTAGGATACGCCGGCCATCCAGTCGCGCCAGCCGGGCACGGCCACGTAGTCGCGGTGCGCACCGACGACCTTGGCCAGGACGAACGAGTGGACGTCGAGCCAGATGTCGCGGCTCGCGGCCGCGACGATCCGCCGCCAATCCGCCAACCGGAGCTCGAAGCCGGAGTTGAAGACCATCAGGAGCATGTCGAGGCGCGGAAGGGCGGCGATGACGGGCTCTGGAGCGAGCGGCGGGACGGCGGAGGCGAGGACCTCTTCGCGCTCCTTAAGCCGCTCAGAATAATGGAGATGGACTTGGTTGCCCGGGCCCGGGACGAAAGTCACGCCCTCGCGCCGGAGCGTCCGCCAGCCGCCGACAGCCGCTTCGACTTCGACCCGGAGCTCGTCACCGCAATTCGAGAAGAGCTCGACGTCCTCCCCCAGCCCGCACAGGACGGCCGCCTGATAGAGGATGCCGCCGAGGCTGCGGAGCGGCGGACGATCCTCGACGATGACGTGATCCGAGGTGATTGTTCCGATCAGGCCGAATCGACTCATGTGCGTTCTGCACCATGGTATGGGAGAACGTGCCGAATTTCAACACCAGGTCGCGCATTTTCGCCCTAATTTATATTGACAAATGACTTCGAGGGCGAGGATAATGCTTTCTGTTTTGGGCAATGAGGCAGACAGATGAAAAACCAGCGCACTTTCCCGCGGCTCTCCGAGAATTGGGAGTTTGAATATCGCACGCCGGAGCTCCACGAATTCGAAGTCAAGCCGAACATCAGTCGCATCCTTAACATCAGTTGCACGGGACTGTGCTTCAACTCCACGGAACATTTGCCCAACGGGACGCTTCTGCCCTTCGAGCTTAAATCGACGATTTCCCCGGTCCCCATTATGGGGGTCGCCAGCGTCGTCTGGAGCAAGAAAAGAAACGACGCGTTCGAACAGGGAGCGAAGTTCGTGTGGGTGAAATGGAAGGACACCGATCCCCAGATCGCGATCGCAAATTACGTCAATACCCACCACTAATAATTATCAAACAGCAACCGCCATTCCAGCCCGCGCCAAAGACTGGGGCCAGGGATCAGCGGACGTCATATTTCACGAAGGAAAAGTATGCCGCGGCGAAAGCGACGAGGCCCAAACCGGCCAGCAGGCCGAGCGGCGGCAGCGCGCCCGCGATCCGCGCACTGACCGCCTCCTCCTTGTACTGGAAGCGCGGCATATCGCTGACGTCGACGGGCGAGTTCCACCAGTCGACGGTCGAGTCCTGCTTCTGGAGGGCCGCGGTCCGCGCCCTGACGTAATCCTCGTACGACTGCTCCCACAACGTGCTCAGATCGTCGAAATGCTTCTGGTTCATCAGCCCCGTGGACGTGAGGTCCGTGGCCGCATAGGTGAAATCCGCCGCCGGCGAGATCATGGAGACCGCCTTCGCCAATCTGGTCTGGGCCTCCTCTTTGAGCTTTAGGTCGTCCCATAGGGCGTTCGCCTTCCCGTTCTGGATGCGGTTGGCCTCGTCCCACGCGGCTTGGACTTCGCGCACCCGGGCTTGCATCGCCTCCTTGTAAGCGGGGTCCCTGTCCGCCCGCGCCTTGGC
>Ga0182021_10006068_pt1 | contig 14339 bp, 13 predicted proteins | sample 612E3MmetaG_FD_120493 | JGI IMG/M metagenome (GOLD analysis project Ga0182021, IMG submission 120493) | Permafrost microbial communities from Stordalen Mire, Sweden - 612E3M metaG (Illumina Assembly) | ecosystem: Environmental > Terrestrial > Soil > Wetlands > Permafrost | place: Sweden... | reverse complement strand
CGCCGCGACTGATCGCGCCCCTGCTCACCCAGGCGCGCGATCAGTCCCGGACTGAATTCTCGTCCGCAGATAATCACCTGGCCACGATGAACTAATGAACCAACGGTGTCCAGCAGGAAAGTTATGGAACATGATCAGGTCGGTGCTGGGGAGTTCACCCACTGGCTTCTTCGAAATGCTAGCGCCGGAACTCGATACCATGGATTGCGGTTGCTATCCGTGACAGCCGGCGGATAAACCTTGCGGGAAACGCCCCGGGCGAGCGGCAGAGCCGCTCCGCCCGGGGCCTTATCGCACCTGCCGGATTAACGCAGAGGACGCAGAGAGCGCACAGCAGCGCAGAGAATCAAAGAACCTCTGTGTCCCTCCGCGCTCGCTGCACTGCAACCGTCTAATTTGCTCGCCGGCGGCGAGGAAAGTTCTGGCCAAAGCGGGCTCCGCAAAGAGATTCAGGTTTGCCGTTGCTGCCGAGCCTCAGCGAATCCCGGCGTCGGGCCGAAACCAAGCCCCGACAGGAGAATTGACAGGAAAATTGAAGACAGGAAAATGTTCTTTCGCTACTTATTTCATTTTCCTGTCTTTAATCTCCCTGTCTCCATTTTGCGCCGAAAACCGCCAGCCGACACAGCCTCGCGCCGTGGTTCGGACAATCTTTTTATCTGGCCCCCTTTTGTCTTCCAACTTTGTCTTGCGTCCCCTATTATCTCATTAGGCCGCATGAGCGCGAAGTCTCACGAGAACTTGAAAGCGATTCGCTTTGGGGGAGAGTTGCTGCCGGATTGGGCGCAGTTGCTCGACCTTGCAGCGAGACTTTGTCCCGTCTCTGAAGATGTGCGCCGTTGGTTTTCCAGACTCACGACTTGTTCCGGAGTTGATGACGCACGCACGGTGATACACCAGTGCAGGCTTCTTCGGACGAGCATTCAGGAGCACCGAGAGGCCATTGCAGCCGAGCTTAAGCGGAGTCGTGAGGATAGCCAGCCATCGCAGGTTCTCGAAGCGTGGATGTATGCGTTGGACACGATGATACAGGAGGCGCAAACCAGCAAAACCTGTTCTTGGATTGTGGAGGGGACAGAAGATACCGAAGTGGATGATTCAGATGGAGGAGATATTACCCTGAGACGTGTGTGATGAGACTACATGACCATGCATCCCACCGACCAAGATGAGTTTTATTGGACCTGTATCGAGGAGGCTTTCGATGAGGTTAGCATCTACGATGGCCCCGAGGTTCTCGCGGCGGGGCTCCACGAGTTCCCGGAGTGGATTGGTGATCTGCTTTGTGTCCACTGGCTCCTATGCGAGTACCTGAACGGTGGCCTGCAGCAGTTTTTTGAGAATAGCACTGGGGTGCTCGCTCCGGAAGCAATCGCCGGATTGCGGCGCATGGGCTTGCCCCAAGCTGCCGACTCCATTCGCCAGGCAGTCGCGATATTCGGGTCTCAGTATCCGCACGACAAGAGAGACAGGTACAACATCATGCGCGCGAAGGCTGGCGTGCAGCCGGAGGACATGGAAATCATGATCTCGAGGGCGCGGCTGTTCAAGACCATGGAAGACCAGTTGGAGGAGATCGGAGGCCCCGGCATGGAGGTGATTTACCGCAGGATGAATGAGTATGCCATGGATCACGCAGCCGACACGCACACGAAGACACCGGCTGCGCAGCACCAGGAGGATTTCCTGAAGCTGGCACCGCGCCTGGCATTGGATTTCCTGCTAGAGCTCCACCCGCGAGACCCCCGCCGGAAGCGGATGCCGGGCCTTAAGGACTCCGCGATCTTCTACAGGCTTTGGGGCCTGTTCAACACTCTCCAGGAGCCAGAGCTCGCTGCCGAATTGAATGATGAGCAGAAGGAAGCCGCAAGAGCATTTCACCTCGTCATGGAAAGGCTGCCCTGGCAGGTAGTTCTGGACCAGCCGGACACAAAGGAATTGCCAGGCGATGACCTGAAGCCGCTGGTCGAGGCTGGCAGGCATCTCTACCATATTCTTAAACAGAAGGACACCGAACTCGGCGCTGCACCCAATACGGGTCCGCCGCATCGGTGAGCTGATTGTTCAGACTAGATCATGCCCCACAAGATTGTCCTTATCACCGGCGTGACGCGCGGCCTGGGCCGGGCGATGGTGGATGAGTTTTCCCGGCCGGGGCACACCGTCCTCGGCTGCGGGCGGTCGCAGAAAGCCATCGAGCAGCTTCGGCGCGAGGCCGGTCCGCCGCACGACTTCGCGGTGGTGGACGTCGCCTCGGATGCGGAGGTCAAGGCTTGGGCGGGCCGTCTACTCGGCGCCTACGGGCCGCCCGATCTCGTGCTGAACAATGCCGCCGTCATCAACCGCAACGCCCGCCTCTGGGATGTCCCCGAGCGAGAGTTCGCGCAAGTCATAGACGTGAACATCAAGGGCATCGCCAACGTCATCCGCCATTTTGTGCCCGAGATGGTCCGGCGCCAGCGGGGCGTCATCGTAAACTTCAGTTCCGGCTGGGGCCGGTCCACGGACGCGGAGGTGGCCCCGTATTGCGCCACCAAGTGGGCCGTCGAAGGGCTGACGCAGGCTTTCGCGCAGGAGCTGCCTTCCGGCATGGCCGCTGTCTCCCTGAATCCGGGCATCATCAACACCGACATGCTGCAAAGCTGTTTCGGCGGCTCCGCTTCCGGCTATCCCTCGGCGGCCGAATGGGCGAGGACGGCGGTGCCCTTCCTGCTGAAGCTGGGCCCGAGCGACAACGGCGCGCAGTTGACGGCGCCCGGCGGTTGAATCGGCAATTGAAGCGGATTGACCAGCGCGCGCGCAGGCTTTAGCCTTCCTGCATGGCAGATGCGAAAAAGAAGAAGCCGCGGCGCAAGGCGATGATGCTGGGCCTGGGCCTCGATTCCGATGGCCACAAGCGGCTCACCACCGGCCCCAACTTCCTCCTGGCCGGCGGTTCGCAAGAGACCCACGAGGACATGACCGAAAAGGCCATCAAGATCAACGAAAAGCTCGCCGCTAAAGGCAAGCAACTGGACGACGTCACCCACGAGGAGTTCGACGAAATCGCCCACTCCGTTGGTCTGCATCGCCATAAAGCCAATTCAGATAATTGAGCCATGCCGGTCGAATACAGCCCTTACCTGTTCATCTGTATCCTGATAGTCGCTGCGGTGGTCTTCGCCCTGACGCCGCTCGGCGTGGCCTGGCTGTGGGCGAAGAAGTACTCGCCGCGCAAGCCCGGCCCGGGCAAGAACGCCATTTACGAGTGCGGCCTGGAATCGAAAGGCGATGCCTGGGTGCAGTTCAGGGCCGAGTATTACCTGTATGCCATTATCTTCCTGATCTTCGATGTGGAGACGATCTTCATTCTGCCGTTTGCGGTCGCCTTCGGCGGCTTAACGGCGGGGGCTTTCGTGGCGATGATGATCTTTCTGTTGTTGCTGGTCGAAGGCCTGGTGTGGGCCTGGCAGAAAGGCGTGCTGACGTGGAAGTGAGACGAACAAACGGAGTGTCGGAGTGTTGGAGTGCTGGAGTGACGCAGCAAACCCAGCTCTATTGCTCCAACACTCCATCACTCCATTACTCCATTTCTTCATGGACGAAGGACTGCGAAGCGAGTTGAGCAAACAGGGCATCTTCACGACGACCTTGGAAGACCTCTACAATTGGGGCCGCAAGAACTCGGTTTGGCCGCTGGGCTTCGGGCTGGCCTGCTGCGCCATCGAGATGATCGCCGCGTCCATGGCCCGGTGGGACCTGGCCCGCTTCGGGGCCGAGGTATTCCGGCCCTCGCCGCGCCAGGCGGACCTGATGATTGTGGCCGGCACGGTGACCAAGAAAATGGCCCCGCAGGTCGTCCGGCTTTACAACCAAATGCCGGAGCCGAAATATGTCATCGCGATGGGCGCCTGCGCCATCTCCGGCGGGCCGTTCAAACAGGGCTACAACGTGCTCAAAGGCATTGACCGCTACCTCCCCGTGGACGTGCACATCCCTGGCTGCCCGCCGCGGCCCGAGGCGCTGCTCCACGCGTTCATGACTCTCCAGCGCAAGATTGATCAGCAGGCCTTAACCGGCCCACAGCGTCCGCGCCACCTCATCGCTGAGGCCCCGAGCGAGTTCCCCGTGCCGGAGTTCGGCGAACACGATCTGCTGCCGCCTAAGAACCCGGAAGTCTGGCAGCCGCCTGTGATGGTGAGGGGAGAGTAGTTTTAAGTGGAACCCTTGGACCAGATCAAAGCTCGTATCGAAGCCGCAGTGCCGGGCGCGTCGGTCGAGATCGTGCTTAACGCCGGCGCGGACGGGCAGCGCTCGCTGCTGATGGATAACCCCCATGCGCTGGCGGTCGCCCGGTTCCTGCGGGACGATCCGTCGTTGCGGCTCGATTACGCCTCCAACGTCACCGGCGTGGATTGGCTCGACGCGGTAATCCAGGAGAAACGCAAGGTGAAGCAGGTCATTGAGGGTGTGGAGCGGGAAATTGAGGAGACGACCGAGCAGAGAAGACCCGGTTACCTCGAGGCGGTGTATCACCTTTACTCGATGGAACTGAAGCATGGCCCGCTCATCCTGCGCTTGCGCACGGGGAACCGCACCGACAACCCGCGCGTCCCTTCGCTGACGCCGGTGTGGCGCGGGGCCGAGTTCCAGGAGCGGGAAGCCTATGACCTTTTCGGCATCACTTTTGAGGGCCACCCCGATTTGCGGCGCATCCTGATGTGGGACGAGTTCAAGCATTTCCCGATGCGCAAGGATTACGTCGAGCCGAACGACTACGAATACGAGCCGACGCCACACGACGAGGTCCTGGAAAAGACGAAGCGGCATTACCCGGCATGATCGCTACACCCGAGTCGAGCCAGTACGAACTTCGCCCCAAACGGCTGGCCGACGGTTCCGTGCAGGGCGACCTGCTGGAAGTCTCGATGGGGCCACAGCATCCCTCGACCCATGGCGTGTTCCGCATGGATGTCGTCCTCGATGGCGAGCGCGTGGTTAAGCTCAAACCCGTCTTCGGCTACCTGCATCGCAACCACGAGAAAATCGGCGAGAACACGACTTACCTCGGCTCCATGCCCTACACCGACCGGCTGGACTACTTCTGCTCGCTGACCAACAACTGGGCCTACGCGCTGGCCGTCGAAAAGCTGGCTGGCCTGCAACCGCCCGAGCGCGCGGAATATATCCGCGTGATTGCCGCCGAGCTCACCCGCCTCCAGAACCACATCTCCCTCGTCGGCTTCCTCCTCCAGGACATGGGCGCTATGGGCACGCCCCTGATGTATGCCTTCCGCGAGCGCGAGAAGATTCTCGACCTGTTCGAGTCGCTCACCGGGGCGCGGATGATGTGCAATTACATGCGTTTCGGCGGCTGCCGTTGCGACCTGCCCCCGGGCTGGCTCGAGCAGGCTAGGCAGGTGGCAGACGAGTTCCCTCGCTTCCTCGACGAGTTCGAGGCGCTGCTGAGCGAGAATGAAATCCTTCTGTCCCGGACGCAAGGCGTCGGGGTGCTTTCGCGCGAACTCGCGGTTAATGCCAGCATCACCGGCCCGATGCTGCGCGCTAGCGGTGTTAACTACGATATCCGCAAAGTGGACAAGTACGGCATCTATGACCGCTTCAGTTTCCGCGTGCCCTTGGGCGAGCACGGCGACGTCTATGACCGTTATATGGTCCGCATCCTGGAGATGCGCGAGTCGCTCAAGATTCTCCAGGCGGCGCTGCGGGAGATTCCCGAAGGGCTGATCCTTGATCCGAAAGCCAAGTTGCGCGGGTTCCGCCCCAAACCGGGCGAAGTCTATGGCCGCATCGAAGCGCCGAAAGGGGAGCTGGGATTCTACCTCATCAGCGATGGCTCGCCCAAACCCTACCGTTACCGCGTCCGCCCGCCCAGTTTCATCAACCTGACCATCCTCGAAGACCTATGCCTCGGGCATCATGTGGCCGACGTGGTCATCATCCTGGGCAGCGTGGACATTGTCATGGGCGAGGTGGACCGATGAGCGCTCCACTGCTGGGCCAAGGGATCATCAAGGGCCTCGTCGAAACGGCCAGGAACTTCATCGGCAGCTATGTCAACAAGGACCGGCTCGTCACGGTGCAGTATCCCGAGGAGCGGCTGCCGCAACAGGAAGCCGCGCGCAACTTTCCCTTCCTGGTGTATGATGGCGACGATTCGCAAAAGGGCCTGCGCTGCGTGGCCTGCTTGATCTGCGAGAAGGAATGTCCGCCCCAGTGCATCTACATCGTCAAGGACACCGTCCGGAAGCCCGATGCCACCGGCAAGCTCCAGTTTCAGCCGAAGGTCTTTGACATTGACACCTCGGTCTGCATGAGCTGCCAGGTTTGCGTTGAAGTCTGCCCGTTCGACGCCATCAAGATGGATGTCGAATACGAGCTGAGCACCGGGGACCGGTTCGGCTCGCTGCTGCTGCGGAAAGCGCAGTTGGCGAAGGCCAACCAGTACTACCACAAGATTCATCCCGCCGAGGCGGCAGAAGTGGATGCGCGGCTCGGGGCTGAAAAGGCCAGGGCCGAAGCGAAAGCCAAAGCCGCTGCCGCCGCCAAACCTGCAGCAGGCGCCAAGCCAGTGTAGGGCAGTCGTGCCTGCGAGTTAACGGCGGCTGCTGGCCGGTAAAGACGGGGTGCAACCGCATGAGCGCGATCTTGGGTCGGATTCTGAGATTGCCACGTGTTCCGGCCAGTGGAAGTGGCCTTGCGGCCAGGGCTGAAGGCCAGGGGGATAATCGCTTGCGGACCGGCCAAAACCGCGCCATGCTTTAGCTCTGCCCAAGCTCGGCAGGGCTGGGCTTTTCCATTTTGTTACAGGGCCTGGAATGGTTGAAACGTTGGACCAGATTTTTGTCACCTCGAAACACTGGCTGGTCGGTTTGGTGCCGACCCAGTGCCAGCCCGTCGTCTCCGTACTGCTTTCCGTCGTTGCCATCGTCCTAAGCTTTCCGGCCCTGTTTGCCCTGACCACCCTCCTGGAGCGCAAGGGCCTGGGGCGCATTCAGAACCGCTATGGCCCAAACCGAGTTGGCCCCTACGGCCTGCTTCAGCCGATCGCCGATGGATTGAAGGCCCTGACGAAGGAGGATGTCATCCCAGACACCGCGGACAAGGTCGTGCATTTCGTGGCGCCGCTGGTCCTGGTGGTGCCGGTGTTCCTGGCCCTCTCGGTGGTGCCAATGGGTCGGAACATGGCGGCGCTCGATACTGATGCCGGGGTGTTGTTCTTCTTTGCCGTCGGCGCGGCTACCGAGCTATCGGTCTTCATGGCAGGCTGGTCGAGCCGGAACAAGTATTCGTTCCTGGGCGCGATGCGAGCGATTGCCCAAATGATTAGCTATGAAGTTCCTCTGATTCTTTCCGCCGTGACGGTCATCATGGCAGCCGGCTCGCTGTCCGCCGTCAAGATTGTCGAAGCGCAGGCCGGTTACTGGGGCATGGTTCCGCGGTGGTATGTGCTGACACCCTGGGGGCTGGCAGGATTCATTCTCTTCATGATAGCAGCCACCGCCGAATCGAACCGCTCACCCTTTGATCTGCCCGAGGGCGAATCGGAACTCATCGCGGGTTACTACACCGAGTATTCCGGGTTCAAGTTTGCGCTGTTCTTCCTGGGCGAATACCTGGGCCTGTTCGCCGTCAGCGGCTTGGGCATCACGCTGTTTCTCGGCGGCTGGCACGCCCCGCTCGCCGGCCTCGACTGGGTCCCCTCCTGGATCTGGTTTTTCACCAAGCTGCTGACCCTCATCGCCGGGTTTATCTGGGTGCGCGGAACGCTGCCGCGGCTGCGCATGGACCAACTGATGGGTATGGCCTGGAGATTCATGCTGCCCATGGCGCTGGTGAACATTCTGGTGGCCGGGCTGTGGCGCTTTATGCCAGCGGGTTTTGCACGCTGGAGCGTCTGCTCCATTCTCGTGGCCGCCGCTTACGTGCTTTTAGGAGGGCTGCTGGCCGGGGGGAAGCGACTCGCCAAACGCGTTTACCGCTATGCCGATTGAATTTGCTGCCTGGGAGGGCGAGCGTCCCCGCGAGCCCCGATTCTTAGCCGTAACTATGCAGTGGAAGTTGGGGAGCACACGCGCCCCCGCGTGTTCTGACCGGCGCCCTCGCCGGTCAGACCGATGCGCGGTTCGATCACTAAAGGGTGAGTCATTCAATCGCTGCCTGGTCGTCGGCGAGGGCGCCGACGCCTGCACGCGAGGGCGCGTGTGGTCCCCGTCTCAATTGCATAGTTACGGCTTAGAGGTCTCCGCGGAGGTTTGGGCTCGCGGGGATGCTCGCCCTCTTGGGCTTGGGCTTCCAGACGGTCTCGACCTTCGTCCCCATTTCACCCACTTAACTTAATGACTGTGCCCTTCGCCATCATCGCCGTCTTGACGCTGGCCAGCGCCGTCGCGGCGATGAGCTTGCGCAACCTGGTGCATTGTGTGCTGATGCTCATGGTGACTTTCGCGGGGCTGGCGGCGTTCTATCTGCAACTGAATGCCCAATTCGTTGGCTTTGCGCAAATCCTGATCTATATCGGCGCCGTGGCGATCTTGATTGTGTTCGCCATCCTGTTGACGCGCGGGAGTGAGCCGCCCCGCCAATCCATCTTTTCCGCCACCTGGGTGGTTGGCGTCGGCATAGCAGTGACTGTATTTGGGCTGCTGAGTGCTGTCATCTTATCGAGCCGGGTTTTGACCCGCGAGATTCGGCCGCCTCCCGACCTCACCGTCCATCAGATTGGCGACCAGCTCATGAACCGGTTTGTGCTGCCGCTCGAAGTCATCGGCCTGCTGCTGACGGCGGCGTTGATTGGCGCGGTCATCATCGCCATGCGCGAGAAGGAAGTGAAATGAGCGAAGATAATAGAGGTTCCTCGACGTTTTCAGTGGGTAGGCGTGTGGCGGGAGAAATCCGAAACCCGAAAGCCGAAATCCGAAGGAAGCCCGAAATCCGAAATCCGAACCCCCGAATCCACGGTTACAGGATGCGGCCCCACCGGGACCTCACGCTGGCACGTCACGGGGGTTCGGGTCAATCCGCTATCCTGGTTGCGCTGAGCCCCGGCTATCCTCCATCCTCCATCCTCGATGTTCGTGTTTCAGGGAGGTCGAGGTGACGCCGCTTGCGCTCTATCTGCTGCTCTCGGCGCTGGTGTTCGCGATTGGCCTGGCAGGCGCGCTGACACGACGGAACGCCATTATCGTGCTCATCGGCATCGAGTTGATGCTCAATGCGGCGAACCTCAACTTCATTGCGTTCTGGCGTTTCGGCCCCAACCCACAGGCGCTTACCGGAGTGATGTTTGTGATCTTCTCGATTGGGGTCGCCGCGGCGGAAGCAGCGGTCGGGCTGGCGCTGATTATCGCGGTTTACCGGCACTACCGGACGACGCATCTGGACGAGGTTGACTCGATGAAAGGGTGAAATGGATTGGATCGTGCAAAAGCTCTGGGTGATTCCGGCGTTGCCGCTGCTGGCAGCGGGGCTGAGCGCGTTGCTGAAACAGCGCCGGCGGCGGCTCGCGGCGGGTCTGGCGGTTGGCGCGATGGTCCTCGCACTCGCGCTTTCCTGCCTGGCGTTTGCGAACACACTTCAGCATCCCGGCCACGGCTCGCCCGTCAGGCAGGGGGTCAATTTCTTCTGGTTCCAGTGCGGCGATCCGCAGATGAGCGGCGGAACACTCTGGCTCGGCTGGGTGCTGGACCCGCTGACGGCGGTGATGCTGGTGATGGTCTCATTGGTCGGCCTGCTGATCTTCATCTACAGCCTCGGTTACATGGCCCACGACGAGAACTTCACGCGGTTTTTCTGTTTCCTGTCGCTGTTTGCAGCCGGGATGCTCGGGCTGGTGATCGCTAACAGCTTGCTGCTGCTGTTCATCTGCTGGGAACTGGTCGGCCTGACCTCATACCTGCTGATTGGTTTTTGGTATCACAAGCCCAGCGCGGCGGCGGCGGCGAAAAAGGCGTTCATTACGACGCGGATCGGCGACCTGGCGTTGCTGCTCGGGATGGTGTGGCTCTACTCGCAAACAGGCACGCTGCTTTTTTACGACGGCGGCAACGGCTGTCTGGAACCCTCCGCGCTCGCCAGGTTGGCCGCGCAAACCACGAGCCTCGGCCTGGCAGTCTCGACGGGCATCGCGCTGCTGATTTTCTGCGGCGCCATCGGCAAATCGGGCCAGGTGCCGCTGCACGTCTGGTTGCCGGACGCGATGGAAGGTCCGACGCCCGTGAGTGCGCTGATCCACGCCGCGACGATGGTGGCGGCGGGGGTGTTTTTAGTGGCACGGGTCTATCCGCTGATGGCTGCCCAGCCTGGGGGCGTCGCGGCTGTGCCGGGGGCGCTCCAGGCCGTCACCTGGGTTGGCGCGATCACTGCGGTGTTTGCGGCCAGTATTGCGGTCGCGCAGACGGACATCAAACGCATCCTGGCCTACTCGACGGTGTCGCAACTGGGCTTCATGATGCTGGGTCTGGGCGCGGGCGGCGTGGCTGTTGGCATGTTCCATCTTATCACGCACGCGTTTTTCAAGGCCTTGCTGTTCCTGGGCGCCGGTTCGGTCATTCACGGATGCCACGACGAGCAGGACGTTCGCCGGATGGGGGGACTACGCAAAGCCATGCCCGTGACCTTCGCAACCTACGCCGTCGGCATGTTGGCCTTGAGCGGCTTTCCGCTCCTCTTCTCCGGGTTCTGGAGCAAAGACGAGATTTTGCATTCGGCACACGGGTGGAGCGTATCCCACTGGCCCTTCTATCTCGGCGTTTTCGGCGCACTCCTGACGGCCTTCTACATGACCCGCCAGGTTTGCTACGTGTTTCTTGGTTCCATGCGTAGCAGCCGACGTGAGGAGGCTCACGCTTCAGCCGGGCGGCAGCAGGCAGAAGGATCAGAGCCTCCTCACGTCGGCTGCTACGATCCGCACGAAAGTCCGCCGGTGATGATTATTCCGCTGCTGGTGTTGGCGGCCGGTTCAATCCTGCTCGGTTTTATCGGCACGCCCGCTTGGCCCTGGTTCCAGGGTTTTTTGACCGGCAGGAGCGTGCCTGGCGAACTTGGCAGGTTGTGCGAGCCCGAAGTTCTGCGGTTAATGTTGCTTTCAAGCGGCGTGGTTCTTGTTGGCCTCGGTTTGGGCTGGTGGCTCTATGGCCGGAAACCCGTGACGAGCGCCGATGCCCCTGACGCACTGGAGCGGCTTCAACCGGACGCCTTTGCTCTGCTGCGGAGGAAGTATTTCGTGGACGAGGCTTACGAGGCGTCCGTAATCCGCTTCCAGGCCTGGGGGGCGAAGGCCTGCGATTGGCTGGATTACTGGGTTTGGAGCGGCGTGGTGCAATTGCTATCGCTGCTGGTGGTGGGGCTCGCCTGGGCCAACCGGTTGCTCGACGAGCACGTGGTGAATGCCGGTTTCGATGAAAGCTGCCGGCGTTTGACCGAGGGCGGGACGCTCATGTCACGCCTGCAAGGCGGGCGGGTGCAAAGTTATCTGCGCCTGATCGGCCTGGCGCTCGCCATGCTGGCGCTGTTTCTCATCTGGGGGTGCCACGCGCCATGAAGGGGCCTCCGCTGCTCACGCTCCTGACGCTCCTCCCGCTCCTCGGTGGCCTCGTAATCGTTGGCCTGGGCGGGGAACAAAAGCGGCTGGCGCGCTGGCTCGCGCTGGGATTCAGCTTCGGGTCGCTGTTGCTGGCATTGGTTTTGTGGCACCAATTCGATTCCAGCTCGGGCGCCCTGCAGTTTCATCAGCGGTATTCTTGGATTCCCACACTCGGTGTCGAGTATTGCGTGGGGGTAGATGGCCTCGGGTTGCTGATGGTGCTGCTCTCGGCCCTGGTGGTGCCGATGGCCCTGCTGGCGTCGTGGACGATCGCGGAGCGCGTCCCCCTTTACTTCGGGCTGGTGCTGTTCCTGCAAGCCGGTCTCTTCGGCACGTTCACCGCGCTGAACTTCTTCCACTGGTTTATCTACTGGGAGTTGAGCCTGATTCCGGCGTTTTTTCTCGTCAGGCTTTGGGGTGGGCCGATGCGCACCGCCGCCGCGACGCAGTTCTTTGTCTATACGATGGCCGGCAGCGTGGCGCTGTTGCTCGCCTTCCTGGCGATCTTCCTATCCACGGGGAAGTTCGATTTCATCGAATTGGCCGAGATGGGACGGAGCGGGGCGCTGACTTCGGAACTGTCAGCGAAGCTGGGCTGGCGGGGATTGAGCACCCGGCCATTGACGCTGATCATTTTCGCCGGCGCGTTCCTGGGTTTTGCCGTCAAGATGCCGCTGATCCCGTTTCACACCTGGCTGCCCCAGGCGTACGCCGAAGCGCCGACCGGCACCACGATGCTGTTGACCGGGGCGATGTCCAAGATGGGGGTTTATGGCTTTCTGCGCATCCTGTTGCCGATCTTTCCGGAGCAGATGCACTGGGCATTGACGCCGCTGCTGTGGCTGGCGGTGATCACGATCGTGTTCTCAGCCAGCGCGGCCTTTGCGCAGCGGGACCTGAAACGCGTGCTGGCCTATTCCTCGATTAACCACCTCGGTTACTGCCTCCTGGGGATTTTTGCCCTGGCGAAGTTCACCGGCTTGAATGAGGCGTCGGCGACGGCCAAGGCGTCCGCGCTCAACGGCGTGTTCCTGCAAATGTTCAATCATGGCCTGACGGCCGCGACGCTGTTCTGGTTTGTTGGGCTGCTGGAGCAGCGGAGCGGAGGGTTGCGGGGGGTAAACGAGTTCGGCGGATTGCGCCGGATTGTGCCGGTGTTCTGCGGACTAATGGGCATCGCGTTATTCTCGTCCCTGGGGCTGCCGGGCCTGAACAGCTTTATCGGCGAGTTCCTCATCTTCAAAGGGGCCTTTTCGTTGGTGACCTGGGCGACGGCCATGTCGGCCCTCGGGCTGCTGCTCACGGCGGTCTTTATCCTGACAGTGGTCGAACGCGTGTTTCACGGTCCGCTGAATGAGCGCTGGTCCCAAATGCCCGACCTGACGCTGCGCGAGCGGCTCCTGTTGCTGCCGGCCATCGCGTTGATGTTCGTGCTGGGCATCTACCCGCAACTGGTATTGGGCGTGATCAACAGCACGGTGGTGCAGATGGTGAAAGAGCGGACATTCTGACCATGCTGGCCTGGACGATCTACCTCTCATTCCTTGGCGCGGCGGTGCTGATGGTCCTGCCGAGGGGGCAAGCCCGGGCGGCGCGGCAAATTGCGTTGCTGATGGCGATCCTCGGTTTCCTTATTGCGCTGGCGGGTACGCTGAAGGCCAAGCCGGGGAGTCTCCAGACCATTACGCAAGTTCCCTGGGTTCCAGCACTCGGCCTGGAGTATCACCTCGCGGCGGACGGAATCAGCCTCACGCTGGTGTTGCTGACCGGCATCGCGGCGATTGCGGGCATCCTCTTCTCGTGGAATATCGAGCATCGGGCGAAGGAATTCTTTGCCCTTTACCTCCTGCTCATCGGCAGTGTGTACGGGGTGTTCCTGAGCTTCGACTTGTTCCTGCTGCTGGTTTTCTACGAGCTGGCCATCATTCCCAAGTATTTCCTGATCGCCATCTGGGGCTCAACGCGGAAGGAGTATGGCGCGATGAAGCTGGCGCTGTATTCCTTCGCCGGCAGCGCGATGGTGCTCATTGGTGTGATCGCGGCCTACGCAATTGCCGGGGCCAGAACGATGAACGTGCTCAAGCTCGCCGAGTTCCCATTCCCGCCTGGCTTTCAAATGTGGGCCTTCCCGCTGGTGTTTGTCGGGTTCGCCATTCTGGCCGGCCTGTGGCCGTTCCACACCTGGGCGCCAACGGGGCATGTGGCGGCGCCCACAGCGGGTTCGTTGTTGCTGGCGGGGGTGGTGATGAAGCTGGGGGCGTATGGCTGCCTGCGCGTGGCGATGACGCTCTTTCCCCAGGGGCTGGATCGCTGGGGGTTCACGGTGCTCGGACTGGGTTCGTGGCGCGACGTTTTGAGCGTTCTGGCAGTCGTCGGCATCGTCTATGGCGCGATGGTGGCCCTGGTGCAGAGGGATTTTAAGTTTGTGATTGGCTACTCGAGCGTGAGCCACATGGGATTCGTGCTGCTCGGGCTGTTGACGCTGACCACGGTCGGCTTGAGCGGCGCGGTGCTGCAAATGTTCTCGCACGGCATCATCGCCGGGCTGTTGTTCGCGATCGTCGGGCGCATGGTGTATGACCGGACGCACACGCGGGACTTGGCGGATTTGCAGAAAATGAACCTGAGCCGGGCGATGCCGTTCGCGGCAGCCGCATTCGCGATCGGCAGCGTGGCTTCGATGGGCCTGCCGGGGTTCAGCGGCTTTGTGGCGGAAATGCAGGTGCTGATCGGAGCATGGCAGGCGTTCCCGACT
>Ga0182021_10006067_pt1 | contig 14340 bp, 11 predicted proteins | sample 612E3MmetaG_FD_120493 | JGI IMG/M metagenome (GOLD analysis project Ga0182021, IMG submission 120493) | Permafrost microbial communities from Stordalen Mire, Sweden - 612E3M metaG (Illumina Assembly) | ecosystem: Environmental > Terrestrial > Soil > Wetlands > Permafrost | place: Sweden... | reverse complement strand
GCCCATCTGGGGAGGCTCGACCGTGGTCACGGGGGGCGGCGGAGGGCCGGCCGGGATGCCGGCGTAATATTTGCGGATGAGGTCGAGAGCCCGGGCGCTCTCGAAGTCGCCGACTAGGATCAGGACGGCGTTGTTCGGCGCGTAGTAGGTCTTGTAGTAGGCCATGATCTCGTCCCGCTTCCAGCTCTGGATGTCGCTCATCCAGCCGATGACGTCCCAGTGGTAGGGGTGGGCCATGATCGCCGTCGCCCGGACGTTCTCGCCGAGGATGGCATCGTTGTTGTTCTCGACGCTCATCCGCCGCTCGGAGGCGACGACGCCCCGCTCGGACTCGAGGACCTTGGGCTCGAAGATCGAGCCCTGCATCCGGTCGGCTTCCATGGCGATCATGGGCTCGAGGGCGGCGGCCGGGAACCAGTCGGTGTAGCCCGTCATGTCGTCGCCGGTGAAGGCGTTGTTCGAGCCGCCGGCGAACTCCATCGTCCGGTCGAACTCCCCGGGCGCGTATTTTTGGGTTCCGTTGAACATCATGTGCTCGATGAAATGGCTGACGCCCGTGATTCCTGTCCGTTCGTTGCGCGAGCCGACGCGGAAGAACGTGTAGAGGGCGACGTTGGGGATGCCGTGGTCCTCGAGGAGCAGGATCTTCAGGCCGTTGTCGAGCTTGTGGACTTTGACGTCCTCCTGGCGGAACGCGGCGGGGAGCAGGGCGGCGCAGAAGGCCAGGATGCTGATGGCCACCGCGGATTTCTTGAGCATGATGAAGCCTCCTTGGAACCGGTTGCGAGTCGTCAATGTATCAGAGGCCGGGGCGGCCGGTCAAATAGCGCCCGGCGGGCGGGAGCCGATATTTTGTTTGACTTTGTTTCTTCTTCTTCTGTATTATGCCTTCCTTATATTCATTCGGTGAATGCTCCTAGGCGAAGACCTTAAAGAAAAAAGAGGTATCCATGGCCAATAAGCTTTTCCGAAGAAAACCCCTCCACGTCCTCCTCGAAGAGCTCCACGGCGAGAACAGGCTCCGCCGGATCCTGGGGCCCGTGACGCTGACGAGCCTCGGCGTCGGGGCCATCATCGGCACCGGCATTTTCGTCCTGACCGGCGTCGCGGCCCACGACAAAGCCGGCCCGGCCCTGATGGTGTCCTTCGTCGTGGCCGGCATCACCTGCCTTTTCGCGGCGTTTTGCTATGCCGAGTTCGCGTCCATGGTCCCCGTGGCCGGGTCGGCTTACACCTATGCTTACGCCACGCTGGGCGAGCTGTTCGCCTGGATCATCGGCTGGGACCTTGTCTTGGAATACTCCGTCGCCTCGGCCACCGTCGCCCATGGATGGTCACATTATTTTCAGGATTTCATAAGCACATTCAAGCTCTATATCCCGAAGATCATCGGCTGGGCGCCGTTCAAGCTCGATATGGCTACCGGCAAGATCAGCTTGAGCGGGAGCTTGATCGACTTGCCGGCCATCGCCATCACGGCCGTAGTGACGATCATTCTCGTCCGGGGGATTCGCCAGACCGCGAGGTTCAACGCTTCGATGGTCATCCTCAAGCTGATCATCGTGGTCTTCGTCATCGTCGTCGGAGCTTTCTATATCAACCCCGCGAATTGGAAGCCATTCGCCCCATTCGGCTGGGCCGGCATCAGCTTTTTCGGAAAGACGATCTTCGGAAAATCGATGGGCGGGGCTCCGGTCGGGATGTTCGCCGGTGCGGCGATCAGCTTCTTCGCCTACATTGGATTCGACTCGATCTCGACCCACGCCGAAGAGGCCAAGAAGCCGCACAAGGACGTTCCGATCGCCATCATCAGCTCGCTCCTCATCTGCACGGTCCTTTACATCCTGGTCTCCATGGTCCTGACGGGCATGGTCCCTTACGACAAGATCGACATCAACGCGCCGGTCTCCCAGGCCTTCAAGCAGGTCGGCCTCGGCTGGGCCCAGTTCCTGGTCTCGCTCGGCGCCTTGGCCGGGATCACCTCGGTCCTCGTGGTCATGATGTTGAGCCTGCCCCGCGTTCTGCTGGCGATCGCCCGCGACGGCCTCCTCCCCCCGAAGTTCTTCGGCGCCGTGCACGAGAAGTTCCGCACGCCATGGAAATCGACGATCCTCGTGGGCTTCGGCGTCGCGATATTGTCCGCCGCCCTGCCCCTCGAGCTCCTGGCCGAGCTGGTCAACATCGGGACCCTGCTCGCCTTCGTCATCGTCTGCAGCGCGGTTTTAATCATGCGCAAAACGCACCCGGAGGCCGAACGGCCGTTCCGCGCGCCTTTGTTCCCGGTGGTCCCCATTCTGGGCGTCTTTTTCTGCCTGTTGCTGATGTTCTCCCTGCCCCCGGCCAACTGGCTCCGCCTCTTCGGCTGGCTGCTGATCGGCTTTGTGATCTATTTCTCTTACGGGCGGAAGCACAGCATCATGAATAGAATGGAGGGGACGGAAGAGGCCAAAGACACCTCCGTCGCGAAATCTTAGCCGGGTCTTTTCGCCCTGGAGGACATTGACTTCCCGCCCGGCCTTCTGTTATTTTAGGCCGGCATGAGCGCCCCGAAAAGCCGCCTGACGCTTTATATCTTCATCGGCATGGGCGCGGGATTGCTCCTGGGAGCCTTCTTTCCTCAGGCCGGCGAAGCCCTCCGGCCGCTGAGCGTCATCTTTATCCGGCTCATCAAATCGATCATCGCCCCCCTCATCTTCGCGACACTCGTCGTCGGCATCGCCGGCCACAGCGACCTGAGGGCGGTCGGCCGGATGGGCGTGAAAGCCCTGGCGTATTTCGAGGTCATCACGACTCTGGCCCTCTTCCTCGGGCTGGCTTTCGTCAACCTCGTCCGGCCGGGCGTCGGGGTCAAGCTCGCGGGCGGGGACATCAGCGCCGTCGCCGCCCGGCCCCAGGCGTTCTCCGACGTCCTCATCCATGTCTTCCCCCAGAGCTTCGTCCAGGCCGCCGCGGAGGGCGAGATCCTCCAGGTCGTCGTCTTCAGCATCATCTTCGCTCTGGCTCTGAGCATGGTCCACGCCAAGAAGAAGCCCCTCCTGGACTTCTGCGATACCCTGGCCGAGACCATGTTCAAGTTCACGGGCATCGTCATGAAGTTCGCCCCCATCGGCGTCGGGGCGGCCATCGCCGTCACCGTCGGCAGCCGCGGCGTCGGCGTCCTGCTCAACCTCGGCGCGCTGATCCTCACGTTCTACGCCTGCGCCTTGGCCTTCTTCGGCCTGATCCTCGTCCCGGTCGGCCTGGCCTTCAAGGTCCCGATGGTCCGGTTCTTCAAGGCCGTCAAGGAGCCGGCGGTAATCGCCTTCTCGACGACGAGCTCGGAGGCCGCCCTGCCCAAAGCCATGCTGGCCATGGAGGCCTTCGGCGTGCCGCGCGAGATCGTGTCGTTCATCATCCCCACGGGCTACAGCTTCAACCTGGACGGAACGTCGCTCTACCTCTCCCTCGCCTCGGTCTTCGTCGCCCAGGCGGCCGGCGTCCATCTCACGCTCGGCCAGCAATTCGTCATGGTCTTCACCCTCATGCTGACGAGTAAGGGCGTGGCAGGTGTGCCCCGCTCGGCTCTCGTGATCCTGGCCGGGACGCTGGCCTCGTTCAACCTGCCGCTCGAAGGCGTCGCCGTCCTGCTCGGCATCGACAGCCTCATGGACATGGTCCGGACGACGATCAACGTCGTCGGCAACTGCCTGGCCTCGGCCGTGATCGCCAAATGGGAAGGGAAATTCGTCGACCCGGCCGTCCCTCTTTCCGGGATCTGAGCCCGGCTCCGCAAAGGCTCAAGGCTGGGTGACCTTTTTCGTCCTCTTTCCGAGGGAGAAATGCGAGCGCCGTCCGAGAGCGTGTTCGGTCACCTTGGAAGAGGATCACCCCCAACCCGGGAAAATGCCCGATTTCTATAGGGAAAGCCGCGGAGCCCCCGTTTCCGGTCCCCGATCGCCTCATCTCCGGAGGTGAGGCGGCCTCGCTTTTCCGTGCAGAGCGCGGAGGGGTAATTTCACCCCTTAAAATCCCCGCCTCAGGCGATTTTCCTGCGGGAGCCAAGACCTTATCCTGTGGCCGTGATTTCGAAGTCCTCTCGGACACGGAATCCGAATTCATACAAAGGAGGCTTCCAATGAAAAGCCTGAAAAACATCCTCCTCGGCGTGGGATGCGCCCTCGCCCTGGCCGCCTTCGTCGAAGGCGCCGCCACCACGACCCAGACCATCACCATGCAGGTCAACTCGATCTGCGTACTGGCCGTGACGGGCAACCCCTCCACCCTGATCGTCTCCGCTCCGGCGTCCGGCGGGCAGACCCCGTCCAACCCCAGCTCCAACACCACGTACGCCCAGTACACCTCGACCGTGCCCGCCAGCCAGACGCGGCTGCTCACGGCCGCCTGGGGCAGCTCGGACTCGGCTCCGGCCGGGTGCTCGCTGAAGCTCTCGGCCACGCCCTCGGGCGGGACCAACCAGGGCACGACCGCCGGCCAGGTCACGCTGTCCTCGACCGCCCAGAACATCGTCACCGCGATCAAGAGCTGCGCCACGGGCACGGCCGCGACGAACGGCGCCCAGCTGACCTACACGCTCTCCGTGGATACGCTGACGTCCCTGATAGCGGGCGACAGCCATACCGCCACGGTCACGCTGACTCTGACGGACGCCGCCTGATCGGCGGCAAAGGAGAACGACGATGAAAAGCACGAAAATAGCCCTCGCGGTCCTGGCCGTCAGCTTCGCCCTCGCCGGGCTGGCCGGCGCAACGTCGACGGCCACCCAGACGCTGAGCATGCAGGTCGGCACGATCTGCGTCGTCTCCGTCACCGGAAACCCCTCCACGCTTACCGTGGCGGCCCCCGGGACAGGCGGCCAGACTCCGGCCAGCGGCTCGAACAACTCGACTTACGTCCAATATACTTCGACGGTCTCCGCCGGCGTGGCCCGGAAGATCACCGCCGCATGGGGCGGCTCGGACGCGGCTCCGGCCGGGTGCCTGCTGCGGCTGACGGCCACGCCGAACATCGCAACCAACCAGGGCTCGACCGCCGGCCAGATCACCGTGTCCGCGACGGCCCAGGATCTCGTCACCGCGATCAAGAGCTGCGCCACCGGGACCGGCGGCACGAGCGGCGCCCAGCTGGCGTATTCTCTCGACGTCAGCGACCCGACGGCCCTCGTCGCCGGCGCGACGAAGACCGCGACGGTCACCCTGACTCTGACGGACGCCGCGTGAGGAAGGGGGAGGAGGCCGGCCATGATCAAACCCAAAGCCGCATGGGCGGCCGCGGCCTGCCTCCTTCTCCTCCTCGCCGGCGAGATCCGGAGCGCGACGACCGCCGTCTCGGCGACCGTCGCCTCCTTCTGTCTGATGGCCGTGACCTCGAGCGCGGTGACCCTGACGGTCTCCAACCCGGCGACGCCGGGGGGGGTTCCGGCCAATCCCACGAATAGCGGCGCTTACGCCCAGTACTCTTCGACGGTCGCCTCGGGTGTCACCCGCCGCGTTACCGCGGCATGGGCGACCGGCAACAGCGCCCCCACGGGCTGCTCCCTTCTCCTTCTAGCAACCGTGCCGAGCGGGAAAGGCACGAGCGCCGGCCAGATCACGATCTCGACGACGGCCCAGAACCTGGTGACGGGCATCGGCGGCTGCGCTACGGGAACAACCGGGACGAGCGGCGCTCAACTGACATATACGCTTTCGATCGGTACGATGACTTCGCTCGTGGCTAACGAGAGCAAGACGGCCACGATCACCCTGACGCTGACGGATTCCTGAGGTCCCCCTCAGGGATCCCCTTTAGGGGTGAGATTCTCTCCTTTTTTGAGTGGGGAAGGGGTGAGCCAATTTCCTCTTTTAAATAGCCGCGGGAGGCGATAGTCTCCCGGATTCCCTCTTATAGAATGAGACTGTGAACATGAAGAACGAACGCACATCGCAGGCCTGCCGGGCCGGTTTCCGGCGCCGGGGCGACCGCCGGCCCGCCGGGGCCGCGAAGCGCCTCCGGAGCGTCGGGCTGGCCCTGCTGGCGGCGATGGCCCTGGCCGCCGTCCTCGAGGCGGCCACTCTCACCGTGACGGGGAGCTGGTCGGTGTCCATCGGTCAAGCCAACCTGACGGGATCGGCGGGTAGCGACCTGACATCCACGTACACAAGCACCACCAGCCAGGCCACCATGAGCGTGAGCAATGCGTCCGGTCATAACTGGAGAATCGACGTCTATCGGCAGGACACGACCTGGAACGCGAATCTTCACCTCTGGCTGCAGCGGACGAACAGCGGGACGTCCGGAACGGGATCGGGCTCGGGCGGGACGACGTACATGGAAGCCACGACGACAACCCAGACGTGGATGACCGGAACGGGAAACCGGAGCGGCTTCACGCTCCAGTTCCAGCTGACCGGGGTCTCGTGCGCCGTCCCGGCGACTTCATATTCCACGACTATCGTCTATACCATCGTTCAAACGAGTTAGGAGGGAATCTCATGCGAAGGCAACCCGGAAACAACTTGAAAGCGGCCCTCTTGGGCCTGGGGGCGATGCTGGTCCTGGCTCCCCTCGCCGCGCGCGCCCAGGTGGGCATTACCAACGGGCTGACCCAGGAGAAGGCCTGCAAGCCCGGCGAGGCGTTCGAGAGCTTCGTGACGCTCAAGAACAACGGGCCGCAGGAAGAGACGATCAAGATCTACCAGACCGACTACACCTTCAACGCCGAGGGGAAGAGCTATTACGACGCGCCGGGCAAAGAGAAGCGGTCCAACGCGGCCTGGATCTCGGTGGCGCCCAAGCAGGTGACGATCCCCGGCCTGGCCACCCTGGACGTGAGATACATCTGCCGCGTGCCTGCCGACGCCGCTCTCGTCGGGACGTACTGGAGCATCGTCATGTTCGAGGTCGTCCCGAAGGCCGAGCGGATCAAGCGGGACGTCGACAAGAAGGACGTCGCTTTCGGGGTCAACCAGGTCATGCGCTATGGCGTCCAGATCGTGACCCACATCGGGGAGACGGGCAAGCGCAGCTTGAAATTCCTGTCCACGGACCTTCTCTGGGACAAGGCCGGCAAGACGCTCCAGGTCGACCTCGAGAACGACGGCGAGCGCTGGCTCCGGCCGTTCTCCTCCGTCGAGGTCTACGGCGAAAAGGGCGACCTGGTGACCAAGCTCGAGGGCGAGCGCTGGCGCCTGTTCCCCGGCACGTCCGCCCGGTTCCGGTTCGACGTCAGCGCGCTCAAGCCGGGCGCCTACAACGCGCTCATTGTCTTCGACAACAAGGACAGCTCGGTGTTCGGCGTCCGGTATGCCCTGAATATCCCTTCCGTGGAAGCTCCCTCCGGGGCTGCCGGGATCAAGAAGTAACGGAAATCGGGGGCAATCGTGGCTATACGGCGACGCATCGGCGAGTGGGCGGCCCGGGCCGGCCTGGCGCTCCTGGGCCTGGCCCCCGCGCTCGTCCACGCCGATCCGCCCGGGATCTTCGTCCAGTCCGTCCGGCCCGGCGTCATCGAAGCCAAGCCTCTGGCCTCCTTCACCGCCGTTTTCCGCGTCGCCAACCGGACCGCGGAGCCCGCCGAGCTCCAGGGGAAGGTGGAGCTTCCCGAGGGCTGGAAGACTGCCACGGACGAGTTGCCGTTCACGCTGGCTGCCGGCGCGGAAGCCATCCGCCTCATCTCCGTCTTCGTGCCCGTGCGGGCGCGGGCGGATCAATATATGATCGGATATACGGTCGGGGGGCCCGCCGGGCGACCGGTGGCCGCCCGCGCCGAGCTCGCCGTCCGGGTCGCGCTCGAGCCTCGGCTCGACCTCCAGGCCCTGGAGCTCCCGCCGTTCGCCATCGCCGGCGACGTCGCGACGTCCCGGTTCCTCGTCATCAACCGGGGCAACGCCCCGCTCGACGTGGCGCTGGACGTGCAGAGCAACGGATTCCGCTTCACGTGCGATGCCGCGTCGGTCCGCGTCGACGCGGGGGAGGCCCGGACGGTCGAGGTCACCGTCCGGTCGGACGGCGGCCTTCGTAAGAAGCTCAACCAGCAGGTGAGGATCAAGGCCACGGCCTCCGTCCCGGGGCGCGAGCCGCTGGCGGCCGAAGCCCTGACCCAGCAGGACATCATCCCCCGCGTCTACGGCGGCTTGGAGGAATTCAACAAGATCCCCCTCGAGCTCGGCCTCGTGGCCCTGGCCGGAGGCGGGGGCGCCCAGTACGTCCAGGCCCGGATCGCCGGGTCGGGCGCCCTGGACGATCTCCAGAAGCACAAGGTGGATTTCTTCCTCCGCGGGCCGGGACGGACGGAGTTCAACATGTTCGGCCTGCAGCGCGAGGAATACCGGTTCCGCTACGACGGGCCGGCCGTGAGCGCCGCGGCGGGCGACAAGTCGTTCTCCCTGACGAACCTGACGAACCTCGGCCAGTACGGCCGGGGCGTGGAAGCGTCGCTCCGCCTCGGCCGCTGGTCGTTCCGGGGCTATTCCGAGCGCGACCTCTTCGTCGGCTCGACCGGGCGGCAGACGGCCGTGCAGGTCGGCGTGTCGCCCCTCGACCGGCTCTCCCTGAAGGCCAGCTGGATGTCGGAGGCAGTAAACGCCCGGCCCGGCTCGCGGATCTTCAGCTTCCAGTCCCAGTTCGTCCACGATCTGGCCAACGTCACCCTGGAGTATTCCTGGGACGCCACGGTCCGCAAGGATCCGGCGGCGGTCAACAGCGCGATCTGGCTCGACGCCAACGGCGGGACGCGTCTTTTCAGCTATCGGGCCAACATCATCCAGTCCGGGGCGGATTACGGCGGGTACTATCAAAACCTGAATTTCCGGAGCGGAGAATTCACGGTCAGCCCTTCTTCCCGCCTCCAGCTGCGGGCTTCCTACGTCGACCAGCGGCGGAACGCGGCCCTCCTGCCCTTTTTCCCGCCTTTCGAGGACCGGACGCTCCAGGCCGGCCTCCTGTGGCGGGCCGCCAAGAGCCTTGACCTGTCACTCGAGGAGCGCATCCACGACCGCTCGGACTTGTCGCCCGACGCGCAGTTCAGCTACCGCGATACGACCCTGCGGGCCGGCGCCCTTTTCACCCGCGGCTCGCTCAGCGTCCAGAATTACCTGGACGTGGGCCGGACCTACAACGAGCTCACGCGGGCCTACGACCGGCTCCTCGAATACACGGTTTCCGCGAACGTCACGGTCTTCACGTCGCTGAGCCTCGGCGGCTTCATCCACTACCGCGACCAGGACGTTTCCTTCACCGGCGACAAGGCGCGGCGGCTGGAGATGAACGTCAATCTGGGCTACCAGTCGGGCCGGACGTCGATCGACGCTTTCTACCGGACGGCGCTCCATGAAGAGCTGTATGCCAACGCGCTATCCGCCCAGGACTTCAAGGATCCGGCCTTCCTCCTCAACAACTATGACATCTTCGGGGTCAACCTCAGCCAGCGCTTCGGCAACGGCCACCAGCTGGGCGTACGCATCCAGCGGGCGGCCAATCCCGTCGGCACGGGGCTGCCCGGCAGCCATCTGATCGGGCTCCTCGAGTATTCGATCCCGCTCGGCGTGCCGGTCGGCCGCAAGGCGTCGGCCGGGATCCTGCGCGGGCGGGTGTACGACGCAGACCGCGGCAAGGCGGGCGTGGCGGGCGTCTTCGTCCGGATCAACGACCTGGCGACGGTGACCGATCCCCAGGGCGATTTCCTTTTCCGCGGCCTGGAACCCGGCGCGTATGTCCTGACCCTCGACGAGCGGAATATGCCGCGCGAAAAGGTCACGGTCGAGAAGACTCCGATGACGGTCTATGTCAGCGGCGGGGGGAAGGTCGATTGCTCCGTCGGGCTGACCACGGGGGCGAGTATCGCCGGCCGGATCATGGTCTTCAAGCTCGAGAACGAGAAGGCGGACCTGCTCGTCAAAAAGGCCCCGTCCGGGCCCTCGGTCGGGGAATCCGAAAATGGCGAAGGCACGGCCGCTCCCAAGCCCCGGATGATCGAGAGCGGGAGCCTGATGGCGGCCACGATCGAGCTCGTGGGACCGGGCGACGAAGTCTTCCACGCCCTGACCGACGAATCCGGACGCTTCTCGTTCGAAGGCCTGCGGCCGGGGCCCTACGTCCTCCGGGTGTTCGCGGAGGATCTGCCGGAGCTCACGTCGTTCGAGAAGGACACGTTCGAGCTCGACCTCAAGCCGGCGGCCCGGGAGCAGGTCGACATCAAGGTCCTGCCCGTCATCCGGCCGATCCAGATCATCGGCGGTGGCGCCGTGACGATCAGGAAGCAGGCCGACAAGCGGTAGGCGCCCGCCCCTGTCCTGGCTTACGCGGGAGGGCGGGGCCAGAGCCCCGCCGTCGTCTTGCATTCCCTCCCGCATTCGTTATAATGGGGTCTCTCGAGATTCCGTTTCGAGGACGACCCATGAAATTCCTTCTTCCCAAAGAGCCGGCTTTCGCTGAAAAGTTCCAGGCGATGTCGGACTGCCTGACCGAGATCACGGGGGTCTTTCAGGAGTTCGTGGCGAACTACCGGGATTTCGACCATTACTGGCATCGGTCCAAGGAGATCGAGCACAAGGCCGACACGATCACCCACGAGATCATCAACCTCCTCAACAAGAGCTTCATCACGCCCTTCGATCGGGAGGACATCTACCAGCTCATCCACGAGTTCGACGACGTCATCGACCTCCTCGAGAATACGCTCCACAACATCTATCTTTATGAGGTCCCGGTTAAGAAGTCGTTCGTCGACGATTTTTCGGCGCTCATCGCCAAGGCGACCGTCGCTCTGAACACCCTGATTAAAGAATTGTTCCAGCACCAGAAATATACGGACTCGATCTGGAAGCTCATCTGCGAGATCCACAACCTCGAGGACGAGGGCGACCTCGTCTATCACCGCGAGCTTCGCAACCTTCTCAACGGGGAGAAAGACCCGATCCTGATCATCAAGTGGAAGGACATCCTGACCACGCTCGAGCGGATCATGGACGTCTACCAAAACCTCAGCAACACGGTCGAAGGCATCATCGTCAAGACGAGCTGAGCATGGGCGGCTGGAGCTTCGCCTTCATCGCCCTGGTGATGGGGCTCGCCCTCCTCTTCGATTTCACGAACGGCATGCACGACGCGGCCAACTCCGTGGCCACGATCGTCTCCACCCAGGTCCTGAGCCCTAAGCAGGCCGTGATCTGGGCGGCCTTCTTCAATTTCGTCGCATTCCTCATCTTCGGCACGGCCGTGGCCTCGACGATCGCCACGGGCCTGATCGACATCACCGTCGTCGATCCGCGCGTCATCTTCGCCGGCCTGATCGGGGCGATCGCCTGGAATGTCCTGACCTGGTATCTGGGCCTGCCTTCGAGCTCTTCGCATTCCCTCATGGGCGGCTACCTCGGGGCGGCGGTCGTCAAGGCCCATGGCTTCCAGGTGGTCATCCTCTCGGGATGGATCAAGATCTTCATCTTCATCGTTCTCGCCCCGATGCTCGGACTGGTCCTGGGCATTATCTTGACCGTCGCGACCAACTGGATCGTCCACAAGCGGCCGCTGAAGTCCATCAACCTCTGGTCGCGGCGCCTCCAGCTCGTCTCGGCCGCGCTCTACAGTCTGGGCCACGGCGGAAACGACGCCCAGAAGACCATGGGCATCATCGCCAGCCTGATGTTCACCTCCGGGAGAATGAAGACTTTCCATATCCCGCTTTGGATCGTCCTGTCCGCGCATTCGGCTATCGCCCTCGGGACTCTCTCGGGCGGGTGGCGGATCGTCAAGACCATGGGCCAGAAGATCGTCAAGCTCCGGCCGATCGACGGCTTCTGCGCCGAGACGGCCAGCGCCATTTCGATTTTCTTTGCGACGCACGTCGGCGTGCCCGTTTCGACGACGCACGTCATCACCGGGGCCGTGGCCGGCGTGGGCGCGGCCAAGAATGCGGCCGCGGTCAAGTGGCAGGTCACGATCCGGATCGTCTGGGCCTGGATCCTGACCATTCCCGCGGCCGCCCTCTGCGCGGGCGCGGTCTACGAAGTCGTCAGCCTCGCCGCTCGCTGGTGAGCGAGAGTCGCGGCATTCCGATTGCCCAGGAGGACGCCATGAGATCATCCGCGCGGGGATTCGCCCTCCCGCTTCTCCTTCTCGCCGTCGCCGGCCTCGGCCTGGCCCAGGCCGCGGCGCCGGTCCGGCCGCCGGCCGTGCCCCTCGTCACCCACGACCCCTATTTCAGCATCTGGTCCATGGCCGACCGCCTGACCCAGGACTGGCCGAAGCACTGGACGGGACGAGCGCAGGCCATGATGGGCATGGTCCGGGTGGACGGCCGCCCCTACCGGTTCATGGGCCCGGACTGGCGCGGGATCCCGGCCCTGGCCCAGACGGACTGCCGGGTTTACCCGACGCGGACGGTCTACGCCTTCAAGGACGCGGGCATCGAGCTCACCGTCACGTTCCTCTCGCCGCTCCTCATCGGCGACCTCGACATCCTGTCCCGGCCCGTCACCTACGTGACGCTCGACGTCCGGTCGGCCGACGGCAAGCCCCACGACGTCAAGCTGTACTACGACGCCTCGAGCGAGATCGCCGTGAACACGGCGGACGAGAAGGTCAACTGGTCGCGGCTGCGGGTCGGGGACCTGCAGGTCCTGTCGTTCGGCTCCAAGGACCAGCCCGTCCTCGAGCGGACGGGCGACAACCTCCGGATCGACTGGGGGTATTTCTACCTGGCCGTCCCGGGCGCGGGGAAGCCCGAGGCGTGTCTGGCGGCGGACGGCGAGAACCGGACCTCGTTCTTCCAGAACGGCGTCCTCCCGCCGCGCGACGACCTGCGCATGCCCCGGCCGGTCTCGGACGGTCATCCGGTGGCCGCTGTGACGTTCGATCTCGGCATGATCGGGGATTCGCCCGCGTCGCGGTGGCTCATGCTGGCCTACGACGACCAGTTTTCGATCGAGTACTTCTATCGGAAGCTCCGGCCGTATTGGCGGCGGGGCGGTTGGGGGGCGGCCGACCTGCTGGAAGCCGCGGCCAAGGACTACGACGCGCTGACCAAGCGCTGCCGGGCCTTCGACGACGCCCTGACCGCGGACATGGTCCGCGTCGGAGGCGAAAAATACGCCGCCCTGGCCACGCTCGCGTACCGCCAGTCGATCGCCGCCCACAAGCTGGCGGCCGACTACGACGGGACGCCGCTCTTCTTCCCCAAGGAGAACTTCAGCAACGGCTGCATCTCCACCGTGGACGTCATCTATCCGGCGGCGCCGATGTATCTCCTCATGAGCCCGACCCTCGCCCGGGCGATGATGACGCCCGTCTTCGAATACGCCGAGGGACCGGAATGGAAATTCCCGTTCGCGCCCCACGACCTGGGCACGTATCCCAAGGCCGACGGCCAGGTCTACGGCGGCGGGGCGAGGACCGAGGAGGACCAGATGCCGGTCGAGGAGAGCGGCAACATGATCCTCCTCACGGCCGCCCTGGCCAAGGCCGAGGGCAAGGCCGATTATGCCCTGAAATATTGGCCGCTCCTCCAGCGCTGGGCGGAATATCTCAAGGCCAAAGGCCTCGATCCCGAAAATCAGCTCTGTACCGACGACTTCGCCGGCCACCTCGCCCATAACGCCAATCTCTCGATCAAGGCGATCCTGGCGTTGCGGTCTTACGCATATCTCTGCGATCTTGCCGGGAAAAAGCCCGAAGCGCAGGCCTACAAGAAGATCTCGGCGGACTTCGCCGCGCAATGGGTGAAGATGGCTGACGACGGAGATCATTATCGCCTGGCGTTCGACAAGCCGGGCACCTGGAGCCAGAAATACAATCTCGTCTGGGACAAGATCCTCGGGTTCGACCTGTTCCCAAAGGAAGTCGCCCGCAAAGAGATGGCCTTTTACAAAAAAAGCCAGCTCACCTACGGGTTGCCGCTCGATAATCGCAAGGAATACACCAAGATCGACTGGCTGCTGTGGACCGCGACCCTGGCCGAAACGCCCGCCGACTTCGCCGCGCTCCTGGATCCGGTCTTCGAGTGGCTGAACAAGACGCCCGACCGCGTCCCGCTGACCGACTGGTACTGGACGAACACGGGCAAGCAGACGGGCTTCCAAGCCCGCCCGGTGGTGGGCGGCATCCTGATCAAGATGCTGGCCGACCCTGCGTCGGTCAAGCTATGGACGAAATGACGGCGCCGGCCAAGGACGATTTGTGAACAAAGATAATTCTAGGCCGTCATCCCGAGCTCTTGCGAGGGATCTCGTGGCAAATTGTCATTGCGAGCGAGCGAAGCGAGCGCGGCAATCGCATGGTGTGATGTCATTGCGAGCGAGCGAAGCGAGCGCGGCAATCGCATGGGCCGAACGCGATTGCTTCGGCTAAGACGCCTCGCAATGACACCTG
>Ga0182021_10006066_pt1 | contig 14340 bp, 15 predicted proteins | sample 612E3MmetaG_FD_120493 | JGI IMG/M metagenome (GOLD analysis project Ga0182021, IMG submission 120493) | Permafrost microbial communities from Stordalen Mire, Sweden - 612E3M metaG (Illumina Assembly) | ecosystem: Environmental > Terrestrial > Soil > Wetlands > Permafrost | place: Sweden... | reverse complement strand
TCGACCCGCTCGCCGCCCTCGACCGCTTCGCCGCGCTCGATGACGACGACGTCGACTACAGCGAGACCGAGCAGTACTGACGCACCGCCACTAAGACCGGAGAACAAGAATGCCTACACCCACAAAGGGTCCTCGTCTGGGCGGTAGCCCGACGCACGAGCGGATGCTTCTCGCCAACCTGGCGAGCCAGCTGTTCGAGCACCGTCGCATCACGACGACGGAGACCAAGGCCAAGCGCGTACGTCCGCTCGCCGAGAAGCTCATCTCGAAGGCGAAGCGCGGTGACCTCCACGCGCGTCGGCTCGTGATGGCCACGATCACCAACCGCGATGTCGTCCACGTCCTCTTCACCGAGATCGCCCCGGCGCTCGCGGATCGTGAGGGCGGCTACACCCGGATCACGAAGGTCGGCAACCGCAAGGGCGACAACGCCCCCATGGCCGTCATCGAGATCGTGACCGAGTCGGTCGAGGAGGGTCGCAAGAACCGGGGTCGGGCCGCCAAGGCCGAGCCCGCGAAGGCTGCCAAGGCCGCTCCGAAGGCCAAGGCCGTGGAGGTCGAGGAGACCGAGCCGGTCGCCGAGGACGTCGAGGTCGAGGCGGCCGAGAGCACGTACGGCGAGGGCTCCTACGTCGGGGAGAACCCGCCGGAGGGGTACGACATCAAGGGCAACGCCGATTCGATGAAGTACCACACCCTCGAGTCGCCGTGGTACGGACGGACGATCGCCGAGGTCTGGTTCAACACGACCGAGGCTGCCGAGGCCGCCGGCTTCGTCCCCGCTGTGGCGGAGAAGGACGACGACGAGAAGTCCGAGTAGGTCTGATCTGATTCACCCACGAGGCGCTCCCGGGATCCGGGGGCGCCTCGTGCGTCGATAGAGTCGCGGCGGCAGGGACCGGAGGGAGGAGACCGACAGTGCGGATCGCGCAGCTCGCGAACTTCGTCGGGCCGACGTCCGGTGGCATGCGTCGCGCGATCGACCAGCTCGGCCAGCGGTACGTGGCAGCAGGTCACGAGCGGCTGCTGATCATCCCCGGTCCCGAGGACAGGGTGACGGAGAGCCCGGCGGGCATCGTCGCCCAGGTGCGTGGCGTACGGGTCACCGGCGGCTACCGGATCATCCTCGCCATGCGCGGCGTCCTCACGGCTCTCGAACAGTTCGCGCCGACCTCCGTCGAGGTCTCGGACAAGTGGACGCTCGCCGGCGTCGGCCCCTGGGCGCGTCGCCGGGGGGTGGGCAGCATCCTGTTCAGCCACGAGCGGCTCGACGACATGGCGTCGGACTTCCTGCGGTTCGGTGTACGTCCACTCGTGCACGTACGGAACCGTGCTCTCGCCAAGGACTTCGACCGTGTGGTCGTCACGACGAGCTACTCCGCGGGGGAGTGGGCCGGCACGAGCGCGCGGCTGGTCACGGTTCCGCTCGGCGTCGACCTCGAGACGTTCCAGCCGCCTGCCGAGCGATCGGACCCGGGGCCCGTGATCCGGCTGATCCACGCAGGACGCATGTCGCGCGAGAAGTACCCACAGCTGGCGATCGCCGCCACCGCTGAGCTCCGGCGCCGCGGCGCGCCGGTGGAGCTCACCGTCGCAGGCACGGGCCCGCACCTGGCGTGGCTTCGCGAGCAGGCCGAGGACGCGCCGGTGCGCTTCCTCGGCTACGTCGACGGACGTGACGAGCTGGCCCGCCTGTACGGAGCGGCTGATATCTCGTTGTCGGTGGCACCTACCGAGACATTCGGGCTGGCGGTGCTGGAGGCCCTGGCGTGCGGAACACCCGTTGTGACGGCCGACCAGGGCGGCGCCCGGGAGCTCGTCGACTCCAGCTGTGCGGACTGGGGAGCCCCTCGGGCGTCGGCGCTCGCCGACGCCGTGGAGCGGCTCCACGTACGGCTGGTGGCGGATCCGTACGCACTGCGTCAGGCGGCCCGCCGACGCGCCGAGCTGTACTCGTGGGACACCTCGGCGCAGCGCATGCTCGGCGTCCACGCCGAGGTCTCCGCCGCAGGGGCGTAGCGGTCAGGCCTTCCACTCCTCGGCGAGCAGCGCATAGCCGTACCCGTCCAGCCAGCGGCCTGACCGGTGCAGCGCCTCGGCCACGGCGTGCAGCTCCCGCCGCATCCCGACGCGCTCCATGAGTCGCCAGGACGGCGCGTTGTCGGCGAAGCACTCGGCGAGAACACGTCTCAGGCGGAGCCCCTCGAAGCAGATGCTGAGCATGGCTTCCACAGCCTCGGTCGCGAGGCCCTGACCGCCGTACGCGGGGTCGAAAGCCCACCCGATCTCGGCCTGCACTCCGCGTGCGGCGTCCTTGGCCTCCGTCTGCGCCCACGCGTCCTCGACGTTGAGGTAGAGGTCGCCGATGACGAGCCCGTTCTGCTCGACGGCCAGCGTCACGGCTTGCCGGTGTGGGTCGGCGAAGTACGCGTCGAAGGCCGCCTGGTCGGCTGGTGCAGTGGTGATCCAGTCGTACACGTCGGCCAGCTGCCGGTACCGCCAGATCGCGGCGGCGTCTTCAGGTGTGACCCGGCGGATCAGCAGGCGTTCGGTGAGGACCGGCCACGACAGGTCGTCGAGCGTTCGGGGCACCCGCTCAGTATGGCTACTCCTTCACCGCTCCACGGGCGGCGTTCATGATGCGCCGCTGGAAGATGAAGAACACGACCGCGACAGGGATGGGCATCAGGGCGCTGGCGTGGCAGCGAGACGGAGCTTCATGCGGGCGATGCGGCCACCGTCTATGGGACGCCGATCCCCTACCCCGCCGCCTGTCGGCCTCAGGCATGGTCGGCGGCCGCGGCGATCACGGTGCTGGGCGTCCTGGGGTGAGAACGACGGATCCCCGCCAGCAGTTGCTGACGGGGACCTTCGAGGTTGATCAGGCGATCAGATCAGGCCGGCGGTCTGGGTCACGGCGCGGTCGTACCGGGCCTGGACGTCTGTCCAGTTGACCACGTTCCACCACGCCTTGGCGTAGTCGGCCTTGACGTTCTTGTACTGCAGGTAGAACGCGTGCTCCCACATGTCGAGCTGGAGCAGCGGCACCTGGCCGGCGGGCAGGTTGCCCTGCTGGTCGTACAGCTGGTTGATGTTCAGGCGCCCGCCCAGCGTGTCCCAGACGAGCATCGCCCAGCCAGAGCCCTGGATGCCATTGGCAGTCTCGGTGAAGTGGCGCTGGAACTTGGCGAAGCCGCCGAACGTCTCCGCGATCCCGGACGCGAGCGACCCTGCCGGCTCGCCGCCGCCGTCGGGCGACATGTTCTTCCAGAACACCGAGTGGTTGATGTGTCCGCCGAGGTGGAACGCGAGGTCCTTCTCGAGCTTGTTCACGGCAGCGAAGTCGTCCTTGTCGCGCGCCTCGGCGAGCTTGTCGAGCGCGGTGTTGGCGCCCGCCACGTACGCGGCGTGGTGCTTGCTGTGATGCAGCTCCATGATCTCGCCGCTGATGTGCGGTGCGAGTGCTCCGTAGTCGTAGTCGAGATCGGGCAGCGTGTAGACGGCCATAGTGTCTCCTTCAAGGGTCGGTGTTTCGTCGGTGTCTGGGGTTCTCTGTCGTTCTATACCCATCTGATGGGCACAACCCTGTCCCAGGCCGGGCTATTCCGTCTGTCCTGGCGGGCGTTCCCGTCGCGGGAATGGGAGAAAGTGTTCACCAGACAGGGCCCCGACTATCACCTGGCGGACGGTCGGGTGTTCAATTCGGCTGTGCCAGCACTCCGCGTCACCGATCTCGTCAAGTCGTTCGGCGACAAGCGTGCGGTCGATGGGCTCTCCCTTCTCGTGGAGCCAGGTTCGATGTACGGGCTCGTCGGTCCCAACGGTGCGGGCAAGACGACGACCCTGTCGATGATCACGGGCCTGCTCCGTCCGGACGCGGGAAACGTCGAGGTACTGGGCCACGATGTCTGGTCCGATCCCGTCGCCGCAAAGGCGCTCATCGGGGTGCTGCCTGACGGGCTGCATGTCTTCGATCGGCTGAGCGGGCGGGAGCTCATCCGCTACGTCGCCCTGCTGCGCGGGCTGGAACGGCGCGTCGCCGAGACCAGGGCAGATGAGTTGCTGAGCGCCCTGGGTCTCGCCGAGGATGCCGAGCTGCTCGTGTGCGACTACTCGGCGGGCATGACGAAGAAGATCGGGCTCGCGTGCGCGCTCGTCCACGCCCCACGGCTGCTCATCCTCGACGAGCCGTTCGAGGCCGTGGATCCCGTCTCCGGTGACATGATCCGCCAGATCCTCAAAGCGTTTGTGACGTCCGGCGGCACCGTGCTGCTGTCCAGCCACGTCATGGAGGTCGTCGAGGCGCTGTGCGACTCGCTCGCGGTCGTGGCCCACGGCCGGGTACAGGCGGCGGGAACTCTCGACGACGTACGGCAGGGCGACAGCCTCACCGACAAGTTCCTGGACCTTGTCGGTGCCCGCCACCTCGAGTCGGAGTCGTTGGCGTGGTTGCACTCCTCGTAGGCCTCCGGTTCCGGCTGCTACGACGTAGCCTCGCCGGCGGAACTCGACAGCGGGCCGCGTTGACGGCAGTCGCGATCATCTCGTTGCTGTTCACCGCGCCCTTCTGCCTCGTCCTGATCGTCCTCAGCCGGACCGACCTGGTGGTGGCCAGGGCACTTACGGTGCTCATCGGCTTCGCGCTCATGATCGCCTGGATCTGGTTGCCCCTGTTCCTCACGGGCACCGACGACGCGCTGTCGCCTAGCCGGTTCGCGCTGCTGCCGGTGCGAGCGTCACGGCTCATCCCAGGGCTGTACGTCGCAGGCCTGCTCGGCCTCGGTTCCTTCCTGACGATCCTTGTGGGTATCTCCAGCGTGATCGGCTGGGCGAGGAGCCTTCCCGTCTTCATCGCCGGACTGGCCGGAATGATCCTCGGCGTTGTCACTGCGACGCTCCTTCCACACGTGCTCACCACGGCCTTCTCTGGAGCGCTCGGGTCACGACGGTTCCGAGACATCACGGGTCTCGCCATGGTCGTTTTTGCGGTCGGCATCACGGTCGTCCTGCAACTGGCCAGCTCGGCCATCAGCCGCTCCTCCGGCTCGGAAGCGGTGGTGGCCGCGCTCGACCACGCCGCGACCGTCCTGTCCTGGACCCCTTTCGGCGCCGCATGGGTGCTACCCGCCGACGTGGCTCAGGGGGACGTGGGGGCAGCACTTGGTCACGGCACCGTGGCCCTGGTGACGCTCGGTGCGCTGCTCCTGGGGTGGTGGGCGGCCCTGCGCCGCGCGCTCACGACACCGCTGGACGTCCCCGACGTCGTCGGCCGCGTGACCCGCGACAGTCTCGTCGACCGGTGGTTCTCGGGGTCGTCCACGGCCGTCGTCGCCGGACGGCTGCTGCGCTACTACCGCCGCGACCCGCGCCGACTGCTGTCGGTCTTCTCGATGATGCTCGCGCCGGTGCTCGTCGGTGTGTCCGTCGCCGGGGTGACCGCCGCTGGAGGCCACGCCGGGGGGATCTCGCTGCTGCTCGTCGCGCCGCTGCTCGGAATGCTCCTCGGCCCGACCTTGGCGTTCGACATCTCGTACGACGACAGCGCGCTGTGGACCCACATCACCACGTCGGTGAAGGGCTGGGAGGACAGGCTCGGCCGACTCCTGGGCTTCAGCACGGTCGCGCTGCCCATCGTGACCCTCGTCCTGCTCATGGGTGTCGTCGTCACCGGGTCCGATCATCTGATCCCGTTCGCCGCCGCGACGATCGCCGTGACCGGCGCCGCGCTCGGTGTCGGGTCGCACCTGGGCAGCATCATCCAGGTACCGGTGCCGCCACCAGGCAGCAACCCGTTCGGCAAGGGCTCCGGCGGAGGCCCGCTGTCGGTCGTCGTGAGCCTGCTGACCATCGTGCTCGCGCTCCTGGTCTCCGCGCCGGCGATTGTGGTCGGCGCCCTCTCGTACAGCGCCGTCTGGGCCCGGTACGCAGCGTTGCCGATCGCCCTCGCGACCGCTGGCGCCACGATCGCGTGGGGCGTGGTCATGGGTGGCCGGCGGCTCGATCGCCACTGGCCGGAGGTGCTCCGCGAGGTGACGTACAAGCGCTGAAACGGCCACGAGGGCACCGACCGTACGATCGGTGCCCTCGTGAAAGTATGTTGCGTCAGCTGTTGGGCGCTTCCGTGGCGTCCGGCGCCTTCTCTGCGACATCCGCGGCGCTGTCTTTGGCAGCCTCGGCGTCGCCGTCGAAGATGTCCTCGACCTTGTCCTTGGCGCCCTCGTAGAGCTCCCCAGCCTTGTCCTTAGCGTCCTCGAAGACATCCTTGGCGTCGTCGAGAAGTTCTGAGGCCTTCGCCTTCAGCTCATCAGCGAATCCCATGTGTGCTCCTTACGGCCTGGTGGTAACCGCCGACGACCGGCAGTTCATCCGAGTCAGTTCATAGCATGAGCGACGGGCCATCGGCGGTGCTTTGCAGAATCAGCGCCGCCGAACGGCTAACACCCGGAAGCCCTTGGCGCTCGCGACGCGCTGACAGTCCCAGCCCTGGTCCTCGAGCCAGGTCGTCAGCGAGTCGGCTCCCAGGTTCCGAGCGACGACCATCCGGGCGGTGCCCGCTGGGCGAAGCCGGTCGAGCCACGTGGTCAGGAGCTCGTGGAGGGCGGCCTTGCCGATCCGGATCGGCGGGTTGGACCAGATCTCGTCGTAGCGCTCGCCGGCCGGTACGTCCTGGGGCAGCGCCGTCGAGACCCGGTCGCCGATGCCGAGCCGGTCCGCGTTGGCCCGGGTCAGCGCGAGGGCGCGTTCGTTGACGTCGACCGCCGTGATCCGGGCCTCCGGGTCCGCCAGTCCGAGCGCGACCGTGAGCGGCCCGATGCCGCACCCGAGGTCGAGGAGCTGTACGGGACCGGCGGGCGGCTCCGTGGAGCGCAGCAGCATGGCCGTACCGAGGTCCAGGCCACCTCCGGAGAAGACCCCTCGCGAACTCTCGAGCTCGACGTCGGCCTCCCAGAGCCGCATGGGGACGCGGAACGTGTTGGCCTTGCCAGTGGGGGTCTCGAAGTAGTGGCTCATGCTCGCTCCTCGCGCAGGCTGCGGGTCGTCCTGGCCTCGGCGGCGCGCGCGGCGAGCTCGGCGTCGGCCGGATAACCGACCTCCTCGAGGGTCAAGCCATGAGCGGGCAGCACGGTGACGTCATTCGCGCGTTCCGTGCGCGTGAGCAGACCCTGCAGCCACGTACGGTCCTTGCGTCCGGCGGCGACAGCGGTCAACGCTCCCATCAGTGAGCGCACCATCGAGTGGCAGAACGCATCCGCCTGGACGGTGACCTCGATCGTGCGGTCTCCGAGCCGTACAGCCTCGACGCGCTGCAATGTGCGGATCGTCGTCGCCTGGTCGCGGCGCTTGCAGAACGCGGCGAAGTCGTGGAGCCCGATCAGATCCGCGCCCGCGTCGGCGAGGAGGGAGACGTCCAGCGGCTCGGGATGTCGTACGACCTGGTAGCGGCGCAGCGGATCCGCATCAGCCGGGTCGTCCCACAGCCGGTACACGTAGCGACGCCAGATCGCCGAGAACCGGGCGTCGAAGCCGTCAGGCGCCCGGGTCACGCCTCGTACGGCGATGTCGGCGGGGAGCGCGCGCGGCAGTCGGTGGGCGAGGACCGCGCCAGTGTCACGCATCTCGGAACGTCCCGTCTCCGTCGTCGCGGGAAGGTCGACGTGGACGACCTGGCCGCGGGCGTGAACGCCGGCGTCCGTACGGCCGGCGCACGTCAGGCGGGGTGGCTCGTCGAGGGAGAGGATGCGCCCGACCCAGCCGGCGAGATCCCCCTCGACGCTGCGCTGTCCGGGTTGCGCGGCCCAGCCGATGAAGGCGGTGCCGTCATAGGCGATGTCGAGCCGCCAACGGACAAGGTCGGTACTCATCGGCGGTAGCACAGGTCGTACACCGCCCTGCCTGCAGCGATCCCGCGGGCCTCGTACTTGGTCATGGGCCGCTCGTCGAAGCGGGGCGCCCAGCCGTCGTACATCGCAGTGAGCGGCGACGCGTCGAGCACGTCGCGCATCGCGAGCGCGTAGTCCTCCCAGTCGGTCGCCACGCGGAACAGGCCGCCGGGCCGGAGGCGATCCGCGATGAGCACGCAGGTCTCCGGGGAGATCAGGCGTCGCTTGTGGTGCCGCGACTTGTGCCAGGGGTCAGGGAAGAACGCGTGGACGGCGTCGAGGGATGCCGGCTGTACGAGGTGGCGCAGACCCTGTACGCCGTCTGCGAGCACGACGCGTGCGTTGGTGAGGCCCTGCGCGGCGAGCTTGCCCACGGTCGACGCGATCGACGGTTCGAAGACCTCGAAGCCGACGATGTCCATGTCCGGATGAGCCGCCGCGGTCGCCACGAGCGAGTCGCCGTTGCCGGCCCCGATCTCGGCGATGAGCGGAGCCGTACGAGCGAAGATCGCCGACCAGTCCAGCGGCACCTGAGGCGCCACGGAGGTGGACATGGAGTCGCGGAGGATGTCGACGAGGTAGGTGTCGCGGTGGTCGCGCCATGCGCGCTGCTGTGACGGGTTCATGCGGGCGCTGCGGCGGACGAAGCTCACAACGTCCCGATGCGGACGGGCCTCGGCACTCACCACGCGCGACACCCTATCCAGCGGGCGGCCCTGACCGCAGGTTGCACCGTGCCGGGGTAGGACTGGGGCTGCCCATGACGCGCCAGAGGCTGCCGGCCGTGTTCACTGGTATCAGGAAGGGCGCGCCACTCTGGCGCGGGACACATGCGTACCTTGCTCAATCTCATCTGGCTGGTCTTCGGCGGGCTCTGGCTCGCGATCGGCTACTTCGTCTTCGGACTCCTCGCCTGCGTGCTGATCGTGACCATCCCGTTCGGGGTTGCATCGCTGCGGATGGCCAAGTACGCGTTGTGGCCGTTCGGCAGCGCGGTCGTCGAGAAGCGCGGTGCCGGTGCGGGATCGGCGATCGGCAACGTGATCTGGTTCCTCGTCGCCGGTGTGTGGCTGGCCATCGGGCACGTCGTCACGGCGCTGGCCCAGACCATCACGATCGTCGGCATCCCGGTCGCATTGGCGAACATCAAGATGATCCCGGTGACCTGCTTCCCCTTCGGCAAGGAGATCGTCCCTCGCTCGAGCCTCGCCCCCGGCCAGCGCCCCCTGCACTCCTTCTGACCTGCCACCGGACAGGCAGAACCGCGACCGGACATGCATCGAGATGCCTGTCCGGTCGTGTATGGGTGCCCGTGCAGGGGGACCGACGTGAAGGACACGGCCCGGCCCGACTAGCGTGATCCCTCGCGAAGGGAGTGCTTGTGAGCTCGTACGGGTATGTCTTCACCTCCACGGTGCTGACGTTGTGGGTGATTCTTGACCCGCCAGGGTTGCTGCCCGTGTTCCTGGGGCTCACCCGCAGGATGTCCCCGCGGCATCGGAATGTGGCCGCGCGACGGGCGACGCTCGTCGCACTCGCCGTCACCGGGCTGTTCGGCATGTTCGGGCGGTTCATCCTCGACTACCTGCACGTGTCGGTGGGTGCGCTCCAGATCTCGGGCGGCCTGCTCCTGCTGCTCGTCGCGCTCCAGCTGCTCACAGGACACTTCGACGAGTCCCCCTCCGATGATGCCCCCGAGTCCAACGTGAACGTGGCGATCGTGCCGCTGGGGACGCCGCTGCTCGCCGGCCCAGGTGTCATCGTGGCGATCATGATCGCGGTGCAGTCGGAGTCGACGCTGCTCGGCTACGTCGTCGTCGCCGTGGCGCTGCTCACCGCGATGCTCGGCGTGTACCTCACGCTGCGGTTCGCCGAGGTCATCCGCCGTGTGCTCAAGGAGGCCGGCATCACGCTGCTGACCCGCATCGCAGGCCTCGTCCTGAGCGCCATCGCGGTACAGATGATGGCCGACGGCGTCATGGGTTTCATGGGGCGCTGACCGTACAGAAGAACGTACCTAACGGGACCCGCGGTGCGGGCCACGCGCATGGCTCAGGCCGCAGCAGTCGCAGTCGGTACGTCCTTGTGACGCAACGGCCCTCAAGACGCGAAGCACGTCGTCCGGGTGGTGCATCACGTCCTCCCATGAGAAACGGAGCACCACCCAGCCCGCGACGACGAAGCTGTTGTAGCGGCGCGCGTCCCGTACGAGTGCCCGGCGGGATCCGTGCCACTCGAAAGAGTCGGCCTCGAGGATGATCCTGCGATCGACGTCGACGAGGTCGGGCTTCCCGATGAAGTGCTCCGCGTGCAGGGGGACGTGAAGCCTGACGTTGAGGCCGGCAATCATCGCCAGGCGACGCAGCTCGGTTTCGAAAGGGTTCGCTGACAGTCCGTTCGCGCTGGCAGCCACGCGGCGAGCCTGGCCGCTCCCCGGCCCACGGAGGGTCGCCACGAACGCCCGCAGCGACGACGGGGTCTCCGCGTGGGAACGCAGTACCGAGTCGGCGATCGCGAGCGACTCGTCCTCAGGCAGGGACCGCAGACAGTCGGCGATGGTGCGCCTCATCGACGTCGCGGGACCGTCGATGTCGGACGGTTCGAGCTCCGCCCGATGCACCTGGACGCCTCGTCGCTGCCCGACCGCGACGTGGCGGTTCTTCGGAACGGTGACCTCGGGGAGCGTGGGTGGGGACTTCTGTTCCCAGCCATGGAACTGGGCCGCGCTGCGATGGGAGAGCACCGCGGACAGACGGGCCGCGGTGCGCAATGATGCGTCGGCGTGGGGCAGTCGTACCGGCCACGCGCATCGAGCACGAGGTCCCCCGAAGCCACGAGACGTCGGATCCCCGCCTGACTGCAGCGGCGGCTCAGGGCGGACCAGGTGGCGACGCCACCCAGTCGTTCGAGCACCTCCACCGCGGACACAGGTCAAGCGTGGACCGTCCCCGTGGCGCTGCGGGGAGGTTATGCACAGGCTCACGCCGGCACGGGTCCAGAGGAACGTACCGATCTGCCCTCTCGTCGCAGCGTCACGAGGGGGCGCAGGGACGAGTGGGCGCGATAGGTACGTTCGTCTGTACGGACTCAGCTGTGGTGCGCCTTGACGGCCTCGTCGACGAGGTTCTGGGGCATCTGCTCGTAGCCGTGGAAGGTCCGGGTGAACGAGCCGGAGCCGTGAGCGAGGCCACGGAGGTCGATCGCGTACCGGCTGAGCTCGCTCGCGGGGATGAGCGCCCGGATCATCGCGTGGTGGGCGTCGTCGGAGTCGGTGCCGAGCACGTGGCCTCGGCGGCCGGAGACGTCGGTCATGACCGCGCCCATGTACTCCTCGCCGACGGTCACGACGACCTCGTCGATCGGCTCCAGCAGCGTCACAGTCTTCGCGTTCGCCGCCTCACGCAGGCCCAGCGAGCCTGCCGTCTGGAACGCCATGTCGGACGAGTCCACCGAGTGGGACTTGCCGTCGACCAGCGTCACCCGTACGTCCACCAGGGGGTAGCCGGCGAGCACGCCCTTCTCCAGCTGACCCCGGACGCCCTTCTCGACGGACGGGATGAACTGGCGCGGTACGGCACCGCCGACGACCTTGTCGACGAACTCGAAGCCCGCGCCGCGGTCGAGCGGCTCGATCTCGAGCTGGCACACCGCGTACTGGCCGTGGCCGCCCGACTGCTTCACGTGGCGGCCCTGGGCCGACGCCTTCGCGATGAACGTCTCGCGTAGCGGCACCTTCAGCTCCTCGGGCTCGACCTTCACGCCATAGCGCTGGACGAGGCGGCCGAGGAGCAGGTCGACGTGGCCCTGGCCCATCGTCCAGAGAACGATCTGGTCGGTCTCGACAGTGCGCTCCAGCCGTACGGTCGTGTCCTCGACCGCGAGCCTGGCCAGCGCACCGGGCAGCTTGTCCTCGTCGTTGCGCGACGCGGCACGGATGGCGACGGGCAGCAGTGGCTCCGGCAGGTTCCACGGCTCGACGGTGGCCGGTCGATCCTTCGCGGACAGCGTGTCCGCGGTCTCGGCCTTGGAGAGCTTCGACACGTACACGAGCTGGCCGGCGATCGCGACCTCCACGGGCGTCGTCTCGATCCCGGACGGCACCGACAGCGGTCCCACCCGCTCGTCGTCGTCGTGGTCGGGGTGTGCGGGGTCGGCGGCACCGGTGAACAGGCTGCGGTGGCCCGAGACGTGGACGACGTCGTCGACCTTCAGCGTGCCGTTGTAGATGCGTACGAGCGACAGGCGGCCCGCGAACTGGTCGGACGTGGTGCGGATGACCTCGGCGACGAGAGGGCCGCTCGGGTCGCCGGACAGCGACTCGAGCTCCTTGCCGTTGGGTGCCGCGACGCGGAGCCGGTGCGTGCCGGGCTGCGGGAACGAGTTCTCGATCACGGTCAGCAGCTGGTCGGTGCCGATCCCGTTGAGGGAGTTGATCGGTACGACGGGGTGGAAGCGGCCATGGAGGATTGCGGTGAGCAGGTCGGCGAGCAGCTCGTTCTCCTTGAGCTCGTCACCTTCGAGGTAGCGGTCCATGAGATCGGCGTCCTCGGACTCCTCGATGATCCCCTCGATGAGCTCGGAACGGTACTGCTCGATGATGCCCAGCTCGGCCGCGTCGGCGGCTCGCGTCACGAGGCTGCCCGAGCTGTAGTCGTGGACCTGCTGCGAGACCAGCGACAGGTTGCCGGTGATCTGCCCGCCGGACACCAGCGGTACGTATCCGGGCTGTACGGACTTGCCCAAAACCGACTGCAGGTCACCGAGCGCCACGTCGAACGTGGTCCGGCCGTCGTCGAGCTTGGTCACCACGATGGCGCGCGGCATGCCGACAGCGGCGCACTCGTGCCACAGCGCGGCGGTCGCCGCGTCGATGCCGTCACCGGCCGCGACCACGAACACGGCCGCATCGGCGGCACGCAGGGCCGCGCGGAGCTCGCCCACGAAGTCGGGATGCCCCGGCGCATCGAGCAGGTTGAGAACGATGTCACCCGTACGGAACGCCGCCAGCTGCAGCGCCGAGCTCCGTTCCAGGTCCTCCTTCTCGCCTCGGTAGCTGGCCACGTTCGTGCGCACTAGGTGCTCGAACAGGGTTGTCTTCCCGGAGCCACTGGAACCGACCAGGACGACGTTGCGGATGGCCGACGGATCATCGATACGCGCAAGCGGTGCGTTCGTCTTCGAACTCATGCTCGGGAAGATACACGGCCCACCCACTGGCCGTGGCACGTACCCCACAAGGGCGCGCACACCTCTCATCGCGCGCTCTAGAGTGACGAGCATGAGCACCCCTGTCCTCGCGCTGGTCGCGAACGCGGTAGACGGCACGGTCAGCACGTTCCGGATCGCGGACGGCCGCCTGGAGCGGTTGGCGGTGAGCGCCGTCGGACCGGGCTGCTCGACGCTCGCCATCGACCCGGAACGGCACCTCCTGTACTCCGGCGCCAAGCCTTCGTCGATCGTGACCAGTTCTCTCGACACCACGACAGGAGCGCTGACCACCTGGGACGAGATGACGGTGCCGGGCTCGCCGACGTACCTCACGCTCACGCCGCACGGCGACCGACTGCTCGGCGTGTTCTACCACGAGGGGTACGGGATGTGCTGGCGGGTGGACAACGGTCACCTCGGGGATCCGTCACCGGCGGTCTTCCACGCCAGCTCGCACAGCGTCGTCGTCACCAAGGACACGCGGCATGCGTACCTGGTCTCCCTCGGCGAGGACGCCGTGATCCGGTACGAGCTCGGCCAGGACGGCGCACTGACCAAGGGCATCCCCGCGGCCGCGCCGGCGGGATCCGGCCCGCGACACGTCGTACTCAACGCCGCAGAGACCAGCGCGTTCGTCGTGACGGAGTTCTCCGGCGAGGTGCTCCACTACGCCCGTGACAGCGCCACAGGGGAGCTGACGCTCACGTCGCAGCAGTCGATCGTCGATCCCTCGGCTGGGCTGACCCACAGCCGGTACGGCGCCGATCCGGCGGCTGAGCACCTCATCTGGGGCGCGGACGTCCAGCTGGCGTCGGACGGTCGGTGGGCCTGGGCGAGCGAACGCAGCGCGTCCACGATCGCCACGTTGCCCCTGGGGCTGAGCGGGGAACCGGGGCCCGCGACGGCGTTCACCCCGACGGAGCCACAGCCTCGTGGCTTCGGCGTGACGCCTGATGGCAAGTACCTGCTGGCGGTGGGGGAGCGGTCGACGACGGCGACCCTGTACGAGATCGGGGCTGATGCCCAGCTGACCGCGGTGGATCGTCAGGAGACGGGTAACGGGGCCAACTGGGTACGGTTCGTGTAGCCGACGTTTTGCCGTTCCGTTGCCCCGGCGGTAGTGTTAGCGGCTGTTGTGCCCGGTGTATTCGACCCGTGGCGCCCGCAGTCTGGATAGCTCAAGCGAGAGATTGGTTCGACCCGTGTCTACGTACAGCCCGAAGCCTGGCGAGATCACCAGGAACTGGCACGT
>Ga0182021_10006065_pt1 | contig 14343 bp, 10 predicted proteins | sample 612E3MmetaG_FD_120493 | JGI IMG/M metagenome (GOLD analysis project Ga0182021, IMG submission 120493) | Permafrost microbial communities from Stordalen Mire, Sweden - 612E3M metaG (Illumina Assembly) | ecosystem: Environmental > Terrestrial > Soil > Wetlands > Permafrost | place: Sweden... | reverse complement strand
CCTGTTGTTTTCTTCGGCACAAACAATTCGCTGCTTGATAAAATACGCAGTTTCTTTCCTAAAATTAAAATCATGGCCAGAGGTAATGAGATTAAATGTATGGGAGAGGAGACAGAGATCATGATTTTTGCAGAAAAGTTTAATGAACTGATAGAGTATTACAGAAAATATAACCGGCTTGATGAACAGGATATAGAAAAGTACCTTTTTGATGCCGAACATATGAAGTCGGCGTCAAATGGTGAATTTGAACAGGTAATTGTTTTTGGAACAAGCGGGAAACCGGTACGTGCGCGAACAGTCAACCAGTCTCTTCTTGTCAACGATTATAAGTGCAATGATCTTATAATTGCTGAAGGACCTGCAGGAACAGGAAAGACCTACACTTCCATAGCTCTCGCGGTAAAGGCACTGAAGGACCGTGAAGTAAAAAAAATAATTCTCACCCGGCCTGCAGTAGAAGCAGGAGAAAGGCTAGGCTTTCTGCCGGGAGATATGAAGGAAAAACTTGATCCATACCTTCAGCCATTATATGATGCACTTCATGATATGTTGCCATTCAAAAAGCTTGAAACCTGGATTGAGGATGGTACGGTGCAAATTGCCCCGCTGGCATTCATGCGGGGAAGAACCCTTGAGAATGCATTTGTAATATTGGACGAGGCACAAAACGCTACTATAAGTCAGATTAAGATGTTCCTGACAAGGATGGGAGTAAGTTCCAAATTTATTATGACCGGTGATACTACGCAGATCGACCTTCCAAGAAAGAATGATTCCGGACTCCTTATGGCAATGCGTATTCTGGCTAATATTGAAGGAATTTCAATAATCAAATTCGATGAAAGGGATATCGTGAGGCATAAACTGGTCAAGAGAATCGTAAGAGCTTATGAGAATGAAGAAAATGAAGCTGATAAACTGAAAAATAATAATAAAAAGTAGCTCTGTGATTCTCTGTGGACCCTCTGTGGCCCTCTGTGTAACAAAAAGAACTTACACAAAGTGACACAGAGAAGTACAGAGTGACACAGAGAAGAAAAAAACGCAATAATTATGGCAAAGACAATTTTAAGCTCAAACTACAATTTCCCCGGACAGAAAAGCATCTACAAAGGGAAAGTCAGGGACGTTTATAATATAGACGACAAATACCTTTTGATGATAGTTTCGGACAGAATTTCAGCCTTCGATGTTGTCCTCCCCAGAGGTATACCTTATAAGGGACAAGTACTCAACCAGATAGCAGCCAAATTCCTGGATGCAACAAGTGATATTGTTCCAAACTGGAAAATAGCCACGCCTGATCCAATGGTGACTTTTGGACATAAATGTGAACCATTTCCAGTAGAAATGATAGTAAGAGCCTATCTTACAGGAAGTTCATGGAGAACTTATAAGTCAGGAGCAAGGGAAATTTGCGGTATTAAAATACCTGATGGGATGAAAGAGCATGAGCGCTTTGAGACACCGATAATAACACCTACCACAAAAGCCGAACAGGGGAGGCATGATGAGGACATTTCTCGGTCTGAAATAATCAGTGGTGGCTTGATCTCTGAAGAAGATTACCGTCTTATTGAAAAATACACAATGGAAGTATTCATTAGAGGATCTGAGATAGCTTTGCAGCATGGGTTGATCCTTGTTGATACGAAATATGAATTTGGCAAAAAGGATGGTAAGATATATCTGATCGATGAGATTAATACTCCTGATTCATCGCGTTATTTTTATGCAGGTACGTACGAGGAAAATTTCAGAAATGATATGCCTCAGAAGCAACTATCCAAAGAGTTTGTAAGGGAGTGGCTTATGGCTAATGGCTTCCAGGGCAAACAGGGACAGGAAGTACCTGAGATGTCCGATGTGTATGTAAATCAGGTATCAGACAGGTATATAGAACTTTATGAAAAGATAACCGGAGAAAAATTTAATCGGGCAGACATCAGCAATGTAACCGAACGTATTGATGTAAATTGCAGAAAATTCCTTAAATCATTTTAGCACCTGATAGATTAATAAAGAAAACTAATGAGAATCATCAAAAGGATAAAAACGCTGCCGATTATATTATCTATCCTGATCTGTGCAAATACTGTTTTTTCACAGGTTATTGTTGAACGGTCAAAAGACAAGGTAATTATTTCAGGAGTAGCATATTATGTACATCAGGTCAAAAAAGGAGAAACATCGTACTCAATTTCAAAGGCTTATGGAATTGCTGTTGAAGACCTGAATCGTGAGAACCCGCCTGCTGTTTATGGAATAAATGTTGGACAGACTTTGCGGATTCCGGTCAAACTTGTTACTGATCCCAAAACATTGGAATCTCAGCCTGTTAAACGCAAGTATGATGATACAAAGTTTATCTATCACAGTATGAAACCCGGCGAAACGGTTTATTCTCTTTCGAAATCGTACGGTGTTTCTGAAGATGAAATAATTCAGAGCAATCCGGGAATCGATATTAATAAACTTTCCGTTAATACTGAAATTGCTATTCCCAAAAGGGAGTTCATGCCCAGTCAGCAAAAATTTGATGATCAGGAAAATAAATATATTTACCATAAAGTACTTATGGGTGAAACCATGTCCTCCATTGCCAGGCAATATGGACTTACTGTGCATAAGTTACGGAAGGAAAACAGAGACCTGAGGTTTCCGCAGGTTGGCGACTTTGTAAGGATTCCAATGGGTAAAAAGGCTGAGCAAGAGGAGGTTGTGCAGATTAAGGCTGACACTGCTCCGGCTATCGTCGAAGAACCTGCGGTAATAATAACAAGGCCTGCAGGATATACTGCTGTCAGAGACCTCAAGGGTTCATTGGATGTAGCTGTATTGCTTCCATTTTACCTCCCTGAGAACTCACATCGGATAGATATTGATTCTTCTGTAATTGTAAAGGGGAAAAAAACTTATAAAATGAACCAGGTATCTGATGACTGGATCTATCCCGGAAGCATGGATTTTCTGGAAATGTATGAAGGTATTTTACTCGCTTCAGATTCCTTGCGTTCCCTTGGATTAAATATTAATTTGCATACCTATGACATAAAAAACGATACAGTTGAAATTACAGAACTGATAAAGTCAGGTAAATTAGCAGATATGGATCTTATTATCGGCCCCGTATATTCCAATAATCTTTTAATTGTTTCTGAATATGCGAAGGGTTTAGGCATTCCGGTTGTATCACCGGTACCTCTTTTGAATAATTCCGCACTTATTAAAAATCCCTATCTCTTCATGGCCAATGCATCGCTTGAGGTTGCACAGAAAGCACTCTCAAAAAAAATTGGTGAGTATTATGATAATAACATTGTATTTATTCATGCAGATACCCTGGGTGTTGATGAAGATGTTAAAAGATTTAAAAATCTGATATTTACTGAATTGAGCTACAAATTGCCATATGAGGATATAAAATTCAAGGAATTTCTTTTTTACAGCAGATCGATGTTCAATAATGACTCGATAAACAGGTTGAGTCATGCGCTTTCCGAACAATCAAAAAATGTTATTATTATTGCTTCCGAGGACCCTCCTGTTATCAGTGAGGTAATAGATAATGTGAACAGTCTTTCACGAAGATTCAATATAAAACTTTTCGGATATCCTGTTATCAGGGATCTTGACAGACTTGACCAGAAAGAGCTATTTGATCTGGATATTCTCGTTTATTCTCCCTATTGGATCAATTATGCAAAAAAGAATGTAATACAGTTTAATTCACATTTCAGGGAAAAATTTCATACTCAACCCGTGGAAAAAAGCTATGCATGGCAGGGATATGATATCGCTTTTTATTTTTTAAGCGGGTTGGCGATGAATGGGAAAAGTTTTATTGCTCATCCTGAACTTCATTATCCTGACCTGCTGCAAAGTGAGTATGAATTTAAACGGAAGAATGACGGTGATGGCTTCGAAAACCAGAAACTCTTTATGATCAGATATACAAAAAACTATGAAGTAATTCTCGAAGATGAGAATAAACCAAATCAGTAAAATTAAATCAAAAATCAGAAATCAGAAACCTGAAATCAGATATCAGAACAGCAAACCGGAGACAGGCAATTATAAATAAATATTGCTGCAATAATTATTAATTCCTGATTCCTGATACCTGATTCCTGATTTCTGTTAATAAAAATTAACAATCGGGAATATTACCGGATAATAATTTGTCTATACGTTATAGTATGATCAACGAATCGTACGTTGTGGCCGAAGAAAAGGAACTGGTGAATGCATCTCTGAGCGGTGATAAAAGGGCATTTGGAGAAATAGTAAGCAGGTATCAGAGAATGGTTGCACGAACAGTAAAGGGAATGCTTGGGGATTCTGTATTTGCTGAAGATATTGGACAAGAAGTATTTATTAAACTTTTTTATTCCTTAAAAGAGTTCAGGGGAGAATCGAAACTCTCGACTTATATTCAGAAAATAGCAGTGAATCTCACCTTGAATGAGATAAAAAGAAGGAAAAGATTCTTTTCGATGTTCTCACAAAAGGCAAACAACGAGATGTTTGAATTTGAAATTGCTGATAATGATACTGAAGAAAGAAAAGAGGCGTCTGAAATAGTAAATAAAGCGTTACTTGCTATGGATCCTAAATTCAGAATCATATTAACTATGAGAATGCTCCAGGGTTATTCTACAAAAGAAACCGCAGAGATACTGGAATTGCCTATCGGTACAGTTCTTTCAAGATTATCCAGGGCTCAGGAACAATTAAGGAATATATTAATCAAACTGTAAAAACAATATTAAAAATGAATATCTCGCAGATTAAACAGTTGATGATCAGCTCACTGAATCCAGATGCTGATACAAATATGGTTTCAGGGAAACTGAAGGAAGCGGGAATCACTTATAATTTCAGTCCTGACTTTAAAGACAAGGTGCTTGATAAGCTGTTTACTGCAAGCTCAAAAATCAACAGGGAAGTGGAGTTTGTAAAATATATGAATTTTGCTTTTTACCGTGTAGCGCTGACGGGAGTAGCTGCAATCGTGGTTCTGCTTATCTCAATATTTTTTATGGAAGGATCACTTTCATTAAACTCTTTCCTCGGCTTGAGTGATAATTACAATGAAAGTATTGTCTGTCTGTTAACCGGAAAATAATAGGAAATGAAAGCAAAATCGATTTTGGTAGTTTTGTTGACTTTAATTATAGGGTTCATTCTTGGAATGCTCACTTCGGCCCAGATAAGATATCACAGACTCAAACCTGTGAGAGTATACTTTTCAGAAGAGAGATTCAGGGATGGTTTCTACAAGACAATTGAACCGGATGCGCAACAGAAGGCAAAATGCGATCTTATACTTGATAAATATGCCAGAATAAACACCGAATTGCAAAATAATTTCAGGAGAGATCTTGACGCCAGCATTAATGAATTCCGGAAAGAAGTGGATCTTATTCTTACAAAAGATCAAATAGCCAGATTAAAAGAAATGGATGAACGTCGCCAGGAGATGATCAGGCAAAACAGAAGAAACCATGAAAATGATACTCTGAATAACCATCATGAAAGATGGCATCCTGAAGATAGAGGTATTCCTCGTGAAGGAATTACTCCAGCCCACGATCGCGATACTGTCAGATTACACGATAATAAATAACAGCCAATCCAGAATAATCGGTAAGTCATCCGGGTTGACTCCCAGCGAGACGAGCAAATCTTTATCTTCGGCGAAAATTGCCATAAACTGATCTTTTGAAAGCTCGCCACTTAGAATACTTTGTTTGTAAAGATCAACCGCTTCTCTCTTCTTTCCCCTGCAAAGCTCAAGATGTCCTTTGTTTATCTGATCATGAGCATTTAATTTCCCCTCTGATAACCGGTCATAATATTTCTCTGACTCGTCAAATCTGCCCAGCGCGAAATAGCAAAATGCTATTGGCCTTAATATCTTAAGGTTACCCGGTTCTTTATACTCTATCGCGAAATAGGACTTTAGCGCTTGCTCATAATTCCTGAGATCGAGATAGCAATGCGCAATCATTATTATAGTATGAATATTCTCGGGTTCAAGATCAGATGCCTGCAGGTAGTACTCAAGTGCTTCCTCATTGTTTCCAAGCCTTCTCAGGCATAACCCTATCTTCTTGATAATCCAAACTTTTCTGTCAATGAGTTCAGCTCTTCTGTAGTATTTAAGTGCTTCTTCATAATCAGAGCTCTCCTGGTAACAATAAGCTATCTTTTCATACAGCTGCACTTCTGCTGGCTTCTCTTTTACCTGTTTCAGGAACAGTTGCAGGGCATCACTATAAAAGTTTTTACTGAAAAAATAATCAGCCAGTCCGGCTTCAGCTTCCGAGGCATTGCTGGTCATCCTGAAAAATTCTGAATTATATATATCAAGTTTACCGACAAACAGGTCTTCAAATTCTTTTTTATACGGAGAGAGTTTAAAAAACCTGTAAAAATCCTGCAGATACTGGGTAATATTTGTTCTGAATACCCTGTACGGATCTGTGCCTGAATCTTCCTCTGTCAGCTGTTGAAGCCCATCCAGCTCCATCCGGAATACTTTCAGCATCATGGTTTTTTGTGCCGAAGGAAGATGTTTCAAATTCAGGAGCAAGGAGTATTTATCTGAATTGCATATGAATGGAGTCTTATATAAAGCTTCTGCAAGCTCGTTTGTCCCCGGACCGAGAATTTCGTCATGGTAAATCTCATCCACGGTCTCATGGTCAGGATGAAAAGGAACAAACCAGTTCTGGAAATCCTTAAAGAAGTCGAAGTGCTTCATATTTGCAAAGGCTGACATATATACATCTGCTCCTTCCATCTGAAGTTTTGTAAGTTCCTCCATTGTCTTGAATATCTCTTCAGAATCATTGAACATCTCTGCCCAATCAGGGTTTTTTTCCTCATTTTTATCTTTTGGAAGGATGTTGTCAAGATCAAGTTTTTCCTCTATCATGGGTCTGAGCCTGGCTACTTGCGGAAGGATTTCGTCCTGAAGTTTCCTGCTCAGGTTTTCGGTTTCCTTCGACTTGATGATTTGAAGAACTATTATCCTGCAATGTTCCTTAAATTTCGTTTCCCGGCTCATTTTCATTATTTTTTCCGTGACCTCGGGATACAATAATATCCTTGCATTGTAATAATGAAGGTTCAGGATAAGTCCTGAAAGAGCCCGTTCCATGACTTGTTCCTGACCCTTTTCATAGATACTTATAAGATGAAAGAACTTTTCGTTTTGCCATGTTCTGAATGAACTAAGTGTGATAGCCGTAGTAAAAATACTGGCTTCATACCACCTGAATTTGTCCGACTTAAGAATAATATTTATCAGACTGTTTTCCGCCTCTCCGTAATAGTCTGTTAACCAAAGGTGGTTGAAAATGTTTTTTACAAGATTTTTATGTTTTTTTGAAATCTCAGAATCAGGGTCACGTGTAATTTCATTGCTTAGTTTCAACCACTCATCGAGCTCTGATTTAAACATCAGATCATCAACAGTTTCAACAATAGTTCTGCCGCTGAGTTTAAACTCTTTTTCGGCTTGCTGCTTTACCCAGTATGTATGCCAACCTGAATTATGTGACAATATGTCCTGTCTCACTTTATCGGAGAGAACAAGAATAGATTGAATGAGTTTGAGATATATTTTGTTTCGTTCAGGATCTTTTATCCCGTCAATTGTGTAGGTGAGCATATTCCTATAAGTCATTTCTATATTATCATACTCGTCGCGCATATCCCCTGATGTGGAAATTGAAATCATATCGGCCAGTATATCAAGGCTTTGTTTGATCTTTTTTTCCGAAACCATAGTGCATAGTCTTTTATGCTGTTGAATCACTTTTGAGATATCCATATTATTTTTATTTTCAGTTGGTTCCCTTTTAATTTAAGAGTTCCGTCCTCATCATTAACCTGTTTGCTCTCAAATAATGATGTATGACAAAATATCATCTCATTATCCTGATATTATATATGCAACAATCAGACCATTTCAGAATTGAATGTGTATGTGTATACGTAGGGATGTTGCATGCAACGTCCCTATTATAGAATGTCAATTGAATTTATTCTCAGAAATTAAACCCTATGCTGATATAACCTTTAATCTTATTGAAATACTTTTCCTTGCTGTAGTTCCCATACATGATCCCTGCTTTTATAGGACCGATAATTGTCATATAACCGGCACCGATTCCGATTCCGGTAAGAAATGAAAATCCTTTATTACGGTTAGCTTCCTGAATTGCAGAGATGTTTGCCATAAGATTCAGATGAAAACTTTCAACCGGTTCTATATCGAAGCTGGCCCTGAATCCGGCAAGTTTTTTTACAGCAATTTCATTTGGCTGGAATCCAACCATTTGAATTGATCTTTTACTGACCGGTTCAACTCCGCCGAGAAGATAAAAGTTGTTTTGGGCTGAAATCGAATCAGTTTTGGTAATAAAAAGGATATCTCCTCCGATTGACCATGTCACTTTGCCGGAAGGTGAGAAAAAATGATCAATGGTACCATGAAATGTATAGAATCTGTCGGATGAAAATGAATTATCATCGCCCCATTCAAAAACGGTTCTGGTTGTATCAGTTTTTATTCCTGCTGATTCGAGCTTTGATGTGCTGGCTGAGAGATGTAATTTCGTTCCTCTGTTAGGGAAATGCTTATTGTCAAGTGAATTAATTTGGTAGTTTAAAATTGTAGTCAGATAATTGAATGATAAGGTTTCAATATGGACATCAGAAATATAATGTAATATAAGCTTGGTGCTTTCATAGCTTTCGGAGAGACTCATCATATTATTCAGACCTATTCTCCTGTTAATTGACATTTCAGGTGTATAATTTCTGCTGACAACTTCTCCTTCGTCGCCTCTCACATCAAGCAATGGAATCATTGTATTATCCGAGAAAAAATTTGCAGACAATCCATAAACCTGGTTCCTGTCAATAAATTGAAGGTAGCTCAGATCAAATCTATAATATTGACCAATCCTTGAACGTAAATTTATTACTGATCTCTGTGTCAGCAGGTTTTTCAAAGATGCCTCAAAAATTAGTCCCGAGAAAAGAGAATTGTCATAATGAACAGATCCATAGATCATTGCTGGAGGCTTTTCGATGCAATCGATATTTAGCGAAAGCGAATCATTCCTGTTAATGATCCGGTATTTAACTTTGTCGAACCAGGCTTTTCCATAGAGTAGCTCAATTTTGTCGGTAAGCATTTCTTTATCTATTTTTTCCCCGGGTTTGATATTCAGGACTCCTAATATCTGTTCATTGGAATAGCTTTTGTTTCCGGTAATTTCGATCTGACTGAAAGTATATGTTTTCTTATCAAGGATAGATTTTATTGGCTTTTGTACTTCAATTCTGTTAAGCGAGTCGGCAATTTTCCTGAAATATGCTTTATATGGAAGCGCAGCTTCATAGCCTCTTTCGATAAGGGAGTCTACATTGTCAAATTGAAATATGGAAAGTCTATCTGTATTTGGCTTTATAAGGACATCGACAAGTTTTTTCTCTTTCTCAAAATCATCGAGACTCCTGAACATAGCTATTTGTTCCATGATTCCCCCGATGGTCATAAGTTTATCCGCTTTATAGCCATTAAAACCTACATATGACCCTATAATAATATCAGCTCCCATTTCCTTTGCTTCGGTAGCTGCAAAGTTTCTTATTAAGCCTCCATCAAGGAGAAGTAGTGAATCAATCCTAAGAGGAGTAAAAATTGACGGGACTGAGAAACTTGCCCTGATAGCATCAGGAAGATAACCGGTTGTCAGATTTACCAGTTTAAAGTGAATAATATCTGTAGCCACACATAAGAATGGAATTGGCAGCTTTGAAAAGTCATTAATGTCAGCAGCGGGCCATGCATAATAACTGAGTGTATTCTCTACCTGTTGTCCATTTATCAGACCTGATGGAAAAATAACTTTTCTCATCGACAAAGGCAGAGAAACCGCGCTGTTTGAGAAATGATTTTTTTCAAGGAATATTACTTTGTTTTCAGGGATCTTGTTGGAGAGAATAACCTTCCAGTTAATTCTATTGAAAATTTTCTGCAGGCTGTCAGCAGAATATCCTATAGAATACATTCCGCCAATTATGCTACCCATGCTAACACCTGTGATATAGTCAGGTCTTAAACCTGCTTCCTCCATAACTTTGAGAACACCAATATGCGCTATTCCATGAGCGCCTCCTCCGCTGAGAACCAAACCAATTTTTGGTCTTTTCCGGACTTCCTGTGCACTTAAATTTTGAAGATTGAAAATGAAAAACATGCAAAAAAGGCAAACTATTAAGACAGGTTTTTTAAGCGGAATAGAGAATGGCAAGGAAAGGGTGTTCATAATTAGCATCTTAGAATGCTACTGATTAATAGCACTAATCATTGCAAGATAGTTATTTTAAGTAAATTAGCCGGGTGAAAAATCAACATATTTTCAACAGTAACTGGCTGCCCACAACAAACAAAGAAGTGGAGCTGCTTGGGTGGGATGAAATAGATATTATTCTGTTCAGCGGGGATGCATATGTTGATCACCCTTCTTTCGGGCCCGCTGTTATTGGACGGGTCATTGAAGATGAAGGATTCAGAGTCGCAATTGTGCCGCAGCCTAACTGGCAGGACGACTTAAGAGACTTTCGCAAGCTAGGAAGGCCGAAATACTTTTTCGGAGTTACCGCAGGAAATATGGATTCTATGGTCAACCATTATACTGCTACACGACGACTGAGGTCAGACGATGCTTATACACCGGGTGGGAAAGCCGGATTCAGGCCTGATTATCCGACAATTGTTTATACGAAAATCCTTAAGGAGATTTTCCCTGATATTCCGGTTGTTATAGGTGGAATCGAAGCCTCTATGCGCAGGTTAACTCATTATGATTACTGGAAAAATGTTCTGGAACCATCAATTCTAAAGAGCAGTGGTGCTGATTTGCTTGTTTATGGTATGGGAGAACAACCTGTCAGGGAAATTTTGAAAATGTTAAAGAAAGGTGTCACTTTTACAGCATTGAAAACAATTCCCCAGACATCCTTCATAATAAAAGGGGATGAACCTTTGCCGGAACAGCGAATGTGGAATGATATTTCTCTCCATTCATTTGAAAAATGCCTAAAGGATAAAAATCTTTTTGCTGAGAATTTCGTCAAGTTTGAAAAGGAATCCAACAAAATAATATCTGACAGGTTAATTGAACCGGCAGGCGATTTCAGAGTTGTTATAAATCCCCCTTTCCCGCCTATGGATGAAGAGGAAGCGGACCGTTCGTTTGATCTTCCTTACATGCACCTGCCTCATCCCCGTTACAATAAAAAAGCCGATATCCCGGCATATGAAATGATAAAGTATTCCGTTAATATTCATCGCGGATGTTTTGGAGGATGCAGTTTTTGCGCTATTGCTGCGCACCAGGGAAAGCAGATAGTAAGCAGAACTGAAAAATCGATCTTTAAGGAAATAGAGAAAATCATTCAATTGCCCGATTTTAAGGGAAATCTGTCTGATCTTGGCGGACCATCCGCCAATATGTACGGAATGAAGGGTAAGGAGATTAAATTATGCAAGGTTTGTTCACGGCCATCATGTATTTGGCCTTCTGTTTGCAGGAATCTGAATACCAATCATAAAGTGCTTACGGAGCTATACAAAAAGGTGGATAGCATAAAAGGCATAAAAAAGTCATTTATCGGCAGTGGTGTGCGATATGATCTGTTGTTTCCCGAATGGAATCGTAACGCAGGAAGAGATGAAGGAGAATATCTTGAGGAACTTATTAGAAACCATGTTTCAGGAAGATTGAAAGTGGCTCCCGAGCACACATCCCCACATGTTCTGTCATACATGCGCAAGGTTCCGTTCGGCTTATTTAAGAAACTCATGAAACGGTTTGACAATCTCAGAACAAAACATGATCTTAAATCTGAAATTATTCCTTATTTCATATCTGCGCATCCCGGCTGTACAGATGCCGATATGAAAGATCTTGCAGCAGAGGTGAAAATACTCGGAGTAAAACCTGAACAGGTTCAGGATTTTACTCCGACTCCTATGACTCTCTCGACTTTAATGTATTATACGGGTTTTGACCCATACTCAGGCAAAAAAGTATATGTAGCAAGGAATATTGAAGAGAAACGGAAACAGAAAGAATATTTTTTCTGGTACAAGAAAAGTACAACAGCTCAGGGGCGTAAAGGCATAACGGCGCAATGGCATAAAGGCGCAGGGCTCAGGGTGAAGGGTACAGGGAAGAATCGATGAATGGAAGAATTTCAGCAGTGCGACTCCGTGAAAAACTCTGTGTAACTCCGTGGTTAAAAATCAGGGAATAAGTATTTTACAGCTTTATTCGATTTTATCGCATACTCAATCTCACTTTTTGTTGATTCGCCGATATATCCTCCGACATTAATGACAAATATCTCATCCGCCATATTAATTTTTCTTTTATGCATGTCATCGAGCATGATTTTTGTCTCTTCCGACCACACTTCATCATCGCCTGAATGGCCGAATAAACCGACACTTATTACAATATTTCCTTCCAATGTGAGTTTTTTCTGAGCAGCAATAAACTCATCCCTGAATTTTGTACTCCCGCAAAGGGTTATGACTTTGTATTTTCCGATCATGATGTAAATATAAATAAATCAAAAAGAACTTACACAGAGAGCCACATTGTCCAGATAGCTATCTTGACACAGAGTTGCACAGAGAAATCAACCGTCCAACCACGAATATATAGGGACTATTATGTAATTGAAATTTAATATAGTAGAGAGATTTCAAGTCCCCCCCTTGGGGGGATTTAGGGGGCAAAACAAAGCCGGGATAAAATTTCTTCCCGGCTTCATCATTACCTAAAAACTAATTCTTCAATATAACTATCACTTATTCGTATTCTTTCAGAATATTCTTTACATCATCGGGAGCAACCCTGCCATAGGTCTTGTCACCTACAAGCACTACAGGAGCCAGTCCACATGCGCCTACACATCTCAGGCTTGACAACGAAAACTTGTTATCCTTTGTTGATTGTCCTACCTGAATTCCAAGTTCTTTCTTGAACTCGTCAAGCACTTTTTCAGCTCCTCTGACGTAGCATGCAGTTCCAAGACAGATGCTGATCGGATGTTTCCCTTTGGGAGTCATCGTAAAAAATGAGTAGAATGTTACTACCCCATAGATCTTGGCGACCGGCATATTCAGACCATCTGAAACAACTTCCTGAACTTCTGCGGGAAGATATCCAAAATGCTCCTGACATGAATGAAGGACATTTATAAGTTCCTGTGGATCATTATTAAAAGCAGTACATACCCCTTTTATAAAGTCCACATCTTCTTTTTTTAATTCTATTTTTATATGAGACATAACCGTGAATTTTATTATTGTCGAATATTATTATACTATTTTTTAATTATGACCTTTTTCTTCTTGTCAAAATAATGGGTATGAAGCAGATGGTGAGCTTTTTCACTTCCGGGTTTGCCAAGAAACTCATCATAAAGCTTTATAATGAAAGGATTTTCATGTGACTTTCTGAGCGGTTTCTTTCTGTCTTCAGTATAAAGCGCGACAGCGCGTGCTTTGATAATTTCCGATTTGCCATGATGAAGTGGTTGTCCTCCGCCACCAATGCATCCACCCGGACAAGCCATAACCTCAATTGCGTGGAATTGTGATTTTCCTGCCCTGACTTCGTCAAGCAGTTTTCTGGCATTTCCAAGACCGTGAGCGATACCGATATTCAATGGTAAACCGTCAAAGTCTAATGTAGCTGAACGCACACCTTCCATCCCTCTGAGTTCCGTAAATTCGATTCTATCGAGTTTTTTACCTGTGTAAAGTTCATAAGCTGTACGGCAGGCTGCCTCAATAACACCACCGGTAGCGCCAAATATTACTCCGGCACCGGTGGATTCTCCAAGAGGGGAATCAAAATCCTCATCATGAAGAGTCTTTATGTCGATATTAGCCTGTTTGATGAATGATGCAAGTTCCCTTGTTGAGATTGAAAAATCCACATCTGGATTGCCATCAACAGAGAATTCATCTCTCTGGCATTCATACTTTTTAGCAAGACATGGCATGATTGATACAACAACCATATCCTTTCGATTTATCCCGATCTTATCAGCAAAGTAGGTTTTTGCAATAGCTCCGAACATCTGCTGAGGTGATTTTGCTGTTGAGGGCACATCTTTCAGATCGGGAAAATATTCTTCAAAGAAATTTACCCAACCCGGGCAACATGATGTAAGTATCGGGATCTTTGCTGAAGTATCTCCTTTAAGGTGTTTGGCAAGCCTGTCGAGAAGTTCTGT
>Ga0182021_10006064_pt1 | contig 14347 bp, 16 predicted proteins | sample 612E3MmetaG_FD_120493 | JGI IMG/M metagenome (GOLD analysis project Ga0182021, IMG submission 120493) | Permafrost microbial communities from Stordalen Mire, Sweden - 612E3M metaG (Illumina Assembly) | ecosystem: Environmental > Terrestrial > Soil > Wetlands > Permafrost | place: Sweden... | reverse complement strand
GATCCTGCGGCGTGGCCAGGTTGGACAGGAACGCGACCCCCTCGCCCTCGCCCTTGAGGTAGTTATAGCCCCATTTCCACTGGTAGCCTGTGGCCTTGATGGTGATGTCGGGGTTGGACGTGTCCTTGAACGCGATCAGGGTCTTGGTCGCGGGCCAGGCCATGCCGATGAGGATGACGAAGGGTATGACCGTCCAGATGATTTCCACGGTGGTGTTCTCGTGGAACTGCTCGGCCTTGTGGCCGACCGACTTGCGGTGGGCATAAATGGAATAGAACATCACCCCGAACACGACGCAGAAAATCACCAGGATGACGTACATCATCAGCATGTGCAGGTCGTAGATCTCGCTGGCGATGCGAGTTACTGGCGGCTGAAAATTGAGTTGGTAGGCAGCGGATGCGAGCCCCGCGTTGAGCGCCAGCAGCAGGCCACCGGCCAGTCGTCCCAGCTTATTGTTCATCGTTCCCTCATAGCTTCACAAAGACCCGGCACCGGGAGTTACATTATCTCTACGCGGACCATACGCGAGTTGCGCCGGGAGGCAGGCTTGTTCTGGCTTATTCTCGGTCCCCGCTGGCGCGGCATCGGCCGCGCCTGGGAAGACATCCCCGCTCCTTCTAAAGGCGGGGGCCCGGCAAAAAAGTTGCGTAACTTAGCATACGCAAAGGACTTTATCAAGCTTTCGACCGATTGTCGCAACCGATTGGAAAAGCAGATCAAATTCGTTTGGCCGGCGGGGGGTGCAGTGTGATGATGGCGCGCCCGTCTTCGCTGACGCGCGGCTGCGGCTTCCACGCATGGCCGTAGACAATTTCGAAGCTCGCCGGCAGCCTGCCGTCTCGGCGCAGCGGCTCGTACGCCGCACGCATGGCACCGAACACTCCCTTGCCGGTAAGGCCGCGCCTGCGCCCGGGGTGCGCATTCTGCTGGCCCGTCGCGCGCAGGTCGGCGAGCAGCGCGTCGACATCGGTATAGGTGAGGGTGACGACTTCCATGTCCATCACCGGCGCCGAGTAGCCGCACGCCGAAAGCATATCGCCCAGGTCGTGCATGTCGATGAAGTCGTGCACGTGCGGCGCCACATCGTGCGCGGAGAAAGCGGCTTTCAGCTCTTTCAAGGTGTCCGGCCCGTAGCAGCTGAACATCAGCAGGCCCCCGATTTTCAGCACCCGGCGCAGTTCGTTCAGCGCAGGCTGGGGATCGCCCGAGCAATGCAGCGCCAGGTTGGACCAGGCGAGATCCACGCTCGCCGCGGGCAAAGGCGCGGCGGCGAAATCTGCGCAGACATAATCGACGCGCGCCCGCTTGAGCACGCGCTGCAGCCAGGGGACGCGACGGCGCGCCGCGCGCAGCATCGGCAGCGCGAAATCCAGCGCCAGGACTTGCGCGCCCGGATAGCGTTCGGTGAGGCGCCCGGCGCCATGGCCGTCGCCGCAGCCCGCATCGAGGATGCGCCCGGGCTCGAGCTTGATGTATTGCAGGCGCTCGAGCATGCGCGCCTCCACCTCGCGCGCGAGCACGGCAGCCGTGGCATACGTGGCCGCAGCGCGGGACGAGGCGCGGCGTGCGGCGCGGCGGTCGATCGCAGGTGCGTTCAGCGCGAACTCCGACGCCGCGGCAGAACGATGGCGGCGCGCAGAAACGTCACTGGCGCAGCGCCGACTCCAGCGCCAGGCCCACGGCGAGCAGGCGCCGGTCCTCGCCGCTTTGCCCGACCACCATCAGGCCCACCGGGCCCTGGCCGGGCTCATGGCACGGAATCGACAGGGCGCAGCCATCGAGGAAATTCACCACGCTGGGGTTGCGCAGTATCGCCAGATTGGTCTTGCCGTAGAGCTGGTCGTCCGCCTCGAGCGGTGCGATCGCGGGCGCGACCATGACCACGGTGGGCATCAGCAGCGCGTCGTAGGGTGCGGCCAGACGCGCGCTTTCGGCGATCAGGGCGGCCCGGTGGACGAGCACGTCGAGGTAGTCCGCTGCGCTGATGTCGGCACCGCGCAGGATGCGGGAGGCGACGCGCGGATCGTAATCGGCCTTGCGCCGCGCGATCAGCTCGCGGTGTATCGCATAGGCCTCGGCCACCACCAGGCCCCCCTTCTGGTTGATCTGCGGCAGCCGGTGCAGGGCCTCGAAGCGCACGTCGGTCACGCTCGCCCCGGCCCGCGACAGCTTGGCGAGCGCCTTGGCGTAAGCTTCGGCCACGCCGCCATCCAGGCCCTCCAGCACGTAGTCCTGCACCACCCCCAGGCGCAGGCCCTTGAGCGGCAGCGCCGGCGGCACCTGCGGCGCGTCGCCCGCGAGTATGCCGTCGACCAAAGCGCAGCAGGCCACGCTGGGAGCGATCGGGCCGATGGAATCCAGGGTGGTGGACAACGGGAAGGTTCCGTCTTTGGGTATGCGCCTCGCCGTAGGCTTGAAGCCGGTGAGTCCGCACAACGCGGCAGGGATGCGCACCGAGCCGCCGGTGTCGGTGCCCAGGCCCATTGCCGCCATGCCGTCGGAAACGGATACTGCCGCGCCGGAGGACGAGCCGCCCGGGATGCGGCCGGTAGCCCGGTCCCAGGGATTCTTCGGCGTGCCGTAATGCGGATTGAGGCCCAGGCCGGAGAACGCGAACTCGACCATATTGGTGCGACCGACGATGATTGCGCCCGCCTGGCGCAGCCGCCGCACCGCGGTGGCGTCGGCTTTGGCGGGCGCGGCGTCCGCGAGCGCTTTCGACCCGGCTCGCGTAACGTCGCCGGCGACGTCGAACAGGTCCTTGACCGACACCGGAATGCCGGCGAGCGGCGAGGGCACGATGCCGTGCGCGCGCAGGTCGTCGCTCGCCTTCGCTTCGGCCAGCGCCGATTCGCGGTGCGCGCGCAGGAACACGCGCGCACCCTCGCCGGAGGGAATGGCGATGCGCGTAAGCGCGTCCTCAACCAAAGCCTGGCTGCTGGTCTTGCGGGCTGCAAGCTCGCCCGCGAGCGTTAATAGGGTCTTCATGTCTGCCCGGTGTGGAGTCGCGCCGGACGGCCGAACAGACGCGCGAATTTGACCACCATACGGTTCATGGTTACTCTCTACTGACAGAGGTGACCAACGCATCTTCAGGGAAGCATTTCCACTTGTCAATTTCGTTGCATCCATTTCTGAAAATCGGCGCGAAGCTCAGGCAGGCGCTGCTGGCGCAGGATTGCCTGCTGTGCCAAGCGGCGAGCGGCGAGCGCATTTTGTGCGAGGCGTGCGAGAGCGAACTTCCGACGACCGCGTCGGCCTGCCCCCGTTGCGCCCTGGCCGGCCCGGGTGATGCGGAGTGCGGCGCCTGTATTGCCGATCTACCGCATTACGACGCCAGTTGCGCCGCCTTCATCTACGCGTATCCGGTCGATGCCCTGATACAGGCCCTCAAGTACGGCGGACAGCTGGCGCTGGCCGGACTGTTCGCGCACAAACTTCACCAGCGCCTCGGAACCATAGCCGGTGTCGACCTGATCGTCCCCCTGCCCCTGCACCCTGCGCGCCTAGCCGAGCGCGGATTCAATCAGGCGGCCGAAATCGCCAAGAACCTGGCCGGCTTGAGCGGCATCCCGATGAATGCGCGACTCGCCCGGCGGGTGCGCGACACCGCTCCGCAGACCGCTCTGCCGTGGCGCGAGCGCGCGGCGAACATGCGCCAGGCGTTCAGTTGCGAGCAGGACCTGAAGGGTTTGCGCGTCGCCGTGGTCGACGACGTCATGACCACGGGCGCGACGCTAGACGAGTTCGCCGGGACGCTCAAGCGCAGCGGCGCCGCGCGGGTGGAGAATTGGGTCGTAGCGCGGACACCGCGCGGTGTTTAACATCGTCCTCTACCAGCCGCAGATTCCGCCCAACACCGGCAACATCATCCGCCTCGCCGCCAACACCGGCGCGACCCTCCATCTGGTCGAGCCTCTGGGCTTCCGCCTTGAGGACCGCGAATTGAAGCGCGCCGGCCTCGATTACCACGAATATGCCGGCGTGGTGGTGCACAAGGATTGGCCGGCCTGCTGCGAACATCTCCGCGGCAAGCGCATGTTTGCCTTTTCCACGCGCGGCCTGCGCCGCCATACCGAGCCGGATTACTGCGCGGGCGACGTGCTGGTGTTCGGGCCGGAAACCAGCGGCCTGCCGCCGGAAATTCTGGAGAGTCTGCCGTCGGAGCACCGCCTGCGCCTGCCGCTTAGGCCTGGCAACCGCAGTCTCAATCTTTCGAATGCAGTCGCGGTGGCGGTGTACGAAGCCTGGCGGCAGCAGGGATTTGCGGGCTGCGCTTAAGCCGATTTCAGCTTTCGCCCTTGGGGTCGCGGGCCAGCAACTGCTCCACTGCCTCGCGCGGCGAAACGTTGCCGAATAGCACCGCGCACACCGCGCGCGTGATCGGCATCTCGATGCCCAGCTGCAGCGCGCGCTTCTCGACCGCGGCGGCGGTTTGCACGCCCTCGGCCACGTGCCCCAGCTCGCGCAGGATGTCATCCAGTTTCTTCCCATGTGCCAGCGCGAGGCCGACGCGGCGGTTGCGCGACAGTTCGCCGGTACAGGTCAGGATCAGGTCGCCGGCACCGGTAAGACCGGTGAAGGTCTCGGGACGGCCGCCCAGCTTCACCCCCAGGCGAGTGATTTCAGCCAGCCCGCGGGTGATCAGCGCCGCGCGTGCATTCGCCCCCAGGCCCAGGCCGTCGGCAATGCCCGTGGCGATGGCCATCACGTTCTTTACCGCGCCCCCGATTTCCACCCCGGCAATATCGGTGCTGAAGTAGACGCGCAGGCGCACGCCGTGCAGGGCGCGCGCCGTAGCCTGGCTGAACGCAGCGTCGGCAGAGGCGAGGGTAAGCGCCGTCGGCAATCCGCGCGCCACTTCGAGCGCGAAGCTGGGCCCGGACAGAACGCCGCGGGCGCTGCCCGGGGCCAGCACTTCCGCAGCAATTTGATGCGGCAGCTCAGCGCTTTCCGGCTCGAAGCCCTTGCACAGCCACACTACCGGCTTTCGCGTGGGCGCGAGCCTGGTCAGCATGTCGCGCAGCGCCGCGGTCGGGGTCGTCACCAGGACGAGTTCGGCGTTCACGATGGCAGCGGCAAACCCGGCCTCGATCCGGAGCTGCGGCGGTAGTTCGATTTCTGGCAGGTAGCGCTGGTTGCGGCGGGCCGCCGCGATGGCGCGGCACTGGCCCGGATCGCGCCCCCATAGAAGTACCTCATGCCTGGCGCTGAGGCTGGCGGCGATCGCCGTGCCCCAGGCGCCGGCACCGAGTACCGAAATTTTCACGATTGCAAGGCGCGGCCCGGCTACGTTAAGGCTTCAGAGTCCCCAGACCTGGTTCGCGCGCACGAACCCGGTCTGGCCGTCGCGGTGGTGCACCTTCACCCAGGGGCCCGCGCCGAGCTCGACGATCTCCAGCGCCACGCCCTGGCGTGCCTGAAAGATCACCGGCGCGCCGTCATCAGCCTTCTCGCGCACATCGGCCAGCGTCGCAGTAACCACGGCCGTGCGGGTTTCGGACAGGGCCTTCTTCTCCACCCAGGCGAGGTCGCCGGCGGCATCGCGCACCTTGGTCCAGTTGTCGACCTGAACGATGACCTCCACCGGGTAGTACTTGCTCGCGGCAAACAGCTTGTTCGCCTTGGCCGAGGGTGCGTCGTACATAGGCGTCGCATTTTCCGCGATGGAACGGAATTCTCCCGCCTGCGCGGCGGACGCCGCCGCGAGCAGCAGCGCAATCAGCAGGCGGCGCATGCTCAATGCGCGATCTCGATCTTGGGCGCCGCCTGTTCCTGGGCCTGCTGCAAGCGCTGCATATAAATCGCCTCGAAATTCACCGGCGCCAGATACACCGGCGGAAATCCGGCGCGGCTGATGATGTCGGACACAGTCTCGCGCACATAGGGAAAGAGTATGTTCGGGCAGGCGGTGGCAAGGAGGGGGTCGAGATCGCCTTCCGGAACGTGCCGGATCTGGAAAATGCCGGCTTGCGCCGCCTCCACCAGAAACATGGTCTTGTCGCCCGACTTGGCCGTGACCGTGACCGTCAGCACCACCTGATACAGGCCCTCGCCTATCACCGCACCCTCATTGTGCAGCTGCACCTCCACCTGCGGCTGTTCGCCGGCGAGGAACACGTCCGGCGCATGCGGGATCTCCAGCGACAGGTCTTTGACATAAATCTTCTCGATGCCGAATATCGGCTGCTGCTGCGGTTCGTTCATTTGGGTTCCAGTGGTTTGAGTAAGGTGCTGCTGCGATCAGGTCTGGCCGCGCAGCAAGGGCTCGAGCTTGCCGGCGCGATCGAGGGCCGCGAGATCGTCGTAGCCGCCGACGTGAACATCGCCGATGTAGATCTGCGGTACGGTGCGCCGGCCGGTCTTCTCCATCATCTCCTCGCGCCGCGCGGGCTCGAGGTCGATGCGGATCTTTTCGATCTCGGCGACCCCCTTGGACTTGAGGAGCATCTCTGCGCGCTGGCAGTACGGGCAGACGCCGGTGCTGTACATGCTGATCTTGGGCATAGCGGCACCTGGCCTATTTCTGCACCGGCAGGCCCGCCTGTTGCCAGGCCGCAAAACCGCCGCTCAGATTGAACACGCTGGTAAAGCCGCGCTTGCGCATCACGGCCGCGGCCGTGCTCGAGCGATTGCCGGTGGCGCAATACACGATCACCGGTTTGTCCTTGAATTTCTCGATATCGCCGATGCGCGCCTCGATCTGCGACAGGGGCAGGATTCGCGAATTGAGGATATGGGACGCTGCGTACTCGGCCTGCTCGCGCACATCCACCACCAGCGCATCCTGCCGGTTGATCAGCTGCGTCGCCTCCAGCGTATTGACCGAGGGGCCGCCCGCGCCGCGCCTCAACAGCGGCCAAACCAGCATCGCGCCGCTGACAAACGCGACCGCGATGAGGAAAATGTTGTCCATTACGAATTTCACGCCTGCTCCTAATGTTTGACCGGTATGGCGCAGGACATTCCGGCCATCCTGGCAATCGGCTTCAGTGCGCGCGCAGCCTGCCCAACCGGCTCCGGCTTATCGATCGAGCCGGAAATATCTGGCTCCGCCGCAAGCCATTCACTCATTCCGATATCGGATTATTATAAAATATTCACAAGCCCACCGTACGGTAAATAAGGATAGCCATGAAAAAGGTCATTCTGCTCAGGCACGGCGAGTCCGTCTGGAACATGGAAAACCGGTTCACCGGCTGGACTGACGTCGACCTGACGGAAAAAGGCATCGTAGAGGCAAGAAAAGCCGGTGAACTCATGCGCGACGCGGGTTTCGTGTTCGATCTCGCCCACACTTCGGTGCTCAAGCGCGCGATCAAGACACTGTGGTTGGCGCTGGAGGGCATGGATCTGATGTGGATACCCGTGCTGAATTCGTGGCGCCTCAACGAGCGCCACTACGGCGCGCTGCAGGGCTTGAACAAGGCGGAAACGGCGGCCAAGTTCGGCGACGAGCAGGTGCTCACGTGGCGGCGCAGCTACGATGTCCCGCCGCCCGCGCTGACCCAGGACGACGCGCGCTACCCCGGCAGCGATCCGCGCTACCGCGGGCTCTCGACCAGCCAGGTGCCGCTGACCGAATGCCTCAAGGACACCGTGGCGCGCGTGCTGCCCTACTGGAACCAGGCCATCGCCCCGGACATACGGGCCGGCAAGCGCGTCCTGATCGCGGCGCACGGCAACTCGATCCGGGCGCTGGTGAAGTATCTGGACAAAGTGAGCGACCAGGACATCGTCGGGCTCAATATTCCCACCGGCGTGCCTCTGGTCTACGAGCTGGATGACGCCCTCAAGCCCATCCGCCATTACTATCTGGGCGATGCGGCCGAGGTCGAAAAAGCCATGCAGGCTGTAGCCAATCAGGGCAAGGCGAAGACTTGAATTTTGCCCGGAGGACGCGGCGGACGCGGTGGAAAACCAAGCCCTTCGTTTGCGTCCCGCGCGGTGCCGCGTTTTTTCTGGTTTTGGCGCTCGCCGCCGCGAATCCGGCGCAAGGCGCCGACAAGGCCGAACTCGACGCCCTGCGCGGCCGCATCGAATCGCTGAAGCAGACCCTGAGCGGCTCCGAGGAAAACCGGTCGGAGGCGAGCGACGAGCTGCGCGCGTCCGAACAAGGCGTATCCGAAGCCAATCGCATGCTGCGCAACATCGGGGCACAGCAGCGCGCGGCGCAGGCCGACCTCGTCCGCGTCGCCGAACAATCGCGCTCGCTGGAGGCGGGCATGGCCTCGCAGCAGCGCCAGCTTGGGCAACTGCTGGCCATGCGCTATGTTTCCGGCCAGCAGGACTACCTTAGGCTCCTCCTGTCCGGGCGCGACCCGAATCAGACCGCGCGCAATTTGTATTACTACAGCTACATTTCGCGCGCCCAGGCCGATTTCATCCGCGCCTTGCGCAAGAACCTGGCCGGGCTGGCGGAACTGGCACGCGAAGCGCGCGGCAAGAGCGCCGAACTGGCTGAACTGGAGGCGCGGCAGCGCGAAGGGCGCAAGGAATTGCTCGCACAGCAGGCGGAACGGCGCAAAGTGCTCGCCAAGCTGGCAACGCAAATCCGTTCGCAGCGCCGGGAAATCAAGTCGTTGCAGCGCGACGAGGCGCGCCTGTCGCGTCTGGTCGAAGAGCTGGCGAAAGTCATTTCCCCCGGCGGCACCGGCCGGCGCAACGACAAGCTGCCCGAGACCGGGCGCGATGCCGACGTGTTCGCCTCGCTCAAGGGCAAGCTCAGGCTGCCCACCCGCGGGGAACTAATCAACCAGTTTGGCACTCCACGTAGTGACAGCGGGCTGAGTTGGAAGGGTTTGTTCATCCGCAGCGCAAGCGGTCAGGAGGTGCGGGCGGTGGCAGCGGGGCGCGTGGTGTTCGCCGAGTGGATGCGCGGCTTCGGCAACCTGATGATCATCGACCACGGCCAGAGCTACCTCACCATCTACGGCAACAACGAGGCGCTGCTCAAACAAGTGGGTGATGCTGTCAAGTCCGGCGATGCGGTGGCCACAGTAGGCAATAGCGGCGGCAACGCGGATTCGGGTTTATACTTCGAAATTCGGTATCAAGGCAAAGCCTTCGATCCATTGCGCTGGGTGTCTTTGAAGTAGAAGGGTGGAGAGGGTCATGAAAAGCAAGCTGCAAAAGGTCGGTCTGGTACTGCTGGGAGCTCTGGCAGGGGTGCTGCTTTCCCTCAATTTTTCCGCTATCGCCCAGAAGGAAGGCGCCCGCTCGCCGCTGCCGGTCGAGGAACTGCGTTCGTTCGCCGAAGTATTCGGCGCGATCAAAAGCAATTATGTCGAACCGGTTGCGGACAAGAAGCTCATCTCCGAGGCGATCAACGGCATGCTCACCGGCCTGGATCCGCACTCCGCATACCTCGACAACGACGCCTACCGCGAACTCCAGGTCGGCACCCAGGGCGAGTTCGGCGGCCTGGGCATCGAGGTCGGCATGGAGGACGGCTTCGTCAAGGTGGTTTCCCCGATTGAAGACACCCCGGCCTTCCGCGCCGGCATCAAATCGGGCGACCTGATCATCAAGCTCGACGAAACGCCGGTGAAGGGCATGAGCCTGAACGATGCGGTGAAGCGCATGCGCGGCAAACCCAAGACCCCGATCAAGCTCACCGTGCTGCGCAAGGGGGAAACCAAGCCGCTTGAATTCACCCTGGAACGCGACGTGATCAAGGTGCAAAGCGTGAAGTCGAAGGTGATCGAACCGGGCTACGGCTACCTGCGCGTGGTGCAGTTTCAGGAGCGCTCCGGCGAAAACATGGTGCGGCACATCAACACGCTGTACAAGGATGGCCAGCTGAAAGGCCTGGTGCTGGACTTGAGGAACGACCCGGGCGGCTTGCTCAACGGGGCGGTCGGCATTTCCGCGGCTTTCCTTCCGCCCAAGTCTATCGTGGTCACGACCGACGGCCGCACCGAGGACGCCAAGCGCAAGTACGTCGCCAGCACCGAGGACTATCTGCGCGGCAGCAGCGAGGATTACTTGAAGGCCCTGCCGGCCGCGATCAAGACCGTGCCCATGGTGGTGCTGGTCAATGGCGGCTCGGCCTCGGCCTCTGAAATCGTGGCGGGCGCGCTGCAGGACCACAAGCGCGCCTTGATCATGGGCACCCAGACCTTCGGCAAGGGCTCGGTGCAGACCATCATGCCCCTGGGCAACAACACCGCGATCAAGCTGACCACCGCGCGCTACTACACGCCCAGCGGGCGCTCGATCCAGGCGAAGGGCATCACGCCGGACATCATCGTCGAAGAACCCGGCACCGAGAGCCGCGCGTTTCTGCGCGAAGCGGATCTCGACAAGCACCTGACCAACGACAAGGACAAGGCAGCCGAGGCCGCCAAGGCGAAGCCGACGGCGCAACCCAACGGCAAACCGAAGAGTGAATCCCCTGACGAACCGTTCAAACCCATCGAGTTCGGCTCGGACAAGGACTTCCAGCTTTCGCAGGCCATCAACATGCTGAAGGGCCTGCAGATCATTCAGCGAAACTAGGCAGAGCGGGCGGCGAGAAGCGCGCGAGGGCTTCCCCGTCCGGCCTGTTCCGTTCCCGTCCTCATGAACGACGATCAGCTGCTGCGCTACAGCAGGCATATCCTGCTGCCCGAGATGGGTATCGAGGGGCAGGAGAAGCTGCTCGCCGCTCACGCATTGGTGATCGGCGCCGGCGGCCTGGGCTCGCCCGCAGCCATGTACCTGGCCTCTGGTGGTGTCGGGCGCATCACGCTTGCGGATGGCGATTCCGTCGATCTGACCAATTTGCAGCGACAGATCCTGCATACCACGGCAGCGGTCGGACGGGCAAAAGCCTACTCGGGGAAGGACACGCTGGCGCAGCTCAATCCGGAGGTCGAGGTCGCGGCGATCCCCGAGCGCCTGGAAGGCGACAGGCTGGCGCAGATGGTCGCGAGTGCCGACGTGGTGCTCGACTGCTCCGACAATTTCGCCACCCGCCATGCGGTCAACCGCGCCTGCGTCAGGCACCGCAAGCCACTGGTCTCGGGAGCGGCCGTGCGCTTCGACGGGCAGGTCAGCGTGTTCGACCTGCGCCACGCCGACGCCCCTTGCTACAACTGCCTGTTCCCTGAAGACACCGAAGCCGAGGAAACCCGCTGCGCCGTGATGGGGGTGTTCGCGCCGCTCACCGGCATCATCGGCGCCGTGCAGGCGGCCGAAACCCTGAAGCTGCTGGCTGGCGCGGGCGAGTCGCTCAACGGCCGCCTGGTGCTGTTCGATTGCCTGGCAATGGAATGGCGCTCAGTCCGGCTTTCCAAGGATCCGGCGTGCAAGGTCTGCTCGAAGGCTTCACCCTAGCAGCATCGGCCCCTGCTGTTGCTGAGTTGCGATGTTGCGCGGACGAGAAGCCGTCGGCGCGGATCGTCGATCTTGTATAGAACCACCACGCCGTGTTTGGTGTTAACAATAACCGTGTTTTCTGTACGGATGCGCTTTCTATCCGTACAGAAAACACGGTTGGCGCGCGCAGCGCGCAATGACCGCGTGCCCACATCGGCGAACGTGGGGGATACATCGAACAGCAGCGATCGAACTTGCGCGGACGGCGACCCGTCCGCGCGGATCGCCGATTGCACACGGATGAAAGGCACATCCGCGCGCAATCGGCGATCTTGGATAAAGCCCTTACGCTGTATTCGCTGTTAACCCTAACCTAGCAGCATCGGCCCCTGCTTCTGCCACAACTCCGTCGGCAGGCGCTTGAAGCCGCTCTTGGCATACTGATGCCAGCGGCCGATGATGAAGGCGAGCATCAGGTTGGCCTGCGCCGCCACTTCGCTGTCCTTGTCGATCTCCCCCTGCGTCGCCGCCAGCCGCAGCGATTGCTTCAGCGCCGCCTCCAGCCGGTCGTGCAGCTGGTTGATGCGCAGCTGCAGGCGCTCGTTCTCGTTCACCAGCGCATCGCCAATGAGCACGCGCGTCATGCCCGGGTTCTTCTCGGCAAAGGACAGCAGCATGGCGGCAATCGCGTGGGTCTGTTTCAGGCCGCTATCCTGCTCGGTGCTGATTTTGTTGATCAGGCCGAACACCGTCTCCTCGACGAAACCGATGAGGCCCTCGTACATTTGCGCCTTGCTGGCGAAGTGACGGTAGAGCGCGGCCTCGGATACGTCCAGCCGGGCGGCGAGCGCCGCCGTAGTGATCTTCTCGCTCTTCGGGGCCTCAAGCATCTCGGCCAACACTTGCAGGATCTGGTTCTTGCGTTCGCCGGAGCGGGTCGCCATGATCGCCTCACTGAATATGCCGATGTGCGTCTAGTCTAGCGCATGCAGTTGGTAAGCGCTAACCTTTTTATGGACCCATGCGTCCCAGCAGGCGCGGCAGGGCGAGCACCGAGGCAGTCTTGACGTCGACGTAGGCCGGCCTGCGCGACTCGCGCGACACCCACACCGTTTTCATGCCCAGGCGCTTCGCCGGCCGCAGGTTCTCGCGGCTGTCCTCCACCATGACGCAGCGCGTGGCGATCAGGCCGTGGGTGCGCAGCAGGCTGTGAAAGGCGGCGAGCGAAGGCTTGGGCCGGTAGCCGGTCGACTCGATGCAATGCAGAGCGTCGAACAGTCCCTCGACGCCCATCATCTGCAGCACGGCGCGGGCGTACTGGCGCGGGGCGTTGGACAGGACAAGCTTCCTGCCCGGCAGGCGGCGCAGCATGGCCGCGAGTCCGCGCTCGTACACCACCATGTTGGAGAGATCGGGAAAAGCGTGCGTCTCGCGCAGGAAATGTTCTGGATCGGTGCCGTGATGGCGCATCATGCCCAGCAGCGTCGCGCCATAGCGGCGCCAGTAATGCGCCCGCAGCTTGCCCGCGTCCTCTTCGGTGAGCTGCAAGTGCTCCTGCAGATAAGCGGTCATGCTGCGATTGATATGCGGGAAGATATGCGGCGACGCGTTGTGCAGGGTGTTGTCCAGGTCGAAGACCCAGGTCAGCCTTGTTGGCATTGTTGCTCATCCATCCTAGAATTGCCGCATGCGGCTCACGCGAAGCTTCTCACTCGAACAGCTGATCTATTCCGAAACCGCCGAGCGCGAGCGCATCGACAACACGCCCAGCCCGGACATCATCAAGAACCTGAGGCGGCTGGCCAAAGGCCTGGAACAGGTGCAGGCGCTCATCGAGTTCCCGCTGGAAATCTCCAGCGGCTACCGCTCCCCCGAACTCAACCGGCGCGTGGGCGGCGCAGAAACCTCCCAGCACACCATGGGACAGGCCGCGGATTTTACCTGCGCCGAGTTCGGCACGCCTGTGGACATCGTCAAAGCCATCCGCGACGCCGACATCGAGTTCGACCAGTGCATCCTGGAGTACGCGAAATGGGTGCATATTTCCTTCAGCCAGAGCCCGCGCGGCAGGGTGCTGACGATTTACGATCCAAAGGAAGGCTACCTCGACGGCCTGTGGGACCAGGGCGGGAAGCAAATCGCATAATGGCTGGAAGCAGATCCCTCGACGCTGCGCGCCTCGGGATGACGGTTGGCCGGGCCCAAGACCGGCCAGCCGTCACTTGCCGCGTATCAGCGTGCCGACGCCCTCGTCGGTGAGGATTTCGAGCAACAGCGCATGCTCGACGCGGCCATCGATGATATGCACGCTTTTCACGCCGCTCCGGGCCGCATCAAGCGCCGAACTGATCTTGGGCAGCATGCCGCCGGAGAGCGTGCCATCGGCAAACAGTTCATCGATGCGCTTGGGCGTCAGGCCGGTGAGCAGCTTGCCGTCCTTGTCCAGTACGCCCGGCGTATTCGTGAGCAGGACCAGCTTCTCCGCCTTGAGGATTTCGGCGAGCTTGCCCGCCACCAGGTCGGCATTGATGTTGAACGACTCCCCGCCCGCGCCGACTCCGATCGGAGCGACCACCGGGATGAAGCCGCCCTGCTCCAGCGCGAAAATCACCTTCGGGTCGATGGCGTCGATTTCGCCGACCTGGCCGATGTCCAGCATCTGCTCCGGCCGGTCCTTGTCCGGCAGCAGCAGCTTTTTCGCGTGGATGAACGCGCCGTCCTGTCCGGTGAGGCCCACGGCTTTGCCGCCGGCCTGATTGATCAGCGTGACGATATCCTTGTTGACGGCGCCGCCCAGCACCATCTCGACCACGTCCATGGTTTCGGCATCGGTGACGCGCATGCCCTGCACGAACTCGCCCGTCTTGCCGATGCGGCTGAGCAGGGCATCGATCTGCGGCCCGCCGCCGTGAACCACCACCGGGTTCATGCCCACCAGCTTCAACAGCACCACGTCGTGGGCGAAGCTCTTCTGCAGCGCCGGTTCGGTCATGGCATTGCCGCCGTACTTGACCACGATGGTCTTGCCGTGAAAGCGCTTGAT